>WBZO01002325.1_pt1 | contig 25090 bp, 23 predicted proteins | sample 5204261 | NCBI WGS metagenome assembly WBZO01 (sample SAMN12412400, study PRJNA552823) | activated sludge metagenome | isolation source: activated sludge from anammox sidestream of wastewater treatment plant... | place: USA: North Carolina | collected 2017-09
TCACCTTCAAGCTCCGTCCGCAGGCGCGCTTTCAGGACGGCAAGCCGATCACGCCCGACGATGTGGTCTGGAGCTTCGAGACGCTGAAAAAGCAGAGCCCCTTCTACAACGCCTATTACCGCAACATCGCCAAGGCGGAAAAGATCGGCGCCGACAAGGTGCGTTTCACCTTCTCGGTGAAGGGCAACCGAGAATTGCCGCAGATCACGGGCCAGTTGCCGGTGCTGCCGAAGCACTACTGGACGGTGAAGGGCGCGCGGCGCGACATCTCGCAGACGACGCTCGAGCCGCCGCTCGGCAGCGGCGCCTATCGCATCGCCAAGGTCGTGCCGGGGCGCTCCATCCTCTATGAGCGGGTGAAGAACTATTGGGCGAAGGACCTGCCTGTCAAAATTGGCACGGACAATTTCGACCGGCTGCGCTTCGACTATTACGGCGATCCGACCGTGGCGCAGGAAGCCTTCAAGGCCGATCAGGTCGATTTCCGCCTCGAAAACAGCGCCAAGGCCTGGGCCACCGCCTATGACTTCCCGGCGGTCAAGGATGGCCGCGTCAAGCGCGAGCAGATCAGGACGCGCAATCCCGCGGGCATGCAGGGCTTCGCCTTCAACCTCAGGCGCGACATCTTTCAGGACGAGCGCGTGCGGGCGGCCTTTGACGAGGCGCTCGATTTCGAGTGGATGAACAAGAACCTCTTCTATGGGCAATATGCGCGGACGGACAGCTACTTCGCCAATTCCGAACTCGCATCGAGCGGCATTCCGCAAGGCGAGGAGCTGAAGCTGCTCGAACCCTTCCGCAAGGAACTGCCGCCCGAACTCTTCACCGCGTCCTACAGCAATCCGAAGACGGACGGCTCCGGCAACAACCGCTCCAATCTGCGCCGCGCGGCGGAGCTTCTGGATGCCGCCGGCTGGAAGATCGCCAACGGACAGCGCATGAAGGACGGCAAGCCGCTCGCCGTCGAATTCCTGCTCGCCGATCCGCTCTTCGAGCGCGTGGTCGGCCCCTACAAGCAATCGCTCGAACGGCTCGGTATCAAGGTCACGCTCAGAACCGTCGACACGGCGCAATATCAGAACCGCGTCGACAATCGCGACTTCGACATCATCGTGCAGTCCTTCGGCCAGTCGCTTTCGCCCGGCAACGAACAGCGCGACTTCTGGGGCTGCGAAGCGGCAAAGGTGCCGGGCAGCCGCAACGTGATCGGCATCTGTGATCCCGTCGTCGAAAAGCTCATCGACCGCGTCATCTTCGCGACGAGCCGGGCCGAGCTTCTGGCGGCGACGCATGCGCTAGACCGCGTGCTTCTCTGGCGCCATTACGTCGTGCCGCAATGGTATTCGCCCTTCGAGCGGGTTGCCTATTGGGCGCGGCTCGGCCATCCACAGACATTGCCGCCCTATTCCATCGGCTTCCCCTCCATCTGGTGGTATGACGCGAGCGGAAAGGCCGCGGCCGCCAGGGCGCCGCAAAAACCATGACGCTGCGTTCCGGCTTTCCGCGCCGCACGGTCCTTCATCTCATGGGCGCAAGCCTCGGCATGGCGCTGCTGCCGGGCCGCCTGCACGCGCAGACCAGGGGCGCGGACACGGGAAGGCGGCACGGGCTCTCGATCTTCGGCGAACTCAAATATGCCGAGGGCTTTTCGCATTTCGACTATGTGAACCCGGCAGCGCCGAAGGGCGGCACGCTTTCGCAAATGCCCGTGACCGGGGCCTATAACGCCTCGCTCCTCACCTTCGACACGCTCAACGGCTATATCCTCAAGGGCAACGCGCCGCCCGCTCTCGATCTCATCTTCGATACGCTGATGGCGCGCGCCTATGACGAGGAAGACGCGCTTTATGGCCTCGTCGCCGAAAGCGTCGAGATCGCGGAGAAGGGCCAGCGCTTCACCTTCCATCTGCGCGATGCCGCCCGCTTCCATGACGGCACGCCGCTCACCGCGGAGGATGCGGCCTTTTCCTTCATGCTGCTCAAGGAAAAGGGGCACCCGCTCATCTCGATCAATCTGCGCGAGATGAAGCAGGCAAAGGCGCTCGACGCACGCACTCTCGTCATCGAATTCACGGGCGAAGAGACGCGCGACCTGCCGCTTCTCATCGCGGGCGGGCTGCCCATCTTCTCCAAGGCCTGGTACACGGCGCATAAATTCGAGGAAACGACGCTCACGCCACCGCTCGGCAGCGGGCCTTACAGGATCGGCGACTTCAAGCCGGGCAATTTCATCACCTATGAGCGCATGCCGGACTATTGGGCGCGCGATCTCAACGTGAATGTCGGCCAGTGGAACTTCGACCGCATCCGCTTCGAGTTTTTCCGTGACCGGACGGCGGGCTTCGAAGCCTTCAGCGCGGGCCAGTATCTCTTCCGCGAGGAATTCACGTCGAAAGTCTGGGCGACGCAATACAACTTCCCCGCGGTCAAGGACGGGCGCGTCAAACTCGTGACGCTTCCCGACCGCACGCCATCGGGCGCGCAGGGCTGGTTCATCAACACGCGGCGCGAGAAATTCGCGGACCCGCGCGTGCGCGAGGCGCTGACGCTCGCCTTCGATTTCGAATGGACGAACAAGAACCTCTTCTATGGGCTCTACAAGCGCACATCGAGCTTCTTCGAGAACTCGCCCATGCGGGCGGAAGGCGCGCCCTCGCCCGACGAACTGAGGATCCTCGATCCCTGGCGCGACCGGCTTTCGCCTGCCGTGTTCGGGCCTGCCGTCACCGCGCCGGTGAGCGACGGCACGGGGCAGGACCGCAAGCTCCTGCGGCGTGCGGCGGAGCTTCTCGACGAAGCGGGGTGGAAGATTTCAGGCGGCCAGCGGCGGAACGGGAAGGGCGAAGTGCTCAGCGTCGAGTTTCTCGGCGATGATCCCGTCTTCCAGCGCGTCGAGGGGCCCTATATCAAGAACCTCAAGCTCCTCGGCATCGCCGCGCAGTCGCGGCTCGTCGACTCGGCGCAGTTTCAGGACCGGCTCAAGAAATACGATTTCGACCTCATCGTTCAACGCTATTCGATGGGGCTCACGCCCGGCATCGAGATGCGCGCCTATTGGGGCTCGGAATTTGCCAGGACGGAGGGAAGCCGCAATCTTTCCGGTATCGCCGATCCCGCGATCGACGCCCTGATCGAGAAGGTGATCGCGGCCGGCACGAGGCCGGAGCAGACCGTCGCCGCAAGGGCGCTCGACCGCGTGCTCAGGGCGGGGCATTACTGGATTCCGCAATGGCACAAGGCGAGCTACACACTCGCCTATTGGGATATCTACGACGCGCCGAAGGTCCTTGCGAAATACGATCGCGGCGTCGAGCGCTCATGGTGGGTCGATATGGCGAAGGCAAAAAGGCTGGGGCTGAAGGGATAGACGGATGGCAGCCTATATTGCGCGGCGCATTCTGCTGATGGTCCCGACCATCTTCGGCATCATGTTCATTGCCTTCGTCATCGTGCAGTTCGCGCCGGGCGGGCCGATCGAGCGCATCGTGGCGCAGCTTTCCGGCACCGAGGTTTCCGCGACGGCGCGGATCGGGGGCGGGGGAAGCGACTTCTCGCAAGGCGCGGGCGGCGCGGCCGATGCCGCGCTCAACAGCAAATATCGCGGCGCGCGCGGGCTCGATCCCGAATTCATCAAGCAGCTCGAAGTGCAATTCGGCTTCGACAAGCCCTGGTACGAGCGCTTCGGCAAGATGATCTGGGACTATGCGCGCTTCGACTTCGGCAAGAGCTACTTCCGCGACATCGGCGTGCTCGACCTCATTCTCGAGAAAATGCCGGTTTCCATTTCGCTCGGCCTGTGGACGACGCTGCTGACCTATCTCATCTCCATTCCGCTCGGCATCGCCAAGGCGATGCGCGAGGGCTCCCGCTTCGACCTGTGGACGAGCGCGCTCATCATCGTCGGCTATGCCATTCCGGGCTTCCTCTTCGCCATCTTCCTCATCGTGCTCTTCGCGGGCGGCTCCTACTGGTCGATCTTCCCGCTTCGCGGCCTCACATCGGACGACTGGTCGAGCCTTTCGCTCGCGGGCAAGGCAGTCGATTATCTCTGGCACATCGTTCTGCCGGTGACGGCGATGATGATCGGTGGGTTCGCCACCTCGACGCTTCTCACCAAGAACTCTTTTCTCGACGAGATCAGGAAGCAATATGTGACGACGGCGCGCGCCAAGGGCCTGAGCGAACGGCAGGTGCTCTACGGACACGTTTTCCGCAACGCCATGCTCATCGTCATCGCTGGCTTTCCCGGCGCCTTCATCGGCGCGTTCTTCTCCGGCTCGATCCTCATCGAGACGATCTTCTCTCTCGACGGGCTCGGGCTTCTCTCCTACGAGTCGATCGTCAATCGCGACTATCCCGTCGTCTTCGCGACGCTTTACGTCTTCGGCCTACTCGGGCTCGTCGTCGCGCTGATTTCCGACCTGACCTATACCTGGGTCGATCCTCGCATCGACTTCGAGACGAGGGAGGTCTGAGGTGCGACTCTTTGGCGGACGGTTCACCCTCAGCCCTATCAACAGGCGGCGCTGGCGCAACTTCAAGGCCAATCGGCGCGGCTATTGGAGCCTGTGGCTCTTCGTCATCCTTTTCGTCGTCTCGCTCTTCGCGGAGTTCATCGCCAACGACAAGCCGCTGCTCGTGACCTATGAGGGCTCGGCCTATTTCCCGGTCTTCGTCTCCTATCCCGAGACGGAATTCGGCGGCGAGTTCCAGACCGAAGCGGATTACCGGGATCCTTACGTGCAGAAGCTCATCAGCGACAAGGGCGGACACATCGTCTGGCCGCCGGTGCGCTACGACTACCGCACCATCAATCTCAATCTGCCCGTGCCGGCGCCCGCGCCGCCAAGCAGCGAGAACTGGCTCGGCACCGACGATCAGGGCCGCGATGTGACCGCGCGTCTCATCTACGGCTTCCGGATCTCGGTGCTTTTCGGCCTGATCCTGGCGGGCGCGTCTTCCGTCATCGGCATTGCGGCGGGCGCCGTGCAGGGCTTCTTCGGCGGCTGGACAGATCTTCTCTTCCAGCGCTTCATCGAAATCTGGACGAGCGTGCCGACGCTTTATCTGCTCATCATCCTCGCCTCGATGTTCGAGCCGAATTTCTGGCTGCTGCTCGGCATATTGCTCGCCTTCCACTGGGTTTCGCTCGTCGGGCTCGTGCGCGCGGAATTCCTGCGCGGGCGCAATTTCGAATATGTGAACGCGGCCCGCGCGCTCGGCCTTTCCAACACGACCATCATCTTCAAGCATCTGCTGCCGAATGCGATGGTGGCGACCATCACCTTCATGCCCTTCATTCTCAATTCGTCGATCACCACCCTCACCTCGCTCGACTTTCTCGGTTTCGGTCTGCCGCCGGGCTCGGCCTCGCTCGGCGAATTGCTGGCGCAGGGCAAGGCCAATCTTCAGGCGCCCTGGCTCGGCCTCACCGGCTTCTTCTCCATCGCCGTCATGCTGAGCCTTCTCATCTTCATCGGCGAGGCTGTGCGCGACGCCTTCGATCCCCGCAAGGTGATGCAATGAGCACGGAGAATTCCCTGATCGAGGTCAAGGATCTCTCCGTCGCCTTCCGCTCCGACGGGCGCGAGACGCTGGCGGTCGACCGCATCTCCTTCGACATCAGGCGCGGCGAAACGGTGGCGCTGGTCGGCGAATCGGGCTCGGGAAAATCCGTGTCGGCGCTCTCGATCATGCAGCTCCTGCCCTATCCGCAGGCGTCCCACCCGTCGGGCGAAATCATGTTCGAGGGCCGAAATCTCGTCGGCGCGGATGAGCGCACCATGCGCTCGATCCGCGGCAACCGCATCACCATGGTGTTTCAGGAGCCCATGACCTCGCTCAACCCGCTCCACACCATCGAGCGGCAGGTGGGCGAGGTGCTGTCGCTTCACAAGGGATTGCGGGGGCCGGCCATCCGCGCGCGCGTCATCGAACTGCTGAAGAAGGTCGGCATTCACGACCCCGAGACGCGGCTCGGCGCCTATCCGCATCAGCTTTCCGGCGGCCAGCGCCAGCGCGTGATGATCGCCATGGCGCTCGCCAACGAGCCCGACCTTCTCATCGCCGACGAGCCGACGACCGCTCTCGATGTCACCGTGCAGGCGCAGATTCTCGAGCTTCTCAACGAGCTGAAGCGCGAGATGGGCATGGCGCTGCTGCTCATCACCCATGATCTCGGCATCGTGCGAAAGATGGCCGATCGCGTTTCGGTGATGACGGGCGGCAAGATCGTGGAACAGGGGCTCACGGAAGATGTGTTCGCCCGGCCGCAGCACGACTATACGCGGCATCTTCTCGCATCCGAGCCCAAGGGGCGCGCGCTGGGCGGGCGAAAAAACGCGCCCGTCGTCATGGAAGCCGAACGGCTCAAGGTCTGGTTTCCGATTAAAAAAGGCTTTCTTCGCCGGACGGTCGGACATGTGAAGGCGGTGGACGATGTTTCGATCCGCATCCGCGAGGGCCGCACGCTCGGCGTCGTCGGCGAGTCCGGCTCGGGCAAGACCACGCTCGGGCTTGCGCTGCTTCGTCTCATTTCAAGCGAAGGCAATATCCGCTTTCGCGGCCAGGCGATCGACGGGCTGCAATCGGCGGAGCTTCGCCCCTTGCGCAAGGAAATGCAGATCGTCTTTCAGGACCCCTATGGTTCGCTCAGCCCCCGGCTCTCGGTCGCGCAGATCGTCGAGGAGGGCCTCATCGTGCAGCGGGCGGGGCTCAGCGCCAGCGAGCGGCGGGCCCTCGTTTCGGAAGCCCTTGCCGAAGTCGGTCTCGATCCGGCCATGCAGGACCGCTATCCGCATGAATTCTCGGGCGGCCAGCGCCAGCGCATTGCCATCGCCCGGGCCATGGCGCTGAAGCCGCGCTTCGTCATGCTCGACGAGCCAACCTCCGCGCTCGACATGTCCGTGCAGGCGCAGATCGTCGATCTCCTGCGCGAATTGCAGCGCAAGCACGATCTTGCCTATCTCTTCATCAGTCACGACTTGCGCGTGGTGCGCGCGCTCGCCGATGACATCATGGTGATGCGCGACGGCAAGGTGGTCGAGGCGGGAACGGCGGACGAGGTTTTCGATGCGCCGAAGACCGACTACACGAGAGCGCTGCTTGCCGCCGCCTTCGAGCTTCGCGCGGCGGAGAAGAACGCGGTGAACGCCTGAAGCGTTCCGGCCTTAGCGCCGCGCGAGGCGCTTCACCGTCGTCACATGACCCGCCGTGCGGGCGATGCGCGCCATGGCGATGTCGAGCCGTTCGATCTCGACGCGCATGTGGAAGGCGTTGGCGTGGATGATGCGTTCGCCATCGACCATGATGGCGACATGCCCTTTCCAGAAAACGAGATCCCCGCGCCGCAGCGTGGTGAAGTCGATGGGCTCGGGCAGCCTTTCGCCGAGCGTCGCTTCCTGAAGGTCCGTGTCGCGCAGCGAGGAGATGCCGGCACGCTCGAGCGAGGCCTGCACGAGGCCCGAGCAGTCGAGCCCGGTGCTCTCGCGCCCACCCCAGAGATAGGGCACGCCGAGATGCTCTTCGGCGACGCTCACGAAATCGCGCACATATGCGCCGACGGGCGCCAGATGCTGGGTGAAGATCCAGCCGCCGCGCTCGATCTCGCTATAGCCGCCGCGCGCGCCGATGACGCGCACCTTGGCGTTGAGGCCGAGCGGCATGGCGGGGCGCGTCTTGAGATCGGCCTCCGGATAGATGAAGGTCCGCAGCGCGGCGACCACATGCGTCGGCTTGTAGGGCTTCGGGCCGAGCGCCTTCGCCTCGACATAGCCGACATAATCGTCATGCGCCGACTGCCCCCAGGCGAAGCCGCCCTTTTCCTCATAGACGCGGAAGGTCTCGCCGAAGAGAAGCTGGGTGTCCATCGGCGCATCGGCATCGGGCCGGACGAGAAGCGGCGCACAAGCGACCTTCACCTGCCGGTCCTCGCCATCGACGAAGCGCTCCGCCTTGACTTCGCCGCGCAGATAGGCGGCGGCAAGATCCTCCCTGTAGGGATTGATCCGCCGGTCGGGGCCCTTGGTGCGGCTCATGCGTCGAGCCTCCCGGCCATGTCGGTGACGAGATCGGCGAAATCGCGCAGGAAAACCGAGCCCTTGACCGTGCGCTGCACAAGCACGTTGCGGCGGTCTATCTCGTCGCGCTTGCGCTTGAGAAGATCGAGCGCGCCCAGCGTGTCGAGGGCGCGGGTGATGGCGGGCTTGGAGACGTTGAGCGAGGAGGCAAGGCCGCGCACGGTATGGGGCGGCGGCGTCAGATAGACGGTCAGCAATATGGCGAGCTGACGGGAGGACAGGTCCGGACCGTCACGGCGGACCGTCTCCAGCACCACATTCTGCCAAAGCGCGAGCGCCTGCACCGGCTTGAGCTCCAGAGCCATTCGCCTTCCCCCACCTTTCCTCGCGGCAGCCGGCCCCATCCGGCTTCCGTTTCGGCTCCGGATCAGTCTAGAGGGCAATTCCCCGGGGGCAAGCGGCTTCTCACCCGTAGCGGCGCCTGAGCAGGTCGAAGAGCGCGCGGATGCCCTGCGCCTCGCCGCCCACGGGGCGGCCCGGCTTCGCCTTGGGGCACCAGCCATAAATATCGAGATGGACCCACGCCTTCGACTTCTCGACGAAGCGGCGCAGGAAGAGCGCCGCCGTGATCGAGCCCGCGAAGGGGCCATCCGACACATGGTTCACATCGGCGATCTTGCTGTCGAGCCAGCCGTCATAGGGCCGCCAGAGCGGCAGACGCCAGAGCGGATCGGCCTCGCGCGCCGCCGCCTCGGCGAGATCGGCGGCAAGCGCATCGTCGTCGGTATAGAAGGGCGGCAGGTCGGGGCCGAGCGCGGTGCGCGCGGCGCCTGTCAGCGTCGCCATGTCGATGATGAGGTCCGGCGCCTCGCTGTCGGCCTCGGCGAGCGCATCGGCAAGAATGAGCCTGCCTTCCGCATCGGTGTTGCCGATCTCGACCGAGAGGCCCTTGCGGCTCTTCAGAACATCGCCGGGCCGAAACGAATTGCCGGAGACGCTGTTCTCGACCGCAGGAATGAGGACCCGAAGGCGAATATCCAGCTTCGCCTCCATGACGAGACGTGCGAGCGCCAAGACATTCGCCGCGCCTCCCATATCCTTCTTCATCAGCAGCATGGCGCTCGAGGGCTTGAGGTCGAGCCCGCCCGAGTCGAAGCAGACGCCCTTGCCGACAAGCGTCACCCTCGGCGCATCGGCGCGCCCCCAGGTGAAATCAACGAGGCGCGGCGCGACGGCGGAGGCTCGGCCCACGGCATGCACCATCGGGTAATTCCGCGTGAGGAGATCGTCGCCGACGATCACGCTCGCTTCCGCATCGGCGGCGCGCGCTACTTCGAGCGCCGCATCGGCGAGATCGGCGGGGCCCATGTCGTTCGTCGGCGTGTTGATGAGGTCGCGCGCGAGAAATACCGCCCGCGCCTGCCGGCTCACCTCCTCGCCGCCGACGCCTTCCGGCAGGACGAGACGCGGCCACTCGCGGCTCTTGCCCGTGTAGCGGGCGAACGAATAGGTGCCGAGCGCAAAGCCCAGCGCCGCCTTGGCCCCATCCGCCACATGACCGGCGAACCTGTAGGTCTGCACGGGCAGCACGGTGGCGAGCGCGCCTGTCGCGAAGGGATCGGAACCGTCGCCAAGACCGAGAAGCGCACCCGCAAGGCCGCCCGACCCGTCAGGCAGCATCAGCACCTTGCCGATCTCGCCCTTGAAACCCGACGTCTCGACCCAGGCGGCGCCCGCGCCCGCATGTTCCGCGCACCAGGATTTCACATCGCCGGCGCGGAGAAGCCAGACCGGGATTGCGGCCGCGTCCTTCTTCGTCACAAAAATATCGAGCATTCCCGTTCATCCCCGCTTTGCCGCGCGCGGCGGAAACCTTATAGAGGGGAGGAGGGCCCCGCAACGCTTGCAGCAAGGACGGAGGGTTTCGATGGGACAGCCGGATTTCGAACTCGTCATCGGCGACAAGAACTGGTCGAGCTGGAGCCTGCGCCCCTGGCTCGCGATGAAGGTCGCAGGCATTCCGTTCCGTGAGATTGAAATCCGCCTCCGGCAGGAGGACACCAAGGCGCAGGCGCTGCGCCATTCGCCCTCCGGCTTCATTCCGGCGCTCAAATGGCAGGGCAACGCAATCTGGGACTCGCTTGCGATCTCGGAAACGCTGGCCGATCTCTTCCCCGAAAAGAAGCTCTGGCCCGATGACCCCGTCGCGCGCGCAATGGCGCGCAGCGCCGCCGCCGAGATGCATTCGGGCTTTCCCGATCTCCGGCGCGACATGTCCATGGACATCATCAGCCGCTTGCCCGGCACAGGCCATAGCGAGGGGGCACTCGCCAATGCGCGGCGCGTCGTCGAACTCTGGCGGGCCTTGCGCGCGCGCTTCGGCCGCACGGCGGCTGGCGATCAGGGCTTTCTCTTCGGCCATTTCACTATTGCCGACGCCATGTACGCGCCCGTCGTCACGCGCTTCCGCACTTATGGTGTCGATGTCGCGAAGCTCGGCGACAATGACGGCACGGCAAAGACCTATATGGACCTCATGCTCGGACTTCCCGCCTTTCTCGAATGGGAGGAAGACGCGCGCAAGCAGATGGCGGCCCGCGGCGCCTAGAAAAACCAGACTTTCCGCGCGCAATTATAATTAATCATTTCTTGAGGGGTGTGGGTTCACACTCCGGGCGATGACCCGTCCGCCATTGACCGGGACACGCCATGGAAAACGAAACCACGAAATTTCACGCGCCCCGCCTCGCCCGCCTTGCGGCCGCGGTGACGCTCACTTCGGCGCTCGCGCTTGGCGGCTGCGCCAGCACGCCCGGCACGGCCGAGAGCGCGAAGCCCGCAAGCTCATCCAGTTCCTCGACGCCCGCCATTTCCACGCGCAGCGACGACGCGGTGAAGGATGCGGCTGTCAACGCCACGAAGACGCAGGACCATGTCGCGGCCGCCGCCTATTGGGGCGAGCTTTACGACCGGCACCCCGACAATATCGAGGCGGCGCTCAACTATTCGCGCTCGCTCCGTCAGATCGGCTCCATCTCGCAGGCCGCGAATGCGATGCAGCGCGTCTATACGCTCAACCCCGACAATGCGGATGTTCTCGCCGAATATGGCAAGGTGCTCGCGGCGAGCGGGCGGCCAGATCAGGCGATCGGCTATCTCTCTCGCGCGGCGCGGCAGAACCCGAAGGACTGGACGATCCTCTCCGCTGAAGGCGTGGCGCTCGATCAGATGGGGCGTTATGGCGAGGCGCAGCAGAAATACAACGCGGCACTCGCCATCGATCCCGGCAATCCTTCCGTGCTCGCCAATCTCGGCCTGTCTTATGTGCTGGAAGGCAATCTCGACACGGCGGAGCAGGTGCTGCGAAAAGCAGTCGCCGATCCGCGCGCGACCGCCAGCACGCGGCAGAACCTCGCCATCGTGCTCGGCCTCAAGGGAAATTTCGAGGAAGCGACACGGCTTGCGCGCGCCGATCTTCCGGCGAGCGTCGCGGAGAACAACATCGCCTATCTCAAGGAGATGATGAACCAGCCCGCGATCTGGAAGCAGATGGAAATGCTGAACGGCGCGCCTGCCGCCACATCGACGCAATGAAACGAAGCCGTTGCCACAAAAAAGGCGCCCGTGACGGGCGCCTTTTTTCGTTCCGGCGTCTCGCGCTTCAGGACAGATGCAGAACCTTGATCGCCGCCGGGCCGAGAATGACGCAGAAGAGAACCGGCAGGAAGAAGCTGATCATCGGCACGGTGAGCTTTGGCGGAAGGCTCGCGGCTTTCTTCTCGGCTTCGGCCATGCGCATGTCGCGATTTTCCTGCGCCATCACGCGCAGCGCCATGCCGAGCGGCGTGCCATAGCGCTCCGCCTGAATGAGGCTGGTGACGACGGCCTTCACGCCCGGAAGACCGGTACGCGTACCGAGATTTTCATAAGCCTTGCGCCGCTCCTGAAGATAGGAAAGCTCGGCGGTCGTCACGGTCAGTTCTTCGGCAAGCTCCACGGACTGGCTGCCGACTTCCGCCGCGACCTTGGCGAACGCCGCCTCGACCGACATGCCGGATTCAACGCAGATCAGGAGAAGATCGAGCGCGTCGGGAAACGCCTTCTTGATCGATTCCTGGCGCCGCGCGATGACGTTCTGAACGAAGACGTTCGGCAGATAGAAGCCGATGAACGCACCGGCCGCCGCCACCGCAAAACGCGCCATCGTCTCCAGCCCGAAGCTGTTGATCCCGTAGAGATAGATCAGCACCACGACGAAGAGCAGCGGCGGCATGACGAAGCGGAAGAAGATGAAGGTGTAGATCGGCGCCTGGCCACGGAAGCCGGCCTGCCGCAGCTTTTCCCTGATGACTTCGTTTTCGAGCATCTTGCCGCGGCCGAAACGCTCCACGATCTCCTTGACGAAGCCCTTGGGCGTGTGGCGCAGGCGCGTCTTCTCGTTCGACATCTGCTCGCGGAATTTCTGCCGCAGCGCCTCGCGCTCGGTCGCCACGGCCTTCATGCGCGCGCCGAGCTTGTCGGTCGCGACGAGCGGCATGGCGAGCGTCAGGATCGTCGCAAACGCCGCGATGCCGACCAGCAACATCACCGCGGTTTCGGGATTCATGGCTGACGCGAGAAGAGAATACATGGCCGGTCCTAGATATTGAAATTGATCATCTTGCGCATGACGAGAATGCCGATTCCCATCCAGATCAGGCCGCCGACGATGATCATGTTGCCCGAGGTTGTCGTCAGAAGCGGGTCGAGATAATTCGGCGCCGTGAAATAGAGCATCAGCATCACCGCGGGCGGCAGCGAACCGATGATCGCGGCGGAGGATTTCGCTTCCTGGGAGATCGCCTGAATCTTGGCGCGCATCCTCTTGCGGTCGCGCAGCACCTTGGAAAGATTGCCAAGCGCCTCGGCGAGATTGCCGCCCGTCTTCTGCTGGATCGCAATGACGATCTGGAAGAAATTCACTTCCGCGAGCGGCATGCGCTCATAGACCTTGGCAAGCCCCTGTTCGAGCGACACGCCGACGCGCTGCCCTTCCACGAGATCGCGGAATTCGGTGCGGACGGGCTCGGCCGACTCGCTCGAGATGATCTTCAGACAGTCATTGATCGGAAGGCCGGCCTTGACGCCGCGAACGATGACGTCGATCGCATTGGCGAACTCCTCGAGAAAGGCGTTCTGCCGCCGCTTGATCAGAAAGGAGAGAACCCAGCGCGGCAGGCCGAAGCCAGCGGCGAAGGCACCCGCCAGCGCCACGATCGGAGAGAAGCCGGACAGCAGCAGGATCGCCGCAAGGACAAGGCCCGAAACCGCGCTCATGATGTAGAAGCTCTTCGGCGTCAGTTCGAGGCCCGCGCGCTCGATACGAACGCGCAGCGTCACCTTCTTTTCTTCCTTCTGTTTCTGTTCGAGAGACTTCAGTGTCTCCTGAACCTGCTTGCGCCGCTTGTCGGCATTGTCCCCGTCGCCCTCCGCGGCGCGGCGCGACTTCTGGCGATCCGGACCGGCCATCCGCGCCATGCGCTGCGAGGTCCGGCTCTCTCCGCCCACAAAGACGAAGCCGAGGCCGCCGATGCAAAGCGCCGCGAGAACGGCGATGCCGAAAATCAGAAGCGTAGTCTGGTCCATGACCTCTCGTCCGTTCAGCCCGTCTAGCCTTGCGCGCGATCGAGCGCGGCGGCAAGCGCGTGGTGCTGATTGTAGTAGCGGGCGCGCTCCCAGAATGCGGGGCGCGCAATGCCTGTCGATTTGTGCCTGCCCTTCAGGCGACCCGTCTCGTCTTCGCCTTCGATGTCGTAGACGAAGAGATCCTGCGTGATGATGACCTCGCCTTCCGTGCCGAGCACTTCGGTGATGTGGGTGATGCGGCGCGAGCCATCGCGCAGGCGCGCGGCCTGGACGATGACGTCGATCGAGCCGGTGATCATCTCGCGGATGGTTCTGGAGGGAAGGTTGTAGCCCCCCATCGTGATCATGCCTTCGAGACGCGACAGGGCCTCGCGCGGGCTGTTCGCGTGGAGAGTTCCCATCGAGCCGTCATGGCCGGTATTCATCGCCTGAAGCAGATCAAAGGCTTCAGGTCCGCGCACCTCGCCGACGATGATCCGCTCGGGCCGCATGCGCAGACAGTTGCGCACAAGCTCCGTCATGGTGATCTGGCCCTGCCCTTCGAGATTGGGCGGGCGCGTTTCGAGACGCACCACATGCGGCTGCTGGAGTTGAAGTTCGGCAGCGTCCTCGCAGGTGATGACGCGCTCATCGGAATCGATGAAGCCGGTGAGACAGTTCAGAAGCGTGGTCTTGCCGGAACCCGTGCCGCCGGAAATGAGCACATTGCAGCGCACCTTGCCGATGATGCCCAGAACCTCGGCGCCCTCCGGCGAAATAGAGCCGAACTCGACGAGATCCTTCATCTGGAGCTTGTCGCGGCGGAATTTGCGGATGGTGAGCGCCGGGCCGTCGATGGCGAGCGGCGGCACGATGACGTTGACGCGGCTGCCATCGGGCAGGCGCGCGTCGCAGATCGGGCTTGCCTCGTCGACGCGGCGGCCGACCTGGCTCACGATGCGCTGGCAAATATTCATGAGCTGGCTGTTGTCGCGGAAGCGCACGCCCGTCAGCTCGACCTTGCCGCCGACTTCGATGAAGGTGCGATCCGCGCCATTGACCATGATGTCGGCGATATCGTCGCGCGCGAGCAGCGGCTCCAGCGGTCCGTAGCCGAGCACGTCGTTGCAGATGTCCTGAAGCAGGGCTTCCTGCTCGGAGATCGACATGACGACATTCTTGATCGAGAGGATCTCGTTGACGATGTCGCGGATTTCCTCGCGCGCGCTTTCCGCATCGAGCTGGGCAAGCTGGGTGAGGTCGATCGTGTCGATCAGCGCGTTGAAGATCGTCGTCTTGATCTGATAGTAGTTTTCCGAGCGCTGATCGGGAAGCCTCGGCTTCGGCGTCACGGGAGGTGTCGCCGCGCGCGCGGGCGCAGCGGGCTTCGGCACGGGCGGCGGCGCGTCGGACCGGCCGCCGGATGCGGGCACAGTTTCAGCTACCGCGGGCTTGCGCGGAGCGGACTGGGTTTCGTTACGCCGTCCAAACACCCGTTACCCCCTGCATCAACCCTTGCGGAAAATCCGCTTCAGCAATGAGATTTTCGACTGGCTCGCCTTGGCGGGCGCGGCATCGCGTCCGCAAAGCTGCCTGGCAAGGAAGCGCAGGCCCTCGGTCGTCTTTCCCTTCGGGTCCAGTTCCTCGATCATCTGGCCGTTATTGGAGGCCGTGCCGAAAAGCGCCGGATTGAAGGGCAGAACGAGGGTCGGCTCGATGCCGATTGCGTCGGCGAAATCCTTGACCGGAATTTCCGGGCGCTTCGGCACGCCGACCTGATTGAGGACGACATGCGGCTTGCTGTCGTTCGGCCGAGCCTGCTTCACGAGGTCGAGAATGTTCTTCGTGTTCCGCAGGCTCGCGAGATCGGGCATGGCGGTGATGACGATTTCATCGGCCGAAAGCAGAACCTTCTTCGTCCATGTCGACCAGACATGCGGCAGATCGACGATGACGCAGGGCACGGTCTCGCGCACGATCTCGAGCACGGACTCGCAGGCTTCGCCATCCATGTCGAAATCGCGATCGAGAATGGCGGGCGCCGCGAAAAGGCTCAGATGGTCGGAGCACTTGACGAGAAGCCGGTCGAGCAGCACGTCATCGAGCCGCTCGGGCGCCGTCAGCGCATCGGCAATGCCCTGGGCCGGGTCCTGATTGAAGTCGAGACCGGCGGTGCCGAACGGCAGGTCGAGATCGGTAATGATCACATCTTCCTGCATGCGGGTCGAAACGCACCAACCGATGTTATGAGCGAGCGTCGAGGAACCGGCGCCGCCCTTCGCGCCCATGAAGGCGATCGAACGGCCGATCGGCGGTGCGTCGGGATCGACATAGAGACGCGACACCGCCTCGATGATCTGCATCGGGCTCAGCGGGCTCACAAGATACTCGTTGACGCCCTGCCGGATCATCTCGCGATAGACCGACACATCGTTCAGATGGCCGATGACGACGACTTTTGTGCCCGCGTCGCAAACTTCGGCGAGAGCGGCGAGAGCGGCGAAAAGCTCGGCTCCGCCCGCATCCGACTCGACCAGAATGAGGTTCGGCGTCGGCGCCTGCTGATACTGTTCGACGGCGGCCTGGATGCCACCCATATAGACGGTCAGATGAGCCTTCGACAGGCGGCGGTCCTCACCCGCGCGCTGAATGACGCTGCCAGTTTCCGGATGGTCGCAGAAGGCATGGATCGTGATCCGCGGAACCGGCTTCATGACCGGCGCGGCGATGGGCTCGTCGCCGGGCATGGGCGGCGCGTCCACCATGTCATGCTTCAATGCTGCGTTGCTCATTTGTTGACCTCACTCACTGCGGCCGAGTCGTTGTTGTCGCGCTGCGTGCCCGTGATCTCGCCCTTGCGATACTTGTCCAGGACCACGGCGCGGCGCTGCGCATCGCTCGGCGTCATGTTGCGCGGCGTCACGAGGTCGGCGGGATCGGCCACCATGACCGCGAGGTTGTTCTGGCTGGCGCAGCCGAAATTCGGCGGCACGCCGTTTGCCGGATCGTGGGCGAAATTTTCGGACCAGTCCCCGCAAGGGCGCGGCGTGGCCACATAACGCTTGTAGGAAAGGATCAGCGGCGCTTCGGCGTCGGCGCCCGCCGCCTGATAGGGCGTGTAGCTGATGGCATCGAGAGCGACGCCCTTTTCGGCGAGGAGATCGCGCACATCTACGAGCACGTTCATCGCGCTCGTCGTGTTGGACGAGCCGGACGGCGTCGACACGGCGATGGCCCCGTGCCCGCGTTCCTTGTAGGCATCGGCAAAGGCGGCGACGGCTCTGCGCTCCTCATCCGTCAGCGCCGACTTCGTACGCGGAACGGGAATGCTCAGCGTCTGCGTGTCGGCGCTCACGGCGATGGGATGGGTCTGGCTCGGCCCGTCATAGGCCTCGTTCGGACCGTTGAATCCGCCGCAACCGCCAAGCGCGAGGGCAAGGGCGAAGGGCAGGAGGCGCACGGCAAGAGTTCTTTTCATCTCGATACCCGTTCCCTTCAATCCACCACGAACCCGACCGGGCCCTTGAGCTTCTTGTCCGTCGGCGCGTTGCCGTTGGCGCCATAAGTCGCGTTGAGCTTGCCCATCAGGATCGTGTCCATGTCGCTTGCCGGCGCGAAACCATCCGTCGGCAGCACGAGATTCTTCCTGTTCGTCGGATCGACGATATAGGGCGTGACGATGACGACGAGTTCCGTCTCGTTCTTCTGGTAGTCGCGGCTGCGGAAGAGCGCGCCGAGTACCGGCAGGTCCTTGGCGCCCGGCACTCCGTCGATGTTCTGTTTCGTCTTGTCGGACAGCAGGCCCGCCATGACGAGCGAACCGCCCGACGGCAGTTCGAGCGTCGTCTCGGCCCGGCGGACATTGAGGCCCGGAATGGTCAGACCCTGCTGCGAGACGAAGGCGCCAGATGTCGTCAGTTCGCTGACCTCGGTTGAAATCTTCAGGTTGATGCGCCCCTCGCTCAGCACCACGGGCGTGAAGGCAAGGCCGACACCGAAGGGCTTGTAGTTCACCGTGATGTTGCCCTGCAGGTCCTTCGACACGGGGATCGGGAATTCGCCACCGGCAAGGAACTTCGCGCCTTCGCCCGAAATGGCCGTCAGCGTCGGCTCGGCGAGCGTGCGCACCAGGCCATCCTCCTCCAGCGCGCGGATCGCGGACTGGATCGAGAGATTGCCGTTGTTGAAGCCCATGTTCTGCGCGGTCCCGGTCACGGGATTGGGCGCGGTCGTTGCAAGGCCGCCAAGCGGCGCGCCCTGAATGGAGAAGGGGTTCACCGTGGAAAGGCGGAGCGCGAAGTTGCCGAAATCGTCGGCGGTCGAAAGATTGACGCCGAGCTGCTTGATGACGTTGCGCTGCATTTCCGCAACCGTCACCTTGAGCATGACCTGCTCCTTGCCCTCGATGGTGAGCATGTTGAGCACCTGCTCGGGCTTGCCGCCAATATAGCGCGTCGCGAGATCGCGCGCCTTGTCGGCCTCGGAGGCGTTGGCGACCGCACCGGACAGAACGATGTGATCGTTCATCGCCTGAACGTCGATGCGGGAATTCGGAAAATAGTGACGCAGCGTCTGGCGCAGCCCCGCCAGATCGCGCTCGACGCGGATTTCGAGATTGAGAAGCTGCTGGCCCTTGTCGCCGAAGAAGAAGACGTTCGTCTGGCCGACCGTGAGGCCGATCAGATAGGTGCGCGTGGAGGTGCGAACCACGGCATCGACGATCTTCGGATCTGAAACGAGCACGTCGCGCGCGGCGCTCGGCAATTCGACGATCGCGGCCTTGTTGAGTCCGAGCACGATGGTGCGCGAGGTCGCGCTCGCGCCGCCGCTGTCGATCTTCACGAGCTGCGCTCCATCGACCGCCGCTCCGGCGGGAATTGGCGCTGCCAGCGCGCCCGCCATGAAAAGCGCCGCCAATATGCGCCCGCCCGCGACGAGCCGCGCACGAACGGCCTTGCCGAGATCGGCCATGACCCTGCCCCTATTTCGATACATGCGGCCCCGATACATGCCCCTACCTCACGCGAACCGTTCTTTCGGCGCCGTAGCGCACCACGCGCACGACCGACCCTTCCGACTTCGCCACGTCCTCGTCGGGCGTGTCCTGATCGGCACCTGCGAACCCCCTGAGCGCGAGGCTGACAGTGCCTTGCGCCTGAGCGAGCGCAATCACCTCGGCCTGGCGGGAGCTCAGCTCGAGCGTCGCGGTCTTGCCGATCACGACCTGCTCGCCGCTTTCGTCCTTGAAGCGCTGATCGATCGCCAGAATGCGCACATTGCGCAGGATCGTCTCGCTGCGGTTCGTATCCTGGCCTGCCTGCTCGTCACGCTGGCGGGATGTGAGAATGACGTCGACGCGATCGTTCGGCAGGATAAAGCCGCCCGCGCTCGTTTCCGGCGCGATCGGGATCGCCACCGCACGCATGCCGGGGTTGATGAGCGCCGACAGGAAGCCGCCATTCTTGAGATCGACGAGTTTCGCTTCCGTGATCGGCTCGCCATTCGCGATCGGCGCGCGCGCAAGGCGGCCGGCCAGCGCCTCGGCGGCATTCGGCATCTGGGCGCGCGTGATCAGGTTCGCGCCGAGCGAGTTCTGCGGCCATGACTGCCAGCGGAAATCGCCGCCCGAGAGTTTCGAGCCTCTTTGCAGATCGGTAGCGGCGACCAGTATCTCCGTCGTCGGCGCCTGCGCCGCCTGCTCGACGGGCGCCTGCTTGTTTGAGGAAACAAGACCGCGCGCAAGCAATGCCGCAAGCCCAGCGGCTACCACTGCCAAGACCAAGACCCCTATTCGAGCGGCGTTCACTTGTCGGTTCCTTTCCCCGGGCGCAAGCCTTGTGCCCTTGCCACATCGTCCTCACACGGATGACGGATATTTCAACTCAACACGGAGACCAGTCTGAAGATTTCCGTTTGTGGAAAAACGAAGAGCCCGGCGACCGCCAGCGCGATGCCATAGGGAACTCCTTCTTTCCGGTCGTGTAGTCGCAGAAGCCAGCCCTGGCGGTAGAGAAACATCGGCAGCGGCATCGTCCTGTAGAACAGGATGAACAATGTCAGCGCGCCGCCGAAGATGCTGGCGAGCAGCAGATAAGGCAGCGCATCGCCCCAGCCGAGCCAGAGCGAGGCCGCAGCGACGAGCTTTGCGTCGCCGCCGCCGATCCATCCTCTGGCGAAGAGGCCCATCCCGATCAGCAGCAGCGCGAAGCCCGCCGACGCATGTCGCGCGATGTCCGCAAGCGGCATGCCGAGGGAAACGGCGCTGATGAAAAAGGCGATGGTCAATCCGAGCGTCAGCCAGTTCGGGATCGTCATGGTCGTGAGGTCGCGAACGGCGGCGAAGATCATCGCGGCCGAGAAGATCACGATTGGCAAGGTGTTCAAAACGGACATGCCCGGACTCTGCCAAATGGCCGGCAACGAACCGGCCTGAATTCTTCCTCAATGTGCTGATTTTGGCCGGAGGACTGTAAATTTGGCGTAAACGGCGGACCTTAATGGTGAAAAGATTATTAAAATGCAAGGAAGCGCGGGCGGACGCCCTGCGCGGCGTCAGTCCTGACGCGCTTCGCAGAGGCGGCGCATGGCAGCCTCGTCCTTGATCGCAAGGCCCGGATATTCGCGCTCGGCGAGATCGAGCCGCACCAGCTCCGCGATGGCGCTCGCCACCACTTCCTCGCTCGTCGAAAGCCGGTCGGCGAGTTCGCGGTGACGCGGGAGACGGGAGACAAAGAGCTGCGCCGCCACGCCCGCGCCGGTGTTGCGCGGCTCGGCGAGAGCGAGAAGCTCGGCATAAACGCGCTGCGCGCCGGTGAGGCCGGGGCGGCTTTCCGAGGCGCTGTTCGACGCCGCCTCGCGGGTGCGGAGCAGGCGCGCGTACTGACAGAGAAGCGCACGTGAAACCGATTCCTCGCGCGACAGAAGGTCGATGAAGCGTTCTTCCTGCATCGTCGCAAGGACCGTTTCATCGCGCGCGATCGCCGTCAGATCATCGTCGCTCACACCGAAAATGGACATTTCACCGAATTGTCCGCCTGCGTCTATATCTGTATAGGCGATGCGGCCATTGGGCCCCGTGGGGCGCGCGAGACGGACCGAACCCGAAACGACGAAATGCACATCGCCGCGCGTGCCACCCTGCCCGGCCGACAGAATGACGTCATTGCGAACGAAGCGACGCCAGCTGCACTCCGCCGCCAGCAGCGTCAGTTCGCGCGGTTCGAGATCGCGGAAGATCAGGATGCCGCGCAGATTGCGCGCCTTCGCCGCCGCGGGCTGGCCGAACCTTTCCGTTCCGAACATGTCGCCTCCGAAATTCGCACGGGAAGAATCTAGCTCTCTCGGCTTTAAGCGCGCGTAAATGCGCGACCGGTCGCTACGGTCAACAAATCGTTCATTCCTTCGGCTTAGTCTCGGGCTCAAGGAATTTATGGGGGCGACCCACGTCGCCCGAAAGTGACGGGCTCATCTGCATGTCCCAGAATTGTATTCGCCTCCTCCGTTCGCTCAAAGGCGCGGCCAGCATCGCGGTCCTGCTCGGCCTCTTCACCGCCGGCGCAGAAGCGGGCGGCATCCAGGTCGAGCTCAATCATTCGCGCGCGCTCCAGCTCGCCGCGCCGGCCGCGACGGTCATGGTCAGCAATCCGGCCATCGCCGATGTCAGCATTCAGGGCGCGCAGCTCGTCTATGTTCTCGCCCGCAGTTACGGCAAGACGGATCTCATCGCTCTCGACGCCGCGGGAAAGCAGATCGCCCAATATGAGATCGACGTCGTCGCGCCGCGCAGCTCGGCCGTCACGCTGATGCGCGGCACGGAACAGCTCACCTATAATTGCACGCCGCGCTGCGAGCCGGTGGTGAACCCCTCGGACAGCAGCAACGCCTTCAACGCCGCGCTGAGCCAGGCTACTGCGGCGCGCTCGCTCGGCGCAGGCGCCGCCATCGCGAGCGGCATCAATGAGCGCCAGTAATCACATTCCGTGAAGGAAATAAAAAAGCCGGCGGAGGAAACCCTGCCGGCTTTTTCGTGCCGCCGTTCCGGTCACTTGCTGATGCGGAGATTGGAGAGCGCCTGCGCGATGGAGTTGAAGACATCGGTGAGCTGGCTTGCCGCCGTCACGCTGTAATACATGCTCGGATCGGTCGCGCAGTTTTTCAGCAGCGTCGCATTCCCGTCCATCACGCGGATCGTATAGATCAGAATACCCGTGGCCTTGATCTTCGTGCACAACGCTGCCGTGCGGCTGTCGATGCTCGACTGGCTCGTCGTGAAGCGGTTTTCCGTATTGTCGCCATCCGTCAGAAAGACGATCGCCTTGTTGAGCCTCTTCGCGTCGGCCTCGGCCGCCGTCGACAGCGTCGCGCCCGATGTGAGCATGGTCCAGCCCCAGACGAGCCCGATGGTCGTGTTCGTGTTGCCGGACGCCACGAGGCCGTTGATCTTGTTGTTGAGCGCCGTCCAGTCATAGCTGAGCGGCATCAAGGGCACGGGCTTGCAGTCGTCATTGTCGGCCGGGTAGAGCGTCGCCGCGTCCGAGGTGACCGGCACATCGACGCCGATGTCGTAATTCTGGTCGCGGTCGATCACGCAGCCGAGCCAGGTGCTCGGGCTGATGTTGTAGGCCGTGTCGGTACAGGTCTTGTTTTTACCGGAACCGGTGCAGGTCTGCGTCTTGGGTGTGGTCCACTGCCATTTGATCCAGTTCGCGGTCTTGTTGGCGGTGCCCACATTCACATCGACGGCGAAGGGGACGATCGAAACCTTGACGTCGCCCGGCGTCGCGGCGGCGGCCGACACGGTGGCGATGAGATTCTTCGCCGCGGTCTTAAGCGTCGTGAGCTTGCTGTTCTGCGCCATCGATCCCGTCGTGTCGAGGACAAGCACCACTTCGAGCTTCTTGCCCATCTTCGTGATCTGGGATGAAGCCTCGATGTTCATCTCGTCGATACCGACGATCCCCATCACGCTTGTCTTCATGGACGCATTAGCGGTCAGGGATACGACCTGCCCGCTCTGCGAAACCGTGACCTCGCCGGGCACGCCGATCTTGTTCGCCGGATAATTCGCGTCGAAGTAGCTCTGCGCCATGGCCTGAAGCTGGGCATTGTTGAGCCCGACCGTGCCGCCGATGGCGAGGCCCGCCGCATCGAGCGCCTTCGTCATGCGCTGCTTCACGAAAAAGGCTTGCGATATGTCGATCGCCGCGCCGATCGCGATCAACATCGGGACGATGGCGATGGCGAAGATGACGGCATAGCTGCCGCGTCGATCCGCGGCGAAGCGGCGGAAAATCATGCGAAGCGTCGTCATGCTCTTTTGCCCAAGGTTCAGGATTTAAACTAAATCTTCAGAACTTCGACGCTCAATGCGGGAGATCGTCTGCACTGACACCGCCCGAACTGGTCGCGTGAGTATTCTCGCGCGCCGAGAGTTAACGGCTCGTCAACACACATGACCGCAGAATGCTGGAAGGCGCTGTCCTTCCGCTCATGCGCGGCGTTCACGGCACCACAGCGCCTCCAGTGGCTCAGAGGATGCAGCCGATGACGCGAGTTTGGAAACCACTCACGAAGAAGCCCCGCAGGCGTTTTCTCCGTTCCGAGCGCGGCAGCGTCGCCATCGAATTCGCACTGACCGCGATTCCTTTCTTCGCCCTCATGTTCGCGATCTTCGAAGCAGGCATGGTGTTCTTCGTGAACGCCGAGCTCGACAATGCGCTCAACGACGCCGGGCGCCTCATACGCACGGGCCAGGCGCAGACCGCGAACATGACGGCGGAGCAGCTCCTGCAACGGGTCTGCGACGACGTCGTCATGGTCACGAACTGCACCGAGAACGTGAAGATCGACGTGCGTACCTATACGAGCTTCGGAAACGTCACATTCCCTTCGCCCGTCGATGCAAACGGCAATCTCACCAATTCGTTCCAGTTCAACATGGGCAATGCGGGCGACATCGTGCTGATCCGGATCTTCTATGTCTGGGACATCATGAGCCCGCTGCCGACCGGCCTTTCGGGCGGGAATGGCAGCTCTCGCCTCATTCAGTCGAGCGTCGCCTTCCGCAACGAGCCTTACACCTCCTGATGCGGAGGAGAGAGAAATGATCTCCATGAAGATCGCGCCCCGCCTCCACCGCTTCGTCCGCCATGCGGGCGGCCTCGCCGCAGTCGAGTTCGCGCTCATCGTGCCGGTTCTCATCACGCTTTATTTCGGCACGCTCGAAACCACGAACGCGCTCACCGCATCGCGGCGCGTGACGAATGTCGCCGAGACGGCAGCCGACCTCGTCGCCCAGGCAACGAGCGTCAGCACCGCCGACCTCAATGACATCTTCGCCGCGAGTACGGCGATCCTCACGCCCTTCAACGCCCAGAGCGTCCAGATCGTCATTTCGAGCGTCGTCGCGGATACGAACAACAAGACGACCATCGCATGGAGCGCGGCCTATGGCGGCGCGACGGCGCGGGCAACGAATTCCGCCTTCACGCTCCCGGCGGGCCTCACCACGCCGAATACCAGCGTGGTCATGGCCGAGGTCACCTACACCTATACCTCGCCGCTCGGCACATTCATCACCGGCCCGCTCACCATGTCGGAGATCGCCTATCTGCGTCCGCGCCGGTCCATAACGGTTGCAAAAACCTCGTAACGCCGGCGCCGGAACGCACGTCCTTCAGCCGCACCGCCACGCACCCATGAGCGGCACGCGCCGCGTCCTCGGAACCCCTTGAAGAACAAAGGAATTCCGGCACTCGAAGCTGGGCGTTGGATTTTTGGCGGCAGGGCTGGCGGGCCACGCCCGATAGCGATGATCACTACGTTTACGCTATAGCCCTCTGAAGTGGCATCGCACAATTTTTGTGACCTGGCCGCCGCTCAGGAGGATGGAAAGAAGGCGGCCTTTAGCATCTGCGATTGCTTGGATTTTCGTGTTGCGCCCGCCGCGCGAGCGGCCAATCGCCTGCTTATGTTCCCCTTTTTGCGCCCGAAGCCGAGCGGTGTGCCTTGATATGCGTCGAGTCGATCATCTGAACTTGTTCGGGCATGGTCCCGCTCTCATTGAGAGCCTCCAGGATCATGTCCCACAGCCCTGCCAGGGTCCAACGCCTGAACTGGCGATAGACACTGGACCACTTGCCGAACTCTTCGGGCAAATCCCGCCAAGGCGAACCGGTTCGCGCGATCCAGAACACAGCATCAAGAATACGGCGATGATCCGATGCGGGACGTCCTCCGCGACCTCGAATGGCAATCAAAAAGGGTTCGAAAAATACCCACTCGGCATCTTCCATCAACAAACGCGCCACGATAGCCTCCGCAAAAGCTATCTTGAATCAGAGTTCAGGTGATTTGGGAATCTGGAGGGTTCTGTGAGGTCGCGCGGCGGTGATGGTCTGGCTTGGCGCGGTGCGCGACCTCATTGAAGCCGGATTGAGCGAACCCGCTGACGCGGCCACGCGCTATGG
>WBZO01002326.1_pt1 | contig 25085 bp, 19 predicted proteins | sample 5204261 | NCBI WGS metagenome assembly WBZO01 (sample SAMN12412400, study PRJNA552823) | activated sludge metagenome | isolation source: activated sludge from anammox sidestream of wastewater treatment plant... | place: USA: North Carolina | collected 2017-09
GCGGGAAACGAGGAAATGCGACGAGGCAAGCTCCGGCACGATGCCCATCTTGACGAAGACGAGACCGAACTTCGCCTCTTCCGCCGCGACGATGACATCGAAGGGAAGGATCATGGTGACGCCGATACCGACGGCGACGCCGTTCACAGCCGCGATCAGCGGCTTCGACGAACGGGCAAGCGCGACCCAGTCGACGCCCGCCGGCATGCCGCCCGAGCCGCCGCGCGTATCGTTGCCGGGGTCCTTGCCGTCCACCCGCGCCTTGAAGACCTGGTCGACATCGGCACCGGCGCAAAAGCCGCGCCCCTCGCCCGTCATCACGATGGCGCCAATGTCGAGGTCGTCATTGGTGGCGGAGATCGCATGACCAAGCTCTTCGGCCATGCGCGGCGTCCACGCATTGAGGCGGTCGGGCCGGTTCAACGTGATGAGCGCGACGGCTCCCCGCTTCTCGACCCTGATCTGGGCGTATTCCATGAGCTTCTCCCGTTCGATTTTTCTGGTTGAGGGAAGTCTAAGGCAGGCGTGCACGCGCCGACAAGCAAGGCCGCTTGACGCCGGGGCGGGCTTGGCCTGCACTGTGCGGACAAGGAAATCCGGCAAGGCGGGGGAATGATGGATCTCGAACTCAAGGGCAAAACGGTCTTTATCGCCGGCGCAAGCCGGGGCATCGGCTTCGGCATGGCGCGGGCCTTCGCGCGGGAGGGGGCAAGGGTCGCGCTCACCGGGCGGGGCGAAGCGGCGCTCGACAAGGCGCGCGAGGCGCTCATCACCGAGGGGGTTCCGGCATCCGGCCTTCTCACCATTGCGGGCGATATGACAAACACGGCCGATCTCGCCGCCGCGCTCGACGCGACGGAGGCAAAGCTCGGCGGGCTTCACACCGTCATCGCCAATGTCGGCATGTCGAAGGCGCCGCTCGGCTTCGACGTTTCGGACGAGCTGTGGGATGCGGACCTTCTTCAGAACCTCTCGGGCTCGTTCTTCCTGGCGCGCGAGGCGCTGAGGCGCATCGTCAAGCGGCCCGCCGCAGAGCGCGAGGGCGCAAATCTGATCTTCATTTCCTCCATCGCCGGCGTCGAGGCGCTCGGCACCGCCGTCACCTATGCGGCGTCGAAAGCGGCGGTCAACCAGACGACGCGGGCGCTTTCCAAGCTCGTCGGCAAGGAAGGCATCCGCGTCAATGCGATCGCGCCCGGCAACATCCTCTTCGATGGCGGCGTGTGGGAGAAGAACACGAAGGAGCGGCCGGACGACTGGGCACGCTGGATCAAACGCGAGGTGGCGCTGCGCCGCTTCGGCAAGGTCGAGGAAATAGCCGATGCGGCGCTCTTTCTGGCGAGCCCGCGGGCGAGCTTCATCACCGGCGCTGTGCTGGTGGTCGATGGCGGCCAGGTGAAGTGATCAGGCGAGCGCGAGCTTGAAGTTGCTGCGCGTGAGGCGGGGGAAGGCCGGGAAATCGAGCAGCACCTCGCCGCCCACCGCCGAGAGGAGTTCGCGCGCGCGCGCCTTCTCGTCCCCATCGAGGCTTGCGAGATAGTCGAGCGGGCGCTGGAGCATCCAGAGATCGAAGGGGAAGATCGCGCGGTTTTCCTTCGCATCCTCGAGCGCGTAGACATGCATGCCGATGGCGCGGGGAATTTCCTCCGTGCCATGCTTCGCGCCCGGATGCTCCTCGACCCATCTGGCGAAGTGATGCGCTGTCGAAACGAGAACCGGCAGCATTTCGCGCATCATGCGCTGAAGCACGGGTAGCACGGTTGCCGGCACCTCGTCGCGGGCGAGAAACTCGCCGCCCTTGGGATGGGGCGGCTTCATCATGCGCTGAACCCAGCCGACGACATTGGGCGCGATGCGCTTCATCAGCTCGCCCGAGGCGGGGTCCCGATACTGATGCGCGTAAAGCGGCCCGATCAGGCCGAAATCGCCGATCGAGGGCCTTGTGCCGAAAAGGAACTCATAGACGGCGAAGTGCCGGTCCAACTCTCCGAGAAGCGCCTCATAGGATGTCTCGATTGCGGCTTCGGTCTTGGGCGTGACACCGAGAAACGGGAGCGCGCCCGCAAAGGGCTTCGAAATCCTGAGGCCCGCCTCGCGCTGCGCCTCTCCGTTCAGTTCAGGCGCCGACATCTTGCCGAATTCGGAAATGGCGAAGTCGTAATTCCGGTTCCAGCGATAATGCATGGCCGGGATCTTCAGCCATTCGTCGCCATAGACTTCGAGAAGCAGGGCCGCGAGCCGCTGCTTCACCGTCGACGGATAGACGGGCGCCTCGGGAAAGCGCAGTTCGAGCGCGTCGATGATGTCGGTCGAATCCTGAAGCGTCTCACCCTCGGGCGTGACCATGACGGGGATGACCGCCCAGCCGACGCGGGGAAGGATCACCTTGCGGTAATTCTCGGGCGTGTTGGGATATTCGGCGAAGGGAATACGCTTGAAGCGCAGATAGGCGCGCACCTTGCCGCTGTAGTAGCTCGGCTCGGCGCCGTAGAGTTCATAGCCTTCGGTCATGCTTTCCCCGTCCCCGTTCACGCGCGCCGCACACGGCCATTCTTAATGCGTGACATTGGGCAGATTTATAGTCGCTGCCCGCCATCCCCGCCAAGGACCTAATGAAGTATGGCGCTGGAGCCGCCGGCGGCCCCGGTTCCGCCCCCGAGCCGGAGGGCACGTCGGCCACGGCGTTTGACAGCGGGCCCGCCCGCACCCACACTTTCCAAAGGTTACGGGCACTCTTCGGCGCCGGCGAACGACCGTCCGCTCCGCCGACGGATTTGCGCACGAACCCTTCCGATGCGGGCAAGTTTGGACCACCAGACCAAGGGGGAGCAGTTCATGAGCGAAGCAGACCAGCCGAAGACCGCTTCGATTGTCGAGCGGGCAAAGAACATCATTCTCACGCCTGACGCCGAATGGGCCAAGATCGACGGCGAACAGACGACCATTCAAAGGCTCTACACGGAATATGCTCTCATCCTCGCGGCCATCCCCGCGCTGGCGGGCGCGCTTGGCGGCCTCATCTTCGGCTATGGCGCGATGGGCTATCACTTCCGCCTGTCGCTCGGCGGCGCCATCTCGAATGCGATCGCAACCTATGTCATGAGCCTTGTGAGCGTCGCTGTCATCGCCCTCATCATCGAGGCGCTGGCGCCGACCTTCGGTGCGACCAAGGACCGGGTGCAAGCCTTCAAGGTCGCGACCTATGCGAGCACGGCGAGCTGGCTTGCCGGCATTTTCTCGCTGATCCCGGCTTTGAGCATTCTCGGCCTGCTCGGCCTTTACAATATCTACCTTCTCTATCGCGGATTGCCGCATGTGATGAAGGCGCCGCAAGACAAGGTCATCATATACACGGCCGCTATCGTGGTCGCCGCAATCGTGGTCGTTCTGGTGCTCGGGGTTCTGTTCACGCCCTTGCTGCATATGGGCGCCGGCGGTGGAATGGGCGGCATGATGGAACGGGGCTACTAGCCCCGTTCGTTACAGGCGCTCCGAGCCGGAGACAGGCGGCAGGATCAGGCTCGCGTGAAATAGGGCGCGAGGCTGCGACGGATCCGATCGAGGGGCGTTTCCGGCGTTTCCGGAATGTCGAAGGACTGCCCGGTGATCGCCTCGAAGGCGCGAATATAGACGGCCGCCGTCTCGACAATGAGATCGGCGGGGATTTCGGGAATATCGTCCTTGTAAGGATCGCATCGCTCTGCGACCCAGCTTCGGACGAAATCCTTGTCGAAGCTTTCGGGCCGCTTGCCTTCGGCGAAGCGCTGCGGATAGCTCCCCGCGAGCCAGTAGCGCGAACTGTCGGGCGTGTGAATCTCATCGGCGAGGATGATGTTGCCCTCGGCATCGGTGCCGAACTCGTATTTCGTATCGACGAGAATGAGACCCCGCCGCGCGGCAAGCTCCTGCCCGCGCGCGAAGAGCGCGAGCGCATAGCGCGACACGGTCTGCCATTGCGCCGCTGAAAGCAGGCCCTTGGAGATGATTTCGGCCGGCGAGAGCGGCTCGTCATGGCCGCCATCGAAGGCCTTGGTCGTCGGCGTGATGATGGGCTCGGGCAGCTTCTCGTTCTCGCGCAGGCCCTCCGGCAGGCGGACGCCATACATCTCGCGCTCGCCCTTCTTGTAGAGCGTGAGGATCGAGGTCGCGGTGGTGCCCGCCAGATAGGCGCGCACGACGATCTCCACGGGGAGAATGTCGAGCCTGCGGCCGATCACGACGTTCGGATCGGGATACTCAAGCACATGGTTCGGGCAGATATCGGCGGTCGCCTCGAACCAGTAGCGCGCGGTCTGGGTGAGGACCCGGCCCTTGAAGGGGATGGCGGCGAGAATACGGTCGAAGGCGCTCAGCCGGTCGGAGGCGATGATGATGCGCCGCCCATCAGGAAGGTCGTAATTGTCGCGAACCTTGCCCTGATAATGATTGGGAAGCTCGGGAATGGTCGCATCGCGCAAAACCTCATGCGCGTGCGCCCGCAGTGCCTTCATGTCCATTTTCGATCCCGGAATTTCGGTTCGCTGCCGGTGGGAAGCGCCCGTTCTAGCGCGATCCCCGGTATTTGGCTATGCGGCGCCGTAGGGCCGCCGCTTGAGCCAACCTGACGATATTTTGTCGGCTTGTGAAAAGGGACGTCGCCATCGGTTATATTTGTGCGCGAAGAGGGATGCGGAATGCCGCTGGAAATCGTTGACGGCGGCAGAGCTTGGGGGGCGAATATGCGCATATTTGCAGGCGGGCTCACGGGAACGGCATTGGTGGCGCTCATGGCGCTGGCGGGCGCGAGCGCGAATGTGCGGCCGGCGCAGGCAGGCGAGCTGATCGGCGCCGTCGCATCCACCGCGGGCGCTGCCGTCGGCGCGGTGAGCGGCGTCATCGGCGGGGCGGCGGGCGGCAATGCTGGCAGCCGCGGCAACCTTGCCGCCCGAGGCGGCGGCGCCACGGCGCCGAGTCTCACGGCCTTCCTCACGGGCAATAATGACGACGGCGCCCCGATCGGAAATGGCGGTCTCGGCTTCACCGGGGGCAGGAACGAGCAGGCCAGCAGCGGTTTCGAGTTCCGGGCGAGGGCCGATGGCGGGCTCGGCTATAACGTCATGGTGACGAAGAAGGTGCTTACCTGGTAGTGCCTATTCGCGGCGCGTCGCCAGCGTGGTCCCGACGAGCGTTCCAATGAGGGCGTCGTCCTGGCGCGCTTCGCGAAGATCGGCGCCGCGCAGATCGGCACCGCGGAGGTCCGCCCGCGTGAGATTTGCCCGCACGAGCACGGCGTCGCGCAGATCGGCAGCCGCGAGAATGGTGCCGGACAGATTGGCATCAGACAGAATGGCGCGCTCGAACTTCGCACCGGCCAGAATGCGCCCCGAGAGGTCGAAGCCCGCGAGATACATTTCGGAGAAATCGGCGCGAAGGCCCTGCCGCCGGTCCGACTGAATCCACAGCAGGTGGTCGTTGAGTATCTGCTCGAGCCGGGCGGCGAGCGGCGCCTTGCGGGCCTTCTTCGCGCCCAGAACGGAATCGGCAAGTTTCGCTGTCGCGTCATCCATGATCGCCGCGCGCAAATCCGCGTCGGTGAGATTGGCTCTTTGCAGCGAAACATCGACGAGCTTCGCGCCGGAGAAATTGGAATCGCGCAGATCTGCGCCCTGCATGTTGACGCCGCTCAGCTCCGCGCCCTCGAAACTCGCGCCCGCGAGCTTCGCGTCCGCGAGGTTGGTGCCGCGAAGATTGGCATTGCGGAAGCTCGATATGCTTTGCCTCATCGAGCTTTCCTTGCCGTGGCGGAAGACCACGCCAAGTCCGAGATCGGCGCCATCAAGCGTCGCGGCGCTGAGTTCGGCGCCATCGAACTGGGCGCCGCGCAGATCGGCGCCGGTGAAATTGGTGCGGGTGAGGTTCGCGCGATCGAAGCAGGCGCTGAAGAGATCGGCATCGACGAAGCGCGCATCCTCCAGATCCGCGCCCGCGAAGTCGCAATTGACGAACTGGCCTTCGGAGAAATTCAGGTTGCGAATGTCGAGACCCGACAGATCGCAATCCTTCAGATGCACGCGCCAGCCATTGGGCTTGCGCAGGAGATAGCGCTGGTGAAGCTCCGCGATCTTGCCGATGAGATCCTGGGGAATGCGCATCTGCTCGATGACCTTGCGCGGCGCGCGCGAGGAAACCGGCTCAAGCGCCGTCAAGACACGACCCTTTGGCGAGGTATTGGACATTGTGAAGGGACCCGGAAAGCCACCGATTACATACAGACCTGTATGCGGCACCAGTCCCTTAAACGCGGATAAGATCCGCCTGCCCTTTTTACTAAAAATTTAAATGTGGCGGCGGAGTCCCGCCCTTTTCGCGCGGCGTGGCGCACTGTCACACAATGAGGTGCAATTTTCATTTCACTCGGCCCGGGCGGCGGCGGGCCACGGGCGGGAAGGGCCCGGCCCCCTCATGGCGAGGGAGCCGGGACGCCTCACGTCATGCAGCGGCCTTCTGCGGCGCGAAGCGCGCATAGAAAGTGTCGCCCTTCTCGGCCATGTCGCGCAGAAGCTTCGTCGGCTTGAAGCGTTCGCCGTATTTCTGGGCGAGCTTGTCGCAGGTGTCGACGAACTCCTTCGCACCGACCATGTCGATGAGCGAGAGCGGACCGCCGGTCCAGGGCGCGAAGCCCCAGCCGAGAATCGCGCCGACATCGGCATCGCGCACGTCGGTGACGACGCCTTCCTCGAAGCAGCGCGCGGCCTCGAGCGACTGGATGTAGAGGAAGCGCTTCTTCAGCTCCTCGACGTCGACGTCGTCGATATCCTTGTGCGTGCCTGCGATGTCGGCGAGGCCCGGCCACAGCTTCTTCTTGCCATCGGCCGGATAGTCGTAGAAGCCCTTGGCGGCCTTCTTGCCGACGCGGCCAAGCTCGACGACCATCTTCTCGACGATCTTGTCCGCCGGGCCCGCGACATACTTGTCGCCAAGGTCCTTCTTCGTCTGCTCACGGACCTTGTAGGCCAGATCGAGCGACACCTCGTCGTTGAGCGCCAGAGGCGGCATCGGCATGCCGGTCGTGCGACCGACATTCTCGATGATCGCGGGCTTGATGCCCTCGGCGAGCATCGCAAGACCCTCGCCGACATAGGTGCCGAAGCAGCGCGAGGTGTAGAAGCCGCGGCTGTCATTGACGACGATCGGCGTCTTCCTGATCTGCTTCACATAGTCCATCGCCTTCGCCAGCGTTTCCTGGCTCGTGCGCTTGCCCATGATGATCTCGACGAGCTGCATCTTGTCGACAGGCGAGAAGAAGTGAATGCCGATGAAGTTTTCCTGATGCTTCGCGGCTTCCGCAAGGCCGGTGATCGGCAGCGTCGAGGTGTTCGAGCCGTAGATGCCGCCTTCGGCGAGCATGGGCTCGGACTTCTTCGTCACATCGGCCTTGATGTCGCGATTCTCGAACACCGCCTCGATGACGAGATCGGCGCCCTTGAGGTCGTCATAGCTCGTCGTCGGCTTGATGCGCGCGAGAAGCGCGTCGGCCTTCTCCTGCGTCGTCCTGCCCTTTTCGAGCTGCTTGGCGAGAAGCTTCTCGGAATAGGCCTTGCCCTTTTCGGCATTCGCCTGATCGGTGTCGAGAAGCACGACCTCCATGCCGGCCTGCGCCGACACATAGGCAATGCCCGCACCCATCATGCCCGCGCCGAGAATGCCGAGCTTCTTCACCTTGAAGTCCGGAACGCCGGCCGGACGGCGCGCGCCCTTGCCCAGTTCCTGCATCGAGAGGAAGAGCGAACGGATCATCGCCTTGGAGCGCGGGTCCATCAGCAGCTTCGTGAAGTAGCGCGTCTCGATGCGAAGGCCCGCCTCGATCGGCACCTGAAGCCCTTCATAGACGCAGGACATGATGTACTGCTGCGCCGGGAAGTTGCCATGCGTGGTCTTGTGGAGCGTGGCATTGCCGATGGTGAAGGTCTGGCCACCCTTGCCGTCATGCGGGCCGCCGCCCGGAACGCGATAGCCTTCGCGGTCCCAGGGCTGAATGGCGATCGGGCAGACTTCCGGGCCCTTCTTGCCATGCTTCACTTTCGGCTGCGCGAGCCCTTCCTTGAGCCAGGCCTTGGCCGCGCTCAGAAGTTCGGCTGCGGGCACGACCTTGTGCACGATGCCGGACTTCAGCGCCTTTTGCGGATCGAGCGCCGTGCCCTGAAGGATCAACGGCAGGGCCGCCGCCGCACCGATCAGGCGCGGCAGGCGCTGCGTGCCGCCGCCGCCCGGCAGCAGACCGACCTTCGCTTCGGGAAGCCCGATCTGCGTCTTCGGATTGTCTGCCGCGATGCGGTAATGGCAGGCGAGCGTCACTTCGAGGCCGCCGCCAAGCGCCGTGCCATTGATGGCGGCGACGATCGGCTTGCCGCAGGTCTCGAGGCGGCGAAGCAGCATGTTGAAGTGCAGATTGCCTTCATACATCGCCTTGACGCGCTCTTCACGGGAACCGCCGCCGGAGCCGCCGCCCGCCTGGCCGCCCATCATGGAAAGATCGGCGCCGGCGCAGAAGGCATCCTTGCCCGAGGTGAGGATGGCGCCCTGGATCTTCTCGTCGGAAACGATCGCCTCGATGATCGCGGCCATGTCGGCCATGGAGCTCTGCGAGAGCACGTTCATCGAACGGTTGGGCATGTCCCAGGTGATGAGCGCGATGCCGTCGCCATCGACCTCGAATTTGAAGTTTTCGTAAGTGGTCATGTTGCTACCTCAGACGCGCTCGATGATGGTGGCCGTGCCCATGCCCGCGCCGACGCAGAGCGTGATGAGGGCCGTGTTGAGATTGCGGCGCTCGAGTTCGTCGAGCACCGTTCCGAGGATCATGCCGCCGGTCGCGCCGAGCGGATGGCCCATGGCGATGGCGCCGCCATTGACGTTCATCTTCTCATGCGGAATGTCGAGCGACTGCATCATGCGCAGCACGACCGAGGCGAAGGCCTCGTTGAGCTCGTAGAGGTCGATGTCCTCGGGACGCATGCCGGCCTTCTTCAGCGCCTTGCGCGAAACATCGGCCGGACCCGTCAGCATGATGCAGGGCTCCGAGCCGATCGACGCCATGGCGCGGATGCGGGCGCGCGGCTTCAGGCCCATGGCCTTGCCGGTGTCGAGATTGCCGACGAGAACGGCGGACGCGCCATCGACGATGCCCGAGGAATTGCCCGCGTGATGGACGTGGATGATCTCCTCGACTTCCGGGTAGCGCTCGAGCGCCACGCCATCGAAGGCGAATTCGCCGATGCCGGCGAAGGAAGGCTGGAGCGCGGCGAGCGACTGCATGGTCGCATCGGGGCGCATGTGCTCGTCATGATCGAGAATGGTGAGGCCGTTGATGTCTCTCACCGGGATGACCGACTTGCTGAAGTAGCCCTTCTCCCAGGCATTGGCTGCGCGCTTCTGGCTTTCGACGGCATAGGCGTCGACATCGGCGCGAGAGAAACCGTATTTCGTCGCGACGAGATCGGCGCCGATGCCCTGCGGCGTGAAGTAGGACTTGAACGCGATCCGGGGATCGGTCGACCAGGAACCGCCCGAGGCGCCCATGCCGACGCGCGACATGGATTCGACGCCGCCGCCGATCGCCATGTCGGCTTCGCCCGACATGACCTTCGCCGCCGCCATGTTGGTCGCCTCGAGGCCGGAGGCGCAGAAGCGGTTGATCTGCACGCCCGCCGTCGTCTGCGCGTAGTCGGCATTGAGCACCGCGATGCGCGCGATGTCGCCGCCCTGCTCGCCCACCGGGTCGACGCAGCCGAACACCACGTCATCGACGCGCGAGGTGTCGAGATTGTTGCGATCCCGGATCGCCTTCAGAACCTGTGTGCCGAGTTCGAGCGCCGTCACCTCGTGCAGCGCACCGTCCTTCTTGCCCTTGCCGCGCGGTGTGCGCACGGTGTCGTAGACATAAGCGTCGGTCATTTTCGTCTCCCTGTGAGAGGTTGCGTTTGTAGCTCCCCTCACCCCGTCTCTCTCCCCGGAGGGGAGAGAGAGAAGAACCTGGCCCGATCCCCTCTCCCCCATTCGGAAGAGGGTCAGGGTGAGAGGCCTTTATTAGAGCGTGCGCGCGATCAGCATCTTCATGATCTCGTTGGTGCCGCCATAGATCTTCTGGATGCGCGCGTCCGTGTACAATTGCGCGATCGGATACTCCATCATGTAGCCGTAGCCGCCGAAGAACTGGAGGCAGGTGTCCACGATTTCGCACTGCTTCTGCGTGGTCCACCACTTCGCCATGGCGGCGGTCGTCGGATCGAGCTTGCCTTCGAGAAGCTTCATCGCGCAATCGTCGGTGAAGACACGCGCGATCGCCGCCTCGGTCTTGCATTCGGCAAGCCTGAACTGAGTGTTCTGGAAATCGAGGATCGACTTGCCGAAAGCCTTGCGCTCCTTCGTATAGGCGGCGGTGAGTTCGACCGCCTTTTCCATGGCGACGCAGGCCTGAACGGCAATGATGAGACGCTCCTGCGGAAGCTGCTGCATGAGCTGGATGAAGCCCTTGCCCTCTTCCGTGCCGAGGAGGTTCGAGGTCGGCACCTTCACGTCGTCGAAGAAGAGTTCCGACGTGTCCTGAGCATGCTGGCCGATCTTGTCGAGGTTGCGGCCGCGGCGGAAACCTTCGACCTCATCCGTCTCGACCATGATGAGCGACGTGCCCTTGGCGCCCGCGGCGGGATCGGTCTTCGCCACGACGCAGATGAGCGTCGCCTGCTGTCCGTTGGTGATGAAGGTCTTCTGCCCGTTGATCACATACTGGTTGCCGACCTTCTTCGCCGTGGTCCGCACGCCCTGAAGATCGGAGCCCGTGCCAGGCTCGGTCATGGCGATGGCGGCGACCATCTCGCCTGTCGCCATCTTGGGCAGCCACTTCTTCTTCTGCTCCTCGGTGCCATAGGCCTCGATGTAGTGGGCGACGATGCCCGAATGCACCGAATTGCCGAAGCCGGCCACGCCCGCGCGGCCCTGCTCCTGGGCGATGACCATTTCATGCGCGAAGGAGCCGCCGCCGCCGCCATATTCCTCGGAAATCGAGGCGCAGAGAATTCCCGCCTCGCCTGCCTTGTTCCAGGCATCGCGATCGACGTAGCCCTGCTTGTTCCAGCGCTCGGAGTGAGGCGCGAATTCCTTTTCATAGAACTTGCGCACTGAGCTCTCGAGGATTTCCAGCTCTTCCGTCATCCAGGGCGACTTGTAGCCCGCGATCATTACCATCTGTCCTGTCTTCCTTCCCTGTATTTACGAACCCCGAGGGGGCCTTTTCTTTTGATTGGCAAAGCCATCAGAACTCGTCGGCGCCGAATGCCATGAGCGGCGCGGCGCCGATGCGAATACGCGCGAGATAGAGCGCCGTTTCCGGCGCGACCCGCTCCACATAATAGAGGCCGGTCTTGAGCTTCGTTTCATAGAAGCTCTTGTCTTCCGCCGCGCCGTCGAGCTTTTCAAGCGCGGCCTTCGCCATCAGCGACCACATGAAAGTGACGGCCGTGACGCCGAAGAGGTGGAGATAATCGGTCGAGCCCGCGCCGGCATTGTCCGGGTTCTGAAGCGCGTTTTCCATGAACCACATGGTCGCCGCCTCGAGATCCTTGCGCGCAGCCGAAAGCGCGACCACGAAGGGCGCGAGCTTTTCGGTCTTTCCGGCTTCTGCGAGGAAGTCGTCCACGCGCTTGAAGAAGGCAAAGACCGCGCGCCCGCCATTCGCGGCGAGCTTGCGGCCGACGAGATCGAGCGCCTGAATGCCGTTCGCGCCTTCATAGATCATGGCGATGCGGGCATCGCGGACGAACTGCGCAAGGCCGTTCTCCTCGATATAGCCATGCCCGCCATAGACCTGCTGCGCCTCGACGGCATTGGCAAATCCGCGATCAGTGAGATGCGCCTTCACCACCGGGGTGAGGAGCGCCATCATGTCGTCCGCGAATTCGCGCACGGTCGCATCGTCCGACGCATGCGAGAGATCGCCCTGCAAGGCCGTCCAGACGAGAAGCGCGCGCGCACCTTCGTTGAACGCCTTGGCGTTGAGCAGCATGCGGCGCACATCGGGATGGACGAGGATGGGATCGGCGGGCTTGTCGGCGGCTTTCGGCCCCGTGAGCGAGCGGCCCTGAAGGCGCTCCTTCGCGTAGGCGGCAGCATTCTGATAGGCGGCTTCGGACTGCGAAAGCCCCTGCAGCCCGACGCCGAGCCGCGCCTCGTTCATCATGGTGAACATGGCGCGCATGCCCTTGTTCTCTTCGCCGACGAGGAAACCTGTCGCCTCGTCATAGTTGAGCACGCAGGTGGCATTGCCGTGGATGCCCATCTTGTTCTCGACCGCGCCGCAGGAGACGCCATTGCGCGCGCCGAGGCTCCCATCATCCTTCAGGAGATATTTGGGCACGAGGAAAAGCGAGATGCCCTTGATGCCCTGCGGCGCGCCTTCGACGCGCGCGAGCACGAGATGGAGAATGTTGTCGGCAAGATCGTGCTCGCCGGCGGAGATGAAGATCTTGGTACCGGTGATCCTGTAGCTGCCGTCCGCCTGCGGAACGGCCTTTGTGCGAAGAAGACCGAGATCAGTGCCGCAATGGGGCTCCGTCAGGTTCATCGTGCCGGTCCACTCGCCAGAGACGAGCTTCGGCAGATAGGTCTTCTTCTGCTCCTCGGTGCCGTGGTGCAGGAGCGCGGAATAGGCGCCATGCGAAAGGCCCGGATACATGCCGAAGGCCATGTTGGCCGAGGACACCATCTCGTTGAAGATGACGCCGAGCGCGTTCGGCAGTCCCTGTCCGCCAAAGGCGGGGTCGGCGACGAGCGCCGGCCAGCCGCCTTCGACAAGCGTCTTGTAGGCTTCCCTGAAGCCTTTCGGCGTCGTCACCACGCCGTTCTCGAGCTTGCAGCCCTCCCTGTCGCCGATCTGGTTCAGGGGTTGCAGCACTTCTTCCGAAAGCTTCGCCGCTTCGTCGAGGATCGCATCCACGACATCGAGCGGCGCATCCCTGAATCCGGGAAGCGCCGCATATTGCGACATGTTGAAAGTCTCGTGCAGGAGAAAGCGATACTCCCGCAATGGAGCCTTGTAGACCGGCATCATGTCCTCGCGTTGATAGAGCGCGACGGCAAAAAGGTCAGGCCGTCGCGGATGAAGCTGATTGCTGGAGGCGGACTTCACCCTTGGCGACACGGGGGCGCTTCTTCGCATCCACCAGCGCCTGCGCCATCTGCTTCTGGAGAACGCCCTCAAGCCGCTCGCAGCTTTCCTGAAGCGTCCTGATCTGAAGGTCGATTTCCTTGCGCTGCGCCTCGAGGCTCGCGATGCGGCGCTTGAACTTCTCGATGGCGACGCGGTTCTGCGTCTCGCATCCGTCCTCTAGATCGTAGAGGCTCAGGATCTCCTTGATCTCGGAAAGCGCAAGGCCGACATTCCGTCCACGGACGATGAGAAGGAGGCGCGCGCGGTCGCGCGGGTGATAGATGCGGGTCTGACCCTGGCGCTCGGGCTTGAGAAGCCCCTTGTCCTCATAGAAGCGGATCGCGCGCGTGGTCAGGCCGAACTCCTCGGCAAGCTGCGTGATCGAATAGGTGGTACCGGCGGCATGAGCCGGCTCGGCTCCGACGGTGATGGCCTTCGGCCCCTCAAACTGCTGATCCATGAACCTCTCCTGTTTCCCCATTGACCGGGCAGGAGGCGGGCGGCGGCGAATAAGATGCAGCCCCGCGGCAAGCCCGGCGTCATTCCTCTGGCGGTGTCCCGCCTTATTTTGTGATGACGGCGGGAACGTTAATTGACGTTGACGTAAGCGTCAAGGGCTCCGGCGGCGTTGCCGCGCGGCGCCCGACTTGCTCTAGTGCTGCCATCGCGACGCGGGCCGGCGCTGGGGCGGGACCGGGTCGAGGAAGACGAGGAATCGATGACGATGCTTTTCCGTTCGGGGTTCGTCCTTGCGCTGAGCCTTCTGCTCGCGGCCTGCGCCACGAGCGGCGATCCCGTGGCCCCGCCCCCGCCGACCCGGGTCAACATCGCCTCACTCCCGGCCGCCGCCAGCGCCGCCGCGCGCACCAACGACCCGCTGGAGCGGGCGCTTTTCGCCGCCGTCAACGACTACCGGGCGAAGATCGGCGCCCCGCCGCTCGCGCGCGACAGCGTGCTCGAACGCGCGGCCGCCGTTCACAGCACGGACATGGCGCTCAGAAATTTCTTCGGGCACTTCAATCCGGACGGCCAGGGGCCCAAGGAGCGCGTGCTGGCCGTATCGCCGCAATTCAAGGGTCGGATCGCCGAGAACCTTTCCATGGTGGAGGGCATGAACCGGCGAACGACGGAGCAGATCGCAGAAATCATGCTCAGGGGCTGGATCAACAGCCCGTCCCACCGGAAGAACCTGCGGAATGCGGACTATATCCGCACCGGCATCGGTATCGCCCGGCAGGGCGACGCGATATACGCGACGCAGCTCTATGCCGGGCCGTAAGGCCGTGCGGGGCTGTAAGACCGTGCGGGGCTGCGCAATTTCGCCCGGTTAACCCGATATTTACCGACATTGACGTTTTATGGACCCGTTCCGTGGCCCGGCCGCGAGAACCCTTGGGCCCAGTGCCGCCCATGCAAACGGGCCCCGGCGGGGCAGGCGTCTCGTCGCGAAAGATGCACTGGCCTATACTAACCAAAAGGGTTAAGGGGCTTAGTGATTCGGATGAGATCGGGTGTACCGTGGAGCGTAAAGGGCATAGAGCCCGAAGCGCGCGAGGCTGCCAAACAGGCCGCTCACCGTGCCGGTGTCACGCTTGGCGCCTGGCTCAATCAGATCATCATGGATGCGGGGACGGACGAAGTCGGCAAGCCGACCGGCGAGCCGAGATCGGCCCAGCCGCAATCCGGCTTCGCGCAGCCCGCGTTTCACCAGCCGGTGCCGCAGATCTCCGCCGGTCCGGCGCAGATCGACATGACCCCGGTTGCCGAAGCCATGCGCGACATCGTGCAGCGTGTCGAGACTAGCGAGCGGCGCACCGCGGACCTCGCGCGGCGCCTCGAACAATCGGTCGGCCAGCTCGCCGAGCGGCTGGAATATTCGGAGCGTGCGATGGAGCAATCTTCCGAAGCCGGCATGATCGATCCCCTCGAGCGCAGGATTCAGCAGCTCGCCGAGAGGCTCGAGGAAACCGAGCGGAGCCGCGGCGCGCGCCGCCCGGACGACAAGGCGATCCAGACACTCGAAAAAGCGGTGACTGCCGTCGTTGATCATCTCGACACGGCGGAACGCCGGACCGACGAGTCGCTTGCGGAAATCAGGCAGGCGCTCTCCCAGCTCACGAGCCGCGTTGATGAACGCGATGAGGAAAAGGAGCGCGAGGCGGAGCTTGCGCGGGCCCGCGCGGTCGAAAACCATCTTCAGACGCTCGCGACAAGGCTGGAGAAGATGGAATACTCCGTCGGCGGCATCGGGCCTCAGGCGGTTGAGGCCGCGATGAAGGCGATCGCGGAGAAATCCGACGCCGAACAGCACAAGGCGACGATCGCGGGGGTCCAGAGCAACCTCGCCGAGATCACCCAGCGCCTCGAGCGCGCCGAGAGCCGGACCGAGGAAACGCTCAAGGCCTTCGAGAAGACGGTGGCAAGCATTGCGAGGCGGCTGGAGGATATGGACCGCCCCCGCAATGACGCGCTGCCCGAGGCCATGCGCGTCATCGAGAGCCGCATCGAGCAGATGGCGGATCGCCTGCAACAGAACGAGGACATGACGGCGCAGGCCGCGCAGTCGATCGAGCGTGCGATCGCAGGCATGTCGGACAATCTCCATGTGACGGAGAACCGCTCGCGCGAGACGGTCGAGTCCCTCCATGTGATGCTCGAACGCATGACCGAGCGGCTTGCGAAGCTCGAGCAGGACGCGAAGGCCGCGCGGTCGAACCCCGTCCTGCCGCCGCAGATCGCGACGGGTTATGGCGCCGGAAACGGCTTCGTGCCCTCGGGGCAGCCTTTCGCCGTTCCAAATTTCGACATGCCCCCTTCGGCCAGCTTCGGCGGCGCGGCGGGCGGCCTCCTGAACAATCCCCAGGGCAGCCCATTGGGCAATCCGCTGGGCAACCCCTTCGGCGACGAGCCCGGCACGGCCGGTTTCCGGAACCCGTTCGCCGATGTGGAAACGCCGCGCTCCCTTCCCCCGGCGCCGCCGCCTTCGCAGCCCCTCGCGCAACCCCTGCCCGAACATGCGGGCGATGTGCCCCCGCCCTTCGCCCTCCAGGGCGACGAGGAGCGGCGCGAGCCAACACTCGATATTCGCGGAGCGGATGCGGAGGAAGCTCCAGACAGCGCCGGCGAACCGGAAATGAGCAACCCCACCGCCGAGACGGCGCGGGCCGCCAATGATTTTCTCGCTGCCGCACGCCGCGCGGCGCAGGCCGCCGCCCAGGCAGGGCGCTCGGGCCCGCAGCCCATGCTCGGCAATGCGGGCTTCGGCGAGCATCCCGCGCGCTTCACGGCGATCGCCCCCGAACGCGAAAGCCGGCGAAAGAAAATCCTCGTCGGGGGCTTTGCGGCTCTCCTCGTTCTCGCAGCGGGCCTTGCGGCAACTCGCGTTCTCAACAACGAGCCGGCTATCCCGCAGCCCGTGATCGTCGATTCAGGCCCTGCAAACAGCGCCTCGCCGAAGACGGAAAAGCCCGCCGACGAGACTGCGAATGCCGCCAGGGCGAGCGCCACATCCGTTGATCCAGAGAGCAATCCGGCGGAGGCCAGTCCGGAAGGCGCCGGGGCCACTGCAACCGCTCCTCAAGGGCAAGCGGCGCCCGGGGAGATGGCGGCTCCGGCGCCTGCCACGACGAGCGAGACCGAATCGCCCATCGTGCCCGCGCCCAAAAAAGCCGCGCGTCCTCAGACGACGATCCTGCCCCGGCCGGTCGAGCGCGCTCCGTCGGCGACGCCCGCCCCCGCCAAGCCGGTCGAGAGCGAGCCTCTCGCGCCTGCGGCCACGCCTTCGGGCACACCTTCGGCCATGGGCACGCTCGGGCAGCTTCCCGCCAGCCAGCGCGCGCTCGGCGAGGCGGCGCGGAACGGCGACGCGGTGGCGCAATATGAGCTGGCGCAACGCTATGCCAATGGCGACGGCGTGGACGCCGATCCCGCTCAGGCCGCGATCTGGTATGGCAAGGCCGCCGATCAGGGACTTGCCATCGCGCAATACCGCCTGGCCACGCTTTACGAAAAGGGCCGGGGCGTGGCCCAGAACGACTCGATGGCGCGCGGCCTCTATGAGAAGGCCGCCCTTCAGGGCAATGTGAAGGCGATGCACAATCTCGCCGTCATCTATGCCGAAGGCCGTGGCACGCGGCAGGACTTCACCACGGCCGCGCGCTGGTTCGGCGAAGCGGCCGCTTTCGGCCTCGGCGACAGCCAGTACAATCTCGCGATCCTCGAGGAGCGCGGGCTCGGCGTGAAGCAGGATCTCGGCTCCGCATACAAGTGGCTCTCCATCGCCGCGAAGGCGGGCGACAGGGGCGCGGCCCAGAAGCGCGACGAACTCGAAGGCAAGCTCGACGCGGCCGTGCTGGCGCAGGCCAAGGTCGCGGCGGAAACATGGGCCGCGAAGCGTCCCGACCCCGCCGCCAATGGCGATCTCGGCACGTTCCACAGCGGCGCCGCCGCCGGGAATCCCGACGACATCACCGGCAGTATCTCGACCACAGTGAGCGACACGGCCCGTGCTCAAGCGATGCTGATGCAGCTCGGCTACGATCCGGGCACGTCGGACGGCGTCATGGGTCCGCGCACACGCGATGCAATCCTCGCCTATCAGCGGTCCGCGGGCCTCGACCAGACCGGCAGCGTCAATCCGGCGCTGCTGAAGTCGCTCGAACTCGCGACGCGCTGAGGGCCTCCGCGCCCGAGGCATCGTAACGGCGGCGTGCCTGCCCGTTTCGATGCTTCCGCGGACAGAACGGGCGGCGCGACCGCCGCCGGAGCCCAGGCCGCATGCAGATCTACCTGCCGATCGCCGAACTTCCGATCAATGCGCTGCTGATCCTCGCCATGGGCGGGGCGGTCGGCTTCCTCTCGGGCATGTTCGGCGTCGGCGGCGGCTTCCTGATGACGCCGCTTCTGATCTTTCTCGGCATCCCGCCCGCGGTCGCGGTCGGCACGCAGTCGACACAGGTCGTCGCTTCCTCCGTGACCGGCGCGCTCGCTCATTGGCGGCGCGGCACCATCGACTTCAAGATGGGCGGCGTGCTGCTTGCGGGCGGCATCGTCGGCTCCGTCTTCGGCATCTTTCTTTTCAGGTTGCTCAAGGAGATCGGACAGATCGACCTCACAATCTCGGTCGTCTATGTCGTTTTCCTCTCCATCATCGGCGCGATGATGATGGCGGAAAGCCTGCGGGCCATGATTGCGGCGCGGCGTGGCGATGCGCCAGCCACGGGGCAAGGCGGGCACCATAGCTGGATCCACGGCCTGCCCTTCAAGATGCGCTTCCGGCGCTCGAAGCTCTATATCAGCGTGATCCCGCCCGTGCTCATCGGCTTCTTCGTCGGCATGCTCTCGGCGATCATGGGCGTCGGAGGCGGCTTCATCATCATCCCGGCGATGATCTATCTCTTGCGGATGCCGACCATGATGGTCATCGGCACATCGCTCTTCCAGATCGTCTTCGTGACCGCGATCACAGGCGTCATGCATGCGGTCGAGAACCAGGCGGTCGATGCGATGCTGGCGCTGCTTCTCGTCGTCGGCGCGGTGGTGGGCGCGCAATATGGCGTGCGCACGGCCGCGCGCCTCAGGGGCGAGCATCTGCGCGCGCTCCTTGCGGGCATCGTGCTTCTCATGGGCATGAGGCTCGGCTGGGATCTCGTGACGATGCCGCCCGATCTTTATTCCGTTGTCGATGTGGCGCCACATTCATGATGTCCCGTCCGCACCATATCGCAACCCTGCTCGTTCCGATCGTGCTCGCGGTCTGCCTTTTCGCCGGTGCTCGCGCCAAAGCGGATCAGCTTGTCACGGATCTCTCCTCGCACAAGATTTCGATCCACTCCAATTTCACGGGCACTCAGATCCTCCTCTTCGGAGCCGTCGAGGCGAACGCGCCGGAGACACGCGGCCTCGCCCGCGACATCGTGGTCGTGGTGTCAGGCCCCCAGCGCGCGATGACGGTGCGGCGCAAGGCGCGCCTTGCGGGCATCTGGGTCAATCACGACTCGATCACATTTCCCAGAGTGCCCGGCTACTACGCGGTTGCGAGCACGCGGCCGCTCGAAGTGACGGCTGGCGCCGAGGTGCTGAAGCGCGAGCAGATCGGGGTCGAGAATGTCGATTTCGGTCCGCCGTCGGCGCAGGCGATGGATGGAAGCGCGGAAATCCTTCCGCCTGAAGAAGTGCAGGCCTTCGTCAAGGCGCTCATCCGCAACAAGAAGCGCGATCGGCTCTATATCAGCGATCCGGGAGGCGTGACCTTTCTCGGGCAGACGCTCTTCCGCGCCACGCTCGAAATTCCCGCAACCGTGCCGGTCGGGCTCTATACGGCGACGGTCTATCTCATCCGCGACGGCGAGGTCGTCGATGCCATCGCCTCCCCGCTCTATATCGACAAGGGCGGGCTCGAACGTTTCATCTATCGCCTCGCCCACACGCGGCCGCTCTTTTACGGCCTCGTCGCCGTGATCGGCGCCGCGCTTGCCGGCTGGCTCGCTTCGGCGGTGCTGAGGGAAAGGTGACGCATGGTGCGGGCCGGCCATCATGGCTAGAGTGCGTTTCCGGCGCCACACCGCCATTTTTCCCCTGCCCTCCGGCAATCCTGACGCAAGCGTTTGACGGACCCGACCGATGACCGATCTCAGCATCTCCTATTTCGCGGCCGCGGCCGGTGGGCTTCTGAGTTTCCTTTCGCCTTGCGTGCTGCCGCTCGTGCCGGCCTATCTCTGCTTCATCGCCGGCACATCCTTCGAGGAGCTGACGCGCGAGAACGCGAAGGGCGCCGCTCTAGGCTCGGAGGGGCTGACGCGCCGCGTCGCGCTCGGCGCTGTCGGCTTCGTTCTCGGCTTCAGCACCGTCTTCGTGGCGCTCGGCGCCAGCGCCTCGGCGATCAGCCCGATCATCCTTTCGCACAAGGATATTCTCGGCCGCATCGCGGGCGTCATCATCATCGTTTTCGGCCTGCACTATATGGGGCTTCTGCGCATCGCCTTTCTCAATCGCGAGGCGCGCTTCCAGCCGGACCAGATCGGCGACGTCACGAAAAGCCTGTGGATGCAGTTTCTGAGTCCCTATGTGATCGGGCTTGCCTTCGCCTTCGGCTGGACGCCCTGCATCGGCCCCATTCTCGCAACGATCCTCGCCATCGCCGCGTCGCAGGAAAGCCTGCAGGCAGGTGTGCTTCTCCTCGCCACCTATTCGCTCGGGCTCGGCATTCCGTTTCTCGCTGCGGCCTTCGCCGTGCGCGGCTTTCTCGCTTTCGCCAGCCGCATCCGCCGCCATATGCGCAAGATCGAGATCGCGTCGGGCGTGCTGCTCGCCGGAACTGGGCTTCTGATGGCGCTCGGCTCCTTCGAGCAGATCGCCATCTTCCTCATCACCAATTTCCCGATCCTCGGGCGCCTCGGCTAATCACCTTCGAGGCGATGGGCGGCGATGGGAACGACGGTGCGCGCGCCCATCATCCAGGCATGGAAGACCGCTGACGGAAAGAGCGGCTCGTAAGCCCCGTCAAGCACGTTGAGCCCGCCCGCATAGGCGCCGAAGGCAGGCAGGATCGCCCGCGCGCCATCGGAGGCGACGCAGCGACGGCGCAGGCGCCGGCCGCGCACGCGCACCGCCGCGCATGGATGGAGATGCCCCGCGATCTCGCCCGTGGCGGGCGCGGGCTGCGGCTCATGGCGAAAGGTGAGCGGGCCCGCGCGCAATTCTTCCCGCACAGTGCCGCCGAACTTCCGCGAGGGCCGGGGATCGTGATTGCCCGCGATCCAGATCCAGTCCGCGCGGCGCGTCAGCCGCGCGAGCATGGCGGCATCCTCCTCCCCCATGCGCGCCTCGGCCTCGCCATCATGGAAGCTGTCGCCAAGCGCGACGAGGCGCCAAGGACGAAGCCGCTCGATCAGCGCTTCGAGGCGGGAAAGCGTCGCGCGCGTATCGTAAGGTGGAAGCGCAATTCCTCTGGCGGCGAAGGCGGACCCTTTTTCGAGGTGTAGATCGGCCACGACCAGCATGCGTTCGGCCGCCCACCAGACCGCGCCCTCGGGCAGCACGATGAGATCCGCGCCGCAGACGCGCAGGGCGGGCGCCGCATGAAGGTGCTCGTCCCCCGCCTTTTCCATGCCCTCAAACAAGACGTGTCGCCTCTTCGATGAGTTTGTCCGCCGCCTCGTGGAGCAGCGCCTCACTCGCCTCGCCCTCGACGCGCTCCTTGCCGATGTCGAGCAGCACCGGCACGGCAAGCGGCGAAACGCGGTCGAGCCTCTTCAGCACGATCTTTCCCCGGATGCGCCTCAGCATGTCGCCGACGCGCGCGACATCGAGAAGGCCCGCCGCCGCGTCGTTCCAGGTCGCGCGCAACAGGATGTGATCGGGTTCATGTTCGCGCAGCACATTGTAGATGAGGTCGGAGGAGAAGGTCACCTGCCTGCCCGTCTTCTCCTGACCGGGATAGCGCCGCTCGATGAGCCCGGCGATGATCGCGCAATCGCGGAAGGTGCGCTTCAGAAGGTTCGATTCCGCAAGCCAGCTTTCGAGATCGTCGCCCAGCATGTCCTCATCCAGGAGGCGCGAGAGCGGCAAGGCGCCATGCTCGGCCATGAGACCCACATCGCGCAGCGACCAGATGGCGAGCGCATATTCCGAGGCGATGAAACCCATGGGCCGCGCGCCCGCGCGATCGAGCCTGCGGGTGAGAAGCATGCCGAGCGTCTGATGCGCGAGGCGGCCCTCGAACGGATAGCAAACGAGATAGAACCTGTCGCCGCGCGGAAACGTCTCGACCAGAAGTTCGCCCTCCTTCGGCAGAAGGGAACGCCACTCCTGCATCCGCAGCCATTCCTTCACCTGCGCCGGCAGATATTGCTGTTCCTCGCGATGCGCAAGCATGTGCCGCACGCGACCGGCGAGAAAGGTCGATAGGGGAAACTTGCCGCCATAATAGGAAGGGATCATCGGATCGCCGCCTTCGGCGCGGGTGACGAGGGCTTCCGTTTCGCCCAGCCCCTCGAAGCGCAGCAGGTGACCTGCGAAGAGGAATGTGTCCCCCTGCACGAGCTGATCGACGAAATATTCCTCGACCTCGCCCAGCACATGCCCCCCATAGGCGCTTCGCGGCCGCCGCCCCTGCCGGATGAGCCGCACCTTCACCATCGGCGCCTCGACGATGGTGCCGACATTCATGCGGTATTGCTGCACGACGCGGGGCGATGCGGGCCTCAAGCGCATGTCGCCCTTCATCGGCGCATTCGGCCGCAGCCGCGCATAGCGATCATAGGTCCTGAGCGCATAGCCGCCCGTCGCGACGAAGCCGACGACATCGTCGAAATCCTTGCGCGAGAGGTGACGATAGGGCGCGGCCTCGCGCACCTCGTCGTAAAGCTCCGCCGGATCGAAGGGCTCCGCGCAGGCGCGGCCGAGAACATGCTGCGCGAGCACGTCAAGCGCGCCTTCCCGGCGGATGCGCCCATCCTGCGCGCCTTCGATGGTCGCGACGCGCGCGGCCTCACATTCGAGCACCTCGAAACGGTTGGCGGGTACGAGCAGCGCCCGGCTCGGCTCGTCGAGGCGGTGGTTGGCGCGGCCGATCCGCTGCGCGAGGCGGCTCGCCCCTTTCGGCGCGCCGAGGCAGACGACGAGATCGACCTCGCCCCAGTCTATGCCGAGATCGAGCGTCGAGGTGCAAACCACGGCGCGCAAGCTGCCTGCCGCCATGGCGGCCTCGACCTTGCGCCGCTGCTCGGGCGCAAGCGAGCCGTGATGAAGCGCGATGGCAAGCCCGTCCTCGTTCAGCCGCCAAAGCTCCTGAAAGGCGAATTCGGCCTGGCTGCGCGTATTGACGAAGACGAGCGTGGTCCTGTTCTTCCTGATTGCGTCATAGACGAGCGGCAGGGCGTGACGCGCCGAGTGACCCGACCAGGGAATGCGGTCTTGCCCGTCGCTCCCATCCTCCGGCCCTTCGGGCACGAGTATGCCGATCTCGGGCCGGGCGCCGGGTGGCGCGACGACGATCTCGCTCAGCGCCTCCGCCCCCGCTGGCTGCGGCATGAGATAGCGGCGCAATTCTTCGGGCTCGGCGACGGTCGCAGACAGCCCCACGCGGCGCAGGCCCGGAGCGAGGCGGGAAAGCCGCGCAAGATCGAGCGACAGAAGATCGCCGCGCTTCGAATTCGCCAGCGCATGCAATTCGTCGAGCACGACGCAGGCAAGCCCGCCGAACATTTCCGCCGCATCGGGATAGGAGAGGAGGAGCGCCAGTTGCTCCGGCGTCGTCATCAGAATGTCGGGCGGCTCGCGGCGCTGGCGCTGGCGGCGATTGGAGGGCGTGTCGCCGGTGCGCGTCTCGATGGCGATGCCGAGGCCCATTTCAGCGACAGGCGTTTCGAGATTGCGCTTCACGTCGACCGCAAGCGCCTTCAGGGGCGAGATATAGAGCGTGTGCAGCCCGCCCCTTCGCTCCTTCAGCGCGGAAAGCTCGACGAGGCTCGGCAGAAACCCGGCCAGGGTCTTGCCCGCGCCCGTCGGCGCGATGAGCAGAACCGACCTGCCTTGCCGGGCGAGTTCCATCAGCGCGAGCTGATGCGGGCGCGGCGTCCAGCCGCGCGCGGCGAACCACTGCTCGAAACGTGCCGGGAGAGGCTGGTCGCCGGGCTCATCTCGAGGATTGCCGGGACCGGGCGCTCCAATCGCATGTCGCTTCATGGGGCGACTATAGCGTCCGCCTCCTGCCCGCCGCATCAAGCACGTTTCCCTTGGCGGCTGAAAATGGGAAACTGCGCCAAAGGGCCGAGGCAGGCCGGGCCGCTTCCCTGTCGGGCAGGGCGGCCCCATTCAGGAGCCCGATCAGGAGACTGTACGCGCGTGAATTCTATTTCCCCCCAATTGCCTCCCGACATGGTCATGGAATTGAATGCCTTCTTCCCCTATCTCGTGGAACATGGGGTCAATTTCGCCTCGGCCCTGTTCATCTTCGTCGCCGGGCTCTGGTTCTCGGGCAAGGCGTATCAGTGGACGGTGGCAGCACTTCGGCGCACGCCCCTCATCGATGCGACGCTTCAGGGATTTTTCGGCAGCCTCGCCCGCTACGCGGTGCTCGCCTTCACCATCCTCGCCGTGCTGGCGAAGTTCGGCGTCCAGACGACGAGCCTCATCGCCATGCTGGGCGCGGCCGGCCTTGCCGTCGGCCTCGCGCTGCAGGGAACGCTCTCCAATGTCGCGGCGGGCGTGATGCTGCTCATCTTCCGTCCGTTCCGGGCCGGCCAGTATGTCGAGATCGGCGGCGTCGCGGGCACGGTGAAGGAACTCACGCTCTTCACGACGGAACTCGCCACCTCCGACAATGTGCAGATCATCGTTCCCAATGCGAGCGTGTGGGGGCAGGCGGTAAAGAATTTCAGCCACCATCCCACGCGCCGGATCGACCTCATCTTCGGCATTTCCTACGACGACGATATCGGCGCGGCGATGGCCGCCATGCGCGACGTCATCGCCGCCGACAAGCGCGTGCTTGCCGAGCCCGAGCCCCTCATCGCGGTCAATGCGCTCGGGCAAAGCTCGGTCGACATGCTGCTGCGGGTCTGGACGTGCACGGCGGATTACTGGCCGGTCAAATTCGACCTCACCCGCGCCGTGAAGGAGCGCTTCGACAGGGAGGGCATCACCATCCCCTATCCCACGCAGACGGTTCACAATCCCCAGGAAGCAGGCGCGGCGCAGGCGCTGAAGCCCGGCGGAACGTCGCGCAGCTAGGCGGGATCTCAGGGACGGCGGCGCGCCCGGACCCGCCGGAGGTCCGATGCCCCCGTTTCTTCCCCGAATATATGGGATAGGTTAGCTGCATCGGCCCATTCGCGCCCGGAGGACAAGCTCATGGATCGGCTTTTCGGCGGCCCCGTTCTCCCGACACTTCTCAAGCTCG
>WBZO01001848.1_pt1 | contig 25081 bp, 23 predicted proteins | sample 5204261 | NCBI WGS metagenome assembly WBZO01 (sample SAMN12412400, study PRJNA552823) | activated sludge metagenome | isolation source: activated sludge from anammox sidestream of wastewater treatment plant... | place: USA: North Carolina | collected 2017-09
ATTCCGCTGGCGTCATGACCGTCTGAGGAACCGTCGCAAGTTGGGTTCTGAGCATCGGGAGCCAGGTGTTGTGAAAACGGAATATGTCGGGTCCTTCTCCCCTGTTGATTGCCGACTGCAACCGCTCGCGATACTGTTTGGGAGATTGGGAGGTATATTGTACTTTGATTCCGGGATGTGTTGTTTCAAAATCCGCCAGCATCTGGCGGGTAACCGCGTCATTTTCCCACAGTCCCCAATAGTTTAAGGTAACTTCTTTCGGTGTCGGCGTTGCTCCGCCGGCAAATGCACGATAGCCGAAAATGCCCAACACGATAAGGAGAATAACGCCGCCAAACACGAGAAGCATACGGAACAACGGGCTTTTTCCCGCAGGCGCCGCCGGCTGGGGCGGTACGGCAAGATTCGGAATAAACGGATTGACCGTTTCATGCGGTACTGAAGCGGGCGCCGGTGTCGGCGCCGATACGGTGCCCGGTGATACCGTTGCTCCCGGCTCAACCGGCGGGATGACGATGGTATCCGGTGCCGGTTCCTGCGGAGCCTGAAAAATAGGCTCTGCGATCCCTATTCCTCCGGAAACCGGAGGAGCCTCCGGTGTTTGTGGGTCTTTTGGATCCATAGTAATGTACGGTACAATGTATCATAGCATGACACATGATTCCCAAGCGAGAACATCGCATCCCGGCACAACAGGAGGACTGGTTCGCGGGATACTTCTCGGGGTTATTCTAGTCGCCGTTTCTTTGGGCGTCGGTCTTTCCGCATTTGACGCGTATTACGAAGGAAAAATTTACCCCAACGTCGTCATTGACGGAGTCCGCGTCGGCGGAAAAACGCCCCAGGAAGTCGAACAGTATTGGCAAAACCAAAACATCCCGTTTGCCAAGGCGGTTTTTGAGTTCAAATATGAGGGTCATATCGCGACGGTTTCGGGAAGCGCGCTTGATCTCGGGTACGATGCAACGCTTTCCGCTACCCAGGCATATGAAATCGGACGAACCGGAAACCGATTGCGGGACTTTACTACCAAGTTTCTCCGCGGCACGATAGCGCTTACGCCGTATTTCCGATGGCAATCGGGTCTTGTGGAAGAAGCCGTAACTTCGCTTGCGGAACAGATAGACGTCCCCGTACAGGAAGGATTATTTCAGTTTGAAAACGGCAAGGTAACCGCGTTTCGCGCGTCGAAAAACGGCCAGGCGGTACAAAAGGAGGAAGCCTTGGCACGGTTTGAATCCGCCGTCAAAGCATTACCCCATGCTCCACAGCTCCACATTGTCATCGCCGTTCCCGTGTATACGATCCATCCCACTGCCACCACCGAAAAAATCAATTCGTTCGGAATCAAGGAACTTATCGGCCGGGGATATTCGGAATTTACCGGATCAATCCCGGGAAGAATCCATAACGTAGCGCTTGCGGCAAGCCGATTAAACGGCGTGCTTATCCCTCCCGGGGAAACGTTTTCGTTTGTTGATGCCATAGGTGATATTTCGGCGGCAACCGGTTATCAGTCCGCATACATTATCAAGGAAGGAAGAACGGTATTGGGAGACGGGGGCGGCGTGTGCCAGGTAAGCACGACACTGTTCAGATCGGCACTTGCGGCGGGACTTCCCATCGTCGAACGGCATGCGCACGCATATCGGGTACATTATTATGAAGAAGGCGGATTTAAAGCGGGTATCGATGCCACCGTATTTTCACCCACCGTTGATCTCAAAATCAAAAACGATACCCCGGCACATATTCTCATCCAAACAAAGACCGACACCAAGAATTTGACCCTGACGTTTGAACTCTACGGCACCCATGACGGCAGAAGCAGTGAGATAACAAATCATGTTGTCGGCGGCGAAGTACCCCCGCCTCCCCCTTCCTATCAGGACGATCCCACACTTCCTCCGGGCGTGGTCCGTCAGGTTGACTGGGCGGCATGGGGAGCAAAGGCATCGTTTGCCTACAAAGTAACACGGGGTAATGACGTATTGCAGGACACGGTTTTCACTTCAAATTATCGTCCTTGGCAAGCCGTGTACCTTCGCGGGGTGACGCCGCAATAATATGAAAAACGTATTGGTCGGCGGATGTTTTGACCTACTCCACTACGGACATACCCGATTTTTGACCGCGGCGCGGGCGCTCGGAGATCATTTGATCGTTGCGCTTGAATCGGACGAAAACGTGCGAAAAATGAAGGGATCCACCAGACCCATTCATACGCAGGAGCAACGAAAGGCAATGCTGTTGTCGCTATCTGCAGTAAGCGAAGTGATTTCGTTGCCCCCGATGAACAGTGACGCGGAATACCGGGATTTAGTTACCCGCATTGCCCCTTCCGTCATCGCCATAACCGAAGGCGATCCGATGGAAGAAAAAAAACGGGAACACGCCGCGACTATCGGAGCCGTTATCGCGGTGATTCCAAAAATTCATACCCCTTCCACCTCCCAGCTCGCCAAACTTCTTGATCTTGAGTAATGATTCTTCCGTGCGACCGCAGTTCCACACCTTGGCACCTCATGAAAACAAATATCGGTTCTTACTCGCATGAGGGGATATCGATTTCATGTAGTAAAATATGTCCATGAATATTCTCGCGATCGAATCATCCTGTGACGAAACTGCGGCGGCGGTCGTACAGGACGGGACAAAAATCATCAGTAGTGTCGTGGCATCCAGTCACGCGATGCATGAAAAATACGGCGGTATCGTACCCGAGGTCGCGGCACGAATGCAACTTGAATCCGTCATTCCGACAATCACCGAATGCCTGCTTCCGCTCGGCAATGCTTCCCAAAACATGAGGGAAAAAATCAGCGAACATATCGATTTCATAGCGGTAACCGTGGGACCGGGACTGATCGGGTCTCTGCTTGTCGGCGTCGAGGCGGCAAAAACGATTGCGTTGGCTACCAACAAACCGATTATTCCCGTCAATCACGTGCTTGCCCATATGTACGCTAATTTCGTTCGGAGCGAACGAAATGACAGTCAACAAATTAACGGGAACGACAAAATGACACAAAAAGATAACCGGGAAATACAATTTCCGGCAATATCCCTGGTGGTTTCGGGAGGACATACGGAGTTATATCTCCTCAACAACGAAAAGGAAATGCGATGGCTCGGGGGGACGATTGACGACGCGGCCGGTGAATGTTTTGATAAAACGGCACGTTTGTTGGGATTCGGACACGGAGGCGGGCTTGCCATACAGGAAGCGGCTACCCGCTATAAAAAAACCGACATCTCTCCTCTTCCCGGTAAGGCACTCCCGATTCCCATGCTCTCAAACGAGCATGTCCTGGATTTTTCTTTTAGCGGACTCAAGACCGCCATACTCCGAAAAGTAACCGCGCTTGACGAACAGCACCTGCTTTCCGATGACATGATAGCCGCGCTTTCGTATGAGGTACAGGAAACAATAACGGATGTATTGGTCAAAAAAACACTGAAAGCCGTTGCGCTCCACAACGCAAAAGCAATTCTACTTTCCGGCGGTGTGTCCGCCAATCTGAGACTGCGGGAGAAATTCCTTCAAAAAATAGCACTACTCGCCGCGCCGGTAGACTTCCATGTACCGCCGGTATCGCTGTGTACGGACAACGCCGTATATATCGCAAGTTACGCGCATTTTCGCGGAGTACCCGTTCCCGTTACCGAGGTGAATGCGACTCCTGATTTATCGGTGGAAGTTTTGTCGTGAGGATAACCGCTTCCTCCCTGCACCAGGGCGAGTACGGTTCGGGATTATTTTTTAACTCCGTAAGAAACACATCCCAATCCGTCCATCGCCACTCGTCAACCTCACCGGGGTGCGGATGGGGATCTCCGTCGTAGGTTGCGACGGTGATCGGACAAATTTCGTTTTCCACGATACCGTTTCGGTCGGCAAACCGGTAACGGTAGTAAGAAACTTCTTTCACCGTAACTCCCGTAATACCGAGTTCTTCCGAAAGTCGTCTCGTTGCCGCACTCACGACATCTTCATCGGGAGCCAAGTGTCCGCATACGGTATTTGTCCACACTCCGGGAAACGTTTTTTTTGTTGCTGCGCGCTTGGTCAGGAGTACCTGTCCTTTGGAGTTAAACAAAAACAGGGAAAATGCCCGGTGGAGAGGGGTATCGGTCGTATGCACCGTATCTTTATCGGCAGTTCCGATCGGATTATTTTGTTCGTCAACGAGAACTACGAGTTCTTTCATACGATGTATTGCTTATGTAAGCGTTTTCTGCTGATAATAAAGTCGTTCGATTTCCTTCTGGTCTTGTTTCGGATTAGTATCACTCAAGCTTTCCAACACTTCCTTTTCCTGCTGATTTTCAAAGGTAATATTCCACTTCCCGGGATGACGATTATATCTGCACGTTGGAAAAAAGACATGATGGTGCCAGAACTTTCCGGCAGTGTTTAACTCCCGGGCTTTACGGATGATATTTTCTATTGCGGGAGAGAGCACGTCAGTTGTTTTTTGGGCGAGGATATCTTCCCCATGCAGGATACTCAACAGGCGTTTCCCTAACGCCATCGCGGGCTCATCGGAATAATACACGTAATATTCCTGGTCTGAACTATCCTCCAACACAAACGCATGACTCGTTGCCTCATTGAATTGGCATGTCGGAGTCAGGAGATGATAATGCCATTGTTTTTTTTCCTGAGCCAATCGTTTTGCGATAGTTTCGATCTCTTCTAGTGATACGGTTTTCATAGTGGGCCAGCTTGGGATCGGACCAAGGACATCTATCTTATAAGGATAGCGCTCTACCACTGAGCTACTGGCCCCATTTTGTACGCACGTATTCATGAGCGTACCCGATATGTCGATAGCACTACCCGCCCGCAACGATCAGGCAAGCTCTGCTTGCGATAGCGAGCATAGGTACCGCTGAGCTACACACCCATGGATCCGATTGTATCAAAATAAACGGCGATACTGCTACTTACGCCTGCAGAAGTTCTTCCATGCGGGCTTCAATTTCGAGGGATCGTTTTTTATTTTTTGCAAAGATGATAAACGAGAATTTCTGCATGCGTAACAAATTCTCACTCGTGAGGATGAGTCCTTCTTTGGTCGTCTTATCATACAAAATGGGCGAAAGCCTCGTGAGCATACTCGTGAATGTTTGCCGCTTGAGATGCGGAATCATATATCCGTTATTGGAGAAAAGGTACGTATCGTACATGAAGTTTTCGCCGAATAACGCGACCGCTGTCGTATAAACAAAGGTCCCTCCCGTGCTTCGTACGTTTGATTCCGCGACATAGATTTCCCCGTTTTTTCCCGCCACGCAATCAACGTCAAAATATCCGCGATATCCCGCCGCGGCAAACCGTTCCGCAATATAATATCCGGTATCTTTGATACGCGCGGCTACCCGCTCCGGCATGATATCGTGTCCGATTTCTATGCCGTGAAACGCGCCTTCTTTGGTAACCAAAACACCGCAGTGATAAAGAAAATCTATATGTCCGTTTCTATTGATCTTAAACTCAACGTTGGGGTTTCCGCCCGCCACCGAGTTACTCACCTGAATAAGTTTTTCGATGATGATGGGAAACTTTTGCCAGTAGGAATCCTTGGTAAGTAACGCCAATATTTTTGCCTGACACGCATGGAATTCATCGGGCAAATCACCGGGACGAAAAATTTCGACCCCCATTCCCGAATGCCCTTTGTTTGTTTTGATGACGACGCCCTGCTCTTTGACATAACGGATCGCCGCTATCTTCGCCGCATCTTCGATACCGAAACAAATAACCCCGTCCGCCATTTTAAAATCCGGTTCCTCGTTACTGCTTTGCTGGGCAAGTTGCCGGATGCCCGACTTACTGCCGAAGAAGTTCACGGTCCACGCATCTTCTTCATCGGGTGCTTCGGGAGTTACGATAATCAGTCCCTTCTCACGAAGCGCACGGACGAGATTAAGAAACGGCTGACTTACCGCATAACTCGTTACCGTAAGTTTCCGAGAGGAATTCGCCACCTCGACAAGCGCGTTCATGATTGACGGATCGTGTAATATATCCTCGCAAATAACGCCGCTATGTTGTGCCGTCGTTAATACGCTCAGCTTTGTGTTGGGAAAAAGCGAATGATAATAGTCAAGAAATTGTTGGCTTACCGGTTGCGGGGTTATATATAATACTTCGTTGTCCTCACCCGCAAACTGAAACATCCGAACATCCCCGAGATATCCGTTTTCCACAATCTCCGCGCTTTTTGCGTTTGCGTCGGACATGGCGGAAATAAACGACCACACATCCTCCGACATGTTGAATATGTACACTAAAACGTTATGTTTTTTTTCTGAGGAAATTTCCTCGGGAGATTGACTCATGAATAGATATATTTACCGAATATCTTCAGAGCATTACATGTTTTTTTTTGAATGTAAAGAGAGCAACCTGAAGAAATTTTATAAACGGGCGCGTTCCTGGATTTCCGCCTCGATAAGTTCCCTCGCCTGACCGTATTTCAACCGGGATAACTGAATGATTGCCTGCGCAACATCCTTATTTCGTTCCGCATTCACGACCGACATGTCTTTCGATAAGTCCACACTAAACGGTTTCACCGGTTCGTTGTGCACGATGGTTTTTACATAGGCATTAAATTTATCGATGTTGATTAAATCAATTTCGTTAAACGTCGGCTGATATTCGTGCTGGAGATAATTCGCGTCGGTTACCCCCACCCGGAATGTAATAAGCGTTCCGACGTTACCGAACACCGCATTTTTCACTTCTTCCTCCATTTGCCCGATAAATTGGTTGGCCACGGTAAGACTCAATCGGTATTTCCGTGCTTCGGAAAGAATCTGGGCAAAATCAGGGGTGGCGAAATTTTGGAATTCGTCAACGTACAGATAAAAGTCCCGTCGTTTATCCTCAGGAATATCCTGTCTGCTCATTGCCGCGATAAGAATACGCGGCACCAGAATAAGTCCCAAAAAGTTGCTGTTTTCTTCGCCGAGTTTTCCTTTGGAAAGATTAACAAGCAGGATTTTTCCTTCGTCCATCACCTTGCGGAAGTTAAAGCTTGATTCCGATTGTCCGATAATGTTCCGCATGAGTTTATTCGTGACGAAACGGCCGAATTTGGACACGATGTAGTCCAACACCTCGGATTTATGGAAGTCGGCGGTTTGTGCTATCTGATCGGTCCAATACCTTCTGATAATCGGATCCTGGACCTTGGGAAGCAATTCCTGCACGAAGTTGCTGTCGGTCAAGATACGGACAACTTCGATAAACGTCGTTCCCGGTTCACTCATGACGGTAAGCATGGCGTTCCTTACCGCATGCTCGAATCGCGGACCGATAATACCGGTTTTCTGCGGATCGTAGAGCTTGTACATAAGTCCCACGATGGAGGTCACCACAAAATGTTTCTGTTCCTCCGTCTGCGCCTCCAACATATTAAGTCCCATCGGACGTTCTCCGTCGGACGGATCAAAGTAAATGACGTCTTCGGCACGTTCGGGGGGGATACGGGCCAATATTCCGTCAATAAGATCCCCGTGCGGATCAATGACGGCAAGTCCTTTTCCTGCTTTCACATCCTGAATAACCAACTCTTCGAGCATCTGTGATTTTCCTGTACCGGTTTTTCCGATGACATACAGGTGCCGTCTTCTATCGTCGTCTCCGATAAATATCGGCCTGTCGACGCCGCGATATCGGGACACCCCGATAAACAATCCGCTCGAGGCAATCTGCATAGGAGCCGGCGCCCGCTTTGCGTTCAACCAGAAAATATGGGGTGTTTCTATCGATTTGTTCGGAAAATGATAAATAGTGGCGAGCTCATCGCTGTTTAACACGCCGTACTGTTTAAAAAACGGCAGATTCACCATCGGAAAATAGCGGTAAATAAAATCCACCATGAAAAACTTTTTCATCGGATGTTTCACCTTGGAAAAGTGATTGTGATCGGAGGTGTACTGATGAAACGACGTGATAAGATTTTCAAGGTGCGCGTCCGCCGCTTCTTTTGTCGCGGCACTCACCACCAGACGGATGACGGTATTAAAGCCCGGCTTAGAAACTTTCTGTTCCACGGATTCAAGCGTTTTCGCATCAACCTTAAAGCTTGCTTTTTCGGGATTTGCCTCGTTCTTTTTTGTTTTCGAGATAAACGATCTCCCAAGGCTACTCCACTTGCTCGCCGCTGGCTGTACCAACACCTGAATTGCGGCTCCTTCCCCTTCGGCCATTTTGGCAAGCACGCTGGTTATCGAAGAGAGCGGATCGATGGGAAGGTCACGGAAAACCCGGATCGGCATGTAGTCGGAATTTTTTGGCGTCAATGCCGCAAATGCCACCTTGCCGTTTTCCGAAAATATATTGTATTCATCCACGATTTTTACGTCGGCTCCGGGATACGAACCGTGAATTTGTTTTTCGACAAGGTCGATATAGTGTTTCGGGGCGGCGATATAAAATCGTATGTCTTCCCTCTTTGCGACGATCTCAAAAGAAATATGATCCTGCGGTTTCAAAAACGACCAAAATCCCCCGTGATGAATCGCATGCAGACTGGCGAACATTTGCTCCGCCGCATCGATTTTGATTTCGTTATCCCGAGGGGTTGCCACTTGCATGAGCGTATATTCCATCGAACGTTTTTCGCGATCCCGGTATTTCCACGCAAGGAACAGGACGTATCCCAATACCGCAAAACCGATCAGACAAAAGGTGACGATAAGGAGCACCACCCCCAATACTTCCAATTGATAGACGATATCCGCAAATTCTAATGGCATACGATTATTCCGTTTTTGTCCGTATAACTTTCCCGTGCGCTGATGTCAGCAAAATATGCGCCTGTTTGAGTTGTCGTTCACACCACTCGGCTAACCACCGCCATGAAGTCATGATACTTTGATGGACGCCTTGTGCGATTTGGTCATCGGTAAGCGGTAACACGACGGTAGCGACGGGTGCGGAAGAAGGCGGCGCGGATGGTCCCACTGCGGAAACTCCCATGTTTTGGATGACTTTCGGCAAGGCAATCGTATCCGATTGTATCGTTACTCCCGCTCGCTGTACTTCCTGAGGAAGATCTATTTCCTTTCCTACTTCCGAAAGAGAAGGAGTTTCGGAAGTGGCGGTTAAAGGAGCCTGTTCTTTGGCCATACTGCCGACCATCGAACCCGCCGGCACCGCTGAGGTTGCGGAAGACGGTTGCGATGTGTTGGGCAGAGGATCCATAAGTATTATTCTATCACGAACCATAGGTGAATATGATGCCTGATGACGGCAAAAAACGGCGGAGTTTCTTCGTGGTCTTTTTTTTCCGTTTTTTTCCGTTTTTTTTCTGCTGAAAAGACCCGGGCTTGCCGTGTTCGCGAAGTGCCGAAAGATACCAGATTATGGCGAACAACAGCCAGGAAGATCGTTTTTCCCCGTCGGGAATTCCAGGCGTATCGGCAAACACCACCTCATGTTCAGCCGGTAACGCCTGACGTTCACGCACAATAGTGCGTTCCCACTCGACGAGGAGCCATACGATGACGGCAATCCCCATATCTTTCACTATGCTTGTCGCTTTTTCTTCGGCATGGGGAACCGTCCGTTCCGATATGTTCGCGCCTCGTGTATCCCGCTTCTTGGCTTTGTGCGGTTTTGACAGTTTTTCCACGATAAGCTGTCGGTACAAATGAAGAAGCCGTTCCACAACGGGAAGCGGCAGGCGTACGGAGGCGACTTCGGAATTTCCCGGTTCCGCAGATGTCTTCGGTGTTTTCTCGGCTATCGTCGCGGATAGATTTTTTTGCTTCTCGGAGTGAACAAATACCCGCTTCCCCGCCTCACTGACCAATCGGAAAAGTGATCGCAGTGATATGCGGGGAGTTTTTTCTTTTACCCGTACGGCGAACACCATCGTATTTTTTTCCTCGGCCTGAGGGATGCCCGTTTGTTTTCTTTTTTCCGGTTGTACCTGCTCAAAAGGACGGGTGAACCAAAAAACAAGGGCACCGGCACCCGTCGGCATAACGGGGCTATACCGAAGCATCGTTTGCATCACTACCCATTCTGCGGCAACGGATTTCATCGAATCGGTGGATCGCAGAGTATCGGTTTGCTGATGCGCATTTGGTACGGCATCGGTGTGGCGAACAGTAATAAACGCTTGTGATGCCTCGGTAACGGGATGACGGTCTGCGGAAACAATCGGGAGACGGCGGGTTTTTTCTTTTTTCGGAATGTCGGTAGTATTTTTAACGAGAGCGATTTTTTTATCGATATGCTCCTTGAGAAACACCCCGAGTTCTATAAATGTTTTTTTGCTGTCTCGCGCCACATCACCCACAATCCGTACATATTCCGCGGACTCGTGTAGGGACGGCGCCTCACGCATGCGTTCCATGGTTTGGGCTATGGCGATGGTGCGGATATCCGATTCGGTGATATTTTTTTCCTTCAGAAAAAAATGCGCGTACGAAGAAACTTCCGATGAAAGCGTGTCGGCATCATGAAATCGGGCAAGATGTCGGATAAAATCCGCTCCCTCTTCATGAGTGAAGTCCGTACCCGTCGTCTTAAACAGGTCAACATGCTTGGAGATAACTCCTCCGTCTTCCGACTTCTGCCATATCTGGACATATCGGACGGCATCGGGATGTGACAGTACGCTGACAAATCCCGTCGCATTCCCGGATATCAGTTGTTCCTGCATGGCAAGTTGCGCGGCGTGTTCATCCCGGTTATACGCGTCCGGATTACCGGCAAACGCCGCATATTCTTTGGTATGCTCCCAAAGTTCATTTAAGGTAATCATCTTGTCCCCGTAGGAAGTAGCCAGTTCCCACGAACCGTCCGCCGACCGTATTTTTTCCCACCGCACTTCAGATTCTTCATGGGCATTTTCTTTGTGTTCATATGACAGATCCTGTGCAAGCCGTTCTTTGAAACGCTGGGTCGCCTCTTTTTGTACTTCTTCGTGCGTCCAGTCGGGGTGTGCCTTTCGGACTTCCGGCTCGATAAAATGCGTGAGCGAGTAGGATGCCGCTTCGGAATTATAGGTATGATCTCCCCGCCATCGGGGCTTGTTTTCTTCTTCATCCGTGTCCGTAAGCTGGGGAATACCGCGAAGCGTCAGACGGTCTTTATACCGCGTATCGTCGTCAAATGAACGGATGCTATAGCGCGCAAAATTATCGTATGTCGGAGAGGGCTTCTCCATAAATGCCTCCTGCTCGGGATATATAAGGGGGAGTTCCGGACTCTCCGTCAAATGGCGGATCACCGTTGCGGCACAGTCCCCGAAGTTCGCGGGGTTCCTCTTGCCCTTACTTCTACTGGACTTGTTTTACTGCTTTTTGGCTTTCCGGTCAATGCCCTGCCACGTTACCTCAACAACGCCGGCGGTATGATTGATAAATCTGGCGAGCATAAACAATAAATCGGAAAGACGGTTGAGATAGACATAAATCTTCGGATCCACCGTTTGTTTTTGCCCCAGTGATACGAGCTGGCGTTCGACCCTTCGGCATACGGCTCGCGCAAGGTGAATTTCCGACGCTAACTTCGTCCCTCCGGGGAGAATAAAATTGGTGAGTTTGGGGAGCGTATCATCCAGGACATCAATCCGCGCTTCCATTTCACCTACCCGCTTGGGTAGTACGCTAAGATCCGCCGTCCAACCCGCCAAATGACTGCCGACCGTAAAAAGATCCGATTGGATGGCGAACAAAAAGGTCTGAACGTCTGCCGTGTCGATGACACCGGCAACCATGCCTATCCAGGAATTAAGCTCATCGATGGACCCGTACACATCCACCAGCTCTTCACACTTAAGTACGCGTTTGCCGCCGAATAATGCGGTCGAACCAGTATCGCCGGTTTTTGTGTAAATTGGCATGACAGTAGTTTAACACTCGGAATAACCGCACGAATAGCATTTCTTGCATGATTCTTCAAACACGAGACTCCCCTCGCCGCATGACGGACATAAATCCACGGTTACCATCCTGCGTTCCGTCAGGAGCATTTGGGTCGCCGGCATTGCGACGGGGTTTGCCGCCGGTTCTACCTGCGGTGCGCCGGTAACAACTGTCGGGGCATGCCCGTTGCCGTTTGTTTGCGGAACCGTATGACCGTTCCCGTTTGCGGCAATAGGGGCATCAACCCGGTGTTTGGCAAAAAAGCCGAAATGGCGGTCGATGACTTTGGCTACCGCGTCGGGAAGACTGCGGACTCTGTTTTCGCCGAAACCGAGACTTCTTGCGCCTCCGATACCGATAAGCTCACTTGCCACCCGGTGTGCCCGCTCCATGGGAGAAATCGGCGACGCAACGCGCAGGACGAGTGATATTAACCGACCCATGGCTTCCGCCATGGCGGTGACGTCGCTTCCTGCTTTGCCGACATTCACAAATACCTCAAGGGGCTGTTCTCCGCCGTTGGTGTTAATGGTGATGTATGCCTGCCCCATCGGCGTTTCCAGCTGATAGGTCGAGCCGTGCACCACGGCCGGTCGCGGCTTTACTTCCGCACTCATCATAGGGGCGGCAACCTGTTTGATTTCCTCTTTTTTGGTCTCTTCTTCTTTTCTCGTTAACACGCCCTCGCGGCTTCCTTCCCGCATGTACGCAATACCTTTGCACCCCAAATCGTACGCAAGGGTATAAAGGCGTTTTACGTCTTCCACGGTGTGCGTTTTGGGAGCATTGACGGTTTTGCTGATCGAGGCATCCACATACTGTTGGATAGCCGCCTGCACCCGAACGTGATCTTCCGGGGTCAAATCATTTGCCGATACGAAATAATCGGGACGGTCGGTTTTTTTCGGCTCAGTTCCCTGTTCTTCCTTATACTTTTGGAACCATGCTTCATACAGCGGATGACGGAGAATGTGCTCTCCCAAGCGGTCGCGGCGGATGAATTCAAACTCATACACCGGTTCGATACCGCTCGATACGCCGGCCATGAGCGACGTGGATCCGGTGGGAGCCTGCTGTAATATCATCGAGTTTCTGATCCCGTACTTTTTGAGCTTCTTGCGTATTGTTTCGGGAAGTTTCTTTACGAAATACGCTTCAAGGTGCTTGGCCTTATCGATTTTCGGAAATGCGCCTTTTTCTTTCGCAAGATCCACGGAAGAATCATACGCCGCATCTCTGATGGTACGGTAGATTTTATCGATGACGGCAAGACTTTCTTCGGATCCGTACCGGAGCTTCATTTTGATTAACGCATCCCCGAGTCCCATGGTACCCAGACCGATACGCCGTTCTCCGCGGAGCTGTACCTCTTTGATTTGGTCAAAGACATAATAGTCGGCATCGATGATATCGTCCTGGAACCGCACGCCGATTCTTGCCACTTCAGCAAGCCGTTCATAGTCAAACTCGCCTTTTTCGTTGACGAGTGCCGACAAGTTGATCGAGGTGAGGTTACACACGCCCCAGTTGGGAAGACCTTCTTCGCCACACGGGTTCACGCAGTTAACGTACTCGTAATAATAATTGTTGAACCACTTATTGTACCGCTCCATGAACACAACCCCCGGTTCTGCGCTCTTCCATGCGGCGGTGGCGATAAGATCCCACAATGCCCGCGCTTTGACGGTCTTTTGGACAATCGGCGTTTTCCCGAGCGCTATCCAGTTGGGCATATAGCCGTCCCATTTGGTATCGTAATCGGGATCCTTGGGATCCGGAAATTTTAATTCCCAATCGGCATCTTTTTTCACCGCCTCCATGAAGGCATCGGAAACACACACGGAAAGATTTGCGCCGTTAATTCTCGCAAGATCCTGTTTGACGGTAATAAATTCTTCAACATCAGGATGCCAGTCCCACAACATCAGCATCAGCGCGCCTCTTCTACTGCCTCCCTGTTGGATTATGTCTTTTGTCGCGACGTAAAAAAGTTCCGCCCAGTTGCAGGGACCCGATGAAAATCCGTTGACCTTTTGGACCCTTGCCCCTCGCGGGCGAAGACTCGAAAGGTTTATACCCACGCCACCGCCGCGTGACATGATTTCCACCATTTGCGTGAGCGTGGTTAAAATCCCTCCCCGTGAATCATGCGGGCTGGGAATTACAAAACAGTTATAAAACGTTACCTTATATCCCGTCCCCGCCCCCGAGAGGATACGTCCGCCGGGCACCAGAACAAAATCCCGCATGGCTTCATAGAATTTGTCTTCCCATTTCTTTCTGTCATCTTTCTTTTCCATGAGGGCAACCGCTTTCGCGACTCTGCGCCACATTTCCTCCGGCGTCTGCTCGACGGGATTGCCCGCCTCATCCTTCAACGCATAGCGGTCGGTAAATACTGTTTTTCTGATGCCGGTAAAATTTGTATCCATAGTTATTTCTTTTTGATAAGTTTTTTTAACTCTCCTTCAAATTCGTCAAGATCAACAAATTGCTTAAACACGCTGGCGAAGCGGATATATGCTATCTTATCGAGTTTCTTCAATCGCTTTGCCACCAACTCCCCGATTCTTTTGCTCGTCAATTCCGTCGTAATCCCTCCGATGAGTTCCCGTTCCACCTCGTCCACGATTCGTCGTATGTCGCTTCCCTTGAGTGTCGTCTTACCGCTTGCGCGCCAGATACCTCTTTCTAATTTCTCCCGATCAAACGGCTCCCTCCTGTTGTCTTTTTTGATGACGGTCAACGGCACCGTCTCTATCCGCTCGTAGGTGGTAAATCGCTTGCCGCACTTACTGCATCCTCGTCTTCGTCTCGTTACCGCAAGATCTTCACTGTCTCTTGTTTCAATAACCTCGGTGTCACTGTTGGTACAATAGGGACATTTCATTGCTCTCCTCTTCTCTTTTGGAACAGTATGTCGTGAAACCTTCAAACACTAAGTGTGGTGTGCTCAGAAATCCTAAAACACTAATAGTGGACCGTCAACTGGCAACTTCTATATCAAATACACCCAGGCAATTTTTTTAGCCTCGTGAAAATTTTTTGAGGGAAAAGTACGGTGAAAAACGGAAAAACGTCGGTGCTTGTTCTGTCTGTCCAGGCAAAAGGATGCGCTCTGTACTCAACTCGGCAAGCGGTTCCGGTTTCTTCTGACGGGCTATATACCTATATACGTATACCTTTCATCACTCGGTACGGAGCGATTTTTCCGCTTTGGTTTTTAGGGAGATCAACATATCGGGCGAATTGCCCAAATCACGGAGCACCTCGCTGTGTTTTTCCAAAGACAGAAAAAACTTTTCGGAAAGATGCCCGGGGATCGTACTGCCCGACTTCTTGTAATTGCCAAGAAGCATCAATGCCTGCTCCCGTGCCGAAAGCGATTCGCTCAACGCATCTCCGGCTTCTTTTGTTTTCTTGGCACTCGTCAGACTTATGGCCATATTGAGCTTTTTATCGGCCTGAAGGATATAAAATTCCGATTTACTCAACGGATCGGTAATGAGCATCTCAATAATTCTGTCCCGCAATAACTTGATCATATACAACGGATGCGTCGGGAGGATCCCGGGGTACGGAAGCGTATATTCCACCGGTCCCGGCGTGGGGGTCACCGACGGTTTGGGGATCTCAGTGATGCGCGGAGCAAGTGCAAAGGCGGCCTCACTCGAGAAGAACGGCAGAGCAAAGAACAGACAGAGTGCAAAAAGTATTTTCTTCATAGCATCCTCCTTCTTAACGCAGTACGTCCATTGTACTCGTTTCCATTGCGTTGGCAAGGCGGACGAGATCTTCGGGGGCGATTCCGATTGCCTCACATACTTTTCTTTCCAATGCTTTTGCCAGGGGGTATGCGGAGGCAAGCATACGCTGTGCATCCTCGGGGAGGGTTTCTTCCTGCCATAAGGCAAACCGTTTATCCACGGTAATAACCGTATCCTTCACCATTTTATCGGCAAGATATAACAGTTCCTGCTCGCGCGTTTTCGGTGCGATACTTTGATCAAGTATGGCATGGACGGGATGTGTTCTGACCAGGTCGGCAACGGCAGAAAAACCCTGCTCACGAAGAATCCGTACGCCCGTATCCGGATGGTGTTCGCCTTCGCGTTTCGGCGCCATTTTATCAAGATCATGAAGAAGCGCCGCCGCCGCAAGAAGCGGTACGTTCACGGGAGGGGTGTCCGAGGTTTTCGCAAGTCGCCCGGCAAAAAAAACCGCGACCCCGGCGACCAGCTTACAATGATGGCGCTTTCGCTCCGGAAGGCCATAGGTATTCCACAATTCCTCAATTTGCTGACCGGTCGGAATCATTTTTTGGCAAAGAACATTTAATAATCAACCGTCACATTGATATGAACGAATAAAAAAGAATACAAAATGTATTCGTGAGATTTTTAGACCGCTTTGGGCTGACCGTTGACCCGAAAGTATCCCAGCGCCTGTAGTACGACATCGAGCGTCTGACCGGGACCATGGGAATACGTGTTAATGACCAGATCGTAATGCCGTGGATCCCAAAAATCGTTGACTCCGTATAAACGCTTCCATTTCCCGATGTTGGCATCTTCCCGTTCCCGCAAATGGTTTTTTGCATCTTCTACGGTTGCGTTGTCGCGGTTGACGATCCGGTCAATGCGCAGAGAATCGTCGCACATAAGAAGCACCTTTAACACATGGGAGTATCCCCTTGCGTTCCATCCCGCGATCCAGCTTTCCACCGCCATATGATTTTCCGGGTGGGAGATTTTCTCCCGTAATGCCTGATCTATCTGATAATCTATATCGTCTCCGTAATCCGTCGCCAAATGGTGTTTCGCATCGTTGGGATCATGGGTGCCCATTTTTATGGCGTACTGCCGGGACCAATCTCCTCCCGAAAAAAATTCAAACCCGAGCGGTTCAAGATGAGGACGGAGATTTTTCAGCAAGGTGCTCCGCCCGGCACCGGGGCGGCCGGATATCGCGACGCTTGAATATTTGAGTTTTGTCGCCGTATTGGGGGTATCCATACACGTATTATAGAATCCAAATAAACGCAGTCAAGGGTATCCCGTATCCGATCGATCTTGTTGACAAAGACGTGCGTTAAATTTAATACTAGCGTATGCGCATTCGCTACCTCTCCGTTAATTGGAAAGAATACCACTCCCTTTCGCAAAAAATTGCCGCCGCCATCCTTGTGCACGAGGCGCCGTTTGACTGTATCGTCGCCATCGGACGTGGCGGTCTCACGTTCGGACACCTGCTTTCGGATTTTTTACGGATACCCATAAGTTCCATCACAATTCAAAGCTACACCGATATTCAGGAACAGGGAGAGGTCAAAATTACGGGCGCGTTGTCTGAACGGATAGACAATAAACGCGTGCTTTTGGTGGATGATATCGCCGACACCGGTACGACGCTCAAACGGGCGGTCTCGTATCTTAAGGAATTCGATCCGAAAACGATTACCACCGCGACGTTGTTTTATAAGCCCCATTCGTCCGTACGACCCGATTATTTTGCCAAGCAGACAACGCAATGGATACTCCAGCCGTTTGAGGTGACGGAGTGGGTATATACCTTTACCCGAAAGATGGAACGGGAAGGAAAAACAAAGGCGGAGATCCAGATGTTTTTGGAACAATTGGGCTATAGCGCCGAACAAATCAAGTTCGTACGGAGACACCACCTTTCGCAGAAAGGATAGGTATCTCCGAGTGCCGTAACACGAACTGCTACTTCTCGACTGACCCGTTTGCATGGTCAAATCGTCCCACTACACGCGGATATTTATTCGGCGTGTTTGCATTGCTGACCATAAGAGCAACCGTCCCGTTCGCGCCGAAGTTTGCGCTCGTTTCATTCCCTATCGCTACCCAATCGGTATCGGCATCTCCCGTGCGATACCATCCCCGATATGAGTTTCCTACGCGGGTAAGACGCAGTGTCGCGGCTTTCATCGTCGCCGGTACGTTCACCGTCGCCTTTTCCGCGAGCGTGCCGTCGGGACTTCTCACCACGAATACCATGCGACTTATATCCTTTCCGACTACCCATCGGAGCGATGCCGCCTCATCGTCGGCTTTTCCTCCCGAGACAAACCGGATACCGGCATAGCCACTGCCTTCTCCGACGACAACCGGCTTGAACATGCGGGTCTGCAACGCAAATTCTTTTCCTTCGGGTATAACAGGTTGTGTCCGGGTAACCACCGCATATCTTCCTTTATTCTGGATGGGACCCGTCGGAAGAGACATGATCAGATTATCATTCTTATTTTCATACACCTGCGCCCCGTCGGAGCGGGTGACTTTCCATAGCTGTCCGAGATTGCCGTCGGCAAACGCATCGGAGAAGCCGTTTCTTGTCGACGGCTCGCCTTCCCAAGCAATGTTGACTTGATCAATTCTTCCGACAACCTTGGGGAACTTTCCGTTTGCTCCCGCGTTATGCGAACCCAACGAAATTCTTCCTTCGTTACCGAGCGATACCGCCTGCTCGCTTCCGAGAGGAATCCACCCCGCATCGCCCGTAGCATCCGCTCCCAGCTTGTAAAACGCGCGGTACTTTTTATTTATCCGATCAAGGCGAAGAATCGCGATATTACTGTTGACGTCCTTTTGCTCCGTTTCAATTCGGGTTCCGTTGGGACCGTTGACGAAGAACGTGACCTTACTGCTTGAGCTACTTACCTGCCATCGTACCACCGCCGCCTCATCATCATCGGTTCCCTTTGACGAAAACCGCAACGCGGTAACACCCGTTCCCTCTCCCGTCACCGTGGGTTTATACACAACGGCATAGGCACGAAAATCCCCGCTATCTTTGAACAACTCTTTGAACGTGAGCGACGCACCCTTCACTTTTCCGCCGACATTGCCCTCGGAAATATTGAAGCGAAGATTATCATTGGCCGTTTCGATGACGTTTGCCCCGTCGGTTTTTCCTACCGACCATTTTTCCTCATTGATCTTGCCGTCATTGAACGCGTCAACAAACGACTCGCTCACTTTGGGATTTGCCCGTGAGGCTTTGGTTTTCGTCACGGTGGTCACAAAATCGGCAAAACTGCCGCTCATGACAAATACGGAAACAAGAATCAAAAGTAAGGTAACAAACGAAACAACGGAAACAAGATTCGATTTTGGTGCAACAACTTTTTTTGCCATATAAATGCTCCTTACTATTCAGTGTGTATCGTTTGTCTGGGGATGTCAAGACGAGGGGGTTATTGCGGTTTATTAAGCACGACGGGGCGGAGTCTGCTCACGGCTTCAAGGCTGTAGCGCACTCCCTGCACTCCCACGCCGGAGTGCTTCACGCCGAGGAACGGGAAATGATCCGGACCCCGTTGGGGACTCCCGTTTATCTGTACCGATCCGACGTTTAATCTTTTGGCAAACACCAGCCCTGTTCCTTCGTCTTTGGTGAATATACTCGCCTGCAACCCGTATGAGGAATTGTTTATGATGGTCACTGCCTCGTCAAATGACGAAACATCCACAAACGACACCACCGGGCCGAATGTTTCTTTTGCGATAATCGGCATGCTGGGGATAACCCCCGTAAGCACCGTCGGTTCGATCATGGCGTTGGTTCGTTTGCCGCCGCAGACAAGTTTTGCGCCGTTTTTCACCGACGTTGTTATGGCTTCTTCAATGCGTATGGCGGCGGCTTCGGAGATGACGGGACCGACAAGCTTGGTTTCCGGACTGCGCGGATCCCCCGGATGCACCATTTCGGGAAGCGTCTTAAGAAGCATACTCACCAACTGCTCGCGGATAGCGGGGGTGGTAAGCACATACTTAATCCCCGTGCACCGCTGTCCGCTATAGGCAAACGCCCCTTTGATAATTTCGCGAACAGTAACCGCAAAATCCGCATCGGGCATCACGACGACGGGGTTATTGCCACCGCATTCAAAAAGTAACGGCTTCATGGCGGCTTTTCCCGCGATTCCTATTCCGGTGTCGGAATTGCCGGTAAATGCGACCATCGACACATCTTTGTGGGGAACGAGATACTCACCGATCACTTCTCCGGTACCGGTCAGGGTGGTGATTACTCCCGCGGGAACCCCCGCCTTCTCGAATATCCGAACAAGGTGCGTTGCGGATATTCCCCCTTGGGTAGGAGGCTTTACGACAACGCTGTTTCCCATAAGAAGTGCCGGAGCGATTTTACTGGCGGTAAGATTCACGGGATAATTAAACGGCGCAATGGCAAGCACGGTTCCGTACGGAACCCGTTCAATGACGGCAATTCTTCCCTTCTCGAAACCCGGGAAATTATCACTATCAAGCGTCATCCCCCGCATGGACTGTGCCTCATCGGCGAAGTAATCAATAAGATCGGCGGTTCGCACTATTTCCCCTTTTGCCTCATCGGCGGATTTTCCGACCTCGCGGATGAGCAACGCGATAAGATAATCCTGGAGATGGCGTATCCAGTCTGCCGCAAGGTGCATGATGCCGACGCGTTTATTAAGCGGTACGGCCTCCCATAACGGTTGGGCGAGCTTTGCGGTCGCAAGCACCCGGTCAATTTCCTCATGAGAAACCATCGGAAGGGTTCCGACAAGCGTGTTATCGATCGGAGAAATGACGGAGACGGTTTTTCCGGTGGTACTGCCTTGCCAGGTGGTCCCGTCAAAAAAGAAAAAGTTGGGAGGCGTTCCCTTATCGCTTATGTCGGCAAAAAAATCGGCAGGCATATATACAGTATAGAGGGCAACGGGAAAGAAGCCAAGGGTGTGCTTATGCCGTGGGGTTCCCGACGCTGAGAATTCGTTCCGCGATATTTGCCTGCATCTTTTCGTTGCCTCCGGCTATTTTGCCATCATGCGAGTCTTTCATCGCCTTGAGCTCCGAGGCTTTCTCCGCAACCCCGATACCGGTTGCCGTAGCGGCGAGTGCCGCTTTTGATACCGGTTCGGGATCGATAAATGCCCCGATGGATGCGACAATTCCCAAAGTCTTTACAAGCATTTTCTTTTTCGTTTTCGACGCTTCGTCCTTGACCGCCGCTCCCCCGCTTTCAAGCGCCGATTTGATCTTGGCGGCAACACTTTTTTGCGATTGTCCTTCAACCGCCTGTTTCTTGACGGCGACAAAGGCATGACGGTCGGCCTGTTCAATGCCTTGAGATTTTTCGCGTACCCATGCACGAATCCGTTCCGTTACTTTCTTTCGGATTTCCGTGCCTTTTGCCGCTTTTTCTTCTTCGGATACCAGTGTTTCTGTCATACGGATTCCCCCATTATACGCCTGATTCGGTAAGCGCCTTTCCGATTTCATCCAAAACTTCCCGCATTGACTCTTCGATTTCTTCCAGTACGCCTTCCTTGTGTATCGCGGCGGATAGCAGGGTGATATACCCGTCAAGGGTCACCGAGGAAAGATTTTTTACCAATGACTGCACTTGTTCTTTCGGAAGATGCGACACGATAACCGGCGTCACCGCCGCCTGCAGGGCGTAGCGGATTTCAAGATACAAATGTATCTTGTCGCTTTCGGGTATTGCCGCGGATTCTATCCGTCGGATAAGTTCCTTGAGTGTTTCTTCCATGGTATTACGTATGCTCGAGTCGCTTGACCAGCACGCCTGTTTGATTCTCGGTCGATCCGTTTTGTCCCGACGCCTGCACCAATGCCATAACGGCCGCCGTAGCATCATCGGCAGATCTTCCCGACATGGCGGCCGCAGTGGAAATATCCATGGGAGTAAGATAATTGCCGCAACCGGATGAGGCAAGGATGATCGTCTCCCCTTCTTCAAACGTTGCGGTTCTATATGAGGGAACCAATCCCAGCCGTTGCGTACCGAGATACTGTTGCTGTTCAATCGGACGGAGCGTATCGATATCGGGCGTCAGCTTGGTGAAGGTGCTTCCGCGGATATGCCACGCGCCCGTCGGCCCTGCTGACCCCAACCAATAATGCCTTGCTCCGACCAGAAGTACCGTGAGCGTTGTAGCCATACCCGCCTCATATCCCGCTTCTTTTCTTTTTTGCCAAACCGCGAGATTCGTCGAACGGAAAATTCTACGCATAAACAATTTCTTATCCATCCAGTAATACCGGTGTTGCCGTATATGTTTATATGCCCATATGGCTGTTTCACAGGCAAATTTTGCGGCGACCGCGCTATGCGGCAAGGTATCGAGACCGTCGGCTAATACGAAGCATTCGTCGTTAAAATTTAAAAAATAATCGCACTGCACCGGCTTTGTCCCGATATGCTGACTTGCGGCAAAAACAACGGTTTCGCGGGTCGGCTTGATTTTTAAGGCATACGGGTCGGCAAATCGCATATTACTTGGCGTCGGCGAATCGTTTTTCCACCGCCTTCCAATTCACCACATGCCACCAGGCGGCAATGTAGTCGGCACGGACGTTTTGATATTTCAAGTAATAGGCGTGTTCCCACACATCAAGTCCCAGTACGGGCGTTTTTCCCTCCATAAGAGGATTATCCTGATTGGGGGTATCGATGATGGAAAGCGTGCCCTTATCCGCAACAAGCCATACCCAACCGCTCCCGAACCTTCCCATTCCCGCGGCGGCAAACTTTTCCTGGAATACGGCAAATGATCCGAACGATGACGTAATCGCATCGGCGAGTGCTCCCGTCGGCATTCCTTCTCCTGGTCCCATAATTTCCCAAAAAAGCGAGTGGTTATAATGCCCGCCTCCGTTGTTTCGTACTTTCATGCGAACCGGCTCGGGAACCAGGGAAAGATCCTTTATCAGGGAATCTATCGGGAGAGCGAGCAATGCGTCATTTCCCGCCAATGCGTCATTCAAATTTTTGACATATGCGGCATGATGCTTGTCATGATGAATCTGCATGGTTTTCTCATCAATGAAGGGTTCAAGGGCGTTATAGGCATAGGGAAGATCGGGAAGTGTGAACATAAGTAGAGTCTCCTTCTTTACTTATTATATAATGTCCCCATGGCCTTTCCTAGACTTAAAGCGCTTACGGCGGGTAAAAAATATATCGCCAAACATAAAAAGTTCGTATTTTGGATTTTCCCGGCACTCTTTATCGGACTATTCTATTGGTTCATATTGCGGGATCTTCCCTCACCCGCCAAATTGGGACGGTATGATGTACCGCTTGCAACCAAAGTCTATGACAGAAACGGTAATCTGCTCTTCGATATTTTTGTGGGTGAAAACAGATCGCCGGTGCCGCTTTCCGACATTCCCGAAGTTGTCCGCAACGCAACCATCGCCATAGAAGACAAAACATTTTATACCCATGCCGGGATCAATCCCGTGGGAGGTATCATCAGAGCGCTCTATGCATCAGTGCTCAATAAAAAACTGCAGGGAGGTTCCACCATCACCCAACAACTGGTGAAATCCGCCCTCCTCACTCCCGAACGAACCGTCACACGAAAACTGAAGGAGTTCCTTCTTGCCCCGACCGTTGAGCTTTTGTATTCCAAGGATAAAATCCTGGAAATGTATTTGAACACGGTGCCGTACGGAGGAACCGCATGGGGAATCGAAACCGCCGCGGAAAAATACTTCGGTGTTTCCATAAAGGACGTCACGCTTGCACAGGCCGCGATTCTTGCGGGACTTCCGCAGGCACCGACGCTGTATTCGCCGTACGGTGCGCATCCCGAACTTGCCAAGGAACGACAGAAGGAAGTGCTTCATCGCATGGTTGAAGACGGCTATATCACCCGGGAACAGGCGGAAGAAGCGGCCAATGAACCGATCGAATACAAACAGGAAGCGGGCATTCAGGCGGCACACTTTGTCATGTATGTCAAAGAACAACTGGTGGAAAAATACGGCGAAAGTCTTGTCGAACGCGGCGGACTGAAAGTAACGACGACGCTTGATCTTGATCTGCAGAATTATGCGCAGGCGACGGTTGCCGCGGAAGTGGCGAAGCTGAAAAATATCCGCGTCGGCAACGGGGCGGCGCTCATAACGAAACCGTCAACCGGCGAAATTCTTGCGATGGTCGGTTCAACCGATTATTTCGCGACCCCCTCGGGATCATTTAACGTCACGACCGCACTCCGCCAACCCGGCTCGTCAATCAAACCGATAAATTACGCGATCGGCATTGAAAATAAAGTCGTTACCCCCGCCACGATGTTTCTTGATATTCCCACCTGCTTTATCGGTACTCCGGGACAACCGTTGTATTGCCCGCGCAACTACGACGGAAAATTCCGCGGTCCCGTTCAACTCCGGTTTGCGCTCGGCAACTCGCTGAACATCCCCGCCGTAAAAATGTTGTACCTCAACACCGTTCAGGGCATGGTTGCATCGGCATCCGCGTTCGGACTCGATACGCTTGCCGACCCGTCAAAATACGGGTTGTCCTTAACCCTGGGGGGAGGAGAGGTCCGCATGACGGATATGGCCGAGGCATTTTCCGTATTTGCCAATGCCGGCATCAGACATGATTTGGTATCGATTCTCAAGGTCGTCGACAAGAACGGGAAGGTGCTTGAGGAATATACCGATCCGAATGTCGGGAAAGATATCCCGTCACAATTATTGCTCACCGGACAACGGGTCGTTTCGCCGGAAACGGCATTTCTGATCTCCCATATTCTTCTCGACAACAACGCAAGACAGGAAGCATTCGGTCCCAGCTCGTCGCTTGTTATTCCGAATCGTGCGGTATCGGTAAAAACCGGTACCACCAATGACCTCAGGGATAACTGGACCATCGGATTTACGCCGCAGTTCCTCGTTGCTACGTGGGTCGGTAACAATGACAATTCTCCCATGAACAGCGCATTGGTATCGGGAATAACGGGCGCGGCTCCCATCTGGAATAAACTCATGCGAAGGGTGCTTGAGGGAAAGCCGGATATCTGGCCGAAACAGCCGGACGGGGTCGTCGGCGGAAGGGTCTGCACCACAAACGGACTGTTACCCCCCAACGCGGGCGGATCACAAAACGAACAGGAAGCATCCAACAAACCCGATGACGCGCTCGGATGTCCGACGCGATTTGAATACTTTATCAAGGGTACCGTCGCAAAAAGCGGCAGTAGCAGACAGGTCGTTCCGATCGACAAAACCACCGGCGACCTGGCCCCGGCGGGACAGACGGAGAACGTAGAAATGCAGGAACACGATATCGCCTGGGACGGCGTTACGAGATGGTGTCTCGACTGCACGCACCCCGAAGGAAAAGCGGCAATCGTCAA
>WBZO01002328.1_pt1 | contig 25069 bp, 22 predicted proteins | sample 5204261 | NCBI WGS metagenome assembly WBZO01 (sample SAMN12412400, study PRJNA552823) | activated sludge metagenome | isolation source: activated sludge from anammox sidestream of wastewater treatment plant... | place: USA: North Carolina | collected 2017-09
CGGCAGCAGCATCGTCCAGCTCACGGACATCCACGTGGGCCCGACGATCCGGCGGGACTTCGTCGAGCAGATCGTGGCGACCACCAACGCCCTCGAGCCGGACGTCATCGCCATCACGGGGGACCTCGTGGACGGCAGCGTGGAGCAGCTCCGCGAGCACGTGGCGCCCCTCGCCCAGCTCCGCGCCAAGTACGGCGTCTTCTTCGTCACGGGGAACCACGAGTATTACTCCGGGGCGGAGGAGTGGTGCCGTGAGCTCGAGCGGCTCGGCCTGCGCGTGTTGAGAAACGAGCGCGTCAGCATCGGTGAGGGCGCGGACTCCTACGACCTGGCCGGGGTGAGCGACTACTCGGCGGGGAGCTTCGGCGATGGGCCGGATCTCGCTCGCGCGGTCTCCGGGCGCGATCCCACGCGGGAGCTGGTCTTGCTGGCCCATCAGCCCCGTGAGGTGCGCCGCGCCCGCGAGCACGGCGTCGGCCTGCAGCTCTCCGGGCACACCCACGGCGGCCAGCTCTGGCCTTGGCGCCCGTTCGTGCTGCTGCAGCAGCCGCTGATCGCCGGCTTGGCCAAGCTCGGCGAGACCTGGGTGTACGTGAGCCGCGGCACGGGCTACTGGGGACCGCCCATGCGCCTGGCCTCCCCCGCGGAGATCACCCACGTCGTCTTGAAGCGCGCGAGCTGAGCGGAGCTCAGGCGCGGCTCACTTCTTCTCGAGCTGCTCCATGGTCTCCAGCGCTACCACGGAGTGCGCGAAGGCTCCTCCTGCCCGCATCTCCGCCGCCACCCAGATGGCCTCCATGATCTCTTGCTCCGTGGCCCCCTGCCGGAGCGCCCCCTTGGTGTGCCCTTGGATGCAGTATGGGCACTGAGTGACGTGCGCCACGGCGACGGCGATGAGCTGCTTGGTCTTCGCCGAGAGCGCGCCCTCGGCGAACACCTGGCGGCTGAACTCCCGGAAGGCCTTGTCTGCCTCTGGGGCGAGCGCGGCGCGCTTCTGGGACAAGTGGGCGGTGGCTAGGGGATAGACGTGGTCGGACATGGCTCATGATCCTTGGATGACTCGCAGTTGACGGAGGGGCACGCGGCCTGGCTCGGGCGCGCGCGCTAGCTCATGACGGAAGACCACGAACCAGGCGTGCGCCATGATGTCGTGGACACGGTCGAAGAGGTGCGGGCTCGCCTCCCTGGCGGCGATGACCGCTTGACCCGCGCCACGCACCGCCTCGGGCACGCTCGCGTCATGGGCCAGCGCCGCCACGTGCTCCACGTAGGTGCGGCCCCATCGCGGGTTCGGCTCGACGATCAAGGCGGCGTTGAGCGCCATCCCCGCGGCCCGCTTGCTGCCGGTGAGGGCGGCGCGCTCCGAGCCGCGCTGGTGCGCCAGCCGGGCGCTCCTGAGCTCCGTCTGCGCCGCGACGATCCACTCTCGCGGCGACAGCCGCCGCAGCCAGTCTCCAGGGTCTCTCACGAACTCAGGCATGATCCACGTCGGAGGCTACCACCCCGACCACCGCCGCGCCCGGCCGGGCCCGGCGGTGGCCCCCTGCGTGGCGCGCGCCGCCGCTCACGGCGTGGCGCCGACGCTGCCCCCCACCGCCGCCTTCGGCTTGGTGGCGTGGAAGCCGAACCGCGGCATGAGCACGTGGTTCTCCAGGTGAACGTGCCGCAGGGTGTCGGACTCCAGCGTCGCCAGCTCACTCATCATCATGCGGTAGCTGCCGCAACCCCAGTCCGGGACCGAGAAGTCGTCGGACAGCGCGCGGATCCGCGCGAGCGTCTGCCCCACGCTCTCGTGCTCCCTCCGCACGTCTCCCAGCCGCTCGAGGATGGCTTGGTGATCCCCGTTGCGGTTCATCATCATCATCGGGAAGATCTCTGCCTCCTCCTCGTCCATGTGCGGCTCGATCTCCTGCCGCAGCTCCCGCAGCTCGTCCACCAGACCGCGCAGCTTGGGGTTATGCTCCCCATGGACGCGCGCCACCTTCGCGACCAGCGGCTCGAGCGCGGGCAAGCTGCGTCGCAGGTAGGTGTGATGGCGCGACACGATGTGGGCGATGAGCTCCGCGGTGGAGGCGCCGCTCATGTCCTGAGCGCCGTCCTGGGCGACCGCGCAGGCGGCCGCGCGCAGCCGGCTCAAGAAGTCCTGCACGTCGAGGCCGCGCGTCTTGCACACCTCCTCGAGCGCCACCTCGCCGTGGCAACAGAAGTCGATTTTGTGCTCCGTGAAGAGCGCCGCGCAGGCGGGATGGCTCGTGACGATTTGAGCGATGTGATCCGAGGCGTTGATGGTCGTCATAGGGGCTCCGTGCTGCCACCTCATGCAGCAGTCGTGCCGGTGGCGCTGGCGCTCTTCCGGCGGACGTCGCGAGCGCGTCCTGCGTTGGGTTTGCTCCACCCTGGAACGCATGATAGGGCGGCTGCGTCCCGCTGGGTGACGCCGTCCCCCGCGGCGCTCAGGGTCCTGCGCGCTGCTGCGCTCGACCCAGGGTGGTCAACCGAAGAAAGCGTACTAGTTTGGAACGTGTGGAACATTCAGCCCCCACGTCCTGTGAGGACTGTCCGTCGGACCGCTGCGAGCTCTGCGGCCTCACGCAGATCCTCCGTGGTGGGCGCTCCACCACGCGCATCGTCGCCCGCAGCGCGGCGATGCAGGCCGTCCTGCGCCGCACGGCGCAGTTCGCGCCCGTCGCCGCCCCCGTCGCGGTGCTCGGCGAGAGCGGCACCGGCAAGGAGGTCATCGCGCGGGCGCTGCACGCCAGCAGCCCGCGCGCCGAGGCGCCCTTCGTCGCCGTCAACGTGGCGGCGCTGCCGGCGGAGCTGCTCGAGTCCGAGCTGTTCGGTCACGCGCGCGGCGCCTTCACGGGGGCCGCCGCGGCCAAGCGCGGCCTGCTCGAGGCGGCCCACCGTGGCACCCTGTTCCTCGACGAGATCGCGGAGATGCCGCTGGCGCTCCAGGCCAAGCTCTTGCGCGCGCTCCAAGACGGCGAGGTGAGGCGCGTCGGCGAGACCTCCACCTTCGGGGTGGACGTGCGGATCGTGTGCGCCACGCACCGCAACTTGAGCGAGCAGGTCGCGCGCGGTGCGTTCCGGGAAGATCTGCTCTACCGCTTGAAGGTCCTCACGCTGCGCATCCCACCGCTGCGCGATCGCATCGAGGACGTCCTGCCGCTCGCGCGGATGTTCATCGAGGACGACGGCCGGCCCGACCTCCGCCTCACGCCCGCGGCGCGCAACGCGCTCGAGCGCTACCCCTGGCCCGGCAACGTGCGAGAGCTGTCGAACGCCATCAAGCACGGGACGGCGCTCGCCACGGGGAGCGTCATCGACGTCCAGGATCTCCCGGAGGAGGTCCACTCCCCCGTCGCTCGCATGACCACGCTCGGGCCCTCGCGCGGGGGTCTCCGCTCCCTCGCAGAGGTCGAGCGCGAGCACATCTTGCAGGTCATCGAGCTGTGTGGCGGCTCCCAGACCGAGGCCGCACGGGTCCTCGGGATCGGGCGCAACACGCTCTGGCGTAAGCTCCACCGCTACCGCTGACGTTCCAATGAGTTCCACTTTCGAACACTCTGCCGCCGCTGGAGGCTGGAATGAGCCGGCCTTCACCCCTGGCTCGACGCTTGCCTACGCGCTGGCACCGTGACCGTCCACCTTGGCCTAGCGCCCGCGAGCAAGTCGCTCCCGATGGCGCGCGCACCGCTCCCGGCGCCTCCGGTCGCGGGTGGGCTCGTCATGAGCAACGCGCCGCCCCTCCGGCTCCCGGGCGAGCACTTCGTGGTCGCGCTCGGCTTCTTCGCGCTGGGCGCCGTGGCGCTCGGGCTGGTGGGCCCCGAGCTCGCGGAGGGGAAGTTCACGGCGCCCTACGTCGCCGCGGTCGTCCACCTGTTCACGCTGGGCTACATCTGCCTCTCCATCTTCGGCTCGCTCTACCAGTTCCTCCCGGTCGCCATCGGCGTCCCCATCCGGTCGCAGCGCTTGGCGCACGTCACCTTCGCGCTGCTGCTCGTGGGCATTCCCACCTTCGTCACGGCGGTGGCGCTCACCTCCCCACGCTGGCTGCCCATCGGCGCTGGGCTCGTCGCGCTCGGCTTCTCGCTCTTCGCTGGCAACTTCATCGCCACGCTCGCGCGCGCCAAGGAGCGGAGCATCACCTGGTGGGCGCTCTGTGGCGCCGCGCTCTACCTCGTCGTCACGCTGGGCTTCGGGTTCCTGCTCGCGCTCAACCTCGCGACGGGCGTCGCCAGCACGCTCCGCTTCGAGCTGCTGCTCGCGCACATCCACGTCGCCATCATCGGCTGGGTCCTGCTGGTGATGGTGGGGGTCGGGCACCGCCTGATCCCCATGTTCATGCTCTCCCACGGCGCCACGGAGCGCCCCGCGCAGGTCGCCATCGCCCTCCTGACCACCGGCTGTGCGCTCATCGCGCTCCCCCTCGGGATGACGGTCCACGCCGTGGGCTTCCTCGTCGTGGTGGCCGGGGTGCTCGCCTTCATCGGACAAGCGCTCGCCTTCTATCACCACCGCAAGAAGGGAGAGCTGGATCCCGGGATGCGGCTCGCCATGCTCGGGCTCGCGAGCATCGTGGCGGCGCTCCTGCTCGCGCCGTGGGCCTGGCTGCGGGGCTGGCAGAACGTCCGCCTGCTCACGACCTACGTCTTCTTGCTCATCGGCGGCGTGTCGATGTTCATCGCTGGGCACTATTTCAAGATCGTGCCCTTCATCGTGTGGTACCACCGCTTCGGAGCGCAGGTCGGCAAGAGCAAGGTGCCGCGCGTGGCCGATCTCTACTCCTCCCGGCGCGCCAGCCTGACGCTGGTGGCGCTCGGCGCCGGCGTCGGCCTCGTCGCCCTCGGGATCCTGCTGGGTCAGGCGCTCGTGGTGCGCGGCGGGGCGCTCGCGCTGGTGCTCGGCATCGCCGTAGAGGCCCGAGAAATGATCCGTGTCGTCAGCGTTAGGACCTCATGAGCCAGCCCATCCGCCTCGAAGATCGTATCAGCAGCGTGCTCGCGCGCGACCCGCGCATGCTCGACGTCCTCCTGGCGACGTCCCCCACCTTCTCGCACTTGCGCAACCCCATCATGCGCAAGACGATGGCCAAGCTCGCGACGGTGGAGCACGCCGCGCGGGTGGCCGGCATCGACGCCCAACAGCTCGTGGCGCGCCTCAACGCGGCGCTCAACGGCGAGGACTGGCAGGCCGCCGCTGGCGCCACCAGCCAAGCGCCGGCGCCCGGCTCCACGGTGCCGGCGGTCGTGGCGCAGGCCACCGACGCCAACACGGTCGACTGCGACGTCCGAGACGACCTGCGAAAGGGCCAGGAGCCATTCCAGCGCATCATGGGCGCGGCCGTGCGGGTGCAGCCCGGGCAGCTCCTCAAGCTCCGCGCCATCTTCGAGCCGGCGCCGCTCTACGCCGTGCTCGGCAAGAAGGGCTTCGTCCACTACACCGAGAAGCTGGCGGAGGACGACTGGGTCGTGTGGTTCTGGCGAGAGGGCAGCGGCGCCGCCGCGGCGGCCCCCGCCACCGCCGCGTCGGAGCTCGACTTGGGCGAGGACGTCGTCATCCTCGACGTCCGAGGGCTCGAGCCCCCGGAGCCGATGGTGCGCACGCTGGAGGCGCTGGCGGAGCTGCCCGTGGGCAAGACGCTCGTGCAGCTCAACGTCCGCGTCCCGCAGTTTCTCATCCCGCAGCTCGCTGAGCGCGGCTTCGTCCATGAGGTCAAGGAGCAGTCCGCGGACCTCGTGCGCATCTTCATTCGGCACGCCAAACCGGCGAATTAGTCAGGAGAACAAGGTAAGACATGTCCAACGCACAAGCCATCGAGCTCGACATCCGCATCGTCCCCCCGCGCGACAAGCACCCCACGATCTTCCGCACCTTCGACGCGCTCAAGAGCGGTGAGAACTTCACGCTCATCAACGATCACGATCCCTTCCCGCTGCGTCACCAGTTCGAGGCGACGCGCACGGGGCAATTCAACTGGACCTACCTCGAGCAGGGGCCGGCCGTCTGGCGGGTCTCCATCGGTAAGAACTGATGAAGCTCGCCATTCGTCGCAGCGCCGCGCCCACGACGCCGCTCTCACAGCTCTCGGCGCACGCGCGTGAGCGTGGCCTCGACGGAGTGGAGCTGAGCCACTCGGATCTCGACGCCATCGGTGACGGGGGGCCCACGACGGGCCCCTACGTCGCCATCTACGTGGAGAGCCTGGACGCCGTCGCCTCCGAGCAGACGGCGCAGACGGCGGCGCGGCTGGGGGCCTTCGTGGTCGCCGCGCGGGGCGCCGTCCCGCTCACGTCCATCCCGGCGCTCGACGCCTCGTACCGGCGCCACGGGGCGACGCTGCTGCTCTCGCACGGTACGGACGTGGAGGAGACGGCGCAGCTCGTCGAGGCGCTCGACGAGGCCCAGGCCACCGCCGTCAAGACGGCGTGGGAGCTGCGCCCGCTCGAAGATCGGCTCAGCGACGCCTCCGCGGTGCTGCTCACCAGCGGCCCCACGCTCCAGCACATCCGGCTCTTCGGCGGTGGGCCGGAGCTCGGGGACGACGACGCCGTCGGCACCGGCGGGCTCATCGCCTCCATCGCGCTCGCGCGCTTCGGTGGCGCCATCACCATCGGGCCCAGCTCCGAGGCGCGGCTGGCGGAGTGGGACAAGTGGATCGCCGGCAAGCTGAAGACCGGCTGCGGGACGGCCTACGAGAAGAAGGCCAAGGCCAGCGACGTGGAGCTCGACATCCGCGCCGTCGAGCCGAAAGATCGGATGGAGACCATCATGGGCACCTACCGCTCCCTGAGCCCGGGGCGAACCATGCACGTGACCTTCGATCACGACCCTTCCTGCATGTACTACACGCTCCAAGCTACCGAGCCGGAGGGCTCCTTCCGCTTCGAGAAGAAGGGCGATGGCCCGGACGTGTGGCACGCCGACGTGACGAAGAACGCGCTCTGAGCCCTAGCGCCACCCGAGCGCGTCACGCCCCTCGGGCGTGATCCGCTCGGGGGTCCAGGGCCGCTCGAAGGTGACGTCGACCTTCACGTAGTCCACCCCCTCGACGTCCGCCAAGCGTCGCTCCACCCCCTCCACCATGACACCCCCCGAGGGGCAGGAGGGGGTGGTGAAGGTCATCACGACGTGCGCGCGCCGCATCGAGGCGGAGTAGCCGACGTGAAAGACCAACCCCATGTCGATGAGGTTGAGCCCGGTCTCAGGATCGATGACGTCTTTGGTGGCGAGGACGAGCTCTTCAACGGTTTCTGCTTCCGTCATGGCTCGCCGATTATGCAGCGCTCATGCCAATGACTCTCCCCAATTTGTGCCCCACCCGCCGATCCTAGCGGTTCCAAATTAGAACACCGGGAGACATGAAATCGTGAAATGCTCCTAAACGTCACTATTTCGCTGACTTCCGTGGGTCATCGTATCCCGCGTCGGCGCCGGGGCGTCCAAAGCGCTGATAGTTGCGGTGGAGGGCCGAAGCGTGGCGCCGTCCTACGTCGGGAGGGTCACCGTCGGTCAGCGCCCTCGGGCCGCGCCGATCGCTTGGCACGCCGGATGCTGACGACCCCCCATGCCACTCCAACGCCATGAAGCGCTGCGCTCCCTCTCGCGCGACCACCACGTCGCGCTGCAGCTCGCGCGCGCCATCCAGATCAAGGGTGACCCGCGGCTGCGCGCGGAGCTCCCCGCAGACGGTCAGCAGCTCGCCGCGCACGTCCAGCGCGTCTTCTCCAGGGAGCTGGCCGCGCACTTCGAGGTGGAGGACAGCGTGCTGGCGCCCATGGTGGCAGGCCAGGACACGACGCTCGATCGCATCGTCAGCGACATCGAGTCCGAGCACGCCGAGATGATGGAGCTCGCCGCCGGCCTCGCCGCCGCCAGCACCTCCCCGGAGGCGCTCGAGCAGCGCTTGGATCGGCTGGGGGCCATGCTCGAGAGCCACGTCCGCCGGGAGGAGCGCGAGTACTACGAGCGCATCCAGGAGGTGCTCGACGAGGCGGCCCTCGACCATCTGGGGGAGGTCCTGCAGCGCCACCTCGACGTCAAGTCGCCCTCCGAGCTGTGAGCGGCGCGCGCCCCTCAGCGCGCCAGGGCGCGACCGACGTGCAGGCCCAGCGCGTAGATGGAGAGCTGCGGGGGCACGCCGATGGATGTGGGGAACAGCGAGCCGTCGGCGACCCATAGGTTGTTCAGGTGATGGTGCCGGCCATCGCTGCCGACCGCGGCGCGCGCGGGGTCGTCCCCCATGGGGATGGAGGCCATGGGATGCACGGCCACCACGTCGAGGTCCCCACGCTCGATGGGGTAGCGCCGGAGCCACTCGGTGTCGTCCCCCGGTCTGAGGATCCGCGGGCGGCGCGTCGGGATGAGCACGCGCTCGGCGCCCGCGGCGAAGAGCGCCTGCGTGCACGCCCAGAGCCCCAGCGCCAGCTCCGCTCTGTCTCGCTCGTTGGGCCAGTAGTCGATGCTGAGCCCGAGCTCGCCGTGGGGTCGCACCGTCCCCTGCGTCTCGTCGTGGATCATCGCCGTGAACACGCCGAGGTGCTCGTAGCGCTCCATCAGCGCTCGGTGAGCCTCGCCGTAGCCAGGGACCATGGTCGAGGTCCCGACCGGATGCGCGAAGGCCGGCAGCACCCACACCCGGTGACCGCTCGGGTCATCGAGCTGGAGGTGCTCCGTGCACTCGTAGGTCTGCGGGATGCCCTTCCACGCGTGGACGGCCTCGGTGAAGTCTCCAGCGGCGATGACGGCCGGGTGAATCCTCAGGGAGTTGCCGGTAGTGCTCGACGGGTCCGGCACCCGAGAGCGTAGGAGCAGCGCGGGGCTGCCCGTGGCGGACGCCGCGACGCACACCCGCTCGGCCTTGACCCGCACCTCTCCCACCGCGCGGCGCGTCGTGGGCTCCACCGCCAGAGCGCGCACGCCACGCGCGGCGCCGCCCTGGTGCTCGATGCGGACGGCCACGGCGTTGGACAGCACCTCCCCCCCGGCCGCGAGCAGGCGCGGCAAGAGCACCTTGAAGGCGTTGTTCTTCGCGTTGTAGCGGCACCCCACCACGCAGAAGCCGGAGCCCAAGCAGCCGGTGCGGTTGTGGCGCAGGCCCCCGCCCTTCCAGCCGAGCTGCTGGCACGCCGTCTCGAGCAGGCGGTTGTGGCGGTTCCACTGGTCTCGTGGGACCTCGCTGACCTCCAAGAGCCGCTCCGTCTCCTCGTAGAGCGCCTCCCAGACCTCGGCGCTCAGGTGGCTGAGGCCGCGCTCGCGCGCCCACGCCGCCCGAATGGACTCCGGGATGCGCTTGACGAGGTTGATGTTGTGCAGCGTGGAGCCCCCGACGCCGCGGCCCTGGTGGATCTTGACGTCCCGCTCGACGTTGGTCCGGCTTCCGTTGTCGACGAGCAAGCGCGGGAACATCTGCTCTTCGCGCTGGGTCATGTCCCGGGGGACGAGGTACTCCCCGGCCTCCAAGACCAGCGTCTTGACGCCACGCTCCGCCGCCGCCATGGCCGCGGCCATCCCCCCGGCGCCGGAGCCGATCACCACCAGATCCGTCTCGAGCTCGAGCGGGAGCGCGCAGGTCGCCGCGTCGAAGATCACGCGCCACCTCGCGCGCACTTGGGCAGCGCGCCCTTCGGCGCTCGCCAGGCGTCCTGTGCCACGTCGTCGTTGGCGGGGCCGCGCGCCGCTGGCGGCCACGGCCCTGCGTAGCCCAGCGCCTTCCAACTAGCGGCGTCTTGGTAGGTGCCGAGCAGCACCAGATCTCGCAGCCCTCGCACGGCCAGCGCGAGCAAGCCGCCCCGCGCCGACAGCGAGAGCAGGTAGGCCTCCCGCGCCTCCGGCGAGAGCCGCGTGAAGCGCGCGAGGCGGAGCCCTAGCGGCGTGGTGCCGTGCTCCACGAGCGCGCAGAGCTGGTGGATCTCCCGCTGCTGTGCTGGGGGCATGGTGCGCAGGAAGCGATCGATGTTGGCGGCCACCACCAGCCCCTCCACGAGCGAGCAGCCCGTGAGCACCGGCGCCGCCGCCGCCAAGACCTGGCCCTCCCAGGCCGCCAGCACCTGCCCCGCCCACCCTGGGGTGGGTGGATAGCCCGTGACGCGCGCCACGCCCAGCGCCGTCAGCGCGGCCCCACCCCCCACCAGCAGCGCGCGGCGACCCAGGGTCCGCGGCGTGGTCACCTGCGCGAGGTGCTGCGCCAGCCTGGGTGGCAAGCGCGCTCGCCAGTCTGGGGCGGCCCGGAGCGGCCCACGCCGCACCGTGCTCCAGAACAGGACGCGCCGCGCGCTCCGCTGAGCGGCGACGTCGGCCAGCAAGGCCGCGAAGGCCTTGCCCGTGTAGATGGGCTCGATGGGCACGCCCTCTTGGCGCAGCACCTCCACCGCAGCGAGAGACTGCGCCGTGGCCACGCCGTATCCAGGGCCGAGCTGCTCGTGGACGACGCGCACCTTCACCGCCTGCTCCGGCCGCACAGGGACACCCTGCGCCGTGAGCCATGCCGCCGCCGCCGCGATGAGCCCCCTGAGCTTGCGCGCGGAGGTGAGCCAGCGCTCCACCGTGGCGACCGCGCGCAGCTCACACGCGACGCCAGCCAAGCCCAAGCCGAGCGCGAGCCCCGCCACGGTGCCGCCCGTGCCGAGCGCGCAGTACACGAGCTGCGGGGGCTCGAGCTCCCCCGCCTCGATCTGCGCTGCGAGCTCGAGCCCAGCGCGCACGACGCCCGCCACGCCGGCCGGGAGCGTCCCGCCCGGCGGGATGACGGGGCTCCCTCGGTGCTCTCCGCGCAGCACCAGATCCCGGGCGAGCAGCCCCACCTCGAGCCGCGAGCCGTAGTAGTGGAGCTGCGTCGGGCCGGAGGCCACGAAGGCGAGGTTCTCCAGCACCCCCTGCGACAGCGGCTCGAAGAACAGGTGCGCGTCCACGCGGCGCCCCAGCGCCTGCGCCGCGGCGGTGCAGGCCGCCACATGCCCGGAGCCGATGGCGCCGAGCGACGCCCACTGCGGCGCGTCCCTGAAGGGCGGCAGCGCCAGCAGCACGTCGAGCTTGCGCACCTTGTTGCCGCCGTGCAGCGCCGTGAGCAGATCATCGCGCTTGACGTGCAGCGCCTCCAGCTTCAGGTGGCTGGCCAGCCCAGGCAGCGCGCTGACGGGCGACGGCTGCTCCAGCCACCCCAGCGAAGGGATGCCGGCGAGCTGCTCCGCGAGGGGCATGCGCCAGGTCGTAGCACCAGCTCGCGGCGCCCGACAGCGGCGCGCGCCGCGACGTCGAGCGCGTGCTCGCGTCGCCGGACGGCGGCTCAGCGCCCAGAGAGGAACGAGAAGCGCTGAAAGAGCGGCTCGGGGAGGCCTCGGACGATGGGCATGATGGCGGCCCAGTACCAAGGCACGTACACCTCCGCCGCGCCTCGCTCCACCGCCGCGACGATGGAGCGCGCCACGCCCGGAGCCGTGCCGAAGAGGAGGTTCTTGGGGTGATCGACCGTCATGGGCGTGTCCACCGGGCCGAGCTTCAGGGTGGTGACGGTGACGCCGGAGCCATGGAGCCGCGAGCGGAGCCCCTGCAGGTAGAGGCCGAGCGCGCCCTTGGCCGCGCCGTAGGTGTAGTTTCTGGGGCGGCCGCGCTCCCCCGCGACGGACGTGATGACGCCGAGCTTTCCGTGCCCCTGCGCTTGCAGGTGATTCGCCAGCGGGATGAGCAGCGCGACCGCGCTGAGCAGGTTGGCCTGAAAGACCGCCGCCGCGTCCTCGAAGCGGCGCTCCGTGGCGAGCTGGTCGCCGAGCCAGCCGTGCGCGATCAGCGCGACGTCGAGCCCCCCGAGCGCGGTGACGGCCTCCTCGACGAGCGGCGCGCTCCGCGCGGTGTCCGTGAAGTCCGCGCTCACGCTGCTCGCCACGGCCGGCCCGCAGGCCGCCACGGTCGCGGCTAGCTTCGGCGCGCTCCGCCCGACGAGGTGCAGCCGATCGCCTCGCGCCGCGTAGAGGCGCGCCGCCTCGGTGGCGATGGCGGACGAGGCCCCGAAGATCACGACCCTGGCCATGTCGGCCGTCTTAGCCTGGACCGCTCGCGTTGAGGAGCCCACCGCCCCGGAGCGCTCCACCGCGCCTGTGCTACTCTGGGGGCCGCCGTGGCAAGGCGCCCGTGCCGACCATCGCCCCCCGGCGGACGCGCCGGCTCGAACGCCGTCGCTCACCGAGATCGCTCACCGCCTCCCCAAGGACTGGACTCCATGCTCACCCGCAAGCTCCTTCATCCCCGCCTCGTTGGCTCTAGTGTCCTGCTCGCGCTCGCCGCGCTGACCCTCGGGAGCGCCTGCAGCGGTGACGGGGAGGTCGCCACCAAGGACGGAGCCTTCGCCGGGAGCAGCGGGAGCAGCGGGAGCAGCGGGAGCGGCGCGGGCGATGCAGGTGGCCACGGCGGCAGCAGCGCCGCCGCGGGCACGGGGCAGGGCGGCGGCGGCGCCACCATCCAGGTCGACAGCGGGGGCGGTGGCTGCGCTTGCGATGGCGGCGTCTGCATCGACGGCGTGTGCTGCGACTTCGACAAGGCCTGTGGGAGCGTGTGCTGCGGCGGCGCCCAGATCTGCTCCTTCCAGAAGTGTGAGAGCCCGGGCAACCCCTGCGTGGACTCCGACGACTGCGGCGCGCAAGAGTACTGTGAGACCGCGCTCGGAGAGCCCGGGGAGGCGCCCGATGGCGGCGGGAGCTGCGTGGGCGGCAGCGCTGGGCCGCGGGGGCGCTGCCTCCCGCGCCCGCCCCTCTGCGGTCCCGGACAGGCCCCTGGGAGCCCCCTCCAGTGCCTCGAGCAGTGCGAGTATCGTCCACCGACGGGCGTCTTCGAGCCCGTGCTGAAGCACGTGTGGGAGGGCAGCTTCCAAGACGGGCAGATCATGATGGCGCCCATCGTGCTGCAGCTCGACGACGACAACTGCGACGGGAAGGTCGACGCCAAAGACATCCCGGAGATCCTCTTCAGTACCTTCAGCGTGAACCGCCCAGCGACCGGGGACACCGGTCAGGCCACCTATAATCAGAACGGCACCTTGCGCGCCATCAGCATCGTGGGCGGGCAGGTGGTCGAGAAGTGGAGCTACCACCCGGACACGCCCTTCGGCGAGCGGCTGCACCCAGGTCACCACCTGGCCGGTGGCAACATCGACGGCCAGCCCGGCAACGAGGTGGTGGTGTGCACGCAGGACACCCGCACGCGCGCCGTCCACGCCGACGGCACGCCGTACTGGCTCTCCGACGCCACCGGCTGCTTCATGCCCGCGATCGCGGACCTGGACCAAGACGGCGTGGCCGAGGTGCTCACGGGCACCGCCGTGCTCGACGGCGCCACCGGGGCGACCAAGTTCCCGGTCGTCAACGCCAACACCGGGACCTTCGCGGACGTGGACGGCGACGGCTTCCTCGAGGTGATCACGGTCGACGGCATCTATGACCGCACGGGGCAGCGCATCGCCACCACCAACCTGGTGGGCACCCACCTCGCGGTGGGAGATTTCGATCACGACCGCAAGCCGGAGATCGTGGTCGTCAACAGCGCCACCCACCTGGTGCACGTGTGGGTCTATGACCCCACGCAGGCCACCGGCGCGCGGATCTTGCGCCAAGGCATCGACATCAACGGCACCTTCACCAACCACTGCGCCCCCACCTCGAGCGGCGCCACGCGCGGCGGCGGCCCCCCCACCATCGCGGACTTCAACAGCGACGGCACGCCGGACGTCGCCGTCGCCACCGGCATCGGCTACACCGTCCTCGACGGCACCAAGCTGCTGGACGCGAGCATCCCCAACAACCAGACCAACATCTGGCTCAAGCCGACCAAGGACTGCTCGTCGGCCATCACCGGCAGCTCGGTATTCGACTTCGATGGGGATGGCCGCGCGGAGGTGGTCTACGCGGACGAGCACACGCTCCGCATCTACCGTGGGGACACGGGCGATGAGCTCTGGAGCACCTGCAACACGAGCGGCACGCTCACGGAGTACCCGCTCGTGGCCGACGTGGACAACGACGGGCACGCGGATCTCATCGTGATTGCGAACGACTACAGCGGCCTCACCTGCCTCTCGGACAACACCACGATGGTCCGAGGCCTGCGCGTCTTCGGCGACACCACGGGCAAGTGGGTGCGGACCCGCCGCGTCTGGAACCAGCACACCTACCACGTCACGAACGTGGAGGAGGACGGCGCCATCCCCCGCCGGGAGACGGTCAACTGGACCCACCCGCGCCTCAACAACTTCCGCCAGAACATCCAGCCCACGGGGGAGTTCAACGCACCGGATCTGGTGGTGGAGCTCTCACCCCACTGTCGCGGCGACTACCAGCTCGTCGCGCGCGTCCGCAACATCGGGCTCGCCAGCGTCCCGCCCGGGGTCGTGGTCGGCCTCTACCTGGGCGACCCCGCCGCTGGCGGCACGCGCCTCGGCGAGCTCCACACCCGCCAGACCCTCGGCCCCGCACAGTCCGAGGAGCTGCGGCTGACCCTCGCCTCCCCTCCCGCGGCGCTGACGAACGGCAGCACCCCCGCCTTCGCGGTGGTGGACGACGGCAGCCCCGCGCACGCCTGGGTGCAGTGCCGCACGGACAACGACAAGAGCGCTGGCGTGTCGGGCGCGTGCGATGACATCCAGTGAGGCGCCGCCCGAGGCAGGGGTGACGCGTCACCTCGACCGCCTCGTGGATCAGGGCGTCACCTGGGCGTCGCGGCTCGTGAGCGCCGTGGGGCGCCCCACGCTCACCACGGCAGCGCTCGCGGAGCTACGCCGCCGTGCCGCTGCGAGCGCGCTCGAGGCGCGGCGCCCTGCGCTCGCCGCCCTCAGCGTCCAGTTCCAGGCCGCGCGAGCCGCAGCGGCTCCCACGGAGGCGCTCCGCGAGCCGAAGCAGCGCCTCACGCAGCTCGCCACCGAGGCCCTCGCGGACATGCGGGCAGAGGTGGATCGCCGCGCCCGGGGCCTACGCGGGCCGCTCGGCCAGCTCGACCGGCTCTGGAGGGAGACCCACACCGTCGAGCTCATCGATCGCCCCGGCTTCAGTCGGGAGCGCCGCGTGCGCCTCATGACGCACCTGGATGAGCTGAACGTCACGCTCGGGGTCTACGAGGCCTTCTTGGGGGTCCTGAGCCCCTTCTTCAGCGCCACCCGGCCGACGAGGATCCTGGACTTGGCCGCTGGGCACGGGGGGTTCCTGCTGCACGTCGCTGACTTGACGAAGGGCGGCCCCCACGCGCTCGAGCTCGTCGCCTCCGACCTCGTCAGCGAGTACCTCGAGATCGGTCGGGCGCACGCCGAGCGACGAGGGCTCGCCGTCGACTTCAGGGTGCAGGACGCCCTCGACACCTCGAACCTCTCCGCCAACAGCTTCGATCTCTTGGTGTGCACGCAGTCGCTCCACCATTTTCCCCCGGGCCTCATCGCCGTGCTCACCCACGAGGCGCTGCGTATCGCCTCACGCGCGGTAGTGCTCATCGACGGGACCCGGAGCAAGACGAACGCCGCCGTCATCCCCACGCTAGGGCTGGTGCGTTATCGAGATCTGCCCTTTACGCACGATGCGTGGGTCTCGCTGCGAAAGTTCTTCGTCCCGGAGGAGCTCGAGCTGCTCGCCCGCGTCGGCGCCATGAGCACGGGCCACCCTCCGCAGAGCGTCAGCAGCCGCTTCTTACCGCCGGGGCACCTCGCCGTCGTCCTGGAGGTCTGAGCCCCGACGGGCGCTCACGCGGGCGCCACGAGAGCTCAGCCCGCGTCGGTGGGTGGACGCTCCAGCGCCAGCCCGGGCGAGGTGAGACCGGGTTTGACCAGCACGAGGAGGAAGACCGCGGCCAAGAGCACCGCGCCCAAGGCGTAGGGGAGCTCCTCTCGGACGGAGTACAGGCTGGTCCCGAGGATGGGCCCGAGCGTGCGTCCGAGGCTCTGCGACGCGCTGTTGAGGCCTGCCACCGCGCCCTGCTCCTCCTCGCTGGCGGTGAGGGAGAGCGCCGCGGTGACCCCGGGGAGCACGAGCCCTTGGCCGAAGCCCTGCAGCACCAGCGCCCCGGTGAGCGCGGCGTAGACCTTGGCGACGATGAACCAAGTGAAGCCCAGGCCGGCCGCTGGCAAGCCGACCCGCAGCAGCGTGAGGGGCGAGAACTTGTAACGTCGGACGAGCAGACCCTGCGAGAGCACCGCGACCACGCCGTAGATCATGAGCGCCGAGCCGACGCGCGTCGCCGTCTCGATCCCCTCACCGCGCAAGCCCAGTCGGTCTTGGAAGTAGAAGGCGACCGTCTGCTCCATGGCGACGGAGGCCAGCGTCGCCGTGAAGCCGATGCTGAGCAGCGGCCACACGCGCCGCAGCATGGCCCGCGGCGGCGACGGCCGCGCGCCGGTGCGGCGCCGCTCCGGCTCCGGCAGCTTGAGCGCCACGAACAGCGCGTTGACGAGCGCGACGGCCGCGCTGAAAAACACGGGAGCTAGGAGGTTGTCGAACAGCGTGGCGAGGCCAAAGCCGATGCCCGGGCCCACGATGATCCCGAGCCCGAAGGCCATGCCGATGACGGCCATGGCCGCGGTGCGATCCCCTCGCGCAGAGATGTCCGCGGCGTAGGCCTGGCCGGTCGGCAGCGTGGCGGACGAGAAGGTCCCGCCCACGACCCGCGTCAGCACTAGGAGCCAGAAGAGCGGCGCGCCTCGGAGCACCCCGGCCTTGCCCAGCTCCGCCACGGCGCCAAACGCCAGGAAGCCGACGGCAAACCCGATGATCCCGAGCAACAGGATGGGCTTACGTCCCCGCCGGTCGCTCTGGCGCCCCCAGTAGGTGCTGGTGAGTAGCTGCATGGCCGCGTAGGCCGTGGACAGCGCGCCCACTTGGACGTCGGTCAGCCCGATCTCACGCCCGAGGGGGCCCAAGATGGGAAACAGGACCGAGAGCCCGAGGATGCTGTTGAACAGCGCGAGGAAGAGCAAGACCATCGGGCGCATGCGAGGCCGACTGTCTGCCCTGGTCACCCTCGGATGGCAAGCGCGACCACCGCGCCGGAGGTCGAACCACCGCCCCGCCGGCCCGACGCCTCAGCCGAAGTCCTGGGTGAACTCGAAGCTGTAGTCGCCCGAGCCCTTCTCGTTGCCTGCGGCGTCGAGGATCGTCATCGGGCCCTTGAGGGTGGCCGAGGTGGCCCACCCCCCCTTGGGGATGAAGACGAAGCTGCCCATGAACTTCACGCGGAGCCGCATCCCGTTGGGGAGCTTCTGCGTCATGGTGGTAGAGACGCTGAACGTGACGTCCGTCGGGCCGATCGCCTTGATGATGAACTCCGAGCCATCGAAGGTGGTGTTGCCGTCGTCCTTGCCGCCGAACAGCTTGACCAAGGAGTCATTGGGCGGAACGAACTTCTCTCCGAGCTTCACCGGGCGGTTGGGCAGGAACGCCGTGTCCTCGTTCTTGTCGAAGACGCTGGAGAACTCCTCCGTGATGAGCTTGACGAGTGACGGCGCGATCTTGGTGCCACCGCTGTCCATGGCGCCGAGCTTGCCGTCGTCGTAGCGGGTGACGGTGTAGACCGAGCCGGAGAGCGGGCTGACGGACTTCTTCTCCGAGTTCGTCCCGGTCTGAGAGGTCGAAAACAGGTCCTTGACGTCCACGTCCGCCTTGAGGATGCGGTGCTCGTCGGAGGCCTTGACCGTGTAGACGGCTTCCATCCGCGCGGTGTCGCGGATGGTCTGCCCCTGGAGGGTCACCTTGGACGAGCTCGAGCGCTTGAGGGTCGCGCGGGTCCCCGCCTTCGGGGCCCGACGTTCGAAGGTCACCTCGTCGGCAGGAGCGACCGCGGCCGCTGGATCGGCCGCAGCGCTGACGGCGCTCGGGCCCTCCTGCTGAGTGACCTTCGCCTTGCACGCCAGCAGCGCGCTACCCATCAGAATGACCGCCGGAAGCAGTGCTGAAGCCCGCATCGTCCGTTCCTCCTTGCGGGGACGGCACGCTACTCGGGGCGCCCAGCCCACGCAAGCCGCGGGCGGGCCTCGCGCCTTGTGAGCGCGGCTCGAGGCCCTCCACAGCGCACCACGGCACCAGCAAAATGCACTTACGTTACGACACGTTATCTGAAGTCCGCCCAGGAGGACCGCCAGCACGCCAACATTTACAGTTCACTTACAGGTCGCTATGAGCGAGGGCTGCGTGGCGCTCCGTTCTCTGCGGAGGCGTGGCGCAGCTCCCCGAGACGGCTCCACGAGGAAGCAGCATGGCCGAGTCCGGATCGCCCGCCGCCCTTCAGGGCCCGCCCACCGCGTCGCTGGCGCTCGCTGGCGCTCCTTCCGCGATCAGTGACGCCCTCACCCCCGCGCAGATGGGCACGGACCTGGTGCAGGACGCCCTCAAGAAGAACAAGCTCAGCGCAGGCCAGCTGCTCACGCGCGGCTTCTTGTGCACGCCCTTCCTCGCCTACGCTACGGCGCTCTGCGCGCTGCTGGTGTCGCAGGGCTGGCCCTCTGCGGCGGCGGGGCTGCTGTTCCCGGTGGGCTACGTCATGCTGTCCATCCTGGGCTTGGAGATGGCCACGGGCAGCTTCTCGGTGATGCCCATCGGCGCGGTGGCAGGGGCGCTGAGCGCGGGGGAGGTCCTGCGCAACTGGGCGCTCACCTTCGTGGCGAACCTGGTCGGCGGCGTCTTCTTCGCCGCGCTGCTCTGGTTCTCGCTCACCAAGGGAGGCACCGCGGAGCTGCCGGGCGTGCTCGAGACGCTCGCTCACCTCGCGGAGAAGAAGGGCTCTTACGTCAACTACGGCGCGACGGGCTGGCTCGCCGCCGTCGGCATGGGCGTGCTGTGCAATTGGCTGGTGAGCCTGGGCCCCATCATCGCCAAGGCGTCACGCAGCGTGCCGGGGAAGGTGCTGCTCGTGTGGCTGCCCATCGCCACCTTCTTCGCGCTCGGCTTCGAGCACTCCGTGGTCAACATGTTCGTGTTCCCGGTGGGCATGCTCTCGGGGGCGAAGGTCACGCTGTCGCAGTGGTGGCTCTGGAATCAGATCCCGGTCACCCTGGGCAACGTCCTGGGCGCGGTGCTCTTCAACGCGCTGCTCTGGTACCGGACGTACCGGGCCTGACGCCGCGCGCTCCCGAGCCTCAGCCTCCCCCGCCGAGCGCCTGCGCGATGGCCTCGGCGACGCGGACGCCGTCCACCGCGGCGCTCACGATACCGCCGGCGTGACCGCTGCCCTCCCCGCAGGGGTAGAGCCCCGCGAGCCCTGGAGCCTCGAGGGTGACCGGATCGCGCGGGACCCGGACCGGCGAGCTGGTGCGCGACTCCACGCCGATGAGCACGGCCTCCTCACCCGCGTAGCCGGGGATCGTGCGCTCGAAGGCGGAGAGCGCTCGGCCTAGCCGCGCGTTCAGCCCGACGCCGGCCACGTCCAGCACCTCATCGAGCGGCGCCTCCCGCAGGCCGGGGATGTAGCTGGACTCCGGCAGGCTGCGGCTGCGTCGCCGCGCCAGAAAGTCACTGGCGCGCTGCGCGGGCGCCACCTGAGCGCCGCCGCCCGCCGCGAAGGCCGCGCGCTCGAGGCGGCGCTGGAGCTCGACGCCGCCGAGCGCGCCGACGTAGCCCGCGCTCTCCCAGTCGCTCGGCTCGACGGCGACCACGAGCCCAGAGTTGGCGTAGGGTGAGTCCCGCCGCGACAGGCTCATGCCGTTGACCACCAGCTCCTCCGGAGCCGTGGCGGCCGGCACCACCCAGCCCCCCGGGCACATGCAGAACGAGAACACCCCGCGCCCCTCCACCTGCTCCACCACGCGGTAGGCGGCGCTCGGCAGCTTGGGGTGACCCGCGAAGCGCCCGTACTGCCGCTGGTCGATGAGCTGCTGCGGGTGCTCGATGCGCACGCCGACGGCAAAGCCCTTGGGCTCGAGCGGCACGCCGAGCGCAGCGAGCCAGTCGTACACGTCCCGGGCCGAGTGCCCCGTGGCCAGCACCACGCGCTCGGCCTCGAGCTCTTCCCCGCCCTCGAGGCGCACCCCTGCTACGCGACGATCGGCGCCGCCCCCCCGCGTGAGCAGGCCTACGGCGCGCGCGCCGAAGCGAAAGCCGACGCCCACGCCCTCGAGTCGCTCACGCAGCGCCTGGACCACCTTGGGCAGTCGGTTGCTGCCAATGTGGGGCCGCGCGTCCGTGAGGAGGTGCTCGGGCGCGCCGTGCAGCACCAGCAGCTCGAGCACGTCTCGCACGTTGCCGCGCTTGTGCGCGCGTGTGTAGAGCTTGCCGTCGCTGTAGGTGCCCGCTCCGCCCTCCCCGAAGCAGTAGTTGCTGTCCGGATCCACGACGCCTCGGCGCTGCAGCAGCTTGAGATCGTGACGGCGCGGCTGCACCTGCTTGCCCCGCTCCAGCACGGTGCACGCGACGCCGCGGCGCGCGAGCTGGTAGGCCGCAAACAGCCCCGCGGGGCCGTCACCGAGGATGAGCGTGCGCGCCGGGCCGCGCAGCTCCCGGGGTGGGGCGCCGCCGAGCGCGGCGTCTGGCGCCGCGCCCAGCTCGACGAGCCAGCACAGGCGGACGCGCCCACGCCGCGCGTCGATGGACCGACGACGCGGCACGAGCCGCGGCAGCTCCGGCTCCGGGACGCCCAGGGCGCGCGCCGCGTGGTGGCGCAGCGCCGACGGATCCTCGGCCTCGTCGAGGCCGAGCTCGAGGGTGAGCTCGGAGGGGAAGGAGGTGGGCACGTCCAGGAGCCTACAACCCCCCAGGCCTTGCGCGACGAATCACGTGCAGCAGCCCCGGCTGCCGTCACCCTGCTCGTCGGCGCCATCGCCACGCGCCGCCTCTACAAGCCCTTGGAGCGCTCCCAGCCAGCGCCCTTGCCGATCACCCGCAGTCCTGGCACCTTCGCGCCACGATGACCCCTACCGCCCGCTCGCTCGCCGTCGCCCTGCTGCTCGCCGCGCTGCCCGCCTGTGGCGCCGACGAGGGCGATCCCAGCACCCCAGGGGAGCGCCCCTTCACGATCACGGCCTTGACCGAGGCGCGCATCAGCAGCCAGAGCGATGAGCCGAACTTTCACCGCGTCGAGGCGGAGGTGGACCTCGGGGAGGGGAGCTTCTCCTCGGTGGTGCTGCGCGTGCAGCTCACGAGCACCTGCTACCCCTTCGAGAAGTGGGCGCAAGACCGCCCGCCCAGCGGGCAGAATTGGCCGGCCTCGTGCGACGCCTTCGATCGCAATTTCGAGCTCTCCTTCGACGACCCCACCGCCGAGGGTGAGCCTCCCGGGATCGAGCTGGTGCGCGCCATCACCCCCTTTGGTGGCCCGCTCAGCTTCGAGCAAGATCTCACGGATCTGGCGAACGCCCGCCCCGGCAAGCACCGGCTGCGTGCGCGCATCCCCTCGTACTCCGACGCCGAGGGCAAGGTCAGCGGCTCGAACGGCGGCTGGAACGTCTCCGCGCAGCTCGAGGTGACACCAGGCCCGGCGCCGCGTCAGGTGCTCGCCGCCATCCCGCTCGTGTATCAAGACCAGACCGAGGCGGAGCTGCCCAGCGTGGGCTTCGAGCTCCCCGAGGGGACCACCAGCGCGCGGCTCGAGTACCGCGTCACGGGGCACGGCGGGGTCACGGCCGTGGGCTGCTCCGGGCCCGCCGAGGAGTTCTGCAAGCGAACGCACACGGTGGACGCAGACGGCGTCGAGCTGGCCGAGTACCAGCCCTGGCGCACCGACTGCGCGGATCTGTGCACCGAGACCACCCAGCCGGCCATCCCCGGGCTGCTGCGGGAGTTCACGTATTGCCTGGAGAACCCCTGCGGCGCCATCCCGAGCGTCCGCGCCTCCCGCGCCAACTGGTGCCCCGGCAGCGTCACGCCCCCGTTCATCGAGCAGCCGGCGGCCTGGGCGAGCGCTGGCGCGCACCGCTTCCAGTCGCGGGTCAACGCGATCGCCAGCGGCGGGCTGTGGCGCGTCTCGGCGCTCGTGTACGCCTTCGGCGACTGAGGCGGCGCTACCGCGGCGCTCCACCGTGCGCTCAGTCCACGAAGCGCACGTTGGTCTCGAGCGGCTCACGCCCGCAGCGCGTGCGGTTGGCGGCGACGCCGGGATCTTCATAGCCCAAGGACACGCCGCAGAGCAGGCGCAGCTCGCGAGGCATCCCCAGCTCCTCCCGCACGAGCTCGGGGTACTGCCGCAGCGCTGCCTGGGGGCAGCTCATGATGCCACGCGCGGTGAGCGCCAGCATGAAGGTCTGCACCCACATCCCGACGTCCAGCGCCACCCCCAGCCCGAAGCGCTGGTCCATCGTCACCACCGCCAGGTGCGGCGCGTCGAAGAACTCGAAGTTACGCCGCAGCGCGCGCAGGCGCCCCGCCACGTCCTGACGCTCTACCCCCATCTGCTCGTACAGCTCCGCGCCACAGGCGACCTGAAGCGCCCGGTACTCCCCGAGGAAGGTGTCGATGGGGTCCTCCGGCGCGCCGAAGTCCCCGCCGTCCAAGGCTGCGGTGAGCCGCCCACGGAGCCGATCGAGCGCCTCACCGCTCACCACCGTCACCCGCCAGGGCTGCACGTTGCAGTTGCTGGGGCTGCGCTGCGCCAGCTCCAGCGCCTCGAGCAGCAGCGCCCGCGGCACGGGGCGGCCCGGGAAGAAGCCACGCACCGCGCGGCGCGCCCTCACGACTTCATCGAAGCCTGCCATGGGCCTCCCTTAGCATGATGAGGGGCTCGGCAACGCTTGCCCACCGCCTCGGCCGGCGCCATGGTGCCGCTCATCATGAGCCTGGCGGACGAGCGCTACATCAACCTCGAGAGCTTCAAGCGGGACGGCACGGGCGTCCGAACACCGGTCTGGGTGGCGCCGCTAGAGGGCGCGCTCGTCATCTTCACGCTGGTGGAGTCGTTCAAGGTCCGGCGCATCGCCCGCGACCCGCGGGTGCGCGTGGCCGCGTGTGACGTCCGCGGCAAGCTGCGCGGCCCTTGGCACGAGGGCCGCTGCGTGCGGGTCGAGGATCCGGAGCTCGAGCGCCGCGCCTACGCTGCGCTCCGTCGCAAGTATGGCCTTCAGATGCGCCTCGGCGACGTCCTCTCGCGCCTCAGCGGCCGCATGAAGCGCCGCATCGTCATGAAGATCACGCTGCAGGAGCCAGCCCCTCGGGGCTAGGCTTGCGCCGCTGAGATGGCCAGCGGCGGCCCAGCCCTGCGACGACGCGCCCGCTCAGGGGACCCGGGCGCAGCGCGCGCCCACCTGATAAATGCGCTTCTCAGGGACTGCGTGGTTCCGGTACGCGGTGAGCACGAGGCCGGGGGCGCTGGTGAAGCTCCCCCCACGGCTGACGCGGTTCGTGCCCGAGCTCAGGTTGGTGCAGTCCACGCACTCCGCCGCGGGGTAGCTCACGGCGTGCCAGTCGAGGGCCCACTCCCACACGTTCCCTCCCAGATCCGAGTGCCCCCAGCGACCGGTGCCCGAGAGCTTGGTCCCCACGTCGATGAGGTCCGCCCACGTGCAGCCGTTCACGCCATCACCGCAGGTGTTGCTGAGGCAGCCGTACGAGGCGTTACCGCACCCGATGCTCGTGGACGTGGCCGGCTCCGACCAAGGATAGACGCGCTGCTCGGCGCCGCCCGCTGCCACGTAGTTCCACTCTGCCTCGCTGGGCAGAAAGCCGCCGTCCCAGATGCAGAAGGCGTACATCTCGTACCAGTTGGCGCAGGTCATGGGGCGCCGCTCGTTCACCCCCGGCTGCGCCGTCCAGACCTGGAACGTAGAATCGCACCGGAGCGAGGCGTCCGATGGCTCCACCAGGCTGTCCCAAGCGCTCTCCCACCCGGACTCATAGCCGTTTCCCCCCAGCGCGCTCAAGCCCTGGCCCTGGTTGAGGTGCGTGTGCTTGCCGCTGCCGGACGTCGGCCTCCAGCCCCCGTCCCACGACTGCTTGAACGCGCGAAACCGCCCTACGGTGACCTCGTATTTGTCCAAGCGAAAGGAGCTGACCACCGCCGGGTAGGCCTTGCTGGTGTACCCGTTGGAGACGCCATCGTAGCTGCGGTAATAGAGTCCTTCCGGCACGACCGAGCTCGCACAGCAGCTCTCCGGGGTAAAGCCGCTGCCGCAGTCGCTGCGGCCGCTGCCGCCTCCAGCGCAGCTCGGTGGAGCGCAGACGCCGTCGTCACAGCTTGCGCTCCCCTGACACGCGACCAGGCTCTTGCAGCTCGTGCCGCAGCTCGCGGCCTGGTTGAAATCCACCTCACAGCCCGTGGAGGCGAGCCCGTCGCAGTCTCCATACCCGTCACTGCAGGTGATGCCACACGCGCCGTTCGAGCAGCTCGCCACGCCGTTCTTGGTGCTGCAGGCGGTGCGGTCGGTGCACGAGGTCCCACAGCTCGAGGGGCTGCTCAGCGAGACCTCACAGCCGTTGGAGGGATCGGCGTCGCAGTCCCGTGTGCTGCTCGTGCAGCTCGTGCACGTCCCCTGGGAGCAGTAGGAGGTCGTCGCCGGACAGCTCGTCTCCTCCCGCCAGGTGCCCGTAGCATCGCAGGCCAGCGGCGTGAGGCCGTTGCAGCGCCTCTCTCCCGGGGTGCACGTCCCGGAGCAACCGCCGGCACTGCACAGGTGCTGGCAGGGGCTCCCGGACGGCTTCCACTGCCCTTGTAGATCACACTCTCGCGGCTGGAGCCCGCTGCAGTCCCGTCGCCCAGGCTGGCACTGCCCCACGCACGCGCCGTCGACGCAGGCCTGCTCCGTGCACCCTCCCACCACCTCGGAGGTGACGAGATCTGGACCACACTCCCAGATCGCTTGTCCCTCGCAGTAGCGCTCGCCCGCCGCCTTTCCCACACAGCCGCTCGCGATGGGCTCACAGAGCCCCTGGTTGACGCTGCGCGTGTCGCAGAGCTGTCCACTGAGACACTGCCCGTTCGAGATCCACTTCCCGTTCGAGCAGATGAGCAAGCTGCGCTGCGCATGCCCAGCACACGCGAGCGCTCCATTCGGTGCGCAGGGCTCGTCCACCGTCCCCGTTCCGCCGCTCCCCGGCGTCCCCCCCGTGCCGCCGCTGCCGCTCACCCCGCCGCTGCCGCTCACCCCGCCGCTGCCGCTCACCCCGCCGCTGCCGCTCACCCCGCCGCTGCC
>WBZO01002329.1_pt1 | contig 25069 bp, 24 predicted proteins | sample 5204261 | NCBI WGS metagenome assembly WBZO01 (sample SAMN12412400, study PRJNA552823) | activated sludge metagenome | isolation source: activated sludge from anammox sidestream of wastewater treatment plant... | place: USA: North Carolina | collected 2017-09
GTTTGTAATCGACTTCTCCCGGTTCGGATCCAGGAATGCCGCCGCCGGTTTACGTGTTGCACCTGTGAACGTTCCGTTCCATGGCAATACTGCAAGTTCCGAAAAACCGATTCCTCCCGCTACTGACTTTAAACCCGGTGATAAAATCAGACTGTACACATTTGGCGGTGCTTTCGGCTTCCCGATGGATTCAACCAAGGTGTTTGCTAAGATTGGTCATGATAGCCCCGATATTTCTGGCCGGCCGTACACCGAATCCGAACTTGAACAGATTCAGGTTGTTCCCAACCCATACTATGTAACTCACGAAGGAATGCGTTCGCCGTACGAAGGACGTTTGTACTTTACACGTCTGCCCCGACAAGCCAAAATTTCAATCTATACGCTGAGCGGTGAACTGGTAACAACGTACAACCACGATGAATCAACATCAGATGATCCGCATACCTTTGGCACATACGTATGGGATCTGCTTAGCAAGAACCGCCAGCGTGTGGTAAGCCAGATGTTAATTGCCAAAATTGAGACGCCGGACGGAACGTCGGTAACAAAGAAATTTACAATCGTGCTTGGCGGAGCACGGATTCAAACCCAAGAGTGATCAGGAGATGCTAAACATTATGAATACCCTCTCGATATACTTAGTGCGGGCATGCAGTGTTGCAGTGCTCTACCTGACAGCTACCTCTACAGCCCTGAGCCAGTTAGTGGCCGTGACTGCCGGCGAATACACCAAGGTGGGGTTGTCCGGTGGACAGTTCTTAAAAGTTGGTGTTGGTGCCCGGGGAACTGCTATGGCCGGTGCATACAGTGCCCTTTCCAATGACTTAACGGCGATTTTCTGGAATCCTGCCGGTCTTGCCCAGGTCAAGTCTTACGGGGCAGACTTCAGCCAGACGTTCTGGCTGGCAGGTACCACGCATAGCTTTGCTGCTGCTTCTATTCCGCTCAGTGACAAGTTTAAATTTGCTGCAAGCTTTGTATCCTTCAGCAGTGGAGATATTCCAATTACAACTACGGCCGACCCAACCGGTTCTGCCGGCGGACTATACAGCGTAAATGACATTGCGGTGGGGGCCACGCTTGCGGGATACCTTACCGAACAATTCTCGTTTGGTGTTACAGCACGCTACGTTGACCATGGCTTCAGCAGTATGTCGGCCTCGGGTGTATCATTCGATATTGGAACTCGCTACAAAACAGGCGTTAAGGGCCTGGATCTTGCCTTTAGCATCAATAATCTTGGTACGGCACAGGCATATACCGGATCCGACCTTACAAAAACGGTCCTTCCGGCGCCCGGCTTAAACTCAAGCCAGGTTGACGCTATTCTGGCAACCAATAGCTTTGATATCCCGCTGTCATTCCGGGCAGGTTTGGGCGTGAATATGTTTGAAGGCTTAATAGCCGACAAACACGAGGTGGACGCCGATGGTACGATTGTCCATGACTGGGTGGTCGGTGCCGACTTTGAAACCTTCGCCGATGTGCCGGAACAGTTTGCTATCGGTACTGAATATACATTCCGAGAGTTTGTTTCCCTTCGCGCAGGCTACCGGTTTGGTCAGAGTGAATTTGGCTTATCAGGCGGTGTCGGCCTGGTATATCGAACCGGTTCGTTCGATGGACGCCTGGACTATTCCGTCAGCCCGTCGGCAAACCTTGGCATGGTAAATCGTGTAAGTGTTTCCTTCTTCATCGACTAACATTCTCGGGCGATTTGTTCTTGGATTCGCACTTGTCATAGCCCCTTTCATGAAAGGGGCTGAACAGAGTATTAACATCCTTGCCGATGCTGTTCAGTTCAGAACCTCAGTGGGAAGCACGCGCTGGGAGTTTCAGTATTCGTTCCCGGATACCACACTAACTCCTACACGAACGGCTACGGGTGACTACGAGGGCGAACTCCTGTGCACGCTTCGCTTACGTACCCCGGACGGTGATACAATTACCGATAGGTGGATTGCTGCCGGCCCATTGCCGGGTTTGGTGTTTAAACATAGTCGCTTTTTTACCGGAGTCAGGTCATTTGAGCTACCTCCGGGCAGATACCACGCATTGCTCAATGTGCAGGATTATGTTAATACCAAACGTGCTGCAATGCTTCAGTTTGACTTTGATGTCCGCGGGTTCGGACAAAAAATAGAGATGAGCGATCTGATGTTTACTGCACCGTCTGCCGGCGATGTAGTCCCGCACTATACAAGAAATGGTGTCGTGGCAATTCCTAATCCCCGACATGAATTCTCAGGCACAGACCCCAATATCTCGGTTTATTTTGAAGTCTATCAAGCCCTGGCTAACCATGCAGATACACTTGCCGTTGAGTTCGAGGTCCTGGATTTTGCACTTCAGCCGGTCCTAAACCAACATGCTAAACTTCTTGGCAGTGGCAATGGTTTAGTTGTGAGTGAATCTATCCCGGCAGGAGCACTGCGCACAGGCGTCTATACGCTCAATGTGAGGATATTCCAGTATCCAACCAGCGGGAACACACCCATTGCTTCTCGCAGTGAACGATTCTACATTCTTAACCCTGAACTCCCGCCCGAGGGAACCATCCTGCTAACAGAAGAACAACGCTTCCTTGCGTCTGAGTGGGCTGTATGCGAAGGCAGTAAGCTAAAGCTGGAACTCGAATTGTCAGACGTTCTGGCTACTAAGGCGGAAAAACAAACTCTGGCCGGCCTTACTGATGTTCGCGCTCAGCAACGATATCTGTATCGCTTTTGGCAGTCTCGCGACCCTGATCTGTCCACACCGGTAAATGAACGCCTGGATGAGTTCCGATCCATGCTTAAGAGGGCTCAGGCGTTTTATGCAAGCCCCGCATTTAAAGATGGATGGCGCAGCGATCGCGGCCGTACACTGCTGAAATATGGTCCGCCAACCCAGACAACACAACACATTCAAACCATCGATACAAAACCATACGAGGAATGGTTCTATCAGGGAATTCAGGGCGGCGTGTATTTTTATTTTGTGGATGTGCAGGGTCAGGCAAATCATAAACTTGTTCATAGTACGATGATTGGCGAAGTGCGCAACGAAAAGTGGTTTGAAATCTACGCAAAGGCATTCGAGCCCGATCCGATGCCTACGCGCTCGCTTACTCCTACGGCACGGTAAGTAATGGCACACCGGTTTCAGTACACAGTAATCAGCATTCTGTCGGCTGTTCTGCAGAAATGTGGACTTCGCTGTACGCGCAAATTCGGCAAAATGCTGGGCCTGCTGTTGATGCTGCAAACAAAACGAAGAATGATAACCTACGATAATATCAGCAAGGCGTACCCCGGACACTCAGATGAGTGGAAAGGGGCTTTGGTACGTGGTGCATACGTTAATCTTGGAATTACGTTTGCCGAGATGCTGTATTCAAAGGCTCTGTCAGCCGATGACCTGATAAACCAGGTTACGTTCTCAGGTCTTGACGTTGTTGCTGAACGGGCAAGGAACGGTTTGCCAAGTATCCTGCTTTCCGGACACTTTGGAAACTGGGAATATTTGGCGATGGCAGCAGGTGTTTGCCTGCACAAGCCCCTTACCATTGTTGTCCATCCGCAACACAATGCCTATCTGGATGCTGAGCTGAATACCATCAGGACGCGTTTTGGTAACATCGTTGTCCCAATGCACAAGGCGGCACGGACCTTGGTCCGCACGATTCAGGAAGGTGGCATTGTGGCGTTCCTGGCAGACCAGCATGCTTCGGCAGACCATGATCCGCAGATTGAGTTTTTTGGCAGACCTACGCCAACGTACAGCGCTCCGGCAGCACTTGCATTGAAATTTAATGTGCCCATGTTTTTAGGGACGGCTGTCCGACACGACACAGGTAAATATTCCGTCAATGTGCAGCCTGTTCCTTCAGCAGATCTGTCAGATAACCCGGAATCAGTCATTGAATTAACACACCGGCATGTTGCAATGCTGGAATCAGAAATTCGAGCAAATCCACATTTGTGGAGCTGGCAGCATAGACGTTGGCGAATGTAGGTTTTTTTCTTCACGATGTGAATCGGCACTAATTATGAAGTTTTCAGGTTCAAAAGTCAGACGCCCGGATGAGTCAGATGCAGCATCATCCAAGAAGGATCGGCGCACAGGCGGGAGTCGTCCCACGGGCGGGAGTCGTCCCACAGGCGGGAGTCGTCCCAGCGGCGGGAGTCGTCCCACGGGTGGGAGTCGTCCCAGCGGTGGGAGTCGTCCCACGGGCGGGAGTCGTCCCAGCGGCGGGAGTCGTCCCACGGGCGGGAGTCGTCCCACGGGCGGGAGTCGTCCCAGCGGTGGGAGTCGTCCCAGCGGTGGGAGTCGTCCCACGGGCGGGAGTCGTCCCACGGGCGGGAGTCGTCCCACAGGCGGGAGTCGTCCCACAGGCGGGAGTCGTCCCACAGGCGGGAGTCGTCCCAGCGGCGGGAGTCGTCCCAGCGGCGGGAGTCGTCCCACAGGCGGGAGTCGTCCCACAGGCGGAAGTCGTCCCACGGGTGGGAGTCGTCCCACGGGTGGGAGTCGTCCCACGGGTGGGAGTCGATCGTTTGGCAGACGGGATAACAGGTCGGAGAGGGACATGCGCAGTGATGGAAACCGTCGTATTGTACAGGAACGAAGTCAGAAGAGACCGTTTTCGAAAAAGAACGAAGCAGAGTTACCGGATCATGAAGTACGGTTGAATAAAGCAATTGCTGACGCCGGAGTTGCATCCAGGCGAACTGCTGACGACTTAGTACGAAATGGTAATGTTACTGTGAATGGCGTAGTGTGCACAGAACTCGGCAGGAAGATTGGCATTCATGATGTAGTTGCCGTAAACGGTGAGATTATTACGCGATATAAACACCTGACCTATATTTTATTAAACAAGCCTAAGGATGTAATCTCTACCTCGAACGATGAATTAGGCAGGACTACGATATTCGACATTGTGAGATTGCGAACGCGGCTATTCTCAGTTGGCAGACTTGACAGGAATACGACGGGTGTATTGTTGATAACCAACGATGGTGATCTGAGCAATCGCCTCATGCACCCCCGATACGGTATCGTACGCGCCTACAACGTAGCCCTTGATAAGCCACTGCAGGAAAAGCACGCAGCAGCGATTGCAGCCGGCGTAGAGTTAGATGATGGTCCAAGCCGGCCATGTGAAGTTTTTGTAAATCCTAAAGATGCACATAAAGTGCAAATCGAAATTACGGAAGGCAGAAACCGGGAAGTGCGCAGATTGTTTGAGCATTTTGGTTACGACGTTAAAAAGCTCGACCGTAAGTATTATGCCTTTCTTAGTACGCAGGGGCTGGCGCGCGGCGAATACCGTCACCTAACGCGCTCTGAGGTAACCCGACTGCGTCGGCTTGTTGGACTTGAGTCCCAGCCGGGGAGCCGTCGGTAGTGAATTTCCTAAATCCACTGGCACTGATTGGGATGATAGCAGCGGGGATACCGCTGCTGTTGCACCTTTTTAATCTTCGGCGTTTGCGGACAGTTGAGTTTAGTACCCTGCGGTTCATTCTTGAGTTACAGCAGACTCGTGTACGGAAACTCAAACTTCAGCAGCTGCTCCTCCTGATTCTGCGGACCCTGGTTGTTGCCTTTGCAGTACTGGCGTTTGCCAGGCCAACTGTACCATCCAATTTGCCATTACTAACGTCAACAACACATGCCAGTGTTGTTATTGTTGTTGACAATAGTGCCAGTATGGACATTGCCGATCAGAACGGAGTGCGGTTTCACCAGGCTCAGAAGTTTGCACACCAGGTTATCGATATGATGCGCGATGGTGATGAAATAAGCGTGATTTCGCTCATTCCAACACCCGAAGCAGCCGGTGCGGGTTTTTCACGCGTATTCAGTCAGGCACATTCCCGCGTAAATGCACTGCACGTGTCTGACGGTCTGCCTGACACCGAATCCCTGATGGAGATCCTTGGTACCTTATTTGCCGATGCCTCGCATCCTCATAAAGAAATTTATTTTATCAGTGACGGACAGAAAAATCTTGATGTTGCCGATGCTACCGAAGCTGTTAGGGGGCTTAAAATTGATGCATCCGTTTTTATTCTGCCTGTTGGCCAGGGCGTAGCCGGAATTGATCAGAACCTGTCGGTTGATTCGGTTACTCTAAGGTCGGTACTACCACAGGTTGGCAAGCCGATCGAAGTGGAAGCGTATGTCCGTAATGGAACATCGCGTGATGCAAAGGAAGTCCCCGTATCAATGTCGGTAGGCGGTTTACGGGCTGCCCAACGTGTTATTGATGTGCCGGCCGGACAAACGCGCTCGGTAGTGCTGGGAGCACCGGTTAGTCATACAGGGGTAGCGAGTATATCGGTTGATGTTGAGAATGATGCTCTGAACCGGGACAACAGTCAGTACCTGGGTGTCATGGTACCGCCACCTGCGCGTGTTGCAGTGATTGGCTCTGGCATTACTGCAGATCTGGCAGTGCTTGCTCTTAGCCTTCAGGCTTCACAGGCAGTAATCGGCAGTGTTCAGCGGTACACTGACTTCCGGATGCTCGGAGATGCCGGTGAGCAGTTTGACGTTCTGTATCTGGCCGGCGCAAACATTGGTGTTAACGATGTTCCACCCTTACTGCAGTTTGTGCAGGACGGCGGCGGAGTAGTAACCTTTATATCGGATAACCCTGCTATGCGTGCATGGAGTACGTCGTGTGGCCTTTCATGGGAAGGCATGGCAGATAATTCGTCGGCGCGGTTAACAACCATCGATGAAGGACACCCGTTGCTGTGGGGCGTTTTTAATACCTCCGGGCCGCCGGCACCGGTCGAGTCGCCTGTCATATACAGCCAGGTGCGCATTCGCGGCGGAACAACCATAGCGTCATCAGAGCTTGGACCGTTTTTAACAGTGACCCATGTGGGCGCCGGAAAGGTATTATTCTTTACATCCATGGCCGATGGCAAGCAGAGTACCCTCGGATCGACCGGGTTGTTTGCAGCACTCATGGTGCGGTCAGCACTCTATCTTTCGAGCAGCAACACACAGGTTCAGCAGGCGCGGATTAACGAATCTGTGATGTACCCGATTCCTCGAAGCTATCAGGGGGTATCCTCATTCACTGTTACAGATGCACAGGGATATAAAGCAGAACTTGCGCCGGTCCGTTTGCCGTCGGGCGTTCACATACCAGTACCAGCGCAGTCTCAGCCGGGAATTGTTACGATTGCCACGTCAACCGGAACGGTTATAGGCGGTATTACAGTAGTACGCCCTTCTGCTGAAAGCATCCTTCGTTACTTCTCGGAACAGGAATTTACTTCACTGCTGGGTAGATTTGTCGTGCATCCCGATCGTGTACTCATGGCAACCGGACGTTCCATGCATGAGGCAGTTCGATCAGCCCGTATTGGGTCGGAGCTATGGCCACTATGTATCATACTCGCCCTGTTTTGTGCGATTACGGAGATGGTTATAGCCCGCCTTAGCGTACAGGAAAATCAGGAAAGCGTAATCCAGTGAAACCGCAGCTCCACCCACTAACTGAAGAGTTACGGTGCAAGTGCGCTGAACATCGGCGGGCGCTGCGTGAGTGTTTGGGTGAATGGCACAGACTTACCACGCAGGAGCGACCGTGTTTGCTGGAGAAGTACCACAAGGAGTTTGGTAATCTGGAACTCTACCGTCAGCACCTTGTGTTACGCTGTGCTGAGTTACGTCGGAGACTGGAGTTGTTGTACGTTAAGGTAAACCGGGGAGAGTCTTTAACAGCCGGCATGTTTGCTCGTATTAACGAACTTGTGAACAGCGAGTTTTCAAAAATGTACGGTCGGCTTGCCAAGGCAGAACAGATGAATGCCACCCGGAATGCAGGAGGACAGCCAACTGTGGCAGGGCCCGCAGAGATCAATTCGATGTATCGAACTCTTGCAAAGAAGTACCATCCTGACGTGACCGGGGAAACGGATTCGGTCCAGGAGTGGCATGATATTCAGACGGCTTACAGGCATGGCGACGCCAGCAGACTACGGGCCTTGCTTACCCTGATGGAGGCTGATGAACCGGCTGCGTTAGAAGCTGCACAGGAATCGTACCAGGACCTTGTTGATACAGAGGCACGCCTTGCCGCACGCCGGCGCATTGAGGAGCGTAAGCTACGCCGCCTTCTGAGTGAAGAACCATTTGCACTCAGGGATCAACTATCCAGCGAAACATGGATTACCGAACACAGGCTGAAACTCCAAAAAGAGATAGCAACCTGTGAAACAGCCATAGCAGAATATGAACAGAGCTATGCACAAATCGCATCAACTGTTGGCGTAAGTACAAAAACGCCGACCGTAGAGCCGACAACAACCGAATTTGATAAAGAATTTTTTGATAATACGTACTTTGGTGGACGATGAGCTATTCGATTGAACAAAAGGACGCGGATGTATGGGGAAGTTCCGCTGATATTGAATACGAATTGAAGTTTGACATGGCAGCCCAGCACCTGGTGCAGGTAACGATGCGGATTAGCAACATTAATGCTGCCGTTGTGGTGTGCACGCTACCGGTATGGGCACCGGGATCGTACAAGGTTCGTGACTTTAGTGCTCATCAGGGCAACATGGAAGTATGGTGCATTGAAGATGGAGAAAAATCTAAAGCTGTTTCGCGCTGGATTTCGAAATGCTCAATTGAGATACAAACCGGAGACTGCTCCCAGGTAGAACTATCGTACGTTGTGTACGGCCTGGAGCGATCTGTACGCACAAACCATATCAACCGTAACCACGCCTTTATTGTGCCGGTAGCCACCCTGATGTATGTTGAAGGTCGTTTGGACGAACCCCATCACGTAATCCTGAAGCACGACCAAAAACTCTGGCAGCAGTGTTCCACCCAGCTATCGCCTGTTAAAGCCCCTTCACAAGAGATGGTGGTATTGGGAGCGCTGAACTACGACATCCTTGCCGATTCACCAATTGAAATTGGAAACCATGAAGTACGGACGTTTCGTGCATTGGGAGCACAACATGAAGTTGCAGTGGCTTCGGCTCAGCCGGTTAACGTTGACTGGCTTACACAGCAGCTGCGCGTGATTGTTGAAACCGAAGCAGCCATGTTTGGCGGTGTTCCGTATGACAGGTATGTGTTTATCGTTCAGCTATACCCCGATGCCGGCGGCGGATTGGAGCATTCCCGTTCATCGGTGAATGCAGCAGACCCATCAATGATGACTGATAAAAGTAAGGTGGGCAGATTACTGTCGCTGTTGTGTCATGAATACTTTCACCTCTGGAATATTAAACGGATACGACCCATTGAGTTGGGTCCGTTTAACTATACCACTGAAAACTACACCTCGATGCTATGGCTTGCCGAAGGCGTTACGTCGTATTACGACAAACTGTTCCACTACCGGTGCGGCTTTTGTAAGGAAGATGAATATCTAAAATCAATAGCAAACGATCAGCTCACATCGCTGCACCGTGTTCAGGGCAGATTCCGGATGTCGGTACGCGACAGCAGCTACCTTGCTTGGGTTAAACTGTACCAGGCAGGTGCCGATGGCACCAACCGATTCCCCTCGTACTACCTGAAGGGCGGCATCATATTCTGGCTGCTGGATTTATACATCATATCGCATACTGACGGCAAGCAAACGCTGGATGACGGGATGCGTGCCTTGTGGGTACGGTATTCCGAAAACCCGGCAGTAGGAGTTACCGGTGACGACGTTGTTGCCCTGTTTGAACGTGCCACCGGTGTCCAGTTGCGTGACCGATTGTATGAATGGCTGGACGGTGCGGCAGAGTTGCCAGTAGAAGAGATCGTAGCACCGTTTGGCATATCGGTAACGCGAAGAGTAAAAACACTACCAACTGAAGAATTGAATGACGGTATTCCCTTTGTACGCCTCCCGGCACCTGCCTTTACCGGCCTCTCGCTTGTTGACAAGCAGGGAGGCGTTACCGTGCGTGCCGTGGAAGATTTTTCACCGGCATTTGATGCGGGAATTGGTATTGATGACGAAATTCTCTCAGTGAACGGCATACGTGTACGGGATACTGCTCACGCCACCTCGTTGTTTGCCTCTGCAGAGGGGAGCATTGCCGTACATGCCACGTGTGACGGACGGCTGTACGCCACAACGTTGAAACCCGTACCCGAAGAAATCGTTGAACTCACTATTTTGCCTGAAAGTACCGTCCAACAGAACCACCTGCGATCCGTCTGGCTGAGCAGACAATCATGAAACTGTCACGTTTAATAGCGCCCCTTACCGTCCTTGTTTTAATAACAAGCTCATGCTCGTGGTACGACAACCGAATCACGTACTTTAACACCTACTACAACATCCAGAGAATCATGGGTGAAATGAAGGATGAGTTTGAGTATCAGGATGAGAATAAGCGAACAAAACCGCGTGTGCTTGTTCCCGGATTAGACAGTGCAAAACTGATAGCACGAGAGAACAAGATATATCAACCGCAATATCAGTTTTTGTTAGCATTTACTATTGAACGAGCAAAATATCAGCCGGTGGCAACCAAGGGTGACTCAGTTCTGTTAAAAGGATCGAAAATTCTGGCAAACCACCCGAAGTCAGAGTATATCGAAGGTACCTTATTCTCGATGGCGGAAACCTACTTCTTCCGTCAGGACTGGATCCCAAGTCAGCAGAAATGCATCGAACTCATTGAATCGTTTGCTGATGGCGATTACAGTCCGGACGCCCACCTCTTGTTATCGAAGGACTATCTGCTACAGAAGAAAATATCGCTTGGTAAACAGATGTTGTCCAGAACCGTTGATATTGCATGGTACAAGGACAGGTACGACATCCTGAGTCAGGCGTATCGCATTCAGGCAGAGCTTGCCTTGGAGGAAGGAGACCTTGATAAGGCTGTAGCCCCCTACAAGCAGGCTATTGCTCAAAGTGAAGACGACGCGGTGCGGGCTGCATGGCAGGTTGAGGTTGCATCTATTTACTACCGGATGGGAAAGTACGATCTTGCCGAAGAAGCCTTTGCCAAGGTTGAGAACTATACACCCGATCTGCTGGCACAGTTTGAATCCCGTCTGTACAGAGCCGCTTGCATGGTACAACTGGGCAGGTTAGACGAAGCAGAGCAAAAGTTTAAGGAGCTTGACGATAACAGGAATTATGCCGACTGGACAAGCTACATTGCCGCCGAAAAACTTGCATTGGAGCGGGCACGCAGTGCTGACCTGAGTAATCCGGCCCTGATTGCAAAGGAGAAAGTTGCCGATACGTCGTTTATCGGAAGGCCTGAGCTCATGGCTCAGAACTTTCAGAAGGCTATGGAGTACTTTAATAAACATGAATATGAAAAAGCCCTTGTGTATTTTGCCAAGGCTAAAGTAATTCGTACTCCCGTCTATGAAGTAGCTGTAAAATACTATTCGCTGTTAAAACAGTGGGAAGATCAAAACCTCAAACTGTTTAACTTCAGGTCCATGGTTGTTGACAGACCCGGCTTGAGTGATTCCGTAAAAATTATGACTGCCCGGGAAATGTTTTCAATGGCCCGGGTGCATGAACAACTGGGCAATACCGACAGTGCCCTGACGTATTATGCAATGGCATTCGACTCTACTGCTGCTGCCGACCCCGAACGCGCACGATACCTGTATTCCCGGGTACGGTTGGTTCAGAAGGACGATCCTGACCTGGCCGATTCCCTCATGGAAATCATTAACGAGAAATGGCCCAACAGTCCGTATGGCAAGGAAGCCGGGCTGGCCCTCGGATATGCCTCCGATGTGCAGCCCGACGATGCACTTGAGCTGTACAGATCGGCCCAGAGCTTCAGGAGAATCTCGGATTACGTGTATGCCGGAAGGCAACTCAGGTCAATTGTTGACAAATTCCCGCAAAACAAATATGCACCCAAGGCCCTGTACGCCTTGGGCATGATGTATGAACGCGATGTGTTGAATACCGACAGTGCCCTGCATTACTACGGCCTGCTTATTGAGAAATATCCAAAGTCAGAATATGCACGCGATGTTTTTGCCTCGGTAGAATACGCATTGGCAAAGCGTAACAACACCACCGTAGCAGACTCCGTTCTGCTCCGGGATTTGGACCAGGACCTGTATAAACGGGCAAAAGCAGGCGAGACGGATGTGTTGGAGCAGATGATCGATAAAAACAAGGATGCACTACAAATCACGGGCCCTGCAGGCATCACACTGCCTAACATCCCCGGAGCACTACCAGGTGGCTCGATGAATGACCTTCTGCAACAGCAACTGAAGAAAGTTCAGGGCGTGGTTCTTCCGGGAGCAGATTCAATATCGGTTAAACCGCCCGACACAACAGGGGTACCCCGAAAACCCTAGGTGTTAGAATACGATCTCGGTTTGCAGCTGAATTTCCTGCAACACCGATGCAACCCGCAAACAGTCAGAAATTGTCCCCGTAAACACGGTTTCCTTCCCGGACGTATGCACCGCCATCGTCAGCTTCATTGCATACGGGAAAGAATATCCGGTGGCAAGCACAATTTGAACAACAACTTCTTCAATCGTATGCTCATCGTCATTATATAAAATCACGTGTGACTGTAACCCCGTTACGGTATCCTCGGCAAGCAGGGTATCGGTATGTTCGGTAGGGAAATACGGCATAATCGGACTGGAGTACAAACCAACTGGGATTCAAAAATAAGAATTACGCTATCTTTGCAGTCTTGAAATCTACTGCCTTTTGCTTCTTCTCACAACACACCGGAACTGGTTATGACAACACAAGAATTTCTAGACGAACTTGACAGTATTATTGCTGAACGGCACATGCTTCAGCATCCGTTTTACCAGATGTGGAACGAAGGCGCGCTGTCGCTGGACATGCTCCGCGAGTATGCCCTGGAGTATTACCACCAGGTGCATGCCTTTCCAACGTACGTAAGTGCTACTCATGCTAACTGCGACGACATGGAAATTCGGCAGATGCTGCTTGAAAATTTGTACGAAGAAGAAAACGGTCCGAACAACCACCCGGAGTTGTGGATCAGGTTTGCCGAAGCTCTGGGTGTTACACGGGACCAGATCAAACAGCGGAAATACTTGTCGCATACCCGTGCATCGGTACGTATCCTCAAGGAACTTGCCCGCCGCAACAACCCGGCCGAAGGGCTTGCTGCTCTCTATGCCTACGAGTCACAAATCCCTGAAATCAGCACCACCAAAATTGCCGGTCTGAAAAACTGGTATAACATGAACACACCGCAGGCCTTAGGCTTCTTTGAAGTACACGAGCATGCCGATGAAATTCACCGTACTGTAACCAGGGAGGCACTGGTGAAGTTCTGTCAAACAACGGAACAAAAGCAGACCGCACTGGATTCAGCGCGTGAAGCGGCCGATGCCTTTAACCTGCTGCTCGACGGAGTGTACAATACCTGGTGCTCCGAAACGGTGGCGATTCAGTAAAAATTCACGGTTATGTGCAGATTTATCGCATACATTGGCCCACCGATACTCGCAGACGATCTGTTGTATAAACCGAGGTTTTCGCTGGTAACCGCCCAAAGTATTAATGCCGGCGAAATGTCGGTCTCGGTCAATGGTGATGGCTTTGGCCTGGGCTGGTACGCACCAGAGCTTGACAGTGAGCCGTGCGTATTCAGAAGCATTAAACCGGCCTGGGGCGATCACAATCTGCGCAATCTGGCCAGAAAGGTCTATTCGCCCTGCATGTTTGCCCACATCCGGGCTGCCTCGCCCGGCCTGACCATCGAAGAGGTTAACTCGCACCCGTTTTGGTGTGGCCAGCTGATGTTCATGCATAACGGAGTGTTAGGGGGCTATAAGCAGATCCGTAGGAAACTGCTCAGGAAACTGTCAGACGAAGCCTACGATGCCATCCAGGGATCAACCGACAGTGAGCACCTCTTTGGTCTGTTTTTAAATCATTTGCCCGAACCGCACGGTACGGTAACATGTGAACAGATGATACAGGCAATGGAGGGGATGTTTCAGGATCTTAACAAACTGCTCCTGGAAGAAGAGGTACGTCAGCACAGCTACTTAAATTTGGCAGTAACAAATGGTACCAGCCTGATTGCCGTTCGGTACACAACGAACCCCAATGTTCAGCCGGCATCGTTGTACTACATGCACGGCCACGAGTATCACTGTCGGGGCGAAACCTGCGTTATGGAACCCACCTTTGGAATTCCCAGCGCCATTGTTGTTGCCAGCGAACCGTTCACGGCTCGCAGATCTGACTGGATGAAGGTAGAACGGAATTCAATGATGGTAATCGACGAGACAATGCGGATAACGTTCCGCAACGTTCAGATGGATATCGAATCACTAGACTTTACATCAATAGCTCCGGAGATTGGATGAGCCCGGCACTTATTACTCTTTTCCCGTTGGTTGGCTTTGTTATCATCGGGTTGTTTAGTAAAAAACTAAAAAGTGAAAAGCTGATAGGCATTATTGGCAGCGGAGCCATTCTCCTGTCATTCATTGTCACCTGCACCTTGTTCATCGAAATGCTGGGTAAACCGGTTGTCGAAAGGTCATCAGTGACAACGCTGTATACCTGGATTGCAACAGGTTCATTTTCGGTAAACATTGCATACCTTATTGACCCGCTTTCGATATTGTTCTCACTGATTATTACCGGCGTTGGCTTCTTAATCCATGTGTATTCCATGGGGTATATGCACGGCGACAAAGGGTACGCACGCTTTTTTGCGTATCTGAACCTGTTTGTGTTTATGATGCTTAACCTGGTTCTGGCCGACAACTTCCTGCTCACCTTCCTGGGCTGGGAAGGGGTGGGCCTTGCATCGTACCTGCTGATTGGGTTCTGGTACGACAGGGAATTTGAAGGAACCAATATTAAGTGGACCGGTGACGCTGCCATGAAAGCCTTTATTGCCAACCGGATTGGCGACTTTGGCGTTCTGGTTGCAATGTTCACGATTTTTAATGTCTTCGGAACGCTGAATTACACCGAAGTCATGGCGGCGGCGCCTTCGGTGCTTGTTGCCGGCGGCTCGGTTGTAACGTTTATCACCATGTTTTTATTCCTTGGTTGTACCGGCAAGAGCGCCCAGATTCCGCTGGGTGTGTGGCTGCCGGACGCCATGGCGGGTCCTACGCCGGTTTCGGCTCTTATCCACGCTGCAACAATGGTTACGTCGGGAATTTTCCTGATTGCTCGTGCCAATGTACTGTTTGCAATGGCGCCAACAACCATGGCAGTAGTAGCAGGTATTGGTATTGCAACTGCCTTTATTGCCGGTACCATTGGTCTGGTTCAGAACGATATAAAAAAGGTCTTGGCATATTCTACCGTATCACAGCTTGGATTTATGTTTACGGCTCTTGGTGTGGGTGCCTTTGTTGCCGGCGTCTTTCATGTAATGACCCATGCATTCTTTAAAGCCCTGCTCTTCCTTGGGTCGGGTTCGGTTATTCACGGTATGCACGAAGAGCAGAACATCCAAAAGATGGGCGGATTGGCCAAGTATATGCCTACAACCTATCGCACCTGGCTTGTGGGAACGTTTGCTATCGCAGGTATTCCCATCTTTGCCGGCTTCTTTTCGAAAGATGAGATACTGTGGTTTGCCTTTGTAAATGGAAGTCCATGGCTGTGGGGCCTGGGTGCAGTGGCTGCCCTGATCACGGCATTCTACATGTGGAGGCTGACGGCGCTAACGTTCCACGGAGAGGAGCGCTTCGACCATCACCATGTGCATCCGCACGAATCACCTGCAACGATGACGGTGCCACTGATTATCCTGGCTGTACTTTCGGCCTTTGGCGGCTTCCTGGGCGTTCCGCACGTTATTGGCCACCTGCTGCATTTCCCAAACCTGCTCGAATCATGGCTACACCCGATTGTTGAACCCGGTATGAGCCTGCTGCCCGTTCATGCACCTGCCAGTGATACTACTGCCTGGCTTCTGATGGGCGTCTCGGTAGTTCTTGCCGTCTCCGGTATCCTTATGGCTCGGGCACTGTATGCCAATGGCCTTGATAAGGCTCGCGAGCTGGGCAGGAAACTGGGTGGCGTTTACAAAGTCCTTTGGAACAAATGGTATGTGGACGAAGTATATCAGGCTGCAGTCATTGGTCCGGTAGTGGCAATGTCCAGAGACCTGCTGTGGAAATTCTTTGATGTAATAATCATTGACGGAATTGTTAATGGGTCTGCCAAGGTGGTAGGGGGCTGTGCATCTGCGCTCCGCCGTGTTCAGGATGGTGTAGTTCAGAATTATGCACTTGTAATGTTCGTGGGTATCCTTCTGCTGATGACCTTGGTAATACTGCCGTTTATTTAACATTGAACACCGATTCTTTTTTGTTCAGAAAGTGGGAACCGTATGAAATTCACCATGCCTTTTCTTTTTATTGTCGTGATGCTTGTTGGTCTTGGCTGCTCATCCTCAACAAACCCTAATGATGATTACAACAAGCAGCACACGAGCAGTAAGAACCGTCTGACCGCTAATGGTGCGGGATTTACGAATTCCCAATGGCGTGGCTACATCACCGATTCCCTGAACTTTGCGGCAACCAACCCTGCTGACGGTGTTGGAAGTATCAATATCGCTGGACTCACAACCATACTAAAACAGCCATTTGTATGCATGATCCTTGTTCAGGAAGCAAAACCCGGTACGTATCAGATTAACAGTACGCTTCAGAATGCAATTACAATTCAATATGGTGAACAGCCCGCAACCACGCTGTTTGCTTCGTCAGGTACAATCGAAGTAAAACAGTTTGGTGATGTTGGCGGCTGGGCTAAGGGGTCGTTTAGCGGAGATTTTGTGTCGCTCGACGGTAAGGTTACCATGACGGTCACAGATGGTGCGTTCGATGTTAAGGTTGTTGACGTACAATAGTTCTTGGTGTACGCTGGTGCTGCTTCAGAGCAGGTTTTACTACCGGTTCATTACGTTAGTTTTGCTTAGTAGTTGATCGTTGCCCGGAGGGGGACGAATGTTGATAATACTGAACTGCTGCTCCGCTGCCCGGTCATGAGATCCCAGGAACCTTGCCTCTCGGATTGATTGGCAACGGTTTCTAACGGTTGATGGTGCAGCCCGGTCAGGCAAGGTAGCACCGGATATTGGCTCTTGCCGGTTGTATTATAATGATTGTTAGAAATAGAATGGCGAGGAGTCACGAAAGAAGCATGCTATAACAGATGTGTTTTACTGTCTCGGTTTTTAGCAAGACCCACGAAATTGAAACAGCAATTGGAGCGGTCTTCAACAATGTAGATGGGTTTACTACGTTTTACAATGTCAGCGGGTTTGCTCATCCATTGTTACCCGTTGTACTAAACTCAAACCCGGGTTGTTTAGATTTGTTGCAGTGGGGTTTGATTCCATCGTGGACGAAGACCAGGGAAGATGCCAGGGCTATTGCCGGTAAAACGTTAAATGCACGCTCGGAAACCGTTTTTGAGAAACCGTCATTCAAAGCTGCTATTGCCCGACGCCGGGGATTAGTGCCGGTAAATGGTTTTGTAGAATGGCGCCACGAGTCGCAGTATAAGCAGCCGTATTATATCCGAAGTATTGCTGACCCGATGTTTACAATGGGATGTATATGGGAGGAGTGGACAAACCGTGAAACCGGCGAGCTTCACACGACGTTTTCACTGCTGACCACACAGGCGAATTCACTTCTGAGCTACGTTCATAACTCAAAACAACGCATGCCGTTAGTAATTCCAGCAAATGACAGGGAGGCCTGGCTTACGGCCAACACGAAACAGGAAATCCATAACCTGATGGTACCCTTGGCCGATGGCCAGCTGGAAGCAGTACCGGTATCAAGAACAATTTCTACAGTTAAAGTCAACACGTCGAATCCGGACCTTATCGAACCAATAGGCACACCTCTTCCCCTCAAACCATGATAACGCTATTTCTATCACTGGCTGTACTGCAGATTCAGCTACCCTCGGTTAAACTGAACGACCTTGAAGCCCGGATAACCGCCGCACCCGATACACTCTTTGTTGTAAACTTCTGGTCAACCTGGTGTAAGCCCTGCATTGCAGAGCTTCCCGAATTCGACGATTTCCATCGCATGGTTTCCAACAAGCCGATTAAGGTACTGCTCGTAAGCGTAGATGATATTAAGGATCGGGCAAAAACAGAGGCTTTTATCGGCAAACGCAACCTTGTTGCCGAAGTGGTGTTGCTGAACGAATCCAAACCACAGGAATGGATAAACTGGGTATCTCCTGAATGGAGCGGTGCCATACCCGCCACACTGTTTGTACGCAGCGGTACTGGCACTCGAAAAATTTATGAGACTACGTTTACGAGTTCCGATCTTCGGGATACAATTTCAGCGAATGGATGGGGAGAGCTATGATCCGACTTGCATTAGCCACGTTTACAATGCTCCTGGTTATTGGTCGAGTGATTGCCGCCGACACACTGCCACCAGGCGTAACCATTGGCGATAAAGCGCCTGACTTTTCAGCCCGGAACGTGGATGGTAAGACGGTATCACTAGCGTCGTTTCGGAACGCAAAGGGTGTGATTATTGTGTTCATGGCAAATCATTGCCCCTTCTCCACAGCATACGAAGATCGTATTATTGCACTGCATAAAAAATACGCCCCCGAGGGCTGGCCTGTTCTTGGTATTAGCTCAAGCGATGCCACTGAAGAGCCGGAAGACAGCTTCGAAAAGATGAAGGAGCGCGCTACGGAAAAAGAGTATCCGTTTCCGTATGTTTATGATTCCACACAGGCAATTGCTCATGCTTACGGAGCGCGCCGTACTCCTCACGTTTTTCTACTGCACAACACCAAAACCGGATTTGTAGTGGAATATATCGGAGCGGTTGACGATAATCCGCGCGATGCCGAGGCTGTTGAACAAAAATTCGTGGAGAATGCCATTGCCGATCTAACACATGGTACTACCCCGCGGCAGGCGATAACGAAGGCAATTGGGTGTACAATCATCTGGAAAGAACAATAAAAAATTACTATTTTTCTTTCTTTGTTATCGGCTCTCATCCCGAACGCAGGATGTCAGCCCCCTTACTAAAACAAGAACTAATCAGGGACTTTTGTAATTCAAATGGTTAACAACGGTAAACATGATGGTGGCCACAAGGGACACGATCATAATGAATCTGACGATGAGCAACAGCCGCTCACGAATGAATCGGCTCTTGGCTTTACACCAGGCAGTGGCAGAAAAAAGAAGGGAGGTCCCAATGCATTTTCAGGCCAGCATGGCCGAAAGGACCGTCGCGACGGGAATCCCCGGGCCGGAGGCCCCAAACGCCGTGATGGCTCGCAGCACCGCTTTGCAGGCAGCCCACAGCGGGATGACAGACGTTTCCGGAACAACGACGCCCAGCACCGCGATGATACTCAGCCACACAGGTCTGGATTTCGTCATGACGATAGGCGTCAGCATGACGATAATGACGGTAACCGGCAGCAGGATGGGCAGCGTAAAACAAACTACAGGGATCGCCGGGCGCATGGGGCGCACAGAAACGCAGACCCGAACCGACCGGGTAGCCAACGCAGATCAGCACACGGAAGTTCACGCAGAGATCCGGCCACTCCGCCAAGAGACGACAGACAGTTTCGCACCAAGAGTAACCCTAACGATTTTTCCGACGACAATCGTTCACGTACTCCCGGCAAATGGAAGAAAACACGTAAGTTTACGAATAACGGCAATGCCCAACCCTATGGTTCCGGTAACGGTTCGCAGGGTGGGGCCAGAAATCGTAATAATAACAAACGGACATTTTCAAAGGGCAAAGGAAAACCAAGGCTGGGGCTTGCCGAACGAAAGAACCACACCGAAGTAAGCCGGAGCAAGGTTTATACCAGCGACATGTTCCTGTATCGTGAGAACCTGGATCCTAATAAGCCTAAGGAACGAAAAATGAGAAGTCGAAAAAAACGAACCGATGACAACAATTCTTCAGAGGATTAGTATGAAATTCCTGCACTGTGCAGTAATACTCGCCATTGCTGTTGGAACTCTGGATACAGCAATGATTGCACGGCCTTCTGCCGATACATCATTTAATGTCAAATTTAGTGTCCAGGGAAGCCCCTTTATTGAAGCGTTTGGTGGACAGTCAACGTTTGGATTTGACGGATTTTCGGATTTTGGTAGTTCAGTTGCCACGGGGCTCAGATTTGGCTTCGATACACCCGAGTCCGAGACCAACAACATGCTTACGCATTCTAACAGGAATGGTATCTATGTGAACTGGATCATGGATGGCGATACAGCGGTATCGCAATACACTTCAGGGATTTGGAACTTTGGTTTTGTTGGATCGGAAAGCATAGGGTACAAACTCTCGGAGAGCGGAAACCAGAGTATTGAGTTCATCAACACCAAGGAACCGATTAGTTGGTTTGTTATGGATTTCCCTACACTGGGCTCAGATTCAATTCGAAATGAACGGTTAACCAGATTCGACGGTGTACGTTTTGGTGAGTCTTCAGGTGCTGGAATTGGTATTAGGGTGATGCCCGGAGTAACCCTGTCGGGTAACGTTGAGTGGGCACAGGTCTATGAGCGCCATTTGTTTTGGTATTGGACGATGAGTTCGATTATCAGCGGGGTTGCTGACGGTATCGGCTCGTACTTTGTTGACGCAGTAGGCAGAAGCTCGCCAATGGCAAAGCCCATTGTTCATTTCATTGTCCGAAATGGTATCGCAATGGGGTTTAAAGCGCTCAAACGAAATCAGATGAACTGGCCGTTTAATACAACGGCTCCGCTAAATATTTTTACCATAGGCGGAAGTATTACAGTTGTATTCTAATTTGGGTTGCGAGTAAGTCGTCAACTGTTTCGCGGCGCCGGATTATGTGTGCCTGTTTGTTGTGTACAAGGATTTCTGCCGGACGCAGCCTGGCATTGTAATTCGAACTCATGCTGTAACCGTATGCGCCGGCATTCTTAAACGCAAGGATGTCAGATTCACGGACTTCATTAAGTTTACGGTCCCAGCCAAATGTGTCGGTTTCGCAGATATAACCTACCACCGTGTAAATGCGCGGTGTACCTGTAGGATTCGATACGTTAATGATTTCGTGATGCGAACCATACAGCATTGGCCGAATCAGATGATTTAGTCCGCTGTCAACCCCGGCAAACACGGTTGCCGTGGTTTGTTTCACAACGTTGACGCGTACGAGCAAGGTTCCGGCCTCACTCACAAGGAACTTCCCAGGCTCGAACCATACTTCAACCGGGGTGGTGCGTGAGGCGTTGAAAGCGTTAATGCGGTCACCAAGACGCTTACCAAGTTCGTTGATATCAGTACCGATATCGTCTGGTTTATACGGTACTTTAAACCCGCTGCCAAAGTCAAGGAATGAAATCTGAGGATAATCAGCGGCAATATCAAGCAAAAGCTCAGCCCCCTGCAGAAACACCTCGGCATCCAGGATATCGCTTCCTGTGTGCATGTGTAATCCATTCACGTTGATCCCGTTGGTAGCAACAACACGCTGAACATGCCTCATCTGGTGAATTGAGATACCAAACTTACTGTCGATGTGTCCGGTACTGATGCGTTCGTTACCGCCGGCCATAATGTGAGGGTTAATTCTGATGGCCACCGGAACGGTACCGCCGTAGTCATGACCAAATCTGTCGAGTACCGAGATTGCATCAATGTTAATTTGTACGCCCAGCGAAATTGCGTCCCGAAGTTCTTCGTGCTGCACCATGTTGGGCGTAAACAGAATTTCTGACGGTTGAAAGCCGGCTTCAAGACCAAGCTGAACTTCCTGCAGCGACACCGTATCCAGACCTACACCTTGCTTTCGGATAAACGCCAGGATGTTAATATTGGTTAATGCCTTGGCTGCGTACAAAATTCGGTGAGGGAAGCTCGAAAAAGCAGTGTTCAGCCTTTGAACCTGTTGTTCGATGATCGAGGCATCGTAAACGTAAACCGGCAGCCCGGCCAGTGCGGCAATATCGTTTACCGGTACGCCACCTATGTGGTATGAGCCGTTTATGAGTTCCATGAAATGTGATCTTTATAGCGCTCTATCTCGCCGTTCAGCCGCCTGATAACCGCACCAACAACAACGGTATCGTCGATGAAGCCAACAATTGGTATAACGTCGGGCACCGAGTCGAGTGGCATTAAAAAGTAGGCCATGGCAGACAAGATAAGCGCCTTCGTCTGCCATGAAAGGTGAAAAGAGCCGTCGCGCAACATTGCAACAAGCAGTCGAAGGTTCGCCACCAGGCTGCCTGCAGCGCGCATCAGCCGTACACTTCGAATGCGGCTCTCAGTCTTTCGGAGGATTTCCGGCTCAGCTTCGGGCCGAACGTTGGGCATCATTCTGAATCGTCAGTTTTTTTACCGTACTTCATAATGGCAAATGGTATCACTACACAGTAGCCAAGCACCAGTACAACCGGCGCAATATCCACGGCGAGCGGATTGTCCCAGTTGCCTCCAACACCGCTGGCAAGCAGAAGGAAGCCAAGAATGATGACCCCTATTCCAAGAGCTATGATGTACAGCTGCTTCTGTGTAAACGGGTTGTGCCACAGTACATTTTTCGTAGGTTTTGGTTTTGTTTTTACCATACGGCAAATTACGAATCTTCTGTGTTGTTTCTATGGGTAGGTGAGTGGTATTCCTGAGCTGTTAACCGCTCCACGATCGTGGACAGGTGCGGGAATTCCTTTAGCATGGTGGCTCTGTTTGCCAGTTCGAAGTCCAAAAAGTCAAAGCCGGGGACAACAATGGCGCTTACAAGGGTGGGAGCCTGAAAACACTCGGCCCCAAACCAGCATCCTGCATGGACGGTGGTTGCGTATTGCTCAGCCCCTTTACGCTCTCCAAGGTCCACAGTCCGGTAGCTGCCGTCCGGCGCAATGATATGCAGACGGATAACTCCTCCGGCATGCCAGCACCAAAGTTCGTCATGTGCCAGACGGTGAAAGGCGGAGATCTCGGACGGGTTAAGTGAGTAGTAGATTGCGGTGCCGGCTGGGCGTTCGCCACGGGCAGTTGTAACCGTGGCGGCCGACCTGTAGTATTCGGCAAACCGACCGCCTTCGGGGTGTTCAACTAAGTTAAGGTCTGCAAATGGTGTGGTATTGGCTGACACGTTTTATCCGCGTAATCGTGCCTGCAGTTCAGTGTTGAGTGCGTCTAAGAACTCATCGGTATAAAGGTAGTGTGTGCCGTGCTCAACCTTGTTGCCATGGATGCATACTGCAAGGTCCTTGGTCATCCGTCCGCTTTCTACAACATCAACGCAGACTTTCTCAAGTGTATGGCAGAAGGTAATCAGCTCCTGGTTGCCGTCAAGCTTGCCCCGGAACTCCAGTCCACGCGTCCACGCAAAGATGGAAGCAATCGGATTGGTCGATGTTGGATTACCTTTTTGGTGCTCGCGGTAATGGCGCGTAACAGTACCGTGTGCGGCCTCGGCTTCCATGGTGCCACCGTCTGGAGTAACAAGCGTTGATGTCATTAAACCAAGAGATCCGAACCCCTGTGCCACGGTATCGCTCTGAACATCTCCGTCGTAATTCTTGCATGCCCAGACAAAATTGCCGTTCCACTTAAGGGCAGCAGCCACCATATCATCAATCAGCCTGTGCTCGTAGGTAATTCCGGCCTCCGTAAACTGAGCAGCAAATTCGGTGTCGAACACTTCCTGGAAAATATCTTTAAACCGGCCGTCATATTTTTTAAGAATCGTGTTCTTGGTACTCAGGTAGAGTGGCCACTTTTTCATGAGAGCCTGATTCATACAGGCACGCGCAAAGCCGCGTATGCTCTCGTCGGTGTTGTACATTGCAAGTGCAACACCATCGGCTTGGAAGTGGAACACCTCGTGTGAAACTGGTTCACTTCCGTCATCGGGGGTGAACGAAATCGTAAGCCTGCCCGGGCCCTTGGTACGGAAGTCAGTAGCACGATACTGGTCACCGTAGGCATGGCGTCCGATGCAGATCGGCGCTGTCCAGTTTGGAACTAAGCGCGGGACGTTGCTGCAAACAATTGGCTCACGGAAGACCGTTCCGTCAAGAATGTTACGAATTGTCCCGTTCGGACTCTTCCACATGTGTTTAAGGTTAAACTCTTTTACTCGTGCTTCGTCAGGCGTAATGGTTGCACACTTGATACCAACGTTGTACTGCTTGATTGCGTTGGCTGCGTCAACCGTAACCTGGTCATTGGTTGCATCACGGTGCTCGATACTCAGATCGAAGTACTTTATGTCAACATCCAGATATGGCAGAATAAGCTTGTTTTTAATAAACGACCAGATAATCCGGGTCATCTCGTCGCCGTCTAATTCAACGACCGGGTTTTGAACTTTGATTTTCATTGAAACAATAAAAGTGATTGAAAGGGGCTTTGGTTTATTCCAAAGTATCGAATACTCCAGAATGGTTAGCTGCGAAGATATCGGTTTGCACAATTTCTGCCGAATAAAATCTACCCAAATCTGACATTACGGCGCAGATCCGTACGCCCCTCCTAGCGGTGTAAGTGCATTGAATTTACGCTCTAGGTAGGGGGGGAGCAGGGGGCAGTTTCGGGATACCCCATCATTAAGCTGCTAGGGTGTATTGTAATTGTGCACGGATTTCCGGGTTGAATTATCCCGAACCCGTACATCGGACAGTGCAAAGGGGTTTAATAACGGACTAATTAGAGTGTAAAAGAGATAGAGATAATAACGTCAAAGTAACTCAATCTGTATATTCGGATAGTTCTTGAATTTCTACTATTTTAAGTGACCGAATCAATGGGATTCTACATTAGAATCACTCCCTTCTATTATTTTAAATGATAGCAATATGATCCCCTCCCCCCCACACACGTTCGCGGTTTAAGTAGCCGGACACATATTCGACTGCCGCTTAAACACTTGGCATTGTGTACAATTTCTATTTTTAAGCTCAGGCATTTTAGGCTTCTCCTTGTTTCTCTAACTACTTTCTTGATTCTAGCCTGTGGATCTGAGCATGATCATGATCATGCAATTAACTCCTACACTGGTACGAATAGTGATAAAGTGCTATTATCTGAAAGTGAATTAGCATCAGTTGCGGTGATG
>WBZO01002332.1_pt1 | contig 25045 bp, 12 predicted proteins | sample 5204261 | NCBI WGS metagenome assembly WBZO01 (sample SAMN12412400, study PRJNA552823) | activated sludge metagenome | isolation source: activated sludge from anammox sidestream of wastewater treatment plant... | place: USA: North Carolina | collected 2017-09
AGGCAGTGAAATAGGCGCATAGCCTTAGAGCTTGTTTGCGTTTTGGTGCTTGAGGCAAAAAAGAGCAATTTTTCGCCCTGTTTTTAGCTTTTTGAAGTTGCATAGCAGCGCTACGGAACTGAAAAAAAGGGGGAAACGTGGCGTAGGGCTGTTTTTAGCCAAGTGACCAAATAGCAAACAAGCTCTTACAGGGGTATATTGCTGTGTTTTTTCCTGGGCAGCTTCTCTACTTTGTTTTCCAGCATGGCAAATGCTTTGATTAGTTTGCGCCGGGTGTGTTTAGGATCAATCACTTCATCCACGAAGCCGCGCTGCGCAGCCCGGTAGGGATTGGCAAACGTTTCCTTGTATTCCTTTTCCTTTTGAGCCAGCATGGCTTCGGGGTCATCTGCCTCGCTGATTTCCTTTTTAAAAATAATTTCCGAGGCGCCTTTTGAGCCCATCACGGCAATTTGGGCACTGGGCCAGGCAAAGCTCATATCGGCACCAATGTGCCTGGAGTTCATCACGTCGTAAGCGCCGCCATAAGCTTTGCGGGTAATAACGGTAATGCGGGGGACGGTGGCCTCGCTGAAGGCAAAGAGCAGCTTGGCGCCGTTCACAATGATGCCGTTCCACTCCTGATCGGTTCCGGGAAGAAAGCCCGGTACATCTTCGAACACCAGCAGGGGAATGTTGAAGCAGTCGCAGAAGCGAACAAAGCGGGCGCCTTTCCGGGAGGAGTTGACGTCCAGCACCCCGGCCAGGCTAATGGGTTGGTTTCCGACGATGCCGATACTGCGACCTGCCAGCCGTGCAAAACCAACCACGATGTTTTCCGCCCATTTTTCGTGAATTTCAAAAAAGGAGCCCTCGTCCACGACGCCAGCTATGACTTCGCGCATGTCATAAGGCTGCTGCGAATTTTCAGGGATGATGTTGCTCAGCTGCTCCCGCAATTCATCCCCAAGGTCAAAAGGCAGCCGGGGCGTTTTTTCTTCGCAGTTCTGCGGAATGTAGGACAGCAACTTTTTTAAGTTTTCAATGCAGTCAATGTCGTTGGCGGCTGTGAGATGCGTGACGCCCGACCTGGTAGCGTGGGTGTGTGCTCCGCCGAGTTCTTCGCTGGTGACAGTTTCATTAGTGACGGTTTTTACTACAGAAGGACCGGTGACGAACATGTAGCTGGTGTGTTCGACCATAATGGTAAAATCAGTCATAGCCGGAGAGTACACAGCCCCTCCGGCGCAAGGCCCCATAATCGCCGAAATTTGCGGGATGACACCCGAAGAGCGCACGTTGCGAAAGAAAATATCTGCATAGCCACCCAGCGAGTTGACACCTTCCTGTATCCTGGCCCCGCCGGAGTCGTTGAGGCCGATGACCGGAGCGCCATTTTTTAAGGCCATGTCCATGATCTTACAGATTTTCTCGGCGTGGGTTTCGGAAAGCGAGCCTCCGAAGACGGTGAAATCCTGCGAAAACACGTACACCAGCCGCCCTCCTATTGTGCCGTAGCCGGTGACGACGCCATCGCCCAGGACGATTTGCTTGTCCATGCCGAAGTCGCTGCTGCGATGGGTGACGAACATTCCAATCTCCTCGAAGGAGCCCGGGTCGAGCAGGAAATGGATGCGCTCCCGCGCAGTGAGCTTTCCTTTTTTATGCTGGTCGGCAATGCGCTTTTCGCCACCACCGAGTTTTGCTTCTTCTGTTCTTTGCTGAAGCAGAGCTAATTTTTGATCCATGAATTGACAAGCTATTTTCTGTTTAAAAACGTGTCGGAAATAAGTTGGATGCTTCGGCGTAGGTATTTTAAGGGCTGGCAAGGCAGCGAACCAGGCGCATAGCTTTCGCTACGCAACTACTTCACCAACACAGCCAGCATCTAAAAGACGCTGCACAAATACGCAAGTTATTTCCAGCACATTCCTCTGGCGTAAAAATGGGAAATGGCCGCAAAGTTTTTAAAAAAATGCAGGTAAGAAGCGCTGAGGTGCGAAGAAAAAGAAGCCTGGAGCAGCCAAACTGCTTCCTCACCAGGACAACAGGCTTTGCAAAAAACCGTGCACGGAGCAGACTATGCGTTTAGAGCTTGTTTGCGATTTGGTCACTTGGCTAAAAAATGCAAACAAGCTCTACCTCATCGTCCTACCTGCACCCAATTGTACCCACCCAAAGAATCAGTCCATTTGAGGCAGGTTTTCCGATAGGCCCAGAGGAGCATTGGGTTGGCGTTGAAAAGAATTCAAAGGTTCCCCTCTCTCCTGGCCAGCAACTGCAAATCAGAGCAGGAATTTTCTAACTTTGCACCCTATCTCATTTGGGGTGTCCTGATAAAACCGGGACTGAGATCATACCCATCGAACCTGCCCGGGTCATGCTGGGAAGGGAAATGAGTGCTCGCCATCTTTTTTCGCAGCACTTCATAAGATTGGTAACCCATCGTGTCGCACGGCCAGTGCCGGGCGCAGAATTTTTTTCACTAAAAAACTATCACGATGAAAAAGTTACTACTGGTCGGAATCACTTTTTGGTATTCGCTTTTTTCATTTTCACAAACGGAGCTAAAGGGCAAAGTCACAGACTTGAAAGGCAATCCTCTACCGGGCGCCAGCGTCGTCCTGCTCGAGAACAGGAAGGGAACGGTGGCAGATGAGGCCGGCAACTACTCGTTCAGCATGGTCAGGCCTGGCGTTTACCACCTCCGGGCCACCTACATGGGCTACGAGGAGCAGACTGTCATGCTGACCCTCTCCTCCGATGGTGGTGTGTCGGTCGTGACAGACTTCCGCTTGCCCGAGGCATCCGTTTTGCTCGAGGCACTCACCGTGCAGGCCACCCGGGCAGGCGAGAAGTCGCCCTTCACTTACGCTACAATTAAAAAGGAAGAATTGCAGGCTCGCAATCTCGGCCAGGATCTGCCTTACCTGCTGGATACTACGCCCTCGGTCGTCGTCACATCCGATGCTGGGGCGGGCATTGGCTACACGGGCATCCGCATCCGGGGCAGTGACCCTACCCGCATCAACGTCACCGTCAATGGCATACCGCTCAACGATGCCGAATCGCACAACGTCTTCTGGGTGGATCTGCCCGACTTTGCAGCCTCTACGGAGGATGTCCAAATTCAGCGGGGAGTGGGCACCTCTACCAACGGAGCCGGTGCTTTTGGAGCGACAATCAACCTCAACTCCAGCAAGCTCAACCCCAAGCCATACGGCGAAATAACGGGAGCAGCAGGCTCTTTCGGCACCTGGAAGACCTCCCTGAGCTTTGGAACAGGGATGCTGTCAAAGGACGCTGCTCCTTCAAGCAGGAAAGCCGGCAATTCGCCAAAATTTACGGTGGACGGCCGCTTTTCACGTATCCTTTCCGATGGTTACATCGAGCGGGCAAGCGTGAATCTGAAATCTTTTTATTTCAGCGGAGCCTGTTTTGATGAAAAAAGCTCCCTGCGCGCCAACGTTTTCTCGGGCCACGAAATCACCTACCAGGCATGGAACGGCCTGCCGGCCCAATGGGTAAACGACGAGAAATTGCGCCGCTTCAACGTCTCAGGAACTGAAAAGCCCGGCGAGCCTTACGACAACGAAGTGGACGACTACACCCAGACACATTACCAACTCATCTACAACCGGGAGATGAGCCGCAACTGGCACCTCAACCTCACGGGGCACTACACCCGGGGACTTGGTTTCTTTGAGCAATACAAAGCAGATCAATCGCCTGCCCGCTACCTGCTGCCACCCTGCCCCGAGCCTACAGCACAGTGCGAGTTTGACTACGTTCGTCGTCGCTGGCTGGACAATCATTTCTTTGGAAGCATTGCAGCAATTCATTTCAGCAGCAATAGCCGCAAGTTGCAGGCAACTCTGAGCGGGGGCTGGAACCAATACCTGGGCGACCACTACGGCCAAGTCGTCTGGGGAGAGTACCTCGTCGGGGTTGAGCCTCACCACCGCTATTATTCGGGAACCGGCGACAAGCAGGATCTGAATTTTTTCAGCAAAGTTCAGTATAGTTTCAGCCCCTGGCTGCACAGCTTTGCTGATCTGCAATACCGGCGGATTGACTACCAGATCACCGGCACCGACAACGACCTACGACAGACAAATGCCCGCAGAACTTACAATTTTTTTAATCCTAAGGCAGGGATCCTGTTTGATTTTGACGAAAAAACAACCGCCTATGCTTCCTTTGCCATAGCCAACCGGGAGCCAAACCGCAGCGATTTTACCGATGCACCAAAAGGCAGTCAACCTAATCCCGAGCGCCTTTTCAACACGGAAGCAGGCTTGCGCTACGCAGCCAGTGGCAGGGCGCTGGGTCTGAATTTTTACCATATGCTCTATCGGGATCAACTCGTGCTCACCGGGAACATCAACGACGTGGGCGACCCCATCCGCATCAACGTACCCCGCAGCTACCGGCTGGGGTTGGAGCTAACCGGCATGCTCGCACTCACCCCCAGGCTGGGGCTCGAAGCCAATGTGGCCTGGAGCCAAAACAAGATCCCGAACTTCAGCGAGTACGTTGACAACTGGGACACCGGAGAGCAGATAGTCGTGGAGCATGGCACGACGGATATCGCATTTTCACCCGGTATCGTCGCCCAGGCCCGGCTGAGCTTCGACATTTTAAAAAATGAAATCCAGCAACTGGTGATTAGCCTGGCTGCTAAACACGTAGGCAGGCAGTTTATTGACAATACTTCGAATAAAAACACGGTGCTGGATGCTTACACCACCGGCGAGTTGCAGTTGCGCTATGTTTTAAAACCCGCATTCGCAGAGGAACTAAGTCTCAACCTGCTGGTCAACAATATCTTCAACCAGCTCTACTCCTCGAATGCCTGGACGTATCGCTATCTTTCTGCGGCCTACGATGCCCGGCCCGACGACCCCTACGCCCGGCTGGAAGGCGGCCATGTTTACAACCTTACAGGCTTCTTTCCACAGGCAGGCAGAAACTTCCTGCTGGGCCTGGCTCTGCGGTTTTGAATCCGCCCGGGGGAAGGTATGATGTGCCTCAGCCTCCAATTGGCCCCAACTCCACGCCTTCCGAATAGGCCATCTTGATGCCATTGTGGCTGAGTGCGGCCTTGATCGCCTGGTGGACTTCGAAGATGCTGTCCCAGTAGTCATTGGGAAGAATGTAGGGGCGCACAGACAACAGAACGGTGTGACTTTCAAAAGAGGCTATGCCGACCTGAGGCTCAGGGGTGTCCAGCACACGGGGAACCTCCTGTAGGCTGGCGAGGATAATGTCCCGGACTTTGGGGAAGTTTTCCTCGTAGGGGATAGACACGCTGAGTTCAAGGCGGATAATACCTTTTTCCGAAAAGTTGATAATCGTGTCTTCGATGACCTTCCCGTTGGGAATGATGAGTGTCTTCAACCCCGGAGTTGACAAGATGGTGTTGAAAATGTGGATTTCCTCTACCTGGCCGAATTTGCCGTTGACCTCTACCATGTCTCCCACTTTGTAGGGTCGCAGGACCAGAACGAGTATTCCGGCGGCGAAGTTGCCCAGGCTGCCCTGGAGCGCCAGACCGACGGCAAAACCGGCGGCTGCCAAGATGCCGACAATAGAGGTCGTCTCAATGCCGATAAGGCCCGCAGCTGCGAGCAATACAATGACCCTCAGACCAATGTTGACAAAGGAAACGAGAAAAGGCGTAACTTCTTTGCTGAAATTTGCTTTCTCCAGGGAAAGGCGAGTCAGCAGCGCCAGTTTCTTCACCAGCCAAAAGCCGATAGCAATGATGAAAACAGCTCCTGCCAGCTTAGGCGCAAATGAAACCGAGAAGTCAATCAGCTTGTCTATATAACCTGAAATTTGCGCTTCGTTCATCGCAGTTTTTCATTTCAAAAACCAAGAATTAAAGAAAAAATAAAATGTACATTTTATTTTTAAAAAATCATTTCTACGACGGGCTTTTTGAAAAGAATTGATACAATTTATTAAGAGCTTGTTTCTAAATCCTCCCGCAATTCGGGGTGTTTTTCGGGAAAAATTTTCAATTTTTCCCGAAAAACACCCTCTGCTAAGCAGTGACTACTTAAAATAGCCAATCAGAACATCACCCCTAAGTGGATGACAATGTTGTTGATAAAACCTTTGGAGTTGACAGCTGAGCCGTGGTTCTTGGTCACGTCGGTGAAGATTCGTTGATAGCTCACGCCGCCCACCAGGGAGGTGTTTCCGCTGACGCTGTATTCCACGCCACCTCCTAAGCCCCAGGACAGGGCCATACCGATAACCTCTTTTTTAATGTCCATTTTTTCTTTGTTGATGCCGGCATTTTTAAAGGCGCCCCTTGCCTGCGACTTAAAGCCGAGTGTAAAGACGGGCAGTTCTGCATAGTAGCGCAGGTAGCCAAATTCATTGGTGCGGAATTTTAGTCCAAAAGGAATCTCGACGTACTGGATGCCGTATTTGAGGTTCACATTTCCAGCCCAGATGGCATTGATAGGCAAGTCGGGAGAATTGGGCCAGATCGCCTCGAAGTTATTTTCGTGTAAAAGCGTTCCACCGCTGTTAAATGCAAGTCCCAATCCTACCAGGAAAGCATAATTTTCCCGGAAATAGACCTCTCCTCTGGCACCCAGTTTCAGGCCGAGGTTTGTGCCATTGGGGTTGATCGTATTGCTACTTGTCCCCATAGTTGAAAACATCGGGCTAATGTGAAAACCCAGGCGAAGGTCTGTTTCCTGCGCATTGGACACTCCCCGCAACAGCGTAAAAAAGGCAACAATTGCAACAATTTTTTTCATCTAACTTTGTTTTTGGTTGTCAAAAGATAAAAACGCCTGAATGGTGGCTGTGCCCGAAGGTGCACTTTCACCCCCCCATCAGACTATTGAATTATGGTAAGTAAAGATCGAAGAAAAGTAAAATGTACATTTTATTCTTAAAAAAACCTTTCTACTACTGGCTTTTGAAAAGAATGTGTACAATTTATTAATGCTCCGTTCCTAAGGAACGTGCCGGAAATAAGTTGGGTATTTCGGCCAGTGTATTTTGGGGGCTGGCAAGGCAGTGAAATAGGCGCATAGCCTTAGCTACGTAACTATTTCACTAACACAGCCAGCGCACAAAAGACGCCGCCCAAATGCGTAAGTTATTTCCGGCACGTTCCTAAGCAGAGGTGTTTCTGGGGAAAACTTTCAATTTTCTCCAAAAGTTCTCCTGCGAAATAACTGCGAATTATTAAAAATATGAACGCAAAAACCTGGTGTTTTCTTCTGCTTGTGGCACTGCTGGGTGCCACTGCTTGTGAGCATGGCAAAGGTAAAGATATTCCCGATGTTTCTGAGATTCCGGTGAAGGTCGAGATCCGGCGTTTTGACCGGGATTTGTTTGCACTGGATACGAACGACATAGCTCCCGGACTTGCACAACTGGAGCAAAAATACCCTGAATTCAGCCAGATTTTTTTTAAAAGCATCCTCGGCTCAAAAGATTCTACTATCGCACCCGAAGGTCACGAGCAGTACGTCCGGGGCTTCATTTCGCATCCTGGCGTGCGCAAGTTGTACGATACCTGTCAGGTTGTATTTCCGCAATTAAACTGGCTGGAAAAAGATTTTGAACAGGCTTTTCGGTTTTTCAAATACTACTTTCCGGCAGAGCCACTTTCGGGGGAAATCGTCACCTACCTGGCAGAATACACTGTCGGCAATTTCCTCTACGACGACAATTCCATCGGTATCGGGCTGGATTTTTACCTGGGCGAAAACTACCCCTACCAGCAGTTCAATCCGAGCAATTCAAATTTCTCGCAATACCTCATCCGCACTTTCAACCGAGATCACATGGTCGAAAAATCCATGCGGTTGCTGGTGCAGGACTTAATCGGCCCACCTCCAGGCAACAAAATGCTCGACTACATGATCCACAACGGCAAAGAATTGTACCTCCTCGACCTCTTGCTGCCCTATACACAGGACAGCGTAAAGCTGGAATACTCGCAAAAGCAGGTAAATTGGTGCACCGGAAACGAAGCAAATCTCTGGGCCTTTTTTATTTCAGAAAAGCTGCTCTACTCAACGGACTGGGGCAAGTTCCGCAAGTACGTGGAGCCAAGCCCCAACTCTCCGGGCATGCCTGATGAAGCTCCCGGCCGCACCGCCAACTGGCTGGGCTGGCAAATCGTCAAAGCCTACATGAAGCGCAATCCTGGCACGACGCTCGACGAATTGATCGCAAATCGGGACGGGCAGGCTATCCTGGACAACTCAAAGTACAAACCAAGCCGCTAAGGAACGTGCCGGAAATAAGTTGGGTATTTCCGGCACGTTCCTACGCAGTATGCTGACCTACCCGAAAGCTGCCCCTTTTTTAAAAAAATACCACATTTCCAAACACCAGCTTTCCCTGTTCCCAAAACGACCGGAAAAGGGGGTTGTCTATCAGGTAGATGATCTTTCCCTGCTCCTTGTTCTGAACGACAAAAACCGCTGTGTTTTTCATGTTCTTCCTGAGGTTTGAGCCGATGAAACCAAGCGACAGAAAATCTTCTTCCAGGTAGCCCACATTCCAGGCATCTTTTGACAGGTCAAAACACAAGCTGTTGGTTTTCATAGAAAAATAATAGTCTTTCAAGCCAAAAGCCAGCGGATGCGAAGGATCTATTTTCACCCGGACAATTGCGCCGGGATTGAAATTGGAGATTGCTTCTGCCATCCGGTCTTTGTACAAACGGGTGCGGAGTTCAGAGGCAGTTCGCCCTGCCCTGGTTTCTGCTGCTTCCTGGTCGGTGCTTTTACTGCTTTTCTCCAGGCCAAAGCCTTGCCTGCCTGCCAGCGAATTATTGGCAGAGCCGAGTGCGATTAAGCGCCCTCCTTTCCTGATCCATTCTTCCAGCCTTTGAAAAACAGCCTCCTCGTAGTCGTAATTTCCACCTGGCAGGATGATCACATTGAAATGGCTTAAATCCAGGTGGGGGAGGCGGCCGGCATCTGCAATGGTAGCGGGGTAGTTCACTTCTTTGTCGAAGTAAAACCACACCTCCCCAAACTCGTTGCTATAGGTTTTTTCCCCAGAAAGCACCAGTACCCTGGGGCGCAGGATGAGGTGCATGGTCCCGGAGCCAAAATCACGCCCTTGGTCCACAAAGCCCGTGCTCACTGGCGTCACAGGGTAGTCGAACTTCCGCGATGCAGCTTGCATTTTTTGGTCAAATCCCTCCAGCTTGCGGTTATCTGCTTTCGTGACTACCAGGGTGCCGGCAGGCCAGGTATTGCTTCCGATTGAAAATGCCTCCTCCGCATAGCGAACGGCTATCCCGCTTTTTAGAATTTCAGCTAAAAAGCGCACGCTCTGCGTGGAGTTCCAGGGGCACAAATAGGCATAAGGCGTTTCTGTCAGGGCGAAGGGTGGCGCCTTTGAAACCGCACTGAACTCCCTGACAGGTTCTACCCGCTGCTTAGTGGCAAATGCTTCCAAGCCGTGCGCATAGATCAGCGACCAGGCGGTGGCATCATAGGTATTGGAATCTGCGAGCATGGTTTCGGGGTTGAGCAGTACCTGTGCAAACAGCCCTTTGGGCTGGTATGCGCTGATGAGGAGATCGCCCACGCCAATATCGAATATCGCATCTTTTCCCTCTGCATAATCGTAGCCTATCAATCCTGTCTCTGCCTTGTCTGCCAGGCCAAAGCGGATGTTGTGGCGACTGAGTACGGCGGTAAAAGCCTCGATTTTTTGCGGTGGGTTACTCGCCTTGATCACGTACGTTTTGTACGGGCCGGGTGGGTTTTCTTTTGATTTTTTATAAAAATCAGCGAAGTTTTCCACGAGGCGGGCGGCATTTTCAGAAGAAAACTCCACGGTGGAAAGTGCCGCAGTTTTGTGATGCGTAATCCGGTCGGCCAGGGTCAGCGTGTCGTGATTGGGCAAGCTAATAGCTCGACCGGCCAGGGAGTGCCCGCCCTGCTCATAGGTCATGCCGATGGCGCCGTTAAAGCTGGGGTAGGTATCTCCGTAGCTGGGGTAGAGTAGGTCGAATACTTCTTTGGTGTAGTACAGCCAACCATTTTTATCAAAGTGCTTTGCGTTGTTTTTTCCCATCTCTACCTGGAACTCCGCCTGCCACTCTGTAAAATATGTGTGGTAAGGCGGTGCAGCCGGCGGGAAAAAATAGGGCGAGTCGTAGTACTGCTCGTGCAGGTCAGCGACCACGTGAGGCAGCCAGTCGTTGTAAATTTTGAGGCGGTTTTGGGTTTCGATCTGGCAGGCCCATGCCCAGTCTCTGTTGAGGTCGAAAAGGTAGTGATTGCTCCGGCCACCGGGCCAGGGCTCTGCATGTTCCCTGGCATCTGGATACGGGTCGGGGATGGCAGGGCTTACCTGCCTGTACCAAGACGTGTAGCGGCTGTACCCGTCAGGATTCACGCAAGGCTCAATAAGCACCACTGCTTTTTTCAGCCATTTCAAAGTTTCCTGGTTAGTGGGGTTGGCCAGTTCGTAGAGCACCGGTATGGCAGCCTCAGCGCCCGCTGCCTCGTTGCCGTGCACGCTGAAACCCAGCCAGATGATGGCCAGAGGGGCTGTATTGTCAGCCTGTCTTTCGGCAAGGCCTGCATTTCGCAGGTTGTTCAGGCGGATATCTTCGAGGCGGTTCAGGTTTTCCGGTGCACTTACGATGGCCAGCAGCTGAGGGCGCTGCTGGTTGCTGCGTCCAAACTCAAGGAGTTTTATCCGGTCGCTGTTTGCAGCAAGGTGCCGGTAGTAAGCCACGAGCTGGCTGTGCTCCGAAAACTGCTCACCGATTTTATGGGGGAAAAATTCATCCGGAGTCTGAATTCTCACCTGTGCCCTGGCCGCCAGAGCGATTGCAAAAAAGCAGATAAAAAATGCTGTATCCCTCAACATAAAGCCTGATTTTTAACAGGTAATAAGCCTTTTTGAAATATTGAAAAGGCATCGCTATTTTTCAATAATCCGCACCATCAGGCGATGTGCTACTCCCCGGGGCGGTAAATACGCACTGCCCGCTTTTCCACCTCATCGCGGTAAAACGCTACGTCTTTAAATTCGGCATCCACGTAGCGCTGTGCCTGGTCAAAGAAGTGCGGGGAGTTTGGGTCACCGCTCTGGCCACCTGCCAGCAGGCTCTTTGCCCTCACTCTTTCACCAAACTCAACCACTGCCACAAAGCTGTTGCCCGAAACACCGTAAATGCGCTTGCTTCCATTGAAGGAAGCTGCGCCGAACGAAGCCAGTGCACCCCATCTGCCAGAAGCAAAGCCAACCGGCAGGCTGGGTTTGGCATCGTCGAAAGGTTGTTCGATATCGCCGCTCACCCGCTGAAAGCGGTTGATTTCCCCCCAGGGAGTGTTCCAGGAGCCAAAGTCAGCAGTGAGTTGTTGCACGGCTTCAGAAAAAATGGCCAGTCGCTCCGCTGCCGGCGATCCTGTTCCAAAAAAGTTGATGCGTTCCATGTCCGACAGCCCTTGGGGAGCCTGGCCTTTGCGGTTGTAAAGCGTGCCATAGTAGTATGCCAGCGACATAGCGACGGATTCAGCAGCCGTGGCAAAGTCCCAGTTTCGCAAGACCTCGATGGCTGGAGCGAGGGACAGCACTTTCACTGGTGACTCATCCCAGGCTTGTATCAACCCGGGGATCAGTTTTTCGAATCCCGGCAAGAAGGGGTCATAAGCCGTCTCAACCAGCATGTCCAACGTGTATCCGCTGCGCTCCTGCAGCAGCCTTCGGGCGTGGATGCCCCGGAAGTTTTCGCTCGGCAATCTCATGTAGGGAGGGTAATCTTCCGGTTGGGGGCTGTATTTGCCAGCGCAGGTAAAGGGTGTGGAGTTGCAGTTTTGCAGCCACCCATTGGGCGGGTTGACCACGACGATGCACTCATCCACCAGGTGCAGGCCCTGCCAGTCAGTTGCCGGGTTGCTGCCGTCCACCGGTTTGGAGAAATCAAATTCTGCATTTCTGCGGGGGATGAAGTTGCCGTGATAGTAGGCGATGTTGCCCTGTGCGTCAGCATAGACGGTATTGTTGGAAGAGTTCGTACGCATGTTCATCATTTCCCTGAACTCCTGGTGGCTGCCCAGTTTGGTGCGGAGGTACGACTGTGCCAGGGCCTTAGCCGGCTCCCACATCAGGGCAGTTGACACCCAGCGGTTGCCCAACTGGTGGGTGATCGGGCCGTGATGCGTACGGTAGATGGTAAATTTTTTTTTCTTCACGCCATCGCCCTCTTTGTATTTCAGGAGTGTTTGCAGGGTTGTCACCGTTCTTTTCTCCTCGCCATACTGGTAAACGTAGCGGCCGTTTTCCTTGGTAACTTTTTCGAGATACTCGTCTATCACGTCCGTGTAGGAAGAGGTGTGCATCCAGCCAGTTTTTTCATTAAAGCCCTGATAGACAAAGAATTGCCCCCAGGTGACAGCGCCATAAGCGTTCAGTCCTTCCTCGCTTACCACGTGCACTTCAGGCCGGAAGTAAAAAGAGGTGTGGGGGTTGATGAGCAACATGGCATGGCCCGAAGCCGTCAGTTTTCCCGAAATGGCAAAGCCATTGGAGCCAGTAGGCTCTTTGTGTGGGTCAGCGTAGGGCGTCTCTTCCCGGTATGGTGCTATGCCTACCGACTGGTCGTTTTCGTAAAATGCCCGGATTCGCCGAGTGGACACCTGCTCAATGTCTCCGCCAATGGAGCCTTCGCTGAAGTACATGGGGAACCAGGCTTCAAAGTGGTCGAGCAATTTGGGCTTCACCCCGGGGTGTGTGTGCAGGTAAAAGTTGACGCCATCGGCAAAGGCATCGCAGAGTTCTCTTAGCCATGCGGGGCTGTTTTCATAATTGGCGACTGCTTCTTCCTTTGTCATAAAAAGCCGGGCGCGCAGGTCGCTGTACAATTCCTTTTCGCCTTCCAGCTCTGCCAGTCTGCCGATAGCTCGCAGATAGTTGTTCTCCACCCGGTTGAAGTCGTCCTCGCACTGTGCATACAGTAGGCCGAACACGGCATCGGCATCAGTTTTTCCGTAAATATGCGGCACGCCGAAGTCATCCCGGATGATGGTGACATTGGCAGCCCGCTGCTGCCAGCGAGAAAGCTCCATCGCAGCACGGGGTGCATTGCATGCGCTTAAAAAAATAAAAGCAAGGAGAAGCACTAATATTCGGTTCATGTTTTTACAAATTGTGTGCGTGACAAAAATGGAGGCTCCCTACCTTTCCTGTTCGCTGAAGGCAATTCCGCATCCCGAAAATTTTTTGCCGTTCATCGTCAGGTTGACTTTAAAACGGTACTCAATGTCAGACATTCCATCGCCGCAGGTTTCTTCCCTGACAGAAATGCGAATGTTATCCCCCGTGCTTTGGTTGATAGCCGAATAAACGAAGGAGCTGTCCTCCTCCACGACAGGTGGCAGGTAGTCAAAGACCCTGGTCCGGTCGTCGTCCATGCCCCGAAATTCGATAAGGCCTTCCGCCCTGGAAATTTGGGCATACCAAAAAGGCTCCGTTCCCATGGCCCAGTAGTCGTAGGGGATGCAGGTGTTGCGGAAGTTTTTGGCCTCCAGATCGAGGATTTCCGTCACGACAAAAAAGCCGGCGAAATTGGCAGGTTTACTAAGGTTGCCATAGTAAGGGGTTACATAGCCCTTCAGCTCTGCAAAAATGGGCTGGCCTGGGTAGGGGTAGCGTAGCAGCCTGCGGTAATTTCTTTCGATGCTTCCTGTCTCATCCACAGCCACGTAGCGTTTGTCAGGAGCGGCACAGTCTCTAAAGGTGCTCAGTTTTTCATCGAAAACATAAAGCCCTTTGTGCTCTTCCAGCAGGGTTGGCGGGGCCAGAGCATCGCGAGTAGCCGGGGCTGTTTCCTTTACCGGATGAGCGACGTCTTTTTCCAGAGCAGCCCAGACGGCCGTTTTGATTTCGGTGGATTGTTTGTCCACGGTAGTTGCAAAATCTGTATCGCCCATCCGCTCCAAAACAGCCCGGAGAACAGCGCCATGCGCCAGCTGGGCCGAATCATTATCCGGCACGAATTGAAGCAGTTTTTCCAGGGCTTCTTCATCCTTTTTCAAAGCCCTGGCCAGGTTGCCTGTATAATCGAATTGTTGCGTATTCGCCGAGCGGCGCAGTGCCGGAGCGACCTCTACCCCCGCCACCTTGACGGAAGATTCAGTGTTGCAGGCCGTTAAAAGCACCAGGATGAGCATTTGATACACAGATTTCATAAGCGATGAATGATTGGCAATTGCCTAGCGAGAGGAGTTTTGAATGAAAAGCTTTTCCCTCAAAAGTGCTTCTTTCACATATTTTCAGGAAAACTCCCAATTCTTTATTCAAAAAGCCTCCGTGCCAAGCTGTTACTAAGGAACGTGCCGGAAATAAGTTGGGTATTTCCGACACGTTCCTAAAAAGAGGTTTTCAGCTCCGGTCATTTCAGCCAAGCTCCCTGTCCGGCAGCGGAAAGGTAATCAGAAGCTGTTTGAATTTAGCTCACGAGGCTGAAAAGGTGCCTTTTTCTCTCCAACAGCCAAACCCAAACAGCTTCCCAGGTTTTTAAAAAAGATAAAAAGCAGCAACCTCGGGCAAGGCAGTCAGAATTAAAAAAATAAAATGTACACTTCACTTTTAAAAATCATTTCTACTACGGTTTTTTGAAGAGGATGGGCGCAATTTATTAATGCCTTGTTTCTTACCATGCGTCCCGCAAAAAAATGCGAGTTTTGCACTCCTGATAATTTCCTAATCAAAAATACAAACCACATGCAAGAAGTATTTATCGTATCTGCCGTGCGCACGCCAATTGGCAGCTTTGGCGGTGCTTTATCCAGCATTGCTGCAACGGAGCTCGGTGCAATCGCCATCAAAGGTGCGCTGGAGCACGCCGGCGTTCCCGCTGACAAAGTGGAAGAAGTCCTCATGGGCAATGTCGTTTCTGCCAACCTGGGGCAGGCTCCTGCCCGCCAGGCTGCCCGCAAAGCAGGAATTCCCGACGAGGTGCCCTGCACCACGATCAATAAAGTCTGTGCCTCGGGAATGAAATCCATCATGTTCGGCGCCCAATCCATTCTGCTCGGCCACAATGACGTTGTGGTAGCGGGCGGCATGGAGAACATGTCCCAGATTCCTTACTACCTGCCGAATGCTCGCTGGGGCTACAAGTACGGCGATGCAGCACTGATTGACGGCCTGGCAAAAGACGGCTTGACGGACGTGTACGACCAATGCGCCATGGGCGTTTTTGCCGACCGCACCGGTGCTAGATACGACATCAGTAGAGAGCAACAGGACGAGTTTGCCATTAGCAGCTACAAGCGCGCTGCAGCCACGACGGAAGCAGGCCTTTTCAAAGCGGAAATTGTGCCCGTCTCCATTCCCCAACGCAAGGGCGATCCGGTTCTGTTCAGCGAGGATGAGGAATTTAAAAAGGTGATGTTCGATAAAATCCCTAGCCTGCGCCCGGCTTTCTCCAAAGACGGTACAGTCACTGCTGCCAACGCCTCCACCATCAACGACGGGGCTTCGGCACTGGTGCTGGTCTCTGCCAAAATGCTAAAAGAACTCAATCTGAAGCCCCTGGCTCGCATCGTCGCCTTTGCCGATGCTGAACAGGAGCCTGCCTGGTTCACCACAACGCCGACCATTGCCGCGGCAAAGGCGCTCAAAAGAGCAGGCTTGACAAAGGAAGACATAGACTTTTTCGAGGTAAACGAGGCTTTCTCCGTGGTAGCACTGGCTTTTGAAAAACTGATGGACATCAGCCACGACAAAGCCAACGTCTTCGGTGGGGCCGTTTCACTCGGCCACCCCCTGGGCGCCTCCGGCGCCCGCATTGTCACGACGCTGAACAACGTCCTGCAACAACGCAATGGCCACTACGGCCTGGCAGCCATCTGCAATGGCGGAGGGGGTGCCTCGGCACTGATTCTTGAACGCAATTCAGAAGCTGTTTGAATTTAGCTCGGTAAGCGCAATTCAAACAGCTTCCCAGCTCAAGCACCAAAACCCCAACATGCTCTGAGTTATTGCTGACACGTTCCTTACTCTGCTGCAGATTCCAAGTATGCCTCCATGGGCGGGCAGACGCACATCAGGTTCCGGTCGCCGTAGGCATTGTCCACCCGACCGACAGAAACCCAGAATTTGAAGCCTTCCCGCAGGTAGGGCAACGGGTAAGCAGCCTTTTCCCGGCTATAGGGGTAGCTCCATTCGTTGGCAGCGACAAGCTCCACCGGGTGTGGTGCATTGTGCAGGACGTTGTTGTCGTGCGGAAATTCACCGGCTGCGATTTCGTCAATTTCCTTTCGAATTTGGAGCATGGCATCGCAGAAGCGATCCAGTTCGTCCAGGCTTTCGCTTTCCGTAGGCTCGACCATGAGCGTACCAGCGACGGGGAAGCTGAGCGTGGGAGCGTGGAAGCCGTAGTCCATCAACCGTTTAGCGACATCTTCTGCGCTGCAAAATTCCTTGAAAGGACGCAGGTCAATAATCATCTCGTGAGCAGCTCTGCCCTTGTCACCGGTGTAGAGAATTTCGTAAACGCTTTCCAGCCTTGCCTTGATGTAGTTGGCGTTGAGGATGGCGTACATGGTGACATCTTTGAGGCCTTTTTTGCCCAGCATCCGGATGTAACCGTAGGAGATGAGCAGGATATTGGCACTGCCCCAGGGTGCAGCGCTCACGGCACTGATGCCCTGCTCTCCACCCGTTTTAACCATGACGTGCCCGGGCAGGAAAGGAGCGAGTTTTTCATTTACGCAGATAGGACCTACCCCGGGGCCACCGCCACCATGCGGGATGGCAAAGGTCTTGTGCAGGTTCAGGTGGCACACATCTGCACCGACGAGGCCGGGGCTGGTCAGGCCGGCCTGGGCATTCATGTTTGCGCCATCCATATAGACCAGGCCGCCGTTGTCGTGGGTAATCTGGCAGATTTCTTTTATCCCTGTTTCAAAAACGCCGTGCGTTGAAGGATAGGTAATCATCAGGCAGGAAAGCTGGTCTTTGTGTTGTTCTGCCTTTGCCTTCAGGTCTTTGATATCTACGTTGCCCCGTTCGTCGCAGGCCACAACGACGATTTCCATACCTGCCATAGCAGCGCTGGCCGGATTGGTACCATGCGCCGAGGAGGGGATTAGGGCCACGTGACGGTGGTTTTCACCTTTTGCCTCGTGGTAGGCTCTGATGACCATGAGGCCGGTATATTCACCCTGGGCGCCGGAGTTAGGCTGGAGTGAGCAGGCTGCTAAGCCGGTGATTTCGCTGAGGTAGTTTTCCAATTCCCTGAATATTTCCTGATAGCCTTGGGTCTGGTCTTCCGGTGCGAAAGGGTGGATGTTGGCAAACAAATCCCAGCTCACGGGTATCAGCTCCGTTGCGGCATTCAGTTTCATGGTGCAACTGCCCAGCGGGATCATGGAGTGCATCAGAGACAGGTCTTTATTTTCCAGGCGCTTGATGTAGCGCATCATTTTCGTCTCGGTCTGGTAAGAGTTGAAAACGGGGTGGGTCATGTATTGCGTTTCACGAACTAAAGCGGTAGGGAACTGCAATTTATCAGAAGTTGAGAAATCCACCTTGGCATTCAGGTCTTTAGCTTCGGCAAAAATGCTCACGACCAGGTCTGCATCTTCTTCCGTAGTTGTTTCATCGAAGCTGACTTGCACGCAATCTTGTCCGTAGTAGAAGTTGACCTCACTGGCAATGGCAAGGTGTCGGATGGCGGCCATTTCCTCTTTGTCCACTTTAACACATAAGGTATCGAAGAAGTAGGAGTTGGTTTGCCGATAGCCCAGCTTTTGCAGGTTGTTGTTCAAAATCTGGGCGAAGTTGTGCACCCGCTCTGCAATAGCGCGGATGCCTTTGGGTCCGTGCCAGGCAGCGTACATGCCGGCCATGATAGCCAGTAGGGCTTGTGCGGTGCAGATATTGCTGGTGGCTTTTTCCCGGCGGATGTGTTGTTCTCTGGTTTGCAGGGCCATGCGCAGCGCCGGCTTGCCGTAGGCGTCAACTGAAACGCCTATAATCCGACCCGGGATAAGCCGCTTAAACTCGTCGCCGGTGGCGAAATAAGCAGCATGTGGCCCGCCAAACCCCATTGGTACGCCGAAGCGCTGGGTGTTTCCAACCGCACAGTCGGCCCCCCATTCTGCCGGCGGCTTCAGGAGAGCAAGGCCAAGCAGGTCTGCAGCTACGGTCACATAAATCTCGTGCGCTTTAGCTTTTTCGGTAAAGGCTCTATAATCTTCCACGCTACCATCTCCTGCAGGGTACTGCAAGAGCACGCCAAAAGTTTTTTCTGTAAACTGGTAAGTTTTCCAATCACCTATCACCACCTCTATCCCCATCGGCCTGGCTCTGGTGATGAGCACGTCAATGGTTTGATCAAAGACCTTTTCATCCACGAAAAACTCATTAGCCGGCTCTCCTTTTGTCCGTTTGTTTTTCACGCTGTAAAACATAGCCATCGCCTCTGCGGCTGCCGTTGCCTCGTCAAGTAGGCTGGCGTTTGCGATGGGGAATCCTGTCAGGTCGCTCACCATCGTCTGGAAATTGAGAATGGCCTCGAGGCGGCCCTGGGAGATTTCAGCCTGATATGGTGTGTACTGCGTGTACCAGCCAGGGTTTTCAAAAACATTACGCAGGATGACACTGGGGGTGATCGTTCCGTAGTAGCCTCTGCCGATGCAGGACTTAAACACCTTATTCAGCACAGCAACCTCCCTCAGCTCCCGCAGGTATTCAAATTCTGTCAAGGCATCAGGCAGGTTCAGTTCTCCGGGCATGCGGATACCTGAAGGTACCGTCTCGTCAATGAGCTGTTTTAAAGATCCAACCCCGATAGTGCGAAGCATTTCCTGTGTTTCTTCCGGGCCAGGGCCAATGTGGCGATTTACAAATTGGTCGTGAAAGGATGTTTTACTCATGTCGTTTTGAACCTTATTTAGAATTTTTGTAACCATTTAGCAGGAGAGGGCTTTGTGGAAAAATTGAAAACCTTTCCCAAAAGCATCTCTTAGAGCTTGTTTGCGATTAGGGCACTTGGTTAAAAACAGCCTTTTTTGCCCTGTTTTTACCTTTTTTCAAATCCGTAGCACTGCTACGCCACTTCAAAAAGCTAAAAACCTGACAAAAAATGGCTCGTTCTCAGATGCTGTCGGGGTTGGGCTGCCGCAGATAAAAAGAATGGATTTTTAGTCCAGAGCAAAGGAAATTTTGAAGGAATAGCCTTAGCTATTGCTGAAAAATTTGCTTGGCTCTGGTCGGAAAAGACACCTCTTTAGCCCGGTAAGGAACGTGCCGGAAATAAGTTGGGTATTTCGGCGAGTGTATTTTGGGGGCTGGCAAGGCAGTGAAATAGGCGCATAGCCTTAGCTACGTAACTATTTCACTAACACAGCCAGCGCCCAAAAAACGCCGCCCAAATGCGTAAGTTATTTCCGACACGTTCCTTAGCTCCATCCCAACAGCATCTCTGCTCAAGCACCAAATCGCAAACAAGCTCTGGCTGGGGGAGGAGGAAGAAAAATGAAGCTTTTTCTTCCTTCCCCCCAACTTCCTGCGTAGTTACGATATTGTTTATGAATAGAATTTGCGATGGCAAATGTAAGATTTTGAATGGGATTTAGAGCATGAGGAAAGTCGAACGGTGTGCTGAGTTTTATTAGCCAAAATTCAGGTGTTTAAGAAGCTGTTTAGAAGTGCCTTTTGTGAAATATCCTGGAAGCACAACTTTCAAGAGCGTACTGGAAATAAGTTGGGTATTTCGGCGAGTGTATTTTGGGGGCTGGCAAAGCAGTGAAATAGGCGCATAGCCTTCGCTACGCAACTATTTCACTAACACAGCCAGCGCCCAATAGACGCCGCCCAAATGCGTAAGTTATTTCCGACACGTTCCTAAGAGGCGGGGCATTAATAAATTGTACCCATCCTTTTCAAAAAAACCATTGTAGAAATGGCTTTTTAAAAAAATGAATATTTTATTTTTTTTCTCCGACCCTAAGCTATTTCCGACATGCTCCTTACTCCTCTTTCTCAGCGACCCTACCAAAGAGGATCCTGGTGGTTTTGTTGCCCCTATCTACAGCAGTCTATGGGCAACTCCTCCATTGGTGATTTCAAAAGAGCTGTGACACGAAAAAAGCCACCTGGAACAGCACTCGAAAGGACAATAATTTCCTGTTTATAAATACATGGCAAAATTCTTGCATGCAAAAACAGTACTACTTTGCTATTAAGCCCTTTTGGGGGTCCAATGCAGGAGTAGTTCCTGCAGATAGCCCAAGGCGATTTTTAATCTGCTGCTTTCTTTGCCGTCATCCTGCAAACATGAACTAATAGCTTGTTTGCGATTTGGTCACTTGGCAAAAACGGAGCATTAATAAATTGTACTCACCCTTTTCAAAAAGCTCATTGTAGAAATGACTTTTTAAAAATGGGATGTGCATTTTTTTTCGATCCTAACCCGGTACACCCATGAACAGTTACTCTCCCTGCATGGAAGGGACGCTCACCTGCGCTCCCTCGTGCTCTGCACTTCTGGCCAATCTGCTAAATGCCTTAGCCCTGAAACATGTAAGCTCTTCTGACGTAATCAATTACGGCTGTGCAAGCCCCTCTGCCTGCCAGGGTAAGATCCTGGCGCTCAGCGGAGACAAAAAGGCCTGCACCAGGGCAGCAATCGTTTTTTTAACTTTCATGAGTAACTATTTCGCGGGAGGCTTCTCAGTCCAATTTACGCACTTTAAGCTGTAACAAAACTTGAATTTGTTCAGTATTGAAGGTATAAAATACTGTAAATCATAAAGTCTTAAAACGCATTGCAAAAGCTGGCAGGGAGAAATCCTTTTAAGCTGCCCGGGAGGTCAAATAAAGACATTAATAAATTAATCACATTCATAAATTATTAAGGATTAATATCCTGTAAAAAAAACAACCGCTTTCTGAAAAAAGCTACCGTTTAATAGATGAGCAGACACATTGGGAATATTATGGGAGAAATGCCGTTACCTTTAACCAGTTAATAACAAATTAAACAAGCGGACTATGAGGCGGAGAAATACTAAAAATCGCCACACCCTTTTCCAGTTGACGCTGAAATACGAGGAGATGCTGGATACCGGGAACGTGTTCTTCAAAAAAGAGAGCAGCTACCGGGAGCTCATAGATTATTACGAGCACGAGTGCCTCCTTGAAAAGGCTTTGGAAGTAGCAGATTTTGCCATTCACCAATTTGCATTTTCCATAGAGTTTTTTTTAAAAAAAGCCGAATTGCTTCTACAACTCAAAGAGATGGAGCGGGCACTTGCCATTTTGGACCAGGTTGACATCTTGTCTCCGGGGTGTCTTGAATCGTCCCTGCTTCGAGCTGAGGGGCTGGCCGCACTTGGCCTTCACGAAGAAACGTTCTCCTTGCTGGACGACCTGAAGCTGCAGGCGTTGCCCGGAGAGCTCAGCGATATTCTCGTCAGCGAAGCGCTTATTTATGAGCAAATGAAGGAATATGAGCGGATGTTTTACATTCTTAAAGCTGCATTAGAAGCAAATCCTTCTAATGCAGAAGCCTTATCCAGGATGTGGTTTTGCGTAGAATATGCTCAAAAATATGAGGAAAGCATCCTGCTGCACGAGCAAATCCTCGAAGAAGACCCTTTCAACGCGCTGGCCTGGTACAACCTCGGAGCAGCACACCACTATTTGTGCAACCATGAAGAAGCGATCGAAGCCTACGAATATGCCTTTCTGACCAAAATTGAATTTGAATTTGCGTACAGGGATTGTGCGGAGGTGTGCCTCTATGTTGAGAACTATCAAAAGGCCCTGCAATGCTACCAGGAAGTACTACAGCGCTTTGAACCCGATGCCGATTTGTTTCTCCACATCGGCATTTGCTATCAAAGGCTGGGGAATTATCTCGTCGCCCGCACCTTTTTTGAGCGCGCAGTAGAATTTGACAGTTATTGCGACGAAGCGTACTTCCACATTGGTGAATGTTACGCAAAGCAAAAAGAATGGTACAAAGCCATCAGCACTTTTCTGAGGGCTATTCGGCTCAATGACGTAAACGAGGAATATTTCTTCGGACTGGCAGAGGCTTATTGCCAAACGGGCAACTTCAAAAAAGCCGAATTGTATTATCGGCAAGCTGCTGACACTGCACCGGAAGACTCGCGATATTGGATTCGCCTCGTTCAGTTTCTCATGGAAAGACAGCGCTCAGACGAAGCATTCGAGGTTTTGGATGAAGCGGAAGAAAACACCTTTGACCCTGCATTGCTCTACTTCCGCAGTGCCTGCCTGTTTGAAATGGGGCAGAAACAGGAAGCTTTGCTGGTGTTGGAAGAGGCGCTGTACGAAGACTTCGACGCCCGGAAAGCATTGTTTCACCTGCTGCCTGTTCTCGAAAAGGACATTGAAGTTCAGGCAGTTATATCCATCTATCAGCCAGAATAACTAAGAGCTTGTTTGCGTTTTGGTGCTTGAGCAGAGATGCAGTTGGGATGGAGCTAAGGAACGTGTCGGGCTAAAAAGGTGTCTTTTCCGCCCAGAGCCAAGCAAATTTTTTAGCAATAGCTAATAGCTCGCAGTACCTTCCCCACCCCTTCTCATCCTGGTAGCTACCCACTACTACCCCGGTGAAAAAAGGCCTCAAGCTCTCCTCTTAAAAAACAGACACTGCCAAGAGACGCCCGTCGCTGTTGCTTTTCATTTTGCCCGTTTAGGGCTTGTTTGAGATTTAGAGCATTTGGGAATTTAGCTAAGGAACGTGCCCGAAATAAGTTGGATATTTCGGGCACGTTCCTAAGTGACCAAACCTCAAACAAGCTCTGAGAGCACTCAAACCAACGTTTCTTCCATCCTTTTCAAAAATACCCGATAGTATAGGTCTGCATAATCCTTTGCCTCAGTTGGCAACCGGAAGACCCGCCTGGTTTTTACAATGACATTACACAAACAAAAAGGGAGAAGTACACTAAAAAAAAACCCTGTCAACACAATTGACAGGGACAAAACAAAAAACAAACACTATGAACAAACACTAATCTTTGGGTCAATTTGGGGAGGGTGAAAAAAGTCCCCCGTTTTCGCGGGGGCTACATAAAAAACAAAAACTATGAACAAACACTCACCCTATATCTTTCCAAGGTCTTTTGCCTGCGACATTAACGAGCAAAAAAGGTCTTGGTTTCATTATCAAATTAGATATTCAAAAATATTCTCGATTACTGCACACGCTATTTGATTCTCCCTCTGATCTGCAATCAATTTATTCTTTCCTAAATTTGTCAAGAAGTATGCCAAAATCCGGTATTGTTTGCAAATTGAGAGTTATTCAAATTGCATACATCAAAGAACTTCCAACCACAAAGAAAACAGCTTTCTGCCCTCCCTTCTACCCCGATTCCCTGAAAATTGTGACGCGGAATATGGCCACTTTATTAGCAACTCAGATCATCCCTCATCCCTGAGAGCTTGTTTGCTCATTTTCAGGACCCCCGCATCAGGTATGTCTTGTCTCCGATGTGCATAGAACTGAGTGTGTGGTCGCCGTTCAGGTAGAGCAGGATGCGCTCTTTCTTATCGTTAATAAAATCCCATTGGTAACGTTCCTCCTGGAGGCCAGCTTTGTTATCCTCCTTTTCCGAGATGCGGCGAATAGGGTATTCCCAGGTTTTATCCTCCCTGGTTCCGTCATCATATTGAACGATAGAGCGCACCACCACAAGGTATTCCACCGTGGTCTTCACCTTTTTGCCGGGGCCTACACCCAGTGTAGCAGAGTCAGGAGCGATTAACAGGCTATCCGCCTCCAGGGCGAGGCTGTCAAAGTCAGCAAGGGAATCATCCTTCTCCTTTTTCTTTCTTTTATCTTTTTCCTCAATGGTGACGGTTTTGAGGAAGGAAATGCTGGTGCTGTCGCCCATTTGCAGGCGTTCCTGCACCCTAGCCTCATTGTGGATGCGCAGGAAAGGGAAGAACTTTTTGCCCCAGAGCGAATCCGTCTTTTCGACCACCAGCTCTCCACGGTCGGTGAAATAGGCTTTCTCCTGCTGGTTCAGCTTGCCCGGGATAGCAGGCAGGTAGAAAATTATCTCTTTTTCACTGGGTGAACGCTTGAAGATCAGAGCCTCCACCATGCTGTATTTATTCAGGATAATCTTTAAATGCCCCTGGAGGCGTGCATCTCTTGCATTCATCAACAGCAGCTTAAAGCCAAAATCCTCGGGCTGGATGTTGTTGATGTTGTAAACGCCCTGTATTTCTCCACCCTTGACGTAGAGGTTGTTGAAGGTGATGCCAAAGGAATACTCACCTGGCTGCAAGCTCTGCTGCTCTTGGTGAGGAATTTCCCTGGTAGCTGGCTTGAAATCGTACCCCACCAGATCATCTGGTTCAAAAAAGCGACGATCAGAAATGTAGGTAAACTGCGCCTTTGCCAGCGTTGCAAGTGCCAGAAACAGAAATAAAAAATTCACTTTCATAAAAAGCATTTGAAACGGTTTGTATTCTAAGAAGCTGTTTGGCTTGGGCTTACCAGGCTAAAAAGTCGTCTTTCTCGCCCAAAACGAAGCAAATTTTTCAGCAATAGCATTCGTCGCTATTCCTTTAAAATTTGCTTCACTTTGGACAAAAAATCCATCCTTTTTCTCTGCGGCAGCCCAATCCAAACAGCTTCCTGGCCCCGAGCCGCCTGTGCGAACACAGGCAAAAAAATTGAAAAAAAGCCATCGAAAGCACAGGTTTCCAAAAAGAATATCCCAAAAAGGCAAATTTCTGTTCAACTGACCTAATATCCCGTATTATCTTTGCCGCCTTTAAGAGCTTGTTTGCGATTTGGTCACTTGGCTAAAAACGGCCCTTTTACGCCACTTTTCCCCCTTTTTTCAGTCCCGTAGCGCTGGTACGCAACGGAAAAAAGGAGAAAAATTGACGAAAAATTTGCTTGGCTCTGGGCGGAAAAGACACCTTTTTAACTCGGTAAGGAACGTGCCGGAGATAAGTTGGGTATTTCGGCGAGTGTATTTTGGCAGCTGGCAAGGCAGTGAAATAGGCGCATAGCCTTCGCTACGTAACTATTTCACTAACACAG
>WBZO01002337.1_pt1 | contig 25012 bp, 22 predicted proteins | sample 5204261 | NCBI WGS metagenome assembly WBZO01 (sample SAMN12412400, study PRJNA552823) | activated sludge metagenome | isolation source: activated sludge from anammox sidestream of wastewater treatment plant... | place: USA: North Carolina | collected 2017-09
ACCGACCGTGTAGCTGTTGGTGGTGCAGGCGACCGCGACGTTGGTGACGTTGGCACCCGCGAGCGTGCCGCTGCCGTTGCTGACCGTGCAGGTCTGCGCGGGCGAGCCCGGCTGGGTCGCCACCGTGACCGCATAGCTGCTGCCGTCGCCGAGCGCGGTCGGGAAGGTGAAGCTGCCATTGGCGCTCACGGGCAGGGTCTGCGCACCGCCGTTGAGCGAGAGCACGAGGCCGGAACCGACCAGGCCCGTGACCGCACCACCGACCGTGTAGCTTGCGCTGCCCTGCACGATGAGCGTGTAGTCCTCGCCCTGGCCATAGCCGGTGCTGTTGCAGGCCGTCGCCGCCGAGCTGTAGCGCTTGAGCACGCGCATGCGCACCGGACCGGGCGTGACGCCGGCCGGCACCGCGATCGTGTTGGTCGCCTGCTTGCCGTCCAGGCCGGTCGAGTTGGTGATGTTGCCGATCGGGTAGGCCTCACCGCTGCCGAAGCTGCCGTCGCGGTTCCAGTCGATGAAGGCGTTGACGACGTTGGTCCAAGCGCCATCGGTATTGCCTTCCACCGCGATCGGATAGCTCTGGCCGGCCTGCACCAGGCCACCGGCCACGCCGAGGAAGTCCTCCAGCGCCGGGCTGCCGTTGAGCACGGCCGAACTGGCGTTGTTGATGCCGGTGAAGATCACCTTGGTGATCGGCTCGACGTTGTTCGGGAAGGTGACCGGGCAGTACGGCTCGGGGAAGGTCACGCCGGTGGTGAAGCTGAAGGTGGCCGAGTAGGCGCTGTTGCCGCACACGCTGTTGGCGCGCACGCGCCAGTAGTAGGTCGTGAGCGGCGCGAGCGGCGTCGACGGCATCCAGCTGTTGGTGGCGGGCGAGCCGCTGGCGACGATCGTGGTGAAGGCGCTGTCGCTGGCGACCTCGATCGTGTAACCCTCGGCCGCCGGATCACTGGCCCAGCTGAAGGTCGGGCTGCGTGGCGTGCCGGTGGCGCCGTCGGCGGGCGCCGCGGGTGCGGGCGCGCCAGGCTGCGCGGTCGCGATCACGAGCTCGCTGGTGACGCTGTGACCCGCGCTGCCGCTGGCACTGCCGTTGACCGTGAGCGTGAGCGTACCGGCCGCGGCGCCGTTCACGTTGACCGTCATGGTGGAGCTGTTGCCGGGAGTGACGGTGGTGGGGCTGAACGCGGCGCTGACGCCGCTGGGCAGGCCGCTCGCGCTCAGCGTGACCGGATTGGAGAAGCCCATCTGCTGGCCGACATCGACCGTGTAGGGCGCGCTCGCGCTGGGCATCGCGCACACGCTGCGGGTTGCCGGCGCGATGTCGAGCGTGAAGTCGGGAGCATCGTTGCTGCACACCGGACGCGCGCCGCAGGCGATGCCGTGGGCATTGAACGCGTCCCAGATCCGGCACGCGTTGGGCGTGCCATCGGTGATGTTGCCATTGTCGTCGTCCGCCGCGAGGAACACCGTGTACCAGTTGCTGCTGCCGCAACCATCGACCGTCGCGTTCGGATTGCAGGTGCCGCCCGCTGAGACGCGGTACGCGCTCTTGCTCGGCGTGAGGCTGCCGTACCAGATGCGGTCCATTTCCTGCCAGCCCTGCGAGGCGCCCCACCGGTCGACCAGCATCTGGGTGAGGTCCCAGTTGGCGGAGCTGGCGATGATGCTTTCGCAATGGCCTTCGTAACCCATGGGGCCGCGATACACCTGGCCGCTGTTGGTGGTGTAGGGACACGAGGTGCCGCCCAGGCCCACGTAGTCGTCGCACTTGATGCCGCCGGCTGCGATCACGTTCGACGGCTTGGCGATCGGGCGCGTGCCACCGAGGCCGAAATCCTTGACGTCGCGCACGCCGGTGCAGGTGGTGCAGTTGTGGCAGATGTTGCCGGGCGTGAAGTTGGCGCCGATGCACGAATCCTTGGTTTCGAGGAACGCGAAGGTGTCGCCCACCGCTTCGCCGCTGCCCATGTCCGAGGCCGAGCCGCCCGAATTGGTGTCCATGCCATGGCCCCATTCGTGGAGGAATACGGCGGCGATTTCGCCGGTGTTGGAGCAGAAGGTGCTGCCGTAGGTGCCGGACTTGAAGAAGTTGAGGCTGGAACCGTTCCAGTAGGCGTTGCACACGTCGTTGATGTTCATGTTGGCCGTGACCTTGCTGTTGAGCCACGAATTGCCAGGCAGGAACGTGATCGCCTTGCGGTTGATGTTGGTGAGGTGGTAGAAGCCGCTGCGCGAGGAATGGGTGTTGCCCGCGCCGCCCACGCCCGGTGTCACGCAGTCGGTGCCGCCGCTGGTGCCCAAGGCGAGATTGCCGTCGCTGGAATTGGACAGCGAGATCGAGCCGCAGCCGTCGCTCATGCGGAAGTATTGGCCGTTGAGCGTGGTGGTGGCGGTGCCGCCGCTGTAGTCATAGATGCCCAGCGCGTCGGTGACCTTGGCGCCGCCGTTGGTCACCGCGAGGTAGGGCATTGGCACCACGACTTCGGGATCGGTGTTGGTGGTCGGGTAGATGCCGCCGGTGATGGTGGCATCGACGTAGGCGTTGATGTTCTGCACGTCGATGACGCGGTTGGTGTGGGCGTCGAGCAGCACCTGGTAGGTGGCCTCGTCGTCATGCACGCGCAGCACGAAACGCCATACCAGCCTGTGGCTGTAGCCGTGGCCGCTGCTGCCGCTGAAGTCGGCCGCGCCGCTGTCGCCCTCCGGAGCCACCGGCAGCAGCAACAGCTCGCCGGGCTCGACCAGTTCGCTCACGCGCGTGCCCGGCATGAACGGGATGTCGGCCAAGGCCAGCGCCAGCGCGGCATCACGCCCGGAAACCGGGTGGGTGCCGATGCGCACCGGTGCGATGCGGTTGCTGCCGAACTGGACGATGTTGCCGGCCGCGATGCGGAAGTACACGTTGGCGCCTTCCACGCGCACGCCTTGGTGGAACTGCTCGAATTCGACGAACCAGTGCGTGTTGCCCTTGCCGTAGGCGATGCTGCGGCCTGGATCCAGGCGCAGGTCCATGCCCTTGACGCCAAGCAGGTTGGTGTTGGCGGCGATGAAGTCGCGCAGGCGCGTCTCCACGGTGGCGAGGTCGACCTGGTGGTCAGGCTGCAGGCCCAGACGGGCCAGCGTGAGCGAATTGCCGCGCCCGGGGACCAGCGCCACGCCGCTGCCCTGGATCAGGTGGGGCAGGTCGTTGCGGCGGTCCCAGCGGATCTCCCATTCACCGCCGTAGCGGCTGCGGAAGTCGGCCAACTGCGGATACCGCGCGGTGGCGGCGGCAAAGCCGGTGGTGATGTCGAGTGCAGGCTGGACCTCAATGTCTTGCGCAATGATCGGTTGCTGCAGGCGGCTCGAGGCGGCGTGCTGTTCGGGCACGATCGGCTGGATCGCCGATGCGGGTGAAACCAGCAGGCCCACGTACAGCACGAGCACACTGCAGGCGATGCCGCCGAGCCAGCGCCATGGCGCAAGCACGACGCGGCCGTCCACACGGTCGGATATGGGTGTCATCGAGTTGTCCCCAACGAGTGAAGGAAGGAATGGCGCGCATGCGCCGAAGGGTTCACGCACAAGCTCCCCTTGCGCGGCTGCGCGCCGACCTTCACAGGGTCGAAGGCGGCGCGACTGCACCGCGCACGCTAACACAGCCGTGGCCGGTCTGTCCGCCGATCGTGGCGCGCCGCGGTCGCGGCGGGCGTCGCCAGGTGCTGCAACCGGCCCGCCGCGCGGGGCGGCGGGGCGTACCCGGACGGACGCTAGCCGCGCACGTGCGCGATCACGTCGGCGTAGGCCTGCGCACGTGCCGCATCGAGCGCCGCGGCGCCCGGCACATGCATGCGCAGGTCATGCACGCGGCCGTTGTCGAGGCTGTAGATCCAGCCGTGCACGGACACCTGCTGGCCGCGGTCCCAGGCCTCGCGCAGCACCGTGGTGCGGCACACGTTGACCACCTGCTCGATCACGTTGAGCTCGCACAGGCGGTCATGGCGCGCGGCGAAGCCGGTCAGGCCCTCGAACGCGGCCGCATGGCGATGCTTGACGTTCTCGACGTGGCGCAACCAGTTGTCGACCAGGCCCAGACGCCGGTCCTCCAGCACCGCGCGCACGCCACCGCAGCCATAGTGGCCGACCACGATGATGTGCTCGACCTTGAGCACGTCGACCGCGAACTGGATGGTGGACAGTGCGTTGAGGTCGGTGTGCACGACCACGTTGGCGACGTTGCGATGCACGAACACCTCGCCCGGCGCCATGTCGATGATCTGGTTGGCCGGCACGCGCGAGTCCGAGCAGCCGATCCACAGGTACTTGGGCGCCTGCTGCTGCGACAGGCGCTGGAAGTAGGAAGGGTCCTCGGCGCGCAGCGTGTCGGCCCAGCGGCGGTTGCGTTCGAGCAGGTCGCGCAGTTGTTGCGGCATCGTGGTGGCCCGTGGAATGAGGATGGATTATCGCGCCGCGCGCCGGCATCGCGCGATGGCCGGGTGGGCCGCTGGCGGGGCGCGGGCGCGTCAGTGCCGCGCGCCGAGCCTGAGCACCATCTGCGGCAACAGGGCGGCATCGTCCTCGCCCTGCGGCGGTTCGATCTCGTCGAGGTCGAAGCCGAGCATCGCGGCATCGTCCTCGTCGAGACCGTCGAACGCGCGGAACTCGGCATCGAGCAGGGCCATGCGCGCGGCGGTTTCGTCGTCGTAGCGCAGCGTGCCGCCGTCGCTGTCGAACACCTCGGCGATGCCGTCGTCGAGCACGCCGAGCCGGGCCCACACCAGCAGGTCACCCACCACGGCGAGCCACCATTGCGGGGCATGACCACTCACGGGGACGCCCCGGTCAGCGACAGCATCTTGGCGACCGTGGCGAGGATCACGCCGAGCACGATGGCCCAGGCGCCGATGGTGCCGGGAACGGCCAGCGCATTGACCGTGCGGTCGCCGAGCCGGTGCCAGCGCGCGATGAGGAACCAGCCGAAGCCGCGTGGCGTGAACGGCACCACGCCGAGGCGGGCGCGCACCGCCGGGTGGCGATCGCGCAGGGTCACGCTCACCAGCACCCAGATCATGAGGTAGGTGGTCAGCCCCGACACCACGAGGCCGAGCCCGCCGATGAAGATGAACTGATGCCAGGCCGAGGCGGACATGGACTCAGAACTCGGCCGTGCCGGGCGCGCGCGGATAGGGGATCGCGTCGCGGATGTTGCCCAGGCCGCACACGTACACCACGAGGCGCTCGAATCCGAGGCCGAAACCCGCATGCGGCACCGTGCCGTAGCGGCGGAAGTCGCGATACCACTGGTAATGCGCCGGATCGAGGCCGAACTGCGCCATGCGCTGGTCGAGCACGGCCAGCCGCTCCTCGCGCTGCGAGCCGCCCACGACCTCGCCGATGCCCGGCGCGAGCACGTCCATCGCGGCGACCGTGCGGCCGTCGTCGTTGAGGCGCATGTAGAACGCCTTGATCTTCTCCGGGTAGTTGGTCACCACCACGGGGCGGCCGACGTGCTCTTCGGTCAGGAAGCGTTCGTGCTCGGTCTGCAGGTCGGCGCCCCATTCGATCGCATAGTCGAACTTCCTGCCCGACTTCTGCAGGATCGACACCGCCTCGCCGTACTCGATGCGCTCGAACGGCGCCTGCACGAATGCCTCCAGGCGCGAGACCGCGGTCTTCTCCACGCGGTCGGCGAAGAACGCCATGTCATCGGGCCGTTCGGCCAGCACCGCCTTGAACACGAACTTGAGCAGGTCCTCGGCCACGCGCGCATCCTCGGCGAGGTCGGCGAAGGCGATTTCCGGCTCGATCATCCAGAACTCGGCCAGGTGGCGCGTGGTATGCGACTTCTCGGCGCGGAAGGTCGGGCCGAACGTGTACACCTTGCTCAGAGCGAGGCAGTAGGCCTCGACGTTGAGCTGCCCGGACACGGTGAGGAAGGTTTCCTTGCCGAAGAAGTCCTCGCGGAAATCGATCGCGCCGGCGGGCGTGCGTGGCAGGTTCATGAGGTCGAGCGTGGACACGCGGAACATCTGCCCGGCGCCCTCGGCGTCGGAGGTGGTGATGATCGGCGTGTTGACCCAGCAGTAACCGTGCTGGTGGAAGTAGCGGTGGATCGCGTTGGCCAGCGTGTGGCGCACGCGCGTGATCGCGCCGAACAGGTTGGTGCGCGGGCGCAGGTGGGCGACTTCGCGCAGGAACTCGGCCGAGTGCGGCTTGGGCTGGATCGGATAGGTTTCCGGGTCCTCGACCCAACCGACCACTTCGATCGCGCTCGCCTGCAGCTCCACCGACTGGCCCTTGCCCTGCGAGGCGACCAGCTCGCCGCGCGCGACGATCGCGCAGCCGGCGCTCAGATGCAGTACCTCGGAGCTGTAGTTGGCCAGGCTGCTGGGCGCGACCACCTGGATCGCATCGAAGCAGGAGCCGTCGCTGAGGTGGACGAACGACAAGCCGGCCTTGGAATCGCGGCGCGTGCGCACCCAGCCGCGCAGCGTGACCTTGCTGCCCGCGGGCAGCGCGCCCGACAGTGCGCTCTTGACGTCCGTCACGGGCATCGCCGCGTGGTCATTTGCCGACATCACCGGATACTCCTGCACTTGCGGGCGTTGCGCGCCCCATCGATCGAGCCGGCGATGATAGCCGAACTTGTGCGATCATCCGTGGCTGATATCGCGCCATCGACGGCATGCGATGGCACAGGCAAGGGTTGGAACCATGGGCATCCAGATCAGCGCCGCCGCACGCGCGCGCATGCAGGAATTCCTCAGCAGGCAACCGGCCGCGGTCGGCATCCGCTTCGGCATCAAGCGCAGCGGCTGCTCGGGCTTCGGCTACTCGATCGACATGGCCAGCGAGGTCGCCGAGTCCGATGCGGTGTTCGAGCAGGACGGCCTGCGCATCGTGGTCGACCGCAAGTCGTTGCCGCTGGTCGATGGCACCTGGATCGACTTCCAGCGCGATGGCCTCAACGCCGCGTTCGTGTTCAGCAATCCCAACGCGACCGGCGGCTGCGGCTGTGGCAGCAGTTTCACGGTCGACGGCGGGTGAGCCAGGACGCGGGCCCTGTCGTGGCCACCCGCGCCCACGCGGCCGCGCCCGCATCGGCGCCCATAGCCACCGAATCCACGCTCGGCCGCCTGATGCCGCGACTGTTGCGCGTACTCGCGCGCGAGCCGGCACTGGCCGTCACCTGCGCCTATCTGCTGGTCGCGATGGCCGGCATCTTCTTCGTCGACCGCTATTACGCCCGGTTCGGGATCCCGGTACTGAGCCTGTCGCAGATCAGCGATTTCCTCGTTGCGGGTGTCCAGCAGCCGGTGGCCTTGCTGCTGGTGCTGTCGACGCTGCCGATCATCTGGATGTTCGATTGGGTCAACGTGCGTGCCGCCCGGCGCCAGCGCGCCGCCCATGCGCGCCTTGCGGCGCTGGAGCGGCGCAATGCATGGCAACGCCTGCAGTTGCGCTGGTTCAGCTGGAAGCTCGGTGGCGGGCACGCGATGCGCCAGCTGGCGTACCTGGGCATCCTGTTCGGCTATGGCTGGGTGTTCGTCGCCACCTATGCCGACTATCGCGTGCGTCTGGTCGAGCAGGGTCGGGCGCGGCAGGTGCGGGTGTGGCAGGGCGGCGAGGCGCTGCGGCCAAGCCAGGGTGATGCCTGGAGCTATCTGGGCGCGGTGTCCGCTTACGTGTTCGTGTATGACCGCGCCGCGCGCCAGGCGCAGGTGCTGCCGCTGGAAGGGATCGACCGGATCGAGCCGCTGCGACCGGTGGCGGAGGCCGCCGCACCCGCGCCGCAGGCGCTTGCGCCAAAGCGCTGATTCGCCTAGTATTCGCGCCCCCGTTGCGCCGGGCGATCGAAGCGATCGCCGCATTGGCGTCGACGCGGGCCTTGCCTCACCGCAGCGCGGGAGGCTGCCGGCGCGGAAATCCCTCCGCGCGGTACCCACAAGGAGTCGTCATGCGTCATTACGAAATCGTGTTTCTGGTCCACCCTGACCAGAGCGAGCAGGTGCCCGGCATGATCGAGCGCTACAAGGCGCTCATCGAGGGCGATGGCGGCAAGGTGCACCGCCTCGAGGACTGGGGGCGGCGCCAGCTGGCCTATCCGATCCAGCACCTGGCCAAGGCCCACTACGTGCTCATGAACATCGAGTGCACGCAGGCGGTGCTGAGCGAACTGCAGTCGGGCTTCCGCTTCAACGATGCGGTGCTGCGCCACCTGATCGTGGCGCGTGAGGCTGCGGTGACCGAGATGTCGCCGATCATGAAGAACAAGGATGACAAGGGCGGCCGTCGTCGCGACGACGAAGGCTTCGGTTTCGGCGACATGGACGACGAGCCGCGTCCGCGCCGTGAGCGCGCCGCGCGCGAAGAGGCCGGCAGCGAGCCGGCGGCCGAATAAGCACCCGCCCAGATCCAGGAGCACATCACGATGTCCAAGTTCTTCCGCCGCAAGAAGTTCTGCCGTTTCAGCGCCGAGGGCGCCACCGAGATCGACTACAAGGATCTCAACCTGCTGCGCCAGTACATCGGCGAAACCGGCAAGATCGTGCCCAGCCGCATCACCGGCACCAAGGCGCGCTACCAGCGCATGCTGTGCACCGCCGTCGAGCACGCGCGCTTCCTCGCGCTGCTGCCCTACAGCGACGCCCACTGAGCAAGTTCCGTCGCGCGCTGCGCGACGGACCTCCACTCTCCCCGCGGGGAGAGCCATGGGCCTGGCGGTTGCCGCGGCATGCGACAGCGCCGCCTCCGCCATGCCCGTTCGGACAGCGCAAGCTGCGCCGGAATCCCCGACGCTAACGAATCAGGAGCACCACCATGGAACTCATCCTCCTCCAGAAAGTAAAGAACCTCGGCAACCTTGGCGACAAGGTCAAGGTCAAGCCCGGCTATGGCCGCAACTACCTCGTGCCGCAGGGCAAGGCCACCGCGGCCACGCCCGCCAACATCGCCGAGTTCGAACAGCGTCGCGCCGAGTACGAGGCGCGCGCGAACCAGCTGCTGTCGGGCGCCGAGGCGCGCCAGGCGCAGTTCGCCGACGCCCAGGTCACGATCAAGGCCAACGCGAGCCCCGAGGGCAAGCTGTTCGGCTCGGTCGGCCCGCGTGACATCGCCGAGGCGTGCACCGCGATCGGCATCGCGCTCGACAAGAGCGAGGTGGTGATGGGCGAGGGCCCGATCCGCCACACCGGCGAGTTCGAAGTGCAGGTGCACCTGCACGCCGACGTGAGCGCCACGCTCAAGGTCATCGTCGCCGCCGACGAGTGATCCGCGCCTGTGCGCGGCCCCATCCGGCCATGGACCACGGGCGCCGCAGGGCGCCCGTTGTGTTTGCGGCGGTGGTGGCCCACACGGTGGAGGTGCGCGCGCTGCGCCGGGGCACCACCAACAGGTTTTCCACAGGGTTGTTGTCTCGACAGGTGAGACGCGCTTGTCGATGATGGTCGCTGCGACGAGGCGAGCAGCGATGGCACAGAGCGAACGCAGGAATCCGATCTCCAACGTCGAAGCGCTGCGCGTGCCGCCGCATTCGATCGAGGCCGAACAGGCGGTGCTCGGCGGCCTCATGCTCTCGCCCGAGGCGTGGGATCGCGTCGCCGACCGTATCGGCGTGGACGATTTCTACCGCAAGGAACATCGCGTGATCTATCGCGCGATCGAGGACCTCGCCAACAAGAGCATGCCGTGCGACGCGGTCACGCTCGGCGACTGGTTCGTCGCCAACAACCTCGCCGACCAGGTCGGCGGCGCCAGTTACGTGATCGAGCTGGCCAACTCCACGCCCAGCGCCGCCAACATCACCGCCTATGCCGACATCGTGCGCGAGAAGTCGGTGCTGCGCCAGCTCATCGACGTCGGCACCGAGATCGCGGGTGATGCCTTCGTGCCCGACGGCCGCTCCAGCAAGGAACTGCTCGAAGTCGCCGAGCAGAAGGTGTTCCACATCGCCGAGATGGGCGCGCGCGGGCGGCAAGGCTTCGTGCCGATGCGCAGCGCGGTCAAGGAGGCGTTCCAGTTGCTGCATCAGCGCTACGAGAATCGTGGCTCGGTGACCGGACTGCCCACCGGCTTCATCGACCTCGACGAGATGACCGCGGGCCTGCAGCCGTCCGACCTCATCATCGTGGCGGCGCGCCCGTCGATGGGCAAGACCGCGCTCGCGGTCAACATGGCCGAGTACGCCGCGCTCAAGACGCGCAAGGCGGTGGCGGTGTTCTCGATGGAAATGTCGGCCTCGCAACTCGCCTTCCGGTTGATTTCCTCGCTCGGCCGCATCAACCAGCAGAACCTGCGCACCGGCGACCTCGCCGAGGACGAGTGGCCGCGCGTGACCAGCGCGATCACGCTGCTGCAGGACGCCAAGATCTTCATCGACGACACGCCCGCGCTGTCGCCGGGCGAGTTGCGCGCGCGTGCGCGTCGGCTCAAGCGCGAGCATGACCTCGGCCTCATCGTGATCGACTACCTGCAGCTCATGCAGGTGCCCGGCACCAAGGAGAACCGCGCCACCGAGATCTCGGAGATCTCGCGCGGGCTCAAGAGTCTGGCCAAGGAGCTCAACATCCCGGTGATCGCGCTGTCGCAGCTCAACCGCTCACTGGAGCAGCGCACCGACAAGCGCCCGGTGATGGCCGACCTGCGTGAATCGGGCGCGATCGAGCAGGATGCCGACGTGATCATGTTCATCTACCGCGACGACTACTACAACGCCGACGGCGGCGAGAAGGGCGTGGCCGAAATCATCATCGGCAAGCAGCGCAACGGCCCCACCGGCGTGGTCAAGCTTGCGTTCCTCGGCCAGTTCACCAAGTTCGAGAACCTTGCCAGCGACCGCTACATGGCCGGCTACGGCTGAGTGGTGGCGCTGCGGCCGGCACACGGCAGGACGATGCACGCACGCGGTCCGCGCCGCGCCCCGCCATCGCCCGCGGTGTGCCATGAACTGCCGGCACGATGCCGGCGTCCTGTACCATCGTCGCCGCGCCGCCATCGTGTGTGGCCCGGCGGCCTGACGGCGCGCGGCGTGCGCGCCTTCCATCGTGGATCCCAGCCAGTCGTGCGCTCAGCCTGTGCCACCATCCATCTCGCCGCCCTGCGCGCCAACCTGCAGCGTGCGCGCGAACTTGCCGCGGGCGCGCGCATCATGGCCGTGGTCAAGGCCGACGGCTACGGGCACGGGCTCGAGCGCGTCGCCCATGCGCTTGCCGGCGCCGATGCCTTCGGTGTCGCCGCGATCGCCGATGGCCAGCGCCTGCGCGCCGCCGGCGTGCACCAGCGCATCGTGGTGCTGGCCGGTCCGGACGCGCCCGGTGACCTGGCCGAGCTGCGCCGGCTGCGCCTGGATGCGGTGATCCATGACGATGCCCAACTGGCCTGGCTCGAAGCCGACACCGACCCGCGCCCGTTGCGGTTGTGGCTCAAGCTCGACACCGGCATGCATCGGCTCGGCTTCGCGCCTGCGCGTGCACGCGAGCTGCATGCGCGCCTGCGTGCGTTGCCGGGCGTGGATCCGGCGCTCGTGCTGATGACCCATTTCGCCAATTCGGACGTGTTCGACGATGCGTCGACCGCGCGCCAGATCGAATGCTTCGCCCGGGCCACGCACGGCCTCGACGGCGAGCACTCGCTGGCCAATTCGGCCGCACTGCTGGGCTGGCCGGCCGCGCGTGGCCAGTGGCTGCGCGTGGGCGGTCTGCTCTACGGCATGTCGGTGGTCGCGGGAACCACCGCGGCCGATTTTGGTTTCGCGCCGGCGATGACGCTGGCGACGCGGCTGGTGGCCGTGCACACGTTGCGCGAGGGCGACCACGTCGGCTACGCGGCGAGTTGGCAGTGCCCGCAGGACATGCCGGTGGGCGTCGCCGCGATCGGTTACGGCGATGGCTACCCGCGCCATGCCGCGAGCGGCACGCCGGTGCTGGTCGGCGGCCGGCGCGCGGCCGTGATCGGCCGCGTGTCGATGGACCTCGTGACGATCGACCTGCGCAACGTGCCCGATGCGCGCGTCGGTGATGCGGTGGTGCTGTGGGGACCGCAGCTGCCGGTCGAACAGGTGGCCGCGCATGCCGGCACCATCGCCTACGCCCTGACCTGCGGCGTGACCCGGCGCGTGCGCTTTGCCGAGGACGCGGGCTGATGGCCAAGGCCAGGACCGCCTACGTGTGCGCCGAATGCGGCGCCGAGCACGGCAAGTGGCAGGGCCAGTGCGCCGACTGCGGCGCGTGGAACTCGCTCGGCGAAGTCGTGCTGCAGCCGGCCGCCAAGGCCGCGGTGGCGGCGCGCGGCGGCTATGCGGGTGGCGCGGGCGCAGCCCAGGTCACGCCGCTCGCGCGCGTCGCGGCCGAGGCCGAACAGCGCCTGGCCACCGGCATCGGTGAACTCGACCGCGTGCTCGGCGGTGGGCTGGTCGCCGGTTCGGTGGTGCTGATCGGCGGCGATCCGGGCATCGGCAAGTCGACCCTGCTGCTGCAGATGCTCGGCATGCTCGCCGCGCGCGCACGCGGGCTGTACGTGACCGGCGAGGAGTCGCTCGCGCAGGTGGCATCGCGCGCGCAGCGCCTGGGCATCGGCCTCGAAGGAATCGATGCGCTGGCCGAGACCTCGATCGAGCGCATCCTCGGCGAAGTGGTGGGCGCGCGCCCGCAGGTGCTCGTGGTCGATTCGATCCAGACGATCTGGACCGAACTGCTCGGTGCCGCGCCGGGCTCGGTGTCGCAGGTGCGCGAGACGGCGGCGCGACTGGTGCGCTTTGCCAAGGAAAGCGGCACCAGCGTGTTGCTGGTGGGCCACGTCACCAAGGAAGGCGGCATCGCCGGCCCGCGCGTGCTGGAACACATGGTCGATGCGGTGCTGTATTTCGAGGGCGAGGCGGGCAGTCGCCTGCGCGTGCTGCGCGCATTCAAGAACCGCTTCGGCGCGGTCAACGAACTGGGTGTGTTCGCGATGGGCGACAAGGGCCTGCGCGAGGTGCCCAATCCCTCGGCGATCTTCCTGTCGACGCATGCCCAGCCCACGCCCGGCAGTGCGGTCATGGTCACGCGCGAAGGCACGCGGCCGCTGCTGGTCGAGGTGCAGGCGCTGGTCGACCAGTCCTCGCTGGGCAACCCGCGCCGCGTCGCGCTGGGCCTGGAGCAGAACCGCCTGGCCATGCTGCTCGCGGTGCTGCATCGCCATGGCGGCGCCGCGGTGTACGACCAGGACGTGTTCGTCAACGTGGTCGGCGGCATCCGCGTGCAGGAAACCGCGGCCGACCTGCCGGTGTTGCTCGCGGTGCTGTCGAGCTTTCGCGACCGCGCGCTGCCCGACAAGACCGTGGCCTTCGGCGAAGTCGGCCTGTCGGGCGAGATCCGGCCCGTGCCCAACGGCGAGGAGCGGCTCAAGGAAGCCGCCAGCCACGGCTTTCGCCGTGCGATCGTGCCCAAGGCCAATGCCCCCAGGAAGTCACACCTGGGTAAGCTGGAGATCGTGGCGGTGGAGCGGCTGGCGCAGGCGCTGCAGGCGGCGCGCGAGTGACGCGGCCGGCGGCGCCGGGAGCGTCATCTTAGCCTTGTCATGGGCGCTTGCGACAGTCTGGGCGCGGCGCGCATTCGCGCCTAAGATCGGCCCATGTCGGTCGTGCTCGAACATCCCGCTTCGCTACTGCCCAGCCGCTTCGCCTGGCTCATGGGCCTGTATGCGGAGAACTACCATCGGCTCGCGCGCCTGTTCGCGACCGAGCGGCTCGCGTTGGGCCGTTACCGTTCCAGCCTCGACGACGGCCTGGACCTGCACCTGGACGTGCTCGAACGCCATCGCTACACGCTCGACCTGCGCCTGAGCTACGCGTTCGTCGATGCCGCCACCGGCGAGCCGGCGCCGTCGGCGCAACTGCGCGTGTACCAGGATGCGCACATGGCCGAGGTGCTCGACCTGTGCGCGGACCGGCGCCTCGTGCGCGCGATCGGCCCGCTGCATCCGGCGCGCAGCCTGCTGCAGCGGCGCGTGCGCATGAGCTCGTTCCTCAACCGCTGGCTCGAATACCTGGCCGAGCAGGGGCATTCGGTGGGCACGCTGGAGCGCCTGGATCTGGCCGCCGCTGCGAGTTGAGCCGTGCGGGCGCCGGGTGCGCCCACGCCTGCACCCGTACGAGTGGTCCACGGCGGCGGCGCGTCCCCGGGCGCGCTTCACAGCGGGCTCGCGCGCGACCGTCGCGGGACTCCAGCATGGCCGCGGCACTGTTCGCCAGACGTTAGGCCCGCGGCAACAAAGTGTTGTGGCGGCGGCGCCGCTGCTGCCGGCGCGGCCGTTGTGCGCTATCGTGCCGCTGCCGCGCAATCGCGCGATGGATGGAGCAGAGGGTGGCCACGGCCTCACGCGACGCACCGCACGATGCGCTGGTGGTGGCGATTTCCTCGCGCGCGTTGTTCGACCTGTCCGAAAGCCATGCGCTGTTCGAGCGCAGCGGGGTCGAGGCGTTCGCGCGCCACCAGATCGAGCGCGAGGACGAACTGCTGCCGCCGGGCATGGCCTTGCCGCTGGTGCAGAAGCTGCTCGCGCTCAACGACGGCGCGGTGGGCGCGCCGCGCGTGGAGGTGATCCTGCTGTCGCGCAATTCGGCCGACACCGGCCTGCGCATCTTCAACTCGATCGAGCACTATGGCCTGGGCATCACCCGCGCGGTGTTCACGCGGGGTGAGCCGACCTTGCCCTACGTGCGTGCATTCGGCGCCGACCTGTTCCTGTCCGCCAACCCCGACAGCGTGGCCAATGCACTGGCCAGTGGTATCGCCGCGGCGACGATCCTGCCGTCGAAGGCCGCGCGCGTGAGCTCGCGCCAGGTGCGCATCGCCTTCGACGGCGATGCGGTGCTGTTTGGCGACGAGTCCGAACGCGTGTCCGAGCAGGGCGGCATCGAGGCCTTCCACCGCCACGAGACCGAGCGCGCGAGCGAGCCGTTGTCGGGCGGACCATTCCGCGGTTTCCTCGATGCGCTGCATCGCCTGCAGGACGCATTCCCGAGCGAGGACGCGCCGATCCGCACTGCGCTGGTGACCGCGCGCTCGGCGCCCGCGCACAAGCGCGTGATCCTCACGCTGCGCGAGTGGGGTGTACGCATCGACGAGGCGCTGTTCCTCGGCGGCCGCGCCAAAGGGCCGTTCCTGGAGGCGTTCGGCGCCGACATCTTCTTCGACGACTCGCCGGTCAACATCGAATCGGCGCGCCAGCACGTGGCCACCGGCCACGTGCCGCGGCGCGCGCGCCCCGGCGGGGCGGGTTGAGGCACGCGGGCGCCCGCCGCCCGCGCCCGCAGCGTCACGCCGGGATCGCGGCGGCGGCTTGGGGCGAGGCGGGGCTCAGAACGGGCCGAGTGCGTCGACCTTGGCGATCAGGGCGCGGCGCACGTGGTCGTGCAGCGGCTTGTGCCAGTGCACGAGCAGGTGCTGCGGTCCGGCTGGCTCGAAGCCGGCGGCGAGGTCGACCTCGAGCGCGCGCGGATCGCCGCAATAGCCGAAGAACGCCTCGCAGCGGTCGGCATAGCGCGCGAACATGTACTTGATGAGCAGGTACCACACGCCGCCCGCGGCGCGGATCGCGGCCGCCTGCGCGGCCGGCAGGCAGCGCATCACCGGGCCGTCGGTGCAGGCGCCGCCGATGAGGCACACGTCACCGAACTCGCCGGCGTGCGAGTAGCCGGCCACGCGCAATACGCCATCGTCGGCGCGATGCAGCGCGACCAGATGATGGCCGGCGAGTGGGGGCGGCGAGCCGAACTTGCGCTGGAACAGGCCCGCGGCGAGCAGGTCGGCGTGGTCGATCTCGGTGATCGTGAAGTATTCGCGCAGCGCGGCGGGAATCGTGTGCAGGGCGGCCTGGTGCATGCGGCAGGGTCGGCAGTGGGTCGCGCTACTGTAGCGGCATTGGCCGCGGCGCGGCTCAGGGGCTGGCTTCGGCCAGCACCACCGCGAACTGCTCGGGGCTGCGCCAGTGCTGGCCGCAAACGTAACGCGGCAGGTTCCAGCGCGCGGCCTGCGCGGTGACCGGGGCCGGCGTGGTGCCGAAAGCGGCGCGCAGGCGATGCTCGGCGCCGTGATGGGGCAGATATTCGTGCACGAGGTAGTCGCTGGACTCGCCGTAGGGAAACGCGAACAGGCTCGCGCGGTGCGGCGCGAGCCGGGCGTCGAGCCAGTCGGCGGCGACGCGGATCTCGGCATCGGCCTCGGCCCAGGTCTGGATGCTGCGGAAGGTGCCGGTGCGGCCGTCGCGCTGGGCGGTCTGCGGCAGGGTGTCGTGGTTGTGGTCCCAGCTGTGGCTTTCGATCGAGATGATCCCCTCGCGCTGCGCCAGCGGCCACCATTGGTCACCCCACCAGCCGCGACCGACCAGACAGGTGCGGTCGAGGACCGCGCGGGCGGCCGGTGACACGATCACGAAGCTGGTGGCGTGCACGGGCGAGCCGGTCTCGTCGCGGAAGTCGCGCAGGATGCCGGCAAAACCGCGTTGCGGGCCGCAGCCGGGATGGTCGAGGTCGTGCCAGTCGAACCATGCGCCGTCATCGAAGCTCAGCGCCACCGCACGCTCGACCTGCGCGGGCGCGATCTCGCCCAGCAGCGCCGCGACCACCTGCGCGAGCGGCACGATGCGCCAGCCGCCGCGGTGCAGCGCGCGCAGGTCGGCGGCCAGCGCCACGTGGTCGTTGTCGGCATAGTCGTTGCCGGCGATGTTGACCGAGTGGTAGGTGAGGACGGGCACGCGCATGGCTGCAGTATCGCCGCCGCCGCCGCCGCTGTCGCCTGGGGCCAAGGCGGCGCTGCCGGCGGTGCGCGGCGGCACGCTACAATGCCGCCTTTGCCTTGATCCGGATCCGCCATGCCTGCCACCGCGCTCAACCCGCTCGATCTGTACGACATCCGCTCGCTGCTGTCCGAAGAGGAACGCATGGTGCAGGACACGGTGGCGCGCTTCACCGACGAGCGCGTGCTGCCGATCATCGGCGACTGCTTCGAGCAGGGGCGTTTCCCCACCGAGCTCATCCCCGAGATGGCTGAACTGGGCCTGCTCGGCGCGACCCTGCCCACCGAGTACGGATGCGGCGGCATGAACGGCGTGAGCTATGGCCTCATCTGCCAGGAACTGGAGCGTGGTGATTCTGGACTGCGCAGCTTCGCCTCGGTGCAGAGCTCGCTGTGCATGTATCCGATCCATGCCTACGGCAGCGAGGCGCAGAAGCGGCAATGGCTGCCGCAGATGGCCGCGGGCAAGGTGATCGGCTGTTTCGGCCTCACCGAGCCGCACGGCGGCTCCGATCCGGCCAACATGAAGACCCACGCGAAGCAGGATGGCGGCGACTGGGTCATCAATGGCGCCAAGATGTGGATCACCAATGGCAACCTCGCCCACATCGCGATCATCTGGGCGCAAACCGTCGATGGCATCCAGGGCTTCATCGTGCCGACCGACAGCAAGGGCTTCACCGCGCAGGAGGTGCACAAGAAGATGAGCCTGCGCGCGTCGGTCACCAGCGCGCTGTTCCTCGACAACGTGCGCGTGCCCGAGGCCAACCGCCTCGCCGGCGTGAAGGGACTCAAGGGGCCGCTCGGCTGCCTGACCCAGGCGCGCTACGGCATCACCTGGGGTCCGATCGGTGCCGCGATCGCCTGCTTCGCCGAGACCACCGAGTACGCCAAGAACCGCACCCTGTTCCAGCGCCCGATTGCGGCGACCCAGGCGGTCCAGCTCAAGCTGGCCGACATGGCTCGCCGCATCACGCTGGCGCAACTGCTGTCGCTGCAGCTCGGGCGCCTCAAGGACGCGGGCACCATGCAGCCGACCCAGGTGTCGCTGGCCAAATGGAACAACTGCCGCATGGCCATCGACATCGCGCGCGAATGCCGCGACATCCTCGGTGGCGCCGGCATCACCACCGAGCACAGCCCGATCCGGCATGCGCTCAACCTCGAATCGGTCATCACCTACGAGGGCACCGAGACCGTGCACCAGCTCGTGGTCGGCCGCGAGGTGACGGGTATCAACGCGTTCTAGGAGTGCGCGTCATGCACAAGGCCCTGCTGGTCCTGTTGTCCATTGCGCTGCTTGGCGCGCTCGGCTTCGCGGCTTGGCAATGGCAGGCGAGCCGCGAACAGCAGGCGCGGCTGGCCACCGCGGTGGCCGACCTGCGCGAGAGCCAGCAGCAGGTGCAGCGATCGCTGCAGGATGCCGAGCGCGCCCTGACCGAATCGCGCGAGGAGCAGGCGCGCATGCGCGAGACGCTGGTCGACGAGGCCACGTTGCGTATGCGCGACGATCTCGTGGTGGCCGGCGCGATGCGCGTGGCGGTTGCCGAGTTCCACGCCGCGATGGGCAGGATGCCGACCTCGCATGCCGAGGCGGGCTTGCCCGAAGCCAGCCACTACCGCGGCCAGTCGTTGCGCTCGGCCAGCCTGCTGGGCGATGGCAGCATCGAACTGGTGTTCGACGCGAGTTCGGGCGTCGATGGCGGGCGTGTTCGCCTGGTCGTCGATGCCTCGCATGCCGACGCGATGGGGCTGCAATGGCACTGCGTGACGAGCGACTACCCGCTCATCAAGCGGGTGTCGCCGGCCTGCGACTACGTGGCGCGCGATGCACCATCGCCAGCACTGGAGATAGCCGGCCCATGAATGCCGCCGCAGCCCGTGGCTGCAAAGCCGGCGGCGGAGGCAGCGCATGAGCGGCCAGCCGCGTCTGGAAACCGAGCACCTCGTGCTGCGCCTGCCGCAGTTGGAGGATTTCGACCGTTACGCCGAGTTGTTCTGCCATCCCACCGCCGCGCGCATCATCGGTGGCGGCGTGGCGCGCGGCGATGCGTGGCGGCGCTTCCTGCAGATGCCCGGGGCGTGGGCGGTGCAGGGCTTTGCGATGTTCTCGCTGATCGAGAAGGACAGTGGACTGTGGGTCGGCCAGGCCGGGCCCTGGCAACCCGACGGCTGGCCCGGTACCGAGGTGGGCTACGCGCTGCACCAGGACGCGCGCGGCAAGGGGTATGCGGTGGAAGCATGCAGCGCCGCGATCGACTGGGCCTTCGCCACGTTGGGCTGGCGCGAGGTGATCCACTGCATCGATGCGAGCAACACCGCCTCGCAGGCCGTCGCGCGTCGCCTCGGCTCGCGCAATCGCGGGCCGGGCAAGCTGCCGCCGCCGCTGGACACGCATGCCATCGACATCTGGGGCCAGAGCCGCGAGGAGTGGCTGGCGCGGCGCGCGCGGTCGTAGCAGCGTGGGCGGCTGCGCCCGTTTCAGCACTGGATGATGCGACACGACCCGGTCAGACGGGCCGCGCCATGTGGCGCATGCAATGCATGGGCCGGTACGCCGGCGCGAAGCAGGCACTTGCGTGCCTGCTTCGCTTCCGGGCGGTTTTGGCCGGTCGGACGGCGCAGGTTCTCAATGGCGGCGCAGCGCCACCAACCCGACGATGGCCAATGCCAGCAGCATCATGAGCGTGCCCAGCGGACCGGTCGCGGGCACCGCGTTGACGTTGCCGCCGGGACCGGTGCCGCCCGTGACCGTGAAGCCGTTGAACAGCGTCGCATTGAGCGTACCGTTGCTGCCGCCGACGTCGCGCGGGCCCAGGGCGGCCGAGTCGGCGATGGTCAAGGTGGCCGTGGCGGTGTTGGCATCGACGATCACGACATTGGTCACGGTGATGCCGCTGCCGAACGCAAAGCTGGTGCCGGGTCCAAATCCGAGCCCGGTGATGGTCACGTTGACGGTTTGTCCCTGCGCGCCGCTCGCGGGCGTCACGCTGTTGATGTTGAACAGCGCCACCGCCGGGATCTCACCGAATGAGGTGACGCCCTGGATCGTGACGCTGGCACCGGGCGCGATCGTGCGGTTCCACTGCAGCGCAGCGCCATTGTCGATGCAGCCGGTGGCGAGCGCGTTGTCGAGTGCGGCGCCGCCGATCTGCGACCAGATCGAACTGTAGCTGGCGCCGGACCATGCATCGGCCGGGGTCTGCGGGATCAGCAGGATGTAGTAGCTCGGAGTGGTGCCGCAGTCCTGGCCGCCAATGATGCCGGCGCCCGCATCGCGGTACGGGACGCCGCTGTCGGCGCCGGCGAGGTAGATGTCGGCGCCGAGGAACACCGTTGCATTCTGCGGGCTGCTGCCTTGGTTGGTCAGGGTGAGGCTCTTGGTGAAGTAGTTCTGACCATTCACATAGCGCACCACCTGGGTGCCGCGCAGGCCTGAACTGCCCAGTGTCACGCTGACGCTGACCTGGAACGGATCGGCTGCGGTGCCTGTCCCGGTCACCGGAGTGACGCTGCGCGTGGCGTAGGGCGTGGCCGCACCCAGATTGGAAGTCGCCGAACCCTCGTGGTCGGCGAAGTCGGGCGTGAATTGCACGCCCCCCGCATGCACGATCCAGCCCATGTCGGCGGTGTCGCTCGAATCGGACGGGTAGATCTGGCCGACGCCGGGGATGTCGGCGTTGAACACCTGAAAGGACAGGTCATCGCCGACGCGCACGGTGAGCGGCGCGCCCGCAATCGTGGTGATGGCTGGCACCGCCTGCGGCGCGGTCACCGCGAGCGTGCCGGGCTTGCCGGCCTGCGCGGATGCGACCAGGCACAGCGTGAACAGCGCTGCCGTCCCGAGGCGGGACAAGAGCGAAGGCATGGAACTGGACATGTCTGACAATCTCCTTTTGCGTGAGGCCAGGGGCCGGCTGGGTGTTGCCGAAGCGGGTCGTGGATACCTGCATGGGACGCACCTTGCGTGCGCGCTGCGCTGGGCAGGGCGACGACAGGGTGGCTTAGGGTGAGCGCGATCCGGACCGCGCCGATTCATGAGCTCATAACGCGAAAGCGAACCGGAAACTGACATGGGTGCCTGCATTGCCGGCCTCCCAGCGCCGGCGCGGGTTTGGCCTCGCGACCACTGGCGCCAAGACCGGACATCGTGCTGTGGCGATCGCACATGCGCCGCGGCTATGCTTGCGGGTTTTCCACGGTCGGTGGCGATGGCTGCCGCCAGCCATCCGTCTCAAGGTTCGCCATGTCCGTCGCACAGCCCATCCCAGCCCGGCAGAAAAACGTAAATAGAGCCGAGGTTTGCGATCAAAACTTCAAGGAATTCGTCCAGAACTGGCGAGGCCGGGTGAACCCGGCACTGCTGGCCGGGGGGCTGTGCAGCGAGCGCGACTTCGGCGAACTGTTCGAGTCCCAGCTCATCTCGCGCCACCTCGACCTCATGGCGCGCGTGCTGCGCGTGCAGAACAAGGTGTTCTACACGATCGGATCGTCGGGGCACGAGGGGAATGCGATGGTGGCGCGGCTCACCCGCCACACCGACCCGGCGTTCCTGCACTACCGCAGTGGCGCGTTCATGGCCGAGCGTTTCCGCAAGCTGCCAGGCATGGATCCGATCATGGACTCGGCGCTGTCGTTCGCGGCCAGCGCCGAGGATCCGGCCTCGGGCGGACGCCACAAGGTCTGGGGCAGCAAGCCGCTGTGGGTGATTCCGCAGACCTCGACCATCGCCTCGCACCTGCCCAAGGCGCTGGGCACCGCGGTGGCGATCGAGCAGGCGCGGCGCATCGGCCATGTGCTGCCGGTGCCGGAGGATTCGATCGCGATCTGCTCGTTCGGCGATGCCTCGTCCAACCATGCCACCGCGCAAACCGCGTTCAACGCGGCGGCGTGGACCGCCTACCAGAAGCTGCCGGCCCCGGTGTTGTTCGTGTGCGAGGACAACGGCATCGGCATCTCGGTCAAGACCCCGACCGATTGGGTGCGCGCCAATTTCGAAGGCCGCCGCGACCTCGACTATTTCTTTGCCGATGGCCTGGACCTGGTCGCCGGCTACGAGCAGGTGGCGCGCGCGGTCCATCATGTGCGCAGCACACGCCGCCCGACCTTCCTCCACCTGCGCACCACGCGGATCATGGGGCATGCGGGCACCGACTTCGAGATCGAGTGGCGCAGCATCGAGGAGCTCATGGCGGTGGAGGCGACCGATCCGCTGTTGCGCTCGGCCGCGATCGCGCTCGAGAGTGGGCTGCATACGCCCGAGTCGCTGCTCGCGCGCTACGAGGCGATCCGCGCCCAGTGCTTTGCCGCCGCCGAGGAGGCCGACCGACGGCCGCGGCTGGACACGCTCGATGCCGTGATGGCACCGCTGGCGCCGTACACGCCGGACAAGGTCGCCGCCGAGGCACGGCGTGCCGACCATGCCACGCGCCGCGTGGCCGCGTTCGGCGGCGAGGACAAGCTGCCCGAGAAGCAGCCGCCGCGGCATCTGGCGATCCAGATCAACCATGCGCTGCACGACCTGTTTGCCAAGTATCCCGAAGCGCTGCTGTTCGGCGAGGATGTGGCGCAGAAGGGCGGCGTGTACACCGTCACCAAGGGCCTGCACAAGGCGTTCCGCAACGCGCGCGTGTTCAACACCCTGCTCGACGAGACGATGATCCTCGGGCTGGCCCAGGGCTACGCCAACATGGGCATGCTGCCGCTGCCGGAGATCCAGTACCTGGCCTACTTCCACAATGCCTGCGACCAGATCCGCGGCGAGGCCGCCAGCCTGCAGTTCTTCTCCAACAACCAGTACCGCAATCCGATGCTCGTGCGCATCGCCGGGCTCGGCTACCAGCGCGGCTTCGGCGGGCATTTTCACAACGACAACTCGATCGCGGCGCTGCGCGACATCCCCGGTCTCGTGGTGGGCTGCCCGAGCCGTGGCGACGATGCGGCGATGATGCTGCGCACGCTGGCCGCGCTGGCCAAGGTCGACGGGCGTGTCACGGTGCTGCTCGAACCGATCGCGCTGTACATGACCAAGGACCTGTACGAGGCCGGCGACGGCCAGTGGCTCACGCGCTACCCGCCGCCGGAGCAGGCCCTGGTGCTGGGCGAGGCGCGCATCTACGAGGCCGGCAACGCCGCGGCCGAGGCGCCGCCCACGGCGCCGCCCTGCGACCTGGTGATCTTCACCTACGGCAATGGCGTGCCGATGAGCCTGCGCGCCGCCCGCCGGATCGAGCAGGAACTGGGCTGGAAGGTGCGCACCATCGACCTGCGCTGGCTGGTGCCGCTCAATGAGCCGTTCATCGCCGCCCAGGCCGCCCGTGCCCGGCGCATCCTCGTGGTCGACGAAGGGCGCCATTCGGCCGGGGTGGGCGAGGGCGTGATCACGGCCATCGTCGAGGGCGGGCACGGCGCCCTCCCGCTGCGGCGCGTGGTCGGCGCCGACACCTACACCCCGCTCGCGGGCGCGGCCTTCCTCGTGCTGCCGGGCGATGCCGACATCGTCGCTGCCGCGCGGGCGCTGCGCTGATGCGCGTGGGCGCGACGCGCTAGAATCGCGCGATGACCGAACACCGCGCCCTGACCATCCTGTTTGCCGACGTGTCGGGCAGCACGCGCCTGTTCGAGACCCGTGGCGACCTTGCCGCGCGGCAGATCATCGCGGCCGTGCTCGCGGCGCTGGCCGAAATCACCTCGCGCCATGGTGGGCGCGTGGTCAAGACCATCGGCGACGAGGTCATGTGCACGTTCCCGGGCCCGCTCAACGGCCTGCTCGCGGCCACCGACATGCATCGGCGCATCAAGGCCGACGCGGGATTCCAGCAGGACAACGTCGCGATCCGCGTCGGTCTGCACCATGGCGAGGCACTGCTCGAGAATGGTGACGTGTTCGGCGACGCGGTCAACGTCGCCGCACGCATGGCCGACAAGACGCTCGCGCGGCGCGACCAGATCGTGACCACCGCGAGTACCGTGGAAGGCGTCACCAGCGTGACCGGCATGCGCATCCGCTCGCTCGGCAGCGCCTGGGTGCAGGGCAAGCAGGCGCCGCTGGAGATCGTCGACGTGCTGTGGCAGGAGGATCTCGCGCCCGTCACCACCGTGCAGCGCGTGATGCAGGCCGAGCAGGCCGTGTCGGCGCGTGCGCGCCTGCTGCTGCGCCATCGCGGGCAGGTGTTCGAGCTGGGCGAGGACGCCACCTTCTCGATCGGTCGCGATCCGGCCAGCAGCCTCGTGATCGAAACCGAATGGGTGTCGCGCAATCACGCGCTGATCGAATGGAAGCGCGGCCACTTCATGTTTGCCGACCGCTCCACCAACGGCAGCTGGATCCGCACCGACCCCGGTCACGAGGTGCTCGTGCACCGCGACGAGGTGCACCTGCGCCGGCTCGGCTCGATCAGCCTCGGCCAGGCGCATGGCGCCAACGACGCCGACCTCGTGCATTTCGAGTGCAGCGAGTCCTGACGCGATGCGAGCCTTCGCGCGTACGCGCGCGGCTCAACCGCCATCGAAGCCGTTGCGGAAGATCTGGTCGTAGTCGCCCGGGGGCAGGTCGCTGCCCTGGAAGATGCCCATCGGCGTGTAGCCGGCATAGCCGGGGAACACGTAGTAGATGTTGGGATTGCCCATGCGCCGGATCAGCGCCTCGCTGATCACGCGGCGGTAGTCGGTGGTCACCGCGACATCGGTGCCTTCGTACAGCTGCTCGCCGGAAAGTCCCGGGAAGGTGCCGTACACCTGGCCGCCGTTGACGCGCCCGCCCAGCGCCAGCATCACGTTGCCGTAGCCGTGGTCGGTGCCGCCGTCGGCATTTTCGAGCACGCGCCGGCCGAACTCGCTCACCACGATCACGCTGACCTGATTCATGTAATTGGTCGGGCCGCTGGCGAGGTCGGTGTAGAACGCATTGAGACCCTTGGACAGGCTTTCGACCTGATTGCCGAACCAGTCCCAGCTCTGGGTCGGGTTGCCTTGGCCGACATGGGTGTCCCAGTTGCCCAGGTCGATCGTGACCGCGCGCAGGCCCACGCCCTGCTTGATGAGGTTGGCCACGTCGCGCAACTGGTCGCCGAAACCGTCGTTGTAGGGCAAGTCGTAGTTGGCGCCGCCCGACGGCGTGTAGCCCGCAAAGTCGATGCCGCGCAGCAGCGCGAGCGAGGCGAGGGTTTCGGCGCCCGCGCGTTCGAGCGCGGTAGTGCCGTTCCACAGCGCGTTCATGCGCGCGACGGCGCCGGCGCCGGTCACGCCGGGCGGGTCGGCCGCAT
>WBZO01002338.1_pt1 | contig 25001 bp, 22 predicted proteins | sample 5204261 | NCBI WGS metagenome assembly WBZO01 (sample SAMN12412400, study PRJNA552823) | activated sludge metagenome | isolation source: activated sludge from anammox sidestream of wastewater treatment plant... | place: USA: North Carolina | collected 2017-09
GCCCCGAGCAGAGGTGCCGGAGGAGGGAGTCGAACCCCCGACCTAGCGCGTATGAAACGCCCGCTCTAACCAACTGAGCTACTCCGGCAGGTCGGCGCGCGTTCTAGCCGGTCCTGCCGAGGCTTGCAAGCGCGCTTCGACGCGCGTCACTTCACGATCGGGTTTCGCGCCTCGAACGGTGCGCGGATGCGGAGCTTCGAGTAGCCGCGCTCGCGCAGCGCCTGCGGGATGGGCTCGAACGGCGCCGCGGCGCGGATCGCGTTGGCGCAGTTGCGGTCGAAATCGTCGATGCCGCTCGGCCGGAGCGGCGGCCACGACACCTTCACCGTGCCGTCGGCGTGGACGGTCATCTCGAGGATGACCGTGCCCTGCTTGAGCTCGAGCATCGCGCTCTTCGGGAACGCGTTGGCCCAGAGCGGATCGATCTTCGACTTCAGCTTCCGGAAGTACGGAAGCAGCATCGGGTCGTTCGTGAACCAATCGAAGACGTCGCCGTCGCCGCTGCCGAGCGGGCGCGCGCTCGACCCGCGACCGCCCGGGCCGCCGGCGCCGGGATCGGACGCGGGCCCTGCGGATCCGCCGCGACCGTCGCCGGCCAACCCGCCAGCGACGCTCGCGTGGACGAGGTTGCGCACCGTGCTCGCCACCTCCTGATCGCTGTCGACGGTGTCGTTCGGTCGACCGCGGAACGCGGCGGTGACGGTGACGGGCCCCTCGGTCACCGAGGGACGTCCGTAGGCGATGCGCGCCGACGCGCGGTGATCGACGCCCGGCCTGGCGTCGCGCGCGCCGATGCCCGGCGAGGCGAAGAGCTGCCCCCGCTGCGCCGATCCGGGCGACGCCCCCTGCCCTTCGTCCTCTTCGTCCGCGCGCGAGCCCGGGTGGCCGCCGACGACGGACGGCGGCGGCGAAGCGAGCGAGCCGCGGCTCGGATCGGAAGGCGCGTCCGGCCGGCGCTCGGGGCGCTCCGCCTTCCCGGAGGCGAGGAACGTGAGCTCCATCGGATGCGTCGTCGCACGGCGATCCTCGTGCGTGGTCCGGAGACGCGCGGTGCGGAGGCGCTGCTGCTGATCGCGATCGAGACGCGAGAGCAGATCGGGGCTCAGGTTCATCTCCTCGGCATACGCCGCGAGGTTCGTCGCGCGCGCACCGCTCGCGTCGCCGCCCTTCCCGAGCGTCGCCGTGTCGACGCGGGCGATCGTCGCGCCGCCGTGCGCCGACGGGATCGCGCCCTCGGGCACCTCTTCCTTGTCCGCGAGCAACGTCCCTTCGGAGAGGGACGGCAGCTCGATCGCAATGACCGCCGGCGGCGGCGCGACGATCATCGCCGCTTGCTCGCGGGCCTCGCGTGCGGCGAGCGAACGGAGCGCGAGCACGCCGGCGGCCCCCAGCACCGCCAGGTGCGCGACGACGGAGAGCGCGAGCGACCACGTCCCTCGTGCCCGCCTCTGATGCTCGCGGTCCAAACGGCTCCTCACCAGAAGCGTAGACGATCCGGCGCAGCTCGCCATTCGCTCGAGGTCGCGAGCGGGGCCTATGTAGGCCGGAACGTGCGGCGGAAGAGGCGCTCGGCGTTGGCCGTCGTCGCCGCGGCGAGCTCGTCCGCAGGGATGCCGCGGAGCTCGGCCACGCGGCGCGCGGTGTGGACGACGAACGCGGGCTCGCACGGCTTGCCTCGCAGCGGGACCGGCGCGAGGTACGGGCTGTCGGTCTCGACCACGATGCGGTCGAGGGGCGCCCACGTCGCGACCTCCTGGATCGCGCTCGAGCTCTTGAACGTGACGATGCCGGAGAACGAGATGTCGAAGCCGAGATCGAGGGCCTTCTCGGCGAACGCGCGGTCCTCGCTGAAGCAGTGGATCACGCCGCCGACGTCGCGCGCGCCCTCGCTCGCGAGGATGTCGATCGTGTCGGCCGGGGCGGAGCGCGTGTGGACGACGATCGGCTTCTTCAGCGCGCGTGCGAGACCGACGAGGCGCGCGAACGCGGCACGCTGCACGTCACGCGGCGAGTGATCGTAGTGGTAGTCGAGGCCGATCTCGCCGACGGCGGCGACCTCCGGCTCGGCGGCGAGCTTCGCCAGCTCCTCGTACGTCTCGTCGGTGAGCGTGGTCGCGTCGTGAGGATGGACGCCGACGGCCGCGCCGATGCGCTCCGGGATGCGCTTGGCGAGCGCGACCGCCGACCGCGCGGGCTCGAGATCGCGGCCGACGCCGACGACGACGAAGCCGTGCACGCCCGCGGCCTGCGCGCGCGAGAGGACCTCGTCCGGTCCGCCGCGGGACTCGGGGAAGTACTGCGGATCGAGATGGCAGTGCGTGTCGACGAACAAAGCGGCCCTACTCTATCGTACGTTCGCGTCATGCGGCCCGCTCTGTCCGAAGAACGCTTCCGGCAGCTCCTCGACGACCGTGGCGTGCTGCGGCCCGGCGCGCTCGCGCCCCCCGAGCGCTCGACGTCGTTCCTCGTGTTCTCCCAGCGAGGCGATGCGTGCCTCGACGTCTCGCAGCTCAAGCACCATGCGAGCCGGTTCTTCGCGACGAAGATCGGGCTCTCCGTCGACAAGCGCTACGGAGACAACCCGCCGTCGTCCGATGCCGCGCGCGTCGTGGTCGCGAGCGACGACGGGCTGGCAGCGGGCACGCGCCTCTGCTTCGCGCGTCCGGCGGACGCGACCGACCTCGCGCGCGTCGAGGAGGCCGAGCGCCAGCACGGGGCCACCGGCATGGCGCTGCTCGCGCAGCGATGCCCGACGGTCTGGCTGATCGAGACCGAGGGCGGCGACGACGACCGCGTGGCGCTCGTGCTCGCGGCGATCTTCGCGAGCGTGATGCTCGGGCCGATCGTCCCGCCGCGCGGCGACGACGTGTTCGGGGTCCGCACCGCGCGGATGAAGCTCGAGGCGCAGTCGACGCCGTATCGCTGAGCTACCGGGACATCGACGCGCAGTACTCGGCGTGGATGCGTCCCTTCACGGTTCCCTCGGGGAACGTCGCGTCGAGGTCGAGGTCGACGGACGACGTCTCCACGGCCACGAGCGTCACCTTCACGGCGCTGGCCTTCGCGAAAGGCGGATCGGTCGGGATCTGATCGCCCGTGAAGTCGAGGAGGGTGACCGCGATCCCGTCGTCCTTGGTGAACGTGTCGCCCGGCTTGCCGCGGGGGACGGTGCTCACGATGAGCGTACGCGCGGGCGACGGGCCTGCCCCGCCGTCCGGGTCCGGGCACGCCGGATCCCCGCCCGAGTGCGCCTCGATGTAGACGCGATCGGCGCCGGCGTCGTCCTTCTCGGTGCCGAACTGCGCGCGGTCGAGCGCGCGCTTCACGCCGTTGATGTCGGCCTCGAGCGCCGTCGTGCTCGGCCCGGACGGCGAATCCGACGTCGACGCATCCGTCGGGCTCGAGCCGTCGCTCGTGGGCGAGGCGGAGTCCGGCGCGCCCGCCTCCGCGCTCGTCGTTCCGGTGGCTCCGCTCCCGTCCTCCGAGCAGGCGGCGAACGCGAGGATCGAGGCGAGGACGAGGCCGAGGACGAGCGGGCGCATCACCGCGCGAGCGTATCAGAGCGGCGGAGGTGGAGCGTCGCGAGCAGCGCCGTCCGTGTCACCCAATCGACCGTCGATCCGAGCCATACGCCGACGAGCCCCAGCCCCAGCGCGATGCCGAACGCGTACGTCGCCGTCAGGCGCACGATGACCGCGCCGGCGATGCTGACGATCAGCGCCTCGCGCGTGCGGCCGGCGCCGCGCATCGCCTGGGCGAGGACGATCGCGCAGCCCATGAACGGCTGCGCGAGCGCGAGCACCGGGAACACCCCGCGTCCGATGGCGATGACCTGCGGATCGTGCGAGAAGGCCGGGAGGATCGCGTCGCGCAGCGCCCAGGCCACGAGTCCGAAGGTCGTGAGCGCGACGACCGAGTAGCGAGCGGCGATCCATGCCGCGCGCCGCGCCTCGTCCGGCCTCTCGGCGCCGAGCTTCTGCGCGACGAGCGCCGCGGCCGCGATGCCGAAGCCGTCGCCGGAGAGGAAGCAGATCGACTCGACGCTGATGAGCGACTGGTTCGCCGCCATCGACGCATCGCCGAGGCGCGCGATCAGCAGCACGTAGCCGACGTACCCCACGTGGTAGAGCACGCGCTCGAAGAAAGCCGGGACGCCGATCCGTGCGAGCTCGCGCGTCTCCGTGCGAACGGGGCCGTCCGCCCGAGGGCCGCGCAGCGAGACCGGCCTCTTCGTGCTCGCCAGCGCCGCGAGCGCGAGGATCGCCTCGAGCGCGAACGTCACCGCGGTGCTGATGCCCGCACCGCGCGCGCCGAGGACGGGGATGAGCACCCAGTTGACGACGATGTGCACCACGTTGGCGAACACGCCGATCGCGAGGGGCGTCCGCGTGTCGCCCCCGGCCTGCAGCGTCGCGACGGCGATCATCGAGACGAAGACCACCGGCGAGGCGGTCATGGTCACCGAGAGGTAGCGCTGCGCCTCGGCCATCGCCGCGGGAGAGACGCTGGTGGCGACGCGCGGGAGGACCGCGAGGAGCAGCGGCGTCGCCGCGGCGAGCGCGCCGCCGATGCCGGCCGCGAGCGCGAGCGAGATCAGCGCCGCGCGCCGCGCGAGCGCCGGCTGCTTCGCGCCCACGTGGCGGCCCACGCGCGCGATGGTGCCGACCTCGAAGGCGGCGAACACGCTCCAGACCGACCACTCCATCGCGCCGCCGAGCTGCATCGCAGCGAGCGACGCCTCGCCGTGCCGGCCGAGCATGATGCGGTCGACGACGAAGACGAGCGTCTGGAGGAGCGAGTGGAGGATCGCGGGAAGCGCGAGCCTCCGGACTTCACGCGCGAGCACCGTTTCAGACGGGCGATCAGGCGACGATGAGGTCGTTGTACCGCTTGCGGACGAGCATGCTCGCCATGTCCGCGGCGCAGCTGTCGCAGTAGCCGAACTTCGACGCGAGGCGGTCGAGGACCGAGCGCGCCTCGCGTCGCCGCGTGTCGTCGAGCCCGCCGCCCTCGTCGCGGACGAAGACCACGAGGTCCCGTGCGCGCTTGGCCACCTCGCCGCGCTTGTCGGCGAAGATCGCGTCCTTCAGCCGCTTGATCATCTGCGGGAAGACCTGGCGCGCTTCGACCCTCTGTCCCGGATGATCGATCGCCCAGGCGGCGATGGCGCTGATCATCTGCTTGCGGGCGTCCTGCGCGTCGCCCTTCACGTCGAGCAGCCGCTCGAGCTCGCGCATCATGCCCTCGTCCGGCTCCTCGTACTCGCCAGTGACCTTGTTGCGGATGCGCTCCTTCTTCACCCAGACGCTGACGTGCTGGACGTAGCGCTCGAACAGATCGTCGTACTGCTCCTCGGCGACGATGCCGCTCGAGGCGTAGAGCTCCTGCTCCCAGGAGGTGAGGAGCCGCGTGAAGAGGGTCTCGCGGAACAGCTTCACGTCGTGGTAGCCGCCCGCCTGCGTGTCCTGCTGCAGCCACTCGAACTCGGACTTGCGCTGGCAGAGCTGCTCGATCTCGTCGAGCACCGCGAGGGGCGAGAGGCACTTGAAGACCGCCGACTGGGCGGCGTCGAGCAACACCACGCTGATCTCACGCGGGCTCGCGCCGATGCGGCCCTCGTAGATCGGGTACGCATCGCTCTCGTCGAAGACCTCCTTCACGCCGGCCTTCAAGACCTTCTGGGCATCCGCCTCGAGGCGCTCCGGCGCGCGCGCCGTCGCGTAGAGGTCCATCTTCTCGACCGCCGTGACGCCCGACAGCGCGTTCGACAGCGAGCGCGGATACTTGTCGGTGTTCGGCTTGCGCATGCGCGTGAGCACCGCGAACTGCGCCGCCATCTCCGTCGCGTGCGGCGCGACGTGCCGCCGGATGTGGGGCACGACGTGCGTGTCGTAGATGCGCTGCTCGTGGACGTACGAGCGCAGGTACGGCGTGCGGATCAGCTCGAGCCGGCCGCGGAAGCTCGCGAACTCGGGGTGCTCGCGGAAGGCGTCGAGGTGCAGCTCGTTCGCGCTGCCCATCATCACGCAGTTCAAGGTGACGTTCTGCTGCGTGAGCGCGATCTCGCCGGTCTCGATCGAGAGCTGCAGGTACTTGAACGCGTCCAGCGGCCGCTTGAGGAGATCGCTGAACTCGAGGATCCCGCCGGCGGCGTCCACGAGCTCGCCCTTCGCCTCGTAGAGGGTGACCGCCTGGAGCGACGCCGGCAGCGAGGCGAGCGACCGGTCCATCGTGATCTGACGCTCGGCCGCGTCGACGCTCATCTGCGGGCCGATGGTGACCGCGCCGACGCGATAGCGCTGCGAGATGAAGTAGCGCTCCACCTGGACGTGCTTGAGCACCTCGGTGTACGAGCCGTCGTAGCTCGAGAGCAGCGCCTCGAAGACGCTCTGGCTCTTGTGTGAGAGCTCTCCGCGCAGGATCCAGTCGCAGAACCCCTCGCTCGGGGCCGTGCCGAGCTTCTCCTTCGCCAGCCTCTCGAGCAGCGCCGCGCGCTCGGCGACCGGGATGAGGAACAGCGGGTGATCCCGGACCTCGACGAGGAGCTTGGCGTCGATCTGGTCGTCCGGCAGGTGGGCGTAGGTGGCGACGCTCGAGGTCGACTCCTTCTGGCCGAACCCGAGGCTCCCGCGCAGGGTCTTCGATGACGGGAAGACCCAGTTGAAGCGGTAGAGCATGCCGTCGTCGAGCGTCGAGTAGTGCTCGAGCGCGCGCATGACGCACGCGACGATCGTGCTCTTGGCCGAGCCGTTCGGGCCGTGGAGGAGCACGAGGCGGTTCGCGCGGCCCTCGCGTACGAAGTTGGAGATGCTGCGGTAGATCTCCTCCTGGACCTGCTCCTGCCCGATCAGCGCGTGATGAGCTTGCGCGGGATCCCACGGGAGATCGAACAAACGCCAGCGCGTGAAGCGGCCCCAGGGCTGCTCGACGCTGGTGGTGCCGAAGTGGTCGAAGCAGTCGCGCAGGTAGCGGCTCGCGTCGCGCGCGTGGCGCATCGGGTCGCTCGCGAAGAGGTCGAGGTATTCCGAGAACGACAGGACGCGGCGGCCCTTCTGGAACCGCTTCTCGACGCTCTGGGCGACGCTCTCGATCTCCGCGGTGACACTCGACCTCTCGGACATGCGAGGCAGCGTACCACTTCTCGCGCGCCACAAACGGCAGCGAGGCAGGCCCGCCGGTCGTGTTCGACCTGCGGCGCACCTGCCTCGCGAGCGGACGCGCGACCCCTCCGCGCGTCGGACTTCCTATGCGGTCACTTCACCGGAACGGCGATCGGTCCCTTGCACTGGTCGCCGTTGCAGATGAACGCCTTGATCGTGCCTTCGCACTTGGCGCCCTTGAACGTCGCCGCGTGCTCGTCGACCGACTTCTTCTCGCCCTTGTCCCACTTCCAGGGAGCGGCCTTGTTCGTGTGCCACGGGTCCTTCGCCGTGACCTTCACGTCGCCGCCCGAGCAGCTCACGTTCACGAGATCTTCGTCCCCCGCGCGGGCGGTCGTCGCAGTCAACGCCACGATGGCAACCGTCGCCGCAACGAGAGAGCCCAGGACCTTAGACACTCGCATCATCCACTCTCCTTTTTCTCGGACCTCGCCAAGAACACCGGGAAGGGTCACCCCCCGCTGCTGGGAGGGTCAAGGGGTTCGAAGAAGTTCAGGTGTGCTTGCCGTCAGACGAAGCGCTTCCGTTCTTCTTCAATCACCCGACGAAAAAAAACCGCTCCTCAACGTACGTAGAGCTCGAGGTAGGGCGCGACGTCGGGCGCGGAGACGACCGGAGGAGATGCTCGTCCCCGCTCGGGCGTTGCGCTCGCGACCTCGAAGCTCGACCCTCGATCCGCACCGAGCGCCGTAAACGCAAACGTCGTTCCGGTGCGGCTGTCGCCCTCGGCGACGATGGCGATCCCCTTGTCGGCAGGGTCGTGCTTGCCCCAATACCGAACGAGATCACGCACATCCACGCGAACGAGGGCCGGTCCCCCGGGCTCGACGATCGTGGCCGGCGTCCGGACCTCGCGCATCCGCGGCTGGGAGCCCCAAGACGTGGATCGGCCCTCCCACGAATCGATGATCCGGGTCGCATGTAGGGAAATCGGCGCTGGATCGTCGTCGACGACGCCCGCGCGGCGAAGGCAGACGTAGGCCTCGACGATGTTGGCGTTCGCCGGGAGCGCGACCGAGAACCGAAGGAAGAGGACGCCGCCGTCCTTTCCGAGAGCAAAGAGCGGAGGAAGCGCGCCGTCCGAGGCGGCCTCGCCGCGGGTCACGAACGCGACGTCGGTCGGAGCGAGGACCCAGCGACGCGCGCTGTCGACCGCGGGCTTCACCGTCGGCTTGTCCGGCTGGCATCGCCCGGCGACGCACGCCGTCTGCGTCGCGCACTCGCTCGTCGCCGTGCACATGCGCGGACGGGGCGCGCAGCCGACGATCGAGAGCGCGGCCATCGCGATGCCGGTGATCGAAGCTGGCCGAATCACGGCGCCGAGCCTAGCATGGCGCGGGCGATGACCGAGGCGCCGCTCCTGCGCGTCCGCGATCTGGTGACGAGCTTCCGAACGGAGCAGGGGGTGCTGCGCGCGGTCGACGAGGTGTCGTTCGACGTGCCCGAGGGCGGGACGCTCGGCATCGTCGGCGAGAGCGGCTGCGGAAAGAGCGTGACGGCGCTCAGCATCCTGCGGCTCATCCCCCACCCGCAGGGGATGATCGAGCGCGGGAGCGTCGAGCTCCGTGGCCGCGAGCTCCTGAAGCTCGAAGAGCGCGAGATGCAGGACGTTCGCGGCAACGCGATCTCCATGATCTTCCAGGAGCCGATGACGAGCCTCAACCCGGTCTACACGGTCGGGGCGCAGATCGTCGAGGCCATCCGCCTCCACCAGAAGAAGTCGCGGCGCGAGGCGCGCGACAAGGCGATCGAGATGCTGCGCCTCGTCGGCATCCCCGCGCCGGAGACGAACGTCGACGCCTACCCGCACCAGCTCTCGGGCGGGATGCGCCAGCGCGTGATGATCGCGATGGCGCTCGCCTGCGAGCCCGCCCTGCTCATCGCCGACGAACCGACCACCGCGCTCGACGTCACCATCCAGGCGCAGATCCTCGAGCTGCTCGCGAAGCTCAAGACGCAGCTCGGCATGGGCGTCATCCTCATCACCCACGACCTCGGCGTGGTGGCCGAGGTCGCCACGCACGTGATCGTCATGTACGCGGGCCGCGTGGTCGAGCGCGCCCCCGTGAAGGGGCTGTTCGCGCATCCGCGCCATCCGTACACGCGCGGCCTGCTCCGCAGCCTGCCTTCGTTCGACAAGGCGGTCGTGACCGAGCCGGTCACGCCGGAGAAGGAGGGCGAAGCCGCGCACGCGAAGCCCAAGCGCGCACGCCTCCCCGTCATCGAGGGCCTCGTCCCCGATCTCATGGCACTGCCGCCCGGATGCCGCTTCGCCGATCGCTGCCCGATGGTCGTCGAAGAGTGCAGGAAGGCAGAGCCGGAGCTCGCCCCCGTCTCCGCGGAGGACGGCGGCGAGCATCTCGCGCGCTGCATCCGTGCGAACGAGGTCTGACGGCGAAGTACGCTAGAGTCGGGGGAGATGGCCGAGACCGAGAGCGACAAGATGTCGACGCGCATGAAGACGTCGGATGCCCCCGCCGGCATCCCGCGTCCGCGCACGCTCGTCGCGACGGAACGGCTCGGCAAGTACTTCCCCGTCGGCAGCGGCTGGTTCGCACGCGAGCAGAAGCTGCTCCGGGCGGTCGACGGCGTCTCGATCCGCGTGCGTCGCGGCGAGACGCTCGGGCTGGTCGGAGAGAGCGGCTGCGGCAAGAGCACGCTCGGGCGCCTCATCCTGCGCCTCGTGGAGCCCACGTTCGGCCGCGTGGTCTACGACGGTCGCGACATCCTCCCGCTCTCGCCGGCGGACATGCGCCCGCTCCGGCGCAAGATGCAGATCATCTTCCAGGACCCGTATTCGAGCCTGAACCCGCGCATGACGGTGCGCGAGATCGTCGGCGAGGCGATCGAGATCCACAAGCTCGCGGCCTCGAAGGCGGACCAGGAGGAGATGGTCGCCGGCCTCCTGCGCAAGGTGGGACTGCGCCCCGACGTGATGGGCCGCTACCCACACGAGTTCTCCGGCGGGCAGCGCCAGCGCATCGGCATCGCGCGCGCGCTCGCCGTGCAGCCCGAGTTCATCGTGTGCGACGAGCCGATCAGCGCGCTCGACGTCTCCATCCAGGCGCAGATCGTCAACCTGCTGATGGACCTCCAGGACGAGCTCGGCGTCGCCTTCATGTTCATCTCGCACGACCTTCGCGTCGTCCGGCACATCAGCCACCGCGTCTGCGTGATGTACCTCGGCAAGATCGTCGAGCAGGGGACCACCGAGCAGGTCTACACGGCGCCGCTGCACCCGTACACGCGCGCGCTCCTCGGCGCGGTGCCGACGCCGGATCCGGACAAGAAGCGCCTCCGCATCGTGCTCGAGGGCGACGCGCCGAGCGCGATCGATCCTCCGGCCGGCTGCCCGTTCCATCCGCGCTGCCCGCGCGTGCTGAAGGGCACCTGCGACAAGGAGGTGCCGATGCTCGCCGAGCAGACGCCGGATACCGGGCACAAGGTCGCGTGCTGGAACCCCCACGTGGAAGGGTGAGCCTTGGCTTCCGGCCCTCGCCACATCGGTCGCTACGAGGTCGAGCGCATGCTCGGGCAGGGCGGCATGGGTCGCGTCTTCCTCGCGCGCGACAAGGTGCTCGGGCGACGCGTCGCGATCAAGACCCTGCGCGACGACCTCGCGCTGCCTCCGCGCATCCACGACGAGCTCGTCGAGCGCATGCGCCACGAGGCGCAGGCCGCGGCCGCGGTCAGCCACCCGAACATCGTCGTCCTCCACGACATGGGCGAGGACGAGGCCGTCGGCCTGTACCTCGTGTTCGAGTACGTCCCCGGTATCGACACCGACGGCGAGCCGCAGTCGCTGCGCGATCGCCTCAAGCGCGGACCGCTCGCGCTCACCGAGGTGGCGAAGCTCGCGCGCGATCTCGGCTCGGCGCTCTCCTTCGCGCACGAGGCGGGCGTCATCCACCGCGACGTGAAGCCGGAGAACATCCTCTTCTCCCGGACGGGCGCGAAGATCGCCGACTTCGGCATCGCCCGCATCCCGGAGTCGACGATCACGCGCGCCAACACCGTGCTCGGCACGCCGGCGTACACCGCGCCCGAGGCGCTATCGAAGGGCGATTTCGGTCCGGCCTCGGATCAGTTCGCGCTCGCGGCGAGCCTCTACGAGGCGATCACGGCGGCGCGCGCCTTCGGCGGCGACGATGCGATCACCACGGCAGGACGGGTCTCGAACGAAGCGCCCGCGCCGATCCACGAGTCGATCGCGAGCGAGGCGGTGCTGAAGAACCTGGAGGCCGCGCTGCACCGTGGCCTCGCGAAGGATCCGAAGGACCGCTTCGCCTCGTGCACCGAGCTCGGCGAGGCCGTGGGGCGCGCGCTCGATCCTCCGCTCCTGCCCGACGTCCTCGAGGTCGAGCGCACTCCCCTCTCCTCGCGGATGGTGATCATCACCGAGCGCACCTCGCTCACGCCGCCGCCGGGCACCGGGAGCGAGACGCCGCTCCGGCCGTCGATCATGATCCGGCAGAAGACGCACCGCGCGCAGAACATCGTCGCGGCGATCGCCCTGCTCGTGATCATCATCCTCGTGCTCCTCGGTCGTCGATCGAGCGAAGAGGCCAAGGAGGCCGCCAGGCAGGCGGCGAAGGAAGCGGGGACGGAGAGCGCGGCCCCCGTCGCGGCGCCGCGCCCCGCTCCGAAGCCCAAGGCGCACGGGACCGCGTCTCCGGCGACGGCGCCTGCGTCGTCCGAGGCGGCGAGCGAGACCGGCGCCGACGAGTAGCCCGAGGGGATCGGATCGATCCCCCGTGTGTCCGGGCGTCGATCCGCGGATCGGATCGATCCTCCCATCCGTCGGTCCGATTTCCTCGTGATCTCGAGCGCCTCGCGTCGCAGAGGCCCGCGGGCACGACGGTTGTAGGGAGCGGGGGGGCATGACCCGGACGCTGCTCGCCGCCGCCTTCTGCGCTCTCGCCGCTGCCTGTGGAGGTGCGGAGCCGCCGAACGAGCTCCTCGGACGTCGGGCGAACCAGCCGGGCGCGCCGGGCGATCCCGGCGTCGATCCGGCGAGCGGCGACGCGACGGACACCGATGCGGGCACGGCACCCGCTGCAGGCGGCTCGTCGAGCGGGAGCACGACGGACGCCGGCGGCAGCACCGCGGGCAACGTTCCGCCGGCGAACGGCTTCACCGGCGCGGCGGCCTACGTCGCGCAGAACGGCCCGAGCACGATCAAGGGCGACCACGGCGGCGACGGGAACCCGGCGAAGCGGAACTGCCTCGACTCGTCGTGCCACGGCGCTGGCGGTGACGGCCCTCGCTTCCTGGCGGGCGGCACGGTCTTCAAGGACCTCGCGGGGACGATGCCCGCCGCACAGGTCGAGGTGCGGATCCGGGACGGCGCAGGGGGCGCGGTGCTCGCGCGCACCGACGTGAACGGGAACTTCTTCGTGAAGGGCTCGGGCGTCACGTTCCCCGCCCAGACCGGCGCGCGCGACGGCGCCGTGACGAAGCTCATGTCCAGCTCGATCGCGAACGGCGACTGCAACTCGTCCTCGTGCCACGGGGGCACGCAGGGCTGGATCCACGTGCCCTGATCTCGCTCAGAGATCGCTCGGCATGAAGGGACGCCCGCCGGCAGCGGGTTTCTTCGTGGCGCGCACCGAGCTCGCCGGGCGGGAGCGAGGCTGTGCGCTCGCCGCGACCTTCGCCGGGGGCGCGCTCTCGACGGCCGCGGGAGGCGGCGCGCTCTCGATCGTCGCCGCGGCGACGGACGCGATCGCCGAGACGGCGGGCGTCGGGCTCGATGGCGACGGCGGCGCGACCGATGCCGCCTGCGTGGACGTGCTCCGCGCCGCGAGCCCGACGACGACGCCCCCGGCGACGATGCCCACGAGGAGCGCCGCGACGAGGGGCACACGCGAGGTGGGCCGTCGCGCGGCGCTCTGCTCGACGACGGCCGCGCTCGCCCCGGTGTCGAGCGAGACGGGCTCGGCCGGAGCGAACGACGGCTGCGTGAAGCCTGCGTTGCGCAGCGCCTGCTCGAGCACCGTCCGGCGCGAGGCGATGGTGGCCGGGGCCGCTTGCGCGACGATCGCGGCGACCTCCTCGCGCGACGCCATGGGCCCCTCGGCGAGGGCCTCGGCGAGCTCCCGCGCGCTCTGGAAGCGCCGCTCCGGATCGCGCTCGAGCGCGCGCAGGCAGATCTCGTCGAGCTCGATGGGCACGTCGAACCGGTGGGCGCTCGGCGGCGCGATGGGCTCGCGGAGCACCATCGCGAGGGTCTCTCCCTCGCTCCCGGCCGAGAAGAGCCGGCGCCCCGTGAGGCACTCCCAGAGCACCGTGCCGGCGGCGAAGACGTCCGAGCGCCGGTCGAGGCCCTTCCGGTAGATCTGCTCGGGCGAGAGGTACTGGAGCTTCCCCTTCACCCCGCCGCCGGTCCGGGTCGATGCCACCCGACCGCTCGCGGTGGCGATGCCGAAGTCGCTCACCCGCGTGAGGCCGTCCGCGGCGACGAGGAGGTTGTGCGGGGACACGTCGCGATGCACGACGCCGAGGTAGCCGCCCGAGTCGTCGCGCAGCTCGTGCGCGGCATCGAGGCCGAGGAGCGCATCGTGGAGCATCCGTCGCACCACCGGGATCGGAAGCGCCGACTCGCGCGTGCGCGTCGTCTTCAGGATGAGCGAGAGCGCGACGCCCTCGACGTACTCCATCACGATGACGAGCTGATCGCCGATCATCTCGACATCCTCCACGCGGACGACGTTGGGATGGACGATCCGCGACGCGATGCGCGCCTCGTCGAGGAAGGACGCGACCATGTCCGGGTCGTCCGCGAGGTGCGCGTGGAGCGCCTTGATCGCCACCGGATGCTTCGCGCCGTCGGCGTCGAGACGGAGCGCGAGATAGACCGCGCCCATTCCGCCCGACGCGATCTCCGTGACGACGCGGTAGCGCGCGCCGAACGTCAGGGGCAGCTTGGGCTGCACGTGAAGACCCCATTCCCGCAGTCCTTCTTCTGCCTCTCGTCGCAGGAGAGGTTGCACGCCGTCGGCCGACCGGTGCAGCGGAGGACGCAGGTCGCGTTCTCGCCGCACGTCATCGAGCACGTTCCCTCGGCGTCACAGCGAACGTCGCAGCTCGCCTCCCCGCCGCACTTCACCGTGCACGAGTCGACGTGCTCCATGCACGCGTACGTGAGCCGACCGTCGTCCTTCGCGTCCGCCCTGCACTCGCCGTCGACGTCGCACGACGTGTCGCAGGTCGCGCTGCCGCTGCACGTGCAGGCGGCCGGCGACGTGCACGCCCCGCCGCTCGTTCCGCCGCCGTCCTTGCCGTTCGACGCGTCGCTCGACGCGTCGGCCGGAGCGTTCTGGAACAGCGAGTCGAAATCGTCGGTGCACGCGCCGGCAGAGAGCACGCACGCGCACGACAGCGCGAGCGACGAGACGAGCCGGCTACCCGCGGACATCCCCTCGAGGGTAGCACGCGCGCAAGCTTCCGACTCGCGCGCGAAAGCGCGTAGGATTGGCGTCGTGAAATGTGCCCGGCGTCTCGTCGCCGCCGCAATCCTCGCGATCTCCGCCCTCGACGCATCAGGTGCGCAGGCGGAGGAGCCGCACGACGCGGCGACCGTCGAGTCGGCTCGAACGCTCTTCAACGAGGGCAACGCGCACTTCCATGCCGGGCGCTGGGCCGCGGCGCTCGCGGCGTTCCAGAAGTCTCGCGCGCTCGTCGACAGCCCGAACACGACGCTGATGATCGCCCGCTGTCTCCGCGAGCTCGGACACGCGCCGGCGGCGGTCGACACGTTCCAGCAGGCGGCCAGCGAGGCGAGCGCGAGGGTCGCCCAGGGCGAGGCCAAGTACGCGCCCACGGAGAAGGCCGCCGCCGACGAGGGCCGGAGGCTCCGCTCGATGCTCGGGAGCGTGCGCATCCGCGTGACCCATCGCGATGGCGCGACGGTCACCGTCGACGGCAAGCCGGTGCCGCTCGACGCCTCGGGCGAGGCCACGGTGCTGCACGAGCCCGGCAGCGCGACGGTCGTCGTACGCGACGCCGCGGGCGCCGAGCAGCGACAGGTCGTCACCGTGCTCGCGGGCTCCGCGCTCGAGACGGAGTTCGCCGGCGACGCGCCCCCGCGCGCGACGACCGCCGGACCGACGCTCGCGACAGCCCCTGCACCGGCGCCGCCGCCGGCCGCCGCCGATCGGACCACCGGTCCGACGTGGGTCGTGCCTGCTGCGCTCGCCTCCGGGGTACTGACCCTCGCGGGTACTGGCGTGTTCATCGGATTCGGCTCGAGCTCGCATGCGAAGTTCACGGCGCTCGAGGCCCAGTGCGGCCCGAGCAGCTGCGGGCCCGAGCAGCGCGCCGAGGCCGATGCGGGGGAGCGCCAGCAGACGATCGCGAACGTGGGCCTCGGCGTGGCCGCGGTCGCGGCGGCAGCGACCATCGCGTTCGTCGTCGTCGCCCTGGCGTCGCCTGGACGCTAGGATGCAGGCGTGAGCGACGAACGCGCGACCGACGTTGCGACCTACGCGACCGCGGCTGCCGCAGCGCAGGGACCGGAGCTCCGGCACGTCGTCGTGATCGAGGGGCCCGACGCCGGGAAGACCTTCGACCTCGACTCGTCCGCCCCTTCGCGCATCCTGGTGGGCACGAGCCCCGCCTGCCACGTGCGGCTCACCGATCCGACGGTATCGCGGCGTCACGCAGCGTTCGAGCCCACGGGCAAAGGCGGCTATCGCCTCGCCGATCTCGAGTCCACCAACGGCACCAGCGTCGACGGCGTTCGCATCCGCGAGGCCTTCGTGCGCGGCGGCGAGATCGTTCGCTTCGCCAGCACGGCGGTCCGCCTCGAGGCGGACGTCGCGGGCGACGCACCGCCGCTGACCAACGCGATGCGCTTCGGTCGCACGCTCGGCGCGAGCGTCGCGATGCGCCGCCTCTATCCGCTGTGCGAGCGGCTCGCGAAGGCGCACGTCCCGGTCGTCATCGAGGGAGAGACCGGCACCGGCAAGGAGGTCCTCGCGGAGTCGCTCCACGACGTCGGCGGCGGCAAGGGCCCGTTCGTCGTCTTCGACTGCACCACGGTGTCCGCGAACCTCGTCGAGGCCGAGCTCTTCGGCCACGAGCGCGGCGCGTTCACCGGCGCCGATCGCGCGCGCGCAGGCGTGTTCGAGGAGGCCGACGGAGGCACGCTCTTCATCGACGAGATCGGCGATCTCGATCTCCCTCTGCAGGCGAAGCTCCTCCGTGTCATCGATCGCGGCGAGCTGCGGCGCGTCGGAGGCCAGGGGACGATCAAGGTCGACGTCCGCATCATCGCCGCCACCCGTCGCGACCTCGACAAGGAGGTCGCGGTGGGGCGCTTCCGCGACGATCTCTTCCACCGGCTCGCGGTCGCGCGCGTCGAGCTCCCGCCCCTGCGCGAGCGACACGGCGACGTCCCGCTCCTCCTCCGCCAGTTCGTCTCCGAGATGGGTGGGACCCCTGCCCTCGCCCAGGAGATCGCGATGCGCTACGCGACATACGCGTGGCCGGGAAACGTGCGTGAGCTCCGCAACCTGGTCGCGCGCCACGTCGCGCTCGGCTTCGACGCGACGCACGCGCCTGCGCCCACTTCCTCCGCGTCGCTGCCCCCTCCGGTATCGATGCCTCCGCCGGACGGAGCGGACTTCCTCGACCGCCTCGTCTCCGAGCCCCTCGCCTTCCCCATCGCGCGGCGCCGCGCGCTCGAGGAGTTCGAGCGCCGCTACGTGACCGCAGTCCTCGCGCGTCACGGGGGGAACATCGCGCAGGCGGCGAAGGCGTCGGGCCTCGCGCTCCGCTATTTCCGCATCGTGCGCGCGCGCCAGCGCGGCAGTTGATCCGCGTTCACGCGACGCGTTGCGCTTCGCGACGCCGCGGATCCGCGCGCGTTGTCGATTTGGCACACGCCGGCGCGCGCCCGGCGCGTGGCCGACACAAAGTCCTGCGCCGCGGCGCGGATCGACGCGAGCCGCCGCGATCGTCGGCACGGCCCGGCTCGTGCAGGGCGCGCCGCCATGGCTTCGCGCTTCCTCTTCGCGTTCCTCGGCTGCCTGCTGATCCCGACCATCGCGCATGCGCAGACGATCACCGTCCCGAACGAACGCTCGCTGCCGCGACTCGATGCCAGCGGCAGCTCGATCGCGAAGCGCGCGCTGACCCTCACCCCCGAAGGGGTGAACCGCCAGGACTGCCTCGACGACCTGCGGATCCGCTTCCCGCTACAGCTCGAAGGCTTCCAGGCGAACGCATCGATGAGCGCGTGGGCGAGCGTCTCCGGCGTCGACTGCGCGCAGCCGGCGAACCGCAGCGGCCCGAACGCGCTCTGCTGGGCGATCGCCCCGACGATCCCGCTGCAGCAAGCCCTCACCGTCGATGTCCCCGTGCGCGCGCTCATCGCCGGCGCGCAGACCGAGCCCGTGGCCGACGATCGGCTCTGCGGAGCGGTGGACTTCACGAGCCTCGACGTGCAGTTCCTCTACTTCGCCCCGGGTGACGTGGCCGTGCCGGCGGTGAAGAAGTCGCTCACGGTCGTCGTCGATACCATCGGGCCCGAGCCTCCCGACGGCCTCCACGCGACGCCGGGCGCCGCGCGCGTGACGGTGGACTGGGAGGCGCCCAAGGGCGTGACCGCCGCCATGAACGTCTACTGCGAGCCGAGCCCGGGCTCGCGGCTCGTCGCCGGAACGACGCCGACGACGGACCTCGACGCGAAGCTTCGCTGCGCGAGCGTGTCCGGCAGGGCGACGACGGCGGCGGTCGTCGCGCAGACCGCGGACGGCGCGCCGCTGGAGAGCGATCGCCCGTTGTCGTTCGCGGTGTCGGCCGTCGATGCTTTCGGCAATCCGGGGCCGCTCTCGGAGAGCGCGAGCGCGACGCCTGCGCCCGGCCCTCAGGACGAGGACGGCGGTGGTTGCTCGGTGACGAAGGCTCCGCGTCCGGCCGATCACGGCGCCGCTCTCGTGGCCGCGCTCGGAGCGGTCCTCGCGATCCGGAGACGCCGCATGCGCTAGAGTGCCCGCCGATGCGGCACACCCTCGAGGGGCTCTTCACCTACGCAGAGTTCGGCGCGTGCGTGACCGCGTTCCTCCCGGTGATGGCGCTCTCGTCGCTCCGTCATCGCGGGGATCCGACGCAGCGGAACCCCGGCCGCTGGATGCGCCGCCTCGGACGCACGACGGGCCGGCTGACACCGCTCTGGAGGTTCACCATCGAGGGCGACGCGCCGCCGGACATCGGCCGTCGCGCCTATGTCGTCGTTTCGAACCACGAGTCGCAGGCCGATCCGTTCCTGCTCGCGTGGCTGCCGTTCGACATGCGCTGGGTCGCGAAGGAGGAGCTCTTCCGGCCGCCCGTCACCGGCTGGGCGATGCGCTTCGGCGGCGACATCCCGCTCCGGCGGGGCGAGGGTGACAGCGTCCGCGCGATGATGCGCGAGTGCGAGCGCGCGCTCGCGGGCGGCATCTCGGTGATGATGTTCCCCGAGGGCACACGATCGAAGGACGGCACGCTGCTCCCGTTCAAGGACGGCGCGTTCGCGCTCGCGATCAAGGCGCAGGTCCCCGTGCTCCCGGTCGCGATCGCCGGGACGCACCAGATGCGCCCCAAGCACTCGCGCTGGTTCGGCCGCGCGCACGCGTGCGCGAAGATGCTCGCGCCGATCCCCACCGCCGGCCTCGGCGAGGCGGACGTCGGCGCGCTGCGCGATCGCGCGCGGAGCGCGGTCGCCGACGCGCTGCCCGATCTCCGCGCGCGCTACGGCGCGATCACGGCCTAGTCGCTTCGCGCTGCCACGCCTCGAGCTTGCCGAGCAGCTCGCGCCACGCGCCGCCGCCCTTGCCCGTCGCCTCCTGCGTGTCCGCGGGATGGCCGTCGGCCCCCGGCAGCGCGACGAACGGCACGAACTTGAACGTGTAGCCCGCGCCGCCGAGCCGATCGACGTCCTTGTCGGCGTCGAACGCGAGGAGCGTCGTCTTGCCGAGACGTTCGTCGAGCCGTCCCGCGGCGATCTCCTCCTTCAGCTTCTTGCACGGCTCGCACCACGTCGCGCTCACGTACACGACGAGCACGCGTCCCTCCGCCTTCGCCTTGAGGCGCTCGGTGCGGATCAGCGAGAGCGCGTCCGAGTCCTGCGTCGCGGCGACGACCTGCAGCTTGCCGCGCGCGGCCGGCGCCTCTCCCGATGTCGAAGCGGCGGTCTTCGCGACCGGATCGGCGCTCGGCTCGGCGGTCGCCGTCGGCCGAGACGACGATGGGTTGCATGCGACCTGCGCGAGGAGCGCGGCGATCGCGAGCGCCCTCACCGCGGACGCCCCTGCGCGATCCACGACTCGACGAGCTGGATCTCCTCGAGCGAGAGCGGGTCGTAGCCGAGCGGCATGCCGCGCACCGGCCCGTTCTCGCCGCCGACCTCGTCGTGCCGCGCGAGGAGGGCCTTCACCAGGCGGGGGACCCCTTGCTCGTCCTTCGCGAAGACGCTCGCGCGCTCGCCCTTGTCGTCGAGGTAGCCGGCCGCGATGCCGTTGTAGTCGGAGAGGTTGAGGCCGCGCGGCTTGAACCCGAGGCCGCCCGAGTTGCCGGGGCCGCCGTCGCCGATCGCGTAGTCGGGCTCGGAGTGGCAGTGCCAGCACGTCCGGTGGAGGACCTTCTCGTCGACCTCCTTGTACGTCACCTTCCGCGTGAGGACCGGCAGACGCTCGATCGTCTTCTTCGGCGGCGGCGCGGCGAGCTCGACGGACAGGATGTACCCCGCGAGGTCCACGACGTCCGCGTCGGTGAGCGCGATCTTCGGCATCGCGCTGTCCGGCTTCACCGCCTTCGGATCCTTCAGCCAGGCGATCGTCTTCGCCGCGCTCATGCGATCGCGGGTGAAGCGGAGATCGGGCGCGAGCTTGCGCGCGCGATCGAAGTCCCTGGCCTCCATCGCCGGCAGGGCGGACGCAGGCACCGCGGCCACGCCGCTCATCGTGTGGCAGGTGCCGCAGCCCTTCGTCTCGAGGAGCTGGCGGCCCTTGCCGAGGTCGGCCTTCGCGATCTCCGCGTTCGCGCTCGGAGCGTCGGGCTCGGGCACGAGGTACGCGGCGATGTCGCGCGCCTCGGCCTGCGAGATCGCGAGGCGCGGCATGTACTGGTGGAGGTTCGGCCGCAGGTCGGTCGGCGCGAGGAGGTAGCCCTCGACCCACTTGCGCGAGAAGCGCTTGCCCGCGGCCTCGAGGCTCGGCGCGTCGGCGTACTCCTTCACGCGCGGCTTCCATCGCGCCGTCGCCTCCGCGGTCCCGGCCTTGAACCGGTCCTCCATGATGTCCTTGTGGCAGTGCACGCAGTGCTTGCCCTGCGGCGCGGCCTCGTGCCCGGTGCCGTCGTGGCACCGGTTGCACTGGAACGTGAGGACGAGCTCCTTGCCGTGCGCGGGATCCGCGGGCGACTCCTTCGTCACGACGCTCGCGAGGGGCGCTGCGCTGTTCACCGGTGCGGCGCCCGCATCGGCTGCGGGATCCTTGTCCGGCTTCTTGGGGCACCCCGCGAGGATCGCGGAGAGCGCGATCGCGAGGCAGACGCGAACCGAGGATCGCTTCATGCGATCGGTTGTATCCGATCCCGTTCGATCAGGCCTTGGCCGCGGCGACCGGCTTCTTGCAGACGGCGGGGTTCTTCGACATCTCCTCGCACTTCTTGATCGCCGCCTCGGCGCCCGCAAGATCGCCCTTCTCGCTCTTCATCTTCGCCAGCGCGGCGTACGCGTGGGGCGAGCCCATGAGGTCCTTCTGCGCGAGGCCGGCGAGGATCTTCATCGCCTCCGCCTGGCCGTGCGGGAGCTTGCTCAGCGCCTCTCCGAGGTCGGCCTGCACCGTGGGATCGTTCGGGCGCTTCTGATCGATCTCGCGGAGCGACTGCGCCGCCCACTCGAGGTTCGCGCCCTTCGTCCAGTCGGCCTGCGAGAAGACGCCCGCCTTCTTCTCGGTGATGTCGCCGTCGGAGCGCACCACGGCCAGCGCGAACACGCGGAGCGCGCGCGTCTCGAGCGGGTTCGATCCGGCCGTCGCGACGCGGATGCGGGGGAAGGTGCCGAGGACGGCCTTCGCCGCCGCGAGGTTCTGGCCCGCCTCGAGCGCCTTCTCCGCACGGGCGATCTCCTGCACCGGCGAGGGCTTCTGCGGGGTGGGGTCGAGGCGGACGGACATGCCGCAGGCGCTCGCGTCGTGCGCGTAGGTGGTGACGAAGGCGGCGGGGACGAGGGCGAGGGCGAGGACGACGGCGCGCACGGCGACTTTGGTGATCTTCATGTTGGGCTTCCCTCTCTGACGGCTCTGCTCGGCGAAAGTTCCGTCACCCGATCGGGCGACGGACCGACGGCCGAGGACGGCGGGTGGACCCGCGCCATTCCGCGCAGTTACGCGCGGCCGCCGGGCCCCTCCTCATCACGCGTGGAACGCCCGGGAGTCGCCCGCCGTTGCTGCTCCGTGACGAGGAGGGCGATTTTGGTGTGGCAATATCCCACAGTCGCTTCCTCCTCTTCCTGTCCCGTCGCGCATGGACTAACGCTAAACGCCTCGTGGAAACCGCGAAGGACGAAGCCAAGGAACCGGCCCCGCCGATGACGCGACCGAGCGGCCAGCTCGATCACCTCGCCGACCTCTATCGCCAGATGCTCCTCATCCGGCGGCTCGAGGAGGAGGCGGCCCGCGCGTACGCGCAGGGGAAGATCGGAGGGTTTCTCCACCTCTACATCGGCCAGGAGGCCGTCGCGGTCGGATCGATCGCGACGCTCAAGCCGGAGGACTACGTCGTCACCACGTACCGCGACCACGGCATCGCCATCGCCAAGGGGATGAGCGCCCGCGCGCTGATGGCCGAGCTGTACGGCAAGGCGACGGGGTGCTCGAAGGGCCTCGGCGGTTCGATGCACATGTTCGACAAGGCGACGAACATGCTCGGCGGCTACGGCATCGTCGGCGGCCACATCCCGCTCGCGGCCGGTGTCGCGTTCGCCTCGAAGTACCGCGCCGACGGCCGCGTGACGCTCTGCTATTTCGGCGAGGGCGCGGTCAGCATCGGCGGCTTCCACGAGGGCGTCTCGCTCGCCGCGCTGTGGAAGCTGCCCATCGTGTTCATCTGCGAGAACAACGAGTACTCGATGGGCACGCCGCTCTCGCGCTCGATGAGCGTCGAGGACGTGTCGATGAAGGCCCTCGGCTACGGCATCGATCGCGACCGCTTCTTCGTCGAGGACGTCCTCACGGTCGAGCAGCGCATCGGCGAGGCGGTGCAGCGCGCGCGCGAGCTCTCGCTGCCCACGCTGGTCGAGGTCCGCACCTACCGCTTCCGCGGCCACTCGATGAGCGATCCGGCCAAGTACCGGACGCAGCAGGAGCTCGACGAGCGCAAGAAGAAAGACCCGGTGCACCGCGCGCGCGAGAAGCTCGTCGCGGACGGCTACGCGGAGTCGCGGCTGAAGTCGCTCGAGGACGACGTCGAGCGCGAGGTCCAGGATGCAGTGAAATTCGCCGAGGAGAGCCCGGACCCCGATCCGTCCCTCCTCGAGAGCACCACGTACGACGGCCCGTTCGCGGCCTGAGAAGGAACATGGCACGCACTCTCCGATTCCGAGAGGCCCTGCGCGAGGCGATGATCGAGGAGATGGAGCGGGACGACCGCGTCTTTCTCATGGGGGAAGAGGTCGGCCACTACCAGGGCGCATACAAGGTCAGCGAGGGCATGCTCGAGAAGTTCGGCGAGCGCCGCGTCATCGACACCCCCATCGCCGAGAGCGGCTTCGCCGGCGTGGGCGTCGGCGCCGCGATGGTCGGGCTCCGTCCGATCATCGAGTTCATGACCTGGAACTTCTCCGCGGTCGCATTCGACCAGATCCTCAACAACGCGGCGAAGCTCCGCCAGATGTCGGGCGGCCAGTTCAACTGCCCCATCGTGTTCCGGGGGCCCAATGCGAGCGCGCGCCAGGTCGGCTCGCAGCACTCGCACGCGATGGAGCACTTCTACGCGACGGTCCCCGGGCTCAAGGTCGTAGCGCCGGCCTTCCCCGCCGACGCCAAGGGCCTGATGAAGGCCGCCATCCGCGACGAGAACCCCGTGCTCGTGATGGAGTCGGAGACGCTCTACTCGGTGAAGGGCGACGTCCCCGACGGCGACCACGTCGTCGAGATGGGCAAGGCCCAGATCGTCCGCGAGGGGACCGACGTCACGCTGGTCGCCTACTCGCGCATGACGCACGTCGCGGTCGAGGTCGCGGCGCAGCTCGAGAAGAAGGGGATCTCGGTCGAGGTCGTCGACCTCCGCTCGCTGCGCCCGCTCGACGAGGACACGCTGGTGCACTCGGTGCGCAAGACGCACCGCTGCGTCGTCGTCCACGAAGGCTGGCCCTACGGCGGGGTGGGCGCGGAGGTCGCCGATCGCGTGCAGCGGCTCGCGTTCGACTTCCTCGACGCGCCGATCCTCCGCGTGAGCACGCTCGACGTGGGGATGCCGTACAACGCGAAGCTCGAGCAGATGTGCATGCCGCAGCCGGACCGCGTGATCGCGGCGGTGGAGCGTGTGGTCAACCGAGGGAAGGCCTGAGCGATGGCGAAGATCCTCGACATGCCGAAGCTGTCGCCGACGATGGAGGAAGGCGTCCTCCAGACGTGGCACAAGAAGAAGGGCGACCCGGTCGCGGTCGACGATCTCCTCGCCGAGGTCGAGACCGACAAGGCGACGATGGAGTTCCGCGCCTTCGACAAGGGCGTGCTCCTCGAGATCCTCGTGCCCGAGGGCGCGAACGTGAAGCTCGGACAGCCCGTCGCCGTCATCGGCAACGCCGGTGAGGACGTCTCCGGCCTCGTCGCGAGCGCAGCAGGCGGAGGCGCCGCCCCCAAGGCGCCCGACACGGCGCCCGCGGCGGCCACGCCGACGAAGCAGGAGCCGGTGCAGACGCTCCGGCCCGCGGCGGAGACGCTCGCACCGAAGACCCCGAAGACGCCCGTGTCACGCGGGAGCCTGCTCGATCGCACCTCGCGCGACGCAGGCGACCTCGCCGTCGCGACCGACGGGGGCGCCGGCGGCCGGGTCCTCGCCTCGCCCTACGTCCGCAAGGTCGCGCGCGAGAAGGGCATCGATCTCGCGGGCGCGCAGGGCTCGGGTGAGCACGGTCGCATCCTCCCCGCCGATCTCGAGAGCCTCGCGACGCGCGGCCGGGAGGTCACCACCCAGCTCGCGCGCCCCACGATGCCGTCCACGGCGCTCGCGGCCCCTGCCCTCGCCCAGCCGGAGGTTCGGCCGCTCTCGCAGATGCGCAAGGCCATCGCGCGCCGGCTCGTACAGTCGAAGCAGACGGTCCCGCACTTCTATCTCACCATCGACATCGACGCCGCCGAGCTCGTCGCCCTCCGCGAGAGCATCAACGCCGAGCTCGCCGCCGGAGCCGCGAAGCAGGGCAACGGGGAGTCGAAGCCCGAGAAGATCAGCCTCAACGATCTGATCGTGAAGGGCGTCGCCGCCGCGCTCGTGCGCGTCCCCGAGTGCAACGCGCAGTTTTCGGACGAGGCGATCCTCGTCCACAAGCGCGTCGACATCTCCGTCGCCGTGGCCATCCCCGACGGCCTCGTCACGCCGGTGGTGCGGAACGCGGACACGAAGAGCGTCGTCGCCATCGGCCGCGAGGTGCGCGACCTGGCTTCCCGCGCACGGGCGAAGAAGCTCAAGCCCGAGGAGATGAGCGACGGGACGTTCTCGATCTCGAACCTCGGGATGTTCGGGATCGACGAGTTCTCCGCGGTGATCAACCCGCCCGAGGGCGCGATCCTCGCCGTGGGCCAAGTCCGCGACGAGCCGGTGGTCAAAGACGGCCAGGTGGTGCCCGGCAAGAAGCTC
>WBZO01002339.1_pt1 | contig 25000 bp, 26 predicted proteins | sample 5204261 | NCBI WGS metagenome assembly WBZO01 (sample SAMN12412400, study PRJNA552823) | activated sludge metagenome | isolation source: activated sludge from anammox sidestream of wastewater treatment plant... | place: USA: North Carolina | collected 2017-09
CCAGCGAGCGGGCACACACCATCCGGCTGATGGCCAAAGCGGAGTCCGGCCCTGCCGACTTCGTGCGGCCCGGCCACGTCTTCCCGCTGGGAGCACACCCCGGCGGCCTGCTGGCGCGCCCCGGCCACACCGAAGCCGCGGTAGCGCTGGCGCGCTGGGCCGGACGGCCGCCGGTGGCGCTGTGCTGCGAGGTAGCCGCCGCCGACGGCGAGATGGCACGGCTGCCCGAGCTGGAGCTGTTTGCCGCCGAGCATGAGCTACTGGCGGTGACGATGGACGACCTGATCAGCTACGCGCGCGAGCACGACGCCTGAGCAGCGCATGACCGGGGAGGTGGCGGGAGCGGTCAGCCGGCCACCTCCCCAACATCGCCTGTCTGAAGGAGGACGTCCGCGTACCGGCCGGTCGCGCGGATGCGTCCTTCCTCCAGCAGGATCACGATGTCCGCCCGCTCCAGCACCGCCGGCCAGTGGGAGACAGCCAGACAGGTTGCGTCACGGCGGGCGAATACCCGCTGCCACAGCAGCCGCTCGGTCTCCACGTCCAGCGCGCTGGAGATGTCATCGAATACCAGTAATCCGGTGTCACGCACGAACATGCGTGCCGCGGCCGTGCGCTGTACCTGCCCACCGGAGAGCCGCACGCCTCGCGGGCCGATCAGTGTCTCCATGCCGTGTTCCATGGCTGCGATATCCGGCTCGAGCACTGCCGTGTGTACGGCGCGGGCCAGATCGCGGTCTGTCGCGGCCGCCCCCTGCAGCACGTTCTCCCGCAGCGTGTCGCTGAACAGCCGTGGAGTCTGTGGGGTATAGGCCACCCGCGGCGGCTGGAAGAACCGCGACGGATCGGCTACGCGCTGTCCGTTCCACAGGATCACCCCGCTCTGAGCGGGCAGCAGCCCCAATAGCGCCCGCAGCAGCGTGCTCTTGCCGGCGCCAATGCGGCCGGTGATCACCATGAACGTGCCACGTTCAATCGTCAGGTCGATGCCGTGGACGCCTTTGCCACTGAGCGGGTGGCGATAGCTCAGCCCGCGCACCTCAAGCAGCGTCAGCGGCTCGGCCGGCGCCAGAGCAGGCGGTGCTGGTGGCATCGCGCCGCGAAGGTACAGCGGCCGGTGGCGGCCGATGTCGGTGGCGGGGGCGCCGGGCATCAGGTCCGCTAGCCGCTCAGCGGAGACGGCCGCCTGCCGGGAGCGGGCCAGCAGCCGGCCGATCCACACCGGGAAGGACGAGAGTGGCGCAAGGTACGCGACAAACAGCGCGAAGTCACCCACGGTGAAGGTACCAGAGCGGATGCCGCCTGCCGCCAGCAGCAGCACCAGCCCAGTCGCGAGGTTCGCGATGTTGGTGTTGAACGTCGCCAGCGCCTCGGTCAGCAGCTTGTCGCGGATGGCGGCCTCGCCGCGGCGGTCGGATAGCCGGCGGAGGTGTGCGGTGGCGCGCTGTTCGGCGCCGCTCGATGTGATTGTCTGGACGGCGGCGAACAGCTCACCGATCAGGCCCGTCACCTGGCCGGTGGCACGACGGCTCGCCTGGCGGGCAGCGCGGAGCCGCTGCCCCAGCAGGCGGGCGGCGGCTGTCACTGCCGCAATCGGCAGAAACGCGACCAACGTGATCGTTACATCGGTGCTTATCATCACCCACGCCGCGAGCACCGAGAACAGCGCGACCCCGCTGAAATCCAGCCAGGTGTCAATCAGCAGGTTCAGTTCCAGGACGTCATCGCGCAGCCGGTTGACCAGTTCACCGGGAGGCGCGGGGAATAGCCGGGCCCCCGGCCCGCGCAACACCCATGCGAAGATGTTCGCGCGAGGTAGGACGTCCATTACCGACCAGCAGATGTTCCAAGAGCCGACCGCCAGCACAAAGCACGCCACCTGGCCGAGCTCGGCCGCTGCCAGCAGGGCCAGCGCCGACCAGGGGCTGCGGTCTGCCGCCGCACCGCCGGTGAGCGCGTCGAAGAACCAGCGCGTAGCCAATCCCGTCAACACCGGCATGGTGTAGAACGCAACCCAGACGGAGAAGGCGAAGGCAAACAGCCACGGCTTGTACCGAGCGATGCTCCAGGTGATGTGCCAAGCCGATGCGCCGGTGGTGGTGTGAGGTTGGGTCTGTGCAGTCATGACGCCAGCGCCTCCTGCATTCCCGTGCCCAGCAGCGCACTCAGGCGCGAGACGGGGTCGGCGGCCAGGACTGATCGCGGGCCGAACTCCTGTACCTGGCCGTCCTCCAGGATGAGGATGTCATCGGCCCGCTGCACCGTGCCCAGCCGGTGGGCGATGATGATCGCTGTCCGGCCGGCGAGCAGGCGGTCTACCGCGCGTTCAATCAGTGTCTCCGTGGCCGGGTCCAGTCTGGAGGAGGCCTCATCCAAAATCACCAGCCCCGGATCGCGCAGAAACACACGGCCAAAAGCGATCAGCTGCGCTTCTCCGGCGGAGAGCGCGTCGCCTGCCAGCTCGGAGTCCAGGCCGTCGGGCAGGCTTTCCACCCAGTGCGCGAGGCCAAGGTCATTCAGCACCCGTCGCACCTGCTCGTCGGGGATGCTCGGATCAAACAGTGTAAGGTTGTCGCGCAGGCTCGCACGGAAGACCTGGACCTCCTGGGTGACGACCCCGGCCCGGCCGCGCAGTCGGTCGATGTCGAGCGTGCGCACGTCGCTCCCCGCCACCCGCACCTGTCCGCGCTCGACGTCATACAGCCGCAGCAGCAGGCGGGTAAGGGTGGTCTTGCCGGAGCCGGTGCGGCCTAGCACACCCAGCGTGCGGCCCGCCTCCAGCCGGAAACTGACATCCTGCAAGACCGGCTCACCCTCGTAGGCGAACGTCACCCGCTCGAAGGCGACGGGCAGCGGTCCGGCGGGGAGTGGCTCGGTGCCATTCTCCAATGCCGAGCGTTCGGCGAACAGCGCGCCGATCCGGCCCACGGAGGCAGCCGCCCGCTGGAATTCATGTAGCTGCCCGGTGATCAGCTCAATGGGCCGGCGCAGCATGGTCGTAAACTGGAACAGCAGGTAGACCGTCCCCAGCGAGATCGCTCCTGATTGATACAGCCAGGTGCCCGCAGCTAGCGAGCCCACCCCAGCCACGAGGAAGAACAGCCGGACGAAGATCCAGATGCTGTCCCCCACCATCTCCGCCCGCACCTGGCGGTGAAATCGGTGGCGCATGACACCGAGGAGCCGGTGCATGGTGTACTCGCCGGCGCCGTTGGCACGGATGTCCTCCACCCCGGCGAGCCGCTCCTCCATGAAGCCGAACATCTCCGCGGACGCCTGCTGAGACCGCGCGATATGCGGCACCGCGATGGCGCGCACCCGCAGCAGCAGGAACAGCGCCAGCGCACTGTAGACGCCCAGCCCCAGTCCAATACGCCAATCCTCCCGCATCAAGAGCAGCAGCACGCCGGTGAGCAGCAACGCCGCCCCGACAATGCGGATCACGAACTGGGAGAAGAATGTCGCCAGTGCGGTGGTATCGCCATCAATTCGCTCGATCAGCTCCCCGGGGGTATGCGTGTGATGGAAGGTGGGATCGAGCCGCAGACAGTGGAGCGCCAGATCGCCGCGCAGCGCGTTGGTTGCGGCCCAGCCGACCTGCTCGCTCAGCCACAGCGCGGCGATGGTGACAAACTGGGTGAGGAGTGTCACGGCCAGAAAGCCCAGCGCCATCCATACCAGCGTCTGCATCGCTGCGGCCGCCTGCGCACGGTCGATGAAGGACCGCAGCATCAGCGGGCCGGCGAGTTGCAGTCCGGTGGTGCCGAGCACCAGCACCGCCAGCAGCGCCGCCCGCCGCCGCTGAGGCCGCAGGTAGCGAACGAGCAGTGCACGATAGTCGCGGAGCGTGGCCATGTATTACCCCATGCGTTTGAGCTTGCCGGTGCGCTTGGCCCAGCGCTCGGCCATGTCAAAAACCAGCAGACTGAGCGGCACGAGAATCACACCAAACACGGCCAGCAAAGCCAGCTCGCGCCCCAAGTCCGTGACACCCTTCCCTTCCTGCACGGCGCCGCGGATGCCATCCAGGATGTATGTGGCGGGGGAAGCGTGCGATAGCGCCTGCAGCCAGCCGGGCAGCACATCGACGCTGTAGTACACGCCGGAGACGAGCAGGATCGCGGCCTGCACCATAAAGGTCATCTGCGAGCCGCGCTCCGGGTACATCAGAGGCAGCACACCGGCCAGCACCGCCAGCCCGGCCACGCTGACGCTGCCCACCAACAGCACCGCCGCCGCCCCCAGCCAGTCAGCTTTGCCGAAGTCCACACTGAAGAACGTCAGCGCCACACCGCCGATCAGCAGCGTGCGGATCGTGGCATGCAGCACGGCGAACAGGCACATCCCCGCCAGGTGCAGGGTGCGTGGCACCGGCGCCATCAGGGTGTGTTCAATGGTCCCTTCCCACCGCTCCCAGGAGATCACCAGCCCGATGTCATCGATCACCGCGGAGAGATATGCCCAGGCGAGTGTACCGATCAGGAGAAACAAGACGAGCTGCTGCACCTCGGTGGCGCTCGTCGCCTGGCCGCCCTGGCGGCCCACCTCCTCGGCGATGAAGGTGATGGCGAGCGTGTTGACGACGCCGTACACCAGCCACACGAGTTCCCATGCCCAGTAACGCTTCCACAGGTTCTTCTGCCGCTCGACAAACGCCATCGCCAGGTTGAGTGAACCTGAGCGGTAGGCGGCCTGTGGCGCAAGTGAAGCGGTCATGATCTATCCCTCATCAACGGCTTTCGGCCCCGGAGGTGGCGAGCACGGCATCCCGTCCGGTCTCGTGCTCATCTTCACCCTCATCCTCATCGATGGAGCGGCCGGTAATCTCCATGAACACGGTCTCCATCGTGACGGTGTCCACAGGTAGGGAGAGGCGGAGTGCGGCCCTCTCCCGCAGCGCCTGGGGTGTACCCTCCGCGACGATGCGGCCGCCAGCGATGAAGGCGATGCGGTCGCAAAGCAGCTCTGCCTCCTCCATGTCGTGCGTGGTCAGTAACACGGTCGCGTTGTGTTCGCTGCGGACCTCACGTACGAAGGCCTGCACGTCGCGCTTACTGCGCGGGTCTAACCCAGTGGTTGGCTCGTCCAGTAGCATCAGCACCGGCGACGTGAGGAAGGCGCGGGCGACGGCGATCTTCTGCTGCTGTCCGCGGGAGAAGCTCATCATCGGCTCGTGGAGCTTCTCTCCGGCCATGCCCAGCCGGGCCATGATCGGCGGGATCAACGCTCTGACCTCTGCGGGCGAGAGGCCATACACGCGGGCGAAGAACATTAGGTTCTCGGCCGCTGACATCGTGCGAAAGAACGACGGGTCGGCCGAGACGCGATTCATCAGCCGCCGCACCGCCATCGCCTCCCGTACTACGTCATGGCCAAAGACGGAAACGCGGCCCGCATCTGGGAGTAGTAATGTACTGATCATACGGATGAGGGTGGATTTGCCGGAGCCGTTGGCCCCCAGCACCCCATAGATCTCACCCTGCTCCACACTCAGACAGACGTCATCCACGGCGCGCACGGGGCGTTTCGCCGCGTGGTCGCCGCGTCGCTGCCACGGCCACCGGCGTCGCTGCTCGCTACCGAAGTGTTTGCTGACGTTGTTGGTCTCCAGCGCGACTTGGCTCATACCGTTGCGTCCTCTGTTCCTGAACACCGGCAGGGCGCGGCCGTGGTTGTCAGCCGCACCCCGTTCGCGTCACGATGCGGTGGCTTTCGGCGCAATCTCAGAGCCGGTGTGCGCAGCTGCCCAGCCGCGTAGCCGCTCGCCCCTGATCACGAGCTGGTCGCCCAGCCAGGCCGCCAGCCGCCGGGTACGAGGCCGGCGGGAGACGCCCGCGTACCACTCCATCCGCTGCTGCGTCTCGACCTGTTCGAGGCGCCAGCGGTTGAGGTCTTGTTCAAGCTGGACCAGAAAGAGGTTCATGCCGCTGCCTCACTCCTCTACGTTGACACGTGCCGATGGCGGTGGCCGGCGCCGGCCGGTGAAGGTCTATCATGCGTAGCTCCTTTGCAGCGGGCGAGCAGCGCTGCCCTCGGCGAACCGAGCGCTGACCGGCTGGTCAACTCGGAATGTCGCGGGCGGCGGGTGGGCCGGGGGCCGGTGGAACGCAGAGGGCACAAAACGGCCCACGACTGTCGGTTCCGCGTCGTGGGCCGTGTGCGGTGTTGGAGAAGGGCTGCTACGTCAGCATTCCCGACTCCGAGACGGCGCACTCGCCCCACCTCCAGCGCCACCAGCAATGCGGCGGCGGCCGGCGCGGAAGCGTTCGATCATCGCGAAGCACACCATCGGAGTCCTGTCACTTTCAGCAGGCTGTGCGTAGGGTACGTAGCCGCTCTCCGGCCTGTCAACCGGGCCGCTAGGACGGGGCATTGCCCGTACCAACGGCCACCGATGCGATCAGCTGCGGTGCAGGAGGCCGCGCTCGCGACCCTGATCAACCGCGCCGGTACAATGTGCCGGCCCCGCCGGCCGCCTGCGGGAGTACTAGCCGGTGCTGCCGCCGCTATTTCGGGCGCGGCAGGCAGACACCGGCATGGAGCCCATCGATGCTCGTCGTGCGCGCCGCGCGCCTGTTTGACCCCGGCATGACCTCGGTCCTTTCCGCTCCCGCTCTGCTGATCGAGGACGGGCGTATCGTCGCGGTGCACCAGGGGGAGATCGGCACACCGGAGGGCGCGGAGGTGCTGGACCTCGGTGACGTCACGCTCCTGCCGGGCCTGATCGACGTCCATGTGCATCTCGGCTTCGACGCTGGGCCGGATCCCGTCCGGCAGATGCTGGCAGACGACGACCACACCCTGCTGCTGCGGATGGCGCACTTCGCCCGGCAGGCGTTGCAGGGTGGGGTCACGACGGTGCGCGATCTGGGCGACCGCCACTTCCTCGGGCTGATCCTGCGAGACTGGTACCGCAGTGGCGCCGAGGTGGGACCGGAGATCATCGCGGCCGGCCCTCCGGTTACGCCCACCGGCGGCCACTGCTGGTTTATGGGTGGCGAGGCGGATGGGGAGCTAGAGATTCGCCGCGGGGTGCGGGCACGGGTGAAGCGCGGGGTCGATGTGATCAAGGTGATGGCCACCGGCGGCAACATGACGCCCGGCACCAACCCGATGGAGGCACAGTTCACCGTCGAGGAGCTGGCGGCCGCAGTGCAGGAGGCGCACCGGCTGGGCCGCAAGGTGACGGCGCACGCCCACGGTGCCCCGGGCATCGCCCGGGCCATTGAGGCGGCGGTGGATGGCATCGAGCATTGCTCATTCCAGACCCCGACGGGTATCCACGCCGATGACCGCCTGATTGCAGCGCTGGCGTCCTCGCAGATAGCCGTCTGCCCGACCGTTGGCCGGCCCGCCACCGGCCTGCCTGACCCGCCGGAGTGGGTTGCCCGCAACCAGGCGCGGATGGAGGCGCTGGCGCGTATGCATCGGGCCGGCGTGCGCCTGGTGGGCGGCACGGATGCCGGCATCCGCGGCGTCCCGCATGACAGCGTGCGGCACTGCATCGAGGTGTATACGCGGATCGGCATGACCAATGCCCAGGCAATCGCTGCCGCCACGGCCGGCGGCGCAGAAGCCTGCGGGACCGGCGACCGCAAAGGGCGGCTGACGGCCGGGTACGACGCCGATATCCTCGCGGTGGCCGGCGATCCCCTGCAGGACATCACGCGGATTCACCACGTGGCCGCAGTGTTTCGCGCCGGACAGCGAGTGTGCTGAAGGTAAACGGCAGGAAAACTCTCGATTGAACTGTCGCACATGTTATGGTTCAGCGGTGGTAGGAGTCGCACGCTGCAAGCGGGCCGGCCGGCGCCGCGATCGACGCCTGATGGGGAATGCGTCCGCTGGCCGCGCCGGACCGCAACACCAAGGGGAGGGAGAACCATATGGAGAAGCAGGCAACGCAGATGCTGGGGGAGCAGGTGACCGCTGGGGCGGTGCTGCAGACCGCAGGCACCGGTGGCGCCACCGCGATCGGGGCCGGCAGCGCAGCAATTGGGGGGGCGCTGGGTCGCGTTGCAGGTGAGGCCCTGGCGGGCCGGATGGCCAAGCCGGGCTCCTTCCCCAACAACTACAAGGGTTTGCTGTACGTCGCTGCTACAGAGACACGCATCGCCATCTTCTCGGCCAAGCGCGGGCTGCTGAAGAACTCGGTGAAGGAGCTGCTGGTCACGCATCCCCGAACGGCCATCACCTCCCTGGAGATTGGCGGAGGTGCGCTGGTGTCGGGCGTGACCCTGGCGCTTTCCGACGGCACAACGTATGCGATGGAGGCGCCGCGCGCGGTCAAGGGCAAGGCGCAGAAGCTCAAGGCGGCGCTCGGGGTCTAGCCCAGGCACACCGCGGGTCGCTCGACGCCCGAACACCGTTCTCCTGGCATCGCCAGGATGGCGGCGTTCGGGCGTATCCGCGTGCCGCGCTGGTATCACAAATGGCGCACAGGCCGGGTGTTGGGGCTGCCGGCCTGTGCGAAGCCCTTGACCTGCCCGAACACATCACGGAATAATGCGGACGGTTCGTGCAAAGATGACACGGCACTGACAATCGCCTGCACGAACACCACGCGCCCGCTGCCACGACGGGTCGCGTATACACCGGGCGCCCAGCGCCGCCGCCTTCCACCAGGCGGCCATGCGCTCCACCATCTCCCAATCCCCGATGCCACGCTCAGGCATGGCGTCGGTGTGACCTGTGCTCCCCATTCCTCGACGTTTCACGCATCGTTGCGCTTGGCCCCAGAGATGCCCGGTTCTGGCTGCCGCGCGTGATAAAGGAGTGTCATGACCTCGCAGCCCCCTATGTGTAATCTGACGATGCAGCGGTATCGCGCTGCGGCGCGTCTTCCTGCCATCGTGCTGACATTGCTGGCGCTGATGGCGTTGAGCCAGCCCGACAGGCTCAGCGCTGCTGCGGATGAGTATGTCGTGTATGGCGACAGCCTCGCAGCTGGGTGGGCCAATTGGTCTTGGAGCGCCAGCGTCAACTTCAACCAGACCTCCGGCGAGTACAGCGGCACGGCCGCAATTCAGTTCCAGACCAGCGCCGCCTGGGGTGCGCTGTTCCTGCACACGGACAGCGGCGTTCAGACGGATAGTGACAGCCGTATCCGCTTTGCCGTGAAGCCGACGCAGTCGGGACAGTACCTGTCGCTCGGGCTGCGCGGCGACAATAACGCCCAGCTGGTGAGCAAGCGGCTGTCGCAGATCGGTGGCGATCCGGCTGCGAACAGCTGGAAGCTGTATGACGTCTCACTCAGCAGCCTGGGCGTCGCCGGCAAACGCATCACCGGCTTTGTCCTACAGGACGGTGAGGGCGTGGCTCAGCCGGCGGTGCTGGTTGACGAGGTGAAGCTGACGGGGTTGAGCAGCTCGGGAGGAGGCTCCGGCTCCGGCTCCGGCAGCGGCTACTTCAGCACGCTCGGCCCGGGCGCCACGCTGCCCAGCGGGGCGGACTGCGCCGGCCGTGTGCGCCGCTCGTCCTGGGAGCCACGACCAGAGAATTACACAGCCAATCACACCACGGGCAAGACCATCTCCGCCATCTCCGGCGCTAACTCGACCGGAAACAGCAAGCTTGCCTGGCGGGTGGACGGCAACTTCACCGGCACGACCGACGAGATCATCCAGTGGGCGGCGTGCAAGTGGGGATTCGACGAGAACATCGCACGTGCCGTGGCCGTCAACGAAAGTTGGTGGCGGCAGAGCACGGTCGGTGACAACGGCATCACGTTTGGCCTGATGCAGATCAAGAGCACGGTTCACACCAGCACCGCGCCGGCCTCCAAGAACAGCACAGCGTTCAACGTGGACTATGCACTCGCCTGGCGGCGTGCCTGCTACGAGGGCTACATGCCCTGGCTGACGTCGACCAAGGGCGATGAGTGGGGCTGTGTCGGCGCCTGGTTCTCTGGTCGCTGGTATGACGGCAGCGCCAGCGTGGCGTGGAGCGGGGCAAATTGGTATATCCCGCGCATCAAAAACCACGTCAACAATAAGACCTGGACGCAGTCCGGCTTCTGATCGCGGCGCCGGCGTCCTCTGGACTGGTGGCCAGGGGACGCCGGTGTTTGCGCGTCACGAGAACCCCAATCGCTGCGCCTTCATCGAGACAAATCGCCCGCCCGCGATGACGATATGGTCCAGCACTTCGATCTCCAGCAGGGCGCCGGCCCGCACCAGGTCGCGCGTGACCGCGACGTCGTCCGGGCTGGGAGCGGGGTCGCCGGATGGGTGATTGTGCGTGACGATCAGCGCTGGGCAGGTCTCGCGGACTGCGTCGCGGAATACTTCCGCCGGCCGGACGCGAGCGCTGTTGACATTGCCCCGATATACCTCGCGGATGCCCACCACGCGGTTCTTGGTGTTGAGCAGCACCACACGTAACGACTCCTGGGACAGCAGGCTCATCTCGGTCAGCAGCAGCCCGGCCACGTCATCAGGGCGGGTGACTTCCGGTCGCTCTTCCGGCAGCGCGGCGGCCAGCCGGCGGCCGATCTCCAGCGCTGCCTTGAGCTGGCTGGCCTTGGCCTCGCCCATTCCGTACTCCTCGCACAGCTCGGCGAAGCTGGCCCGAGCCAGACCCGGCAACCCGCCCCAGCGCGTCAGCAGCCGGCCGGCCTGGGCGAGCACGTTCTCACGGGCGCTGCCAGTGCGCAGCAGGATCGCCAGTAGTTCGCCGTTGGACAGCGCACTTGCCCCGTAGTCGCGCAGGCGCTCGCGCGGCCGTTCCTCGGCGGGCATCTCGCGAATGGTGGGCAGATACGTAGGGCGGCTGTCTGCGCCGGTGGCAGGATCCGGCTGACGCACGAGAAGCCTCCGGCGCGCTAGCGTACCGCCTCATCCCGCTTCATCTGTACCTGCCCTAACCGCTCTACGGATTGGACGATGCTGGTATGCGGGTAGTGAGTGACCTCAACTTCAATGCGATACTCGTCGTCCATATCGGCATCGCGGAGGCGCTTGGCCTCTTCGCGCAGGTCGTAGTAGACCGGCAGCGGCACCTTGAAGATCGTGCGATCAACGGAGATGTAGTACGACTTGCTCACCAGGACATCGCGCTTGGACCAGATACGGGTGACCACACCGCGGGTTGTGATGGGGGCATGTCGCAGGTCGCGCAACGCCTGTATTGAGAGATAGCCAAACAGCAGCGCCAGCACCAGCATGATATACGGCAGGATCCCCAGGTCCCACACACCGGCAAAGCCCAGTAGGGCGACGATAGCGGAGGCGATAAACAGCGGCGTGTACATCACCGCCTCGCGGACGACGGTGGCGCGGGCCGAAGAGCCAATCATCCTCTGGCACCCCCTGTCTCGGCGGTTTTCAACGGCGCGCTGGAATCACGAGCTGCTGGCCGATCTGCAGCGACACCGGGTCCACTCCTGGATTGGCGGCGCGCAGTGCCTCGGCATCGATGCCGAGCCCTGCCGCGATGGCGTTGAACGTGTCACCGGGTTTGACGGTGTAGGTTTCCGGCGCCGGCGCCGGCGTGGCGGTACGGCCAGGGGGCGGCGCGGCCCCGGCGGGCGCGGCGGTGGCGGCGGAGGGGGCTGCCGGTCCGGCAGCAGGCGCATCCTCGCCGGGCAGCCGGGGGCGGCTGACTAGTAAGACAAACGCCAGCAGGCCACCAGCGACTAGCGTCAGCACCACTCCCCGAAATAGCAGCGCTGACGGCAGCCCGGTCTCGGGCCGGGAGCAGCTCGCACAGGCGCCACCACCGTGCTCGGCACAGTACAACGTCCCGCAGCGCGGGCAAACAGAAGTAGCCTCCGCCGCGCAGTATTGACAGGTGGATGGCGGTGGCTCTTCGTCAGCGACCACGACCTCGGGGGGCTGCAGCGTCACGGGCGTTATCCAGTGGCCACGTCAAAGGCGGCGGTCTCCCGCCATCGGGAGTACCGCCGCGCTATTGTACCACCCGTGTCGCTGTTGCCTACTTGACCTCGACGGTGGCGCCGGCCTCGGCCAGCTTGGCCCGGACGGCCTCGGCGTCTGCCTTGGAGACGCCTTCCTTGACATTGGTCGGCGCCGCTTCCACCAGGTCCTTGGCTTCCTTCAGGCCCAGGCTGGTGATCTCGCGCACGGCCTTGATCACGTTGATCTTGTTGGCGCCGAAGTCCTTGAGGACGACGGTGAACTCCGTCTGCTCTTCCACCGGTTCGGGTGCGGCCGCCTGGGCGCCACCGGCCATCGGACCAGCCGCCACCATCATTGGCGCAGCAGCGGTGACGCCGAATACCTCTTCGATCTGCTTGTTCAGGTCGCGCAGCTCGAGGATCGTCATTTCCTTGATGATGTCCAGGACCTGGGTGACACGCTCGCTGGGCATGTGTGGTGTTCTCCTTTTGCCCGCTGCGCGGGCCTAGCGACGTTGTGGATGCTGGCCCAGGTGACGCCGGGCCCGCGTGGCCGGGATACCCCGACCGGGTTGAAGCCGGAGCAGCGCCGGCTAGGCCGCAGGTTCTAGCTGCTTGGCGCGGGCATCAATCAGCCCCGCGAAGTCGCGCACGGTGGCGGTGATGAGACCTGCGAACGTCTGAATCGGCGACTGCATCCCGCCGGCGAACTGGGCAATGAGCTGCTCACGCGACGGCAGGCTGGCGAGCTCAGCGACCTGTGCGCTCTGGAAGACCTCGCCTTCCAGAAAGGCGCCCTGGATGATGAGGGCATTGCGCGCCGTGCGTACATACTCGGTCACCGCCTTGGCAGCGGCTGCCGGGTCGCCGTAACTGAAGATGATCGCCGAAGGGCCCTCGACGATCTTGAAGAGGTCCGCCTTGCCCGCCCGCTCCGATGCGATGCGCAGCAGCGTGTTCTTGACGACCTCGACCTCGACCCCGGCCTCGCGCATCCGGCGGCGGAGACCGGTCATCTCGGAGACCTTCATTCCGCGGTAGCCGGTGGAGATGGCGATGGTGGAGCGGCTGACCTTGTCTTCCAGCTCCGCCAGCGTCTCGGCCTTCTTGGCTGTGGGCATGGCACCTCCTCTCGTGTCCTCGAGATCAATGCGGCCCCCGCCTGGTGGAGGCGGAGGCCGGCTGATCACACGGAGGAGCCGAAGGGCGCTACTCCATGGATTCGCTTGGCCCCGGCGCCTCGGCGGGAGATTAAGGCCGGTTGGGCCACCCGCGGTCTTCAGCGATGGGAACGCACGATGTTCGATTGTCTGCCAGCAGTCTAGATGACTGCCGGCCGCTCTGCAAGCGCTAACTCACCTGAAGCGCCAGCGTCTGACCGAGGTCCAGCGGGATGCCGGGCCCCATTGTTGTGGTGAGCGTGATGCTCTTGATGTACTGTCCCTTGGCGCCGGAGGGCTTGGCGGCGTTAATCGCCGTGATCAGCGTAGCCAGATTCTCCATCAGCGCATCATCGGAGAAGCTCGACTTGCCGATGGGCACGTGCAGCAGCGCGGTGCGATCCAACCGGAACTCAACGCGGCCGGCCTTGGCCTCCCGTACCGCCTTGGCGATATCGGCGCCATCGACAACGGTACCGGAGCGGGGATTGGGCATCAGGCCGCGCGGGCCAAGCACGCGGCCGAGACGGCCGACCTTGCCCATCAGCTCGCGCTGGGCAATGGCGACATCGAAGTCCGTCCAGCCTTCACCTTGAATCTTGTTGATCATGTCGTCAGAGCCGACAAACTCGGCTCCCGCCGCGGTCGCCTCGCGGGCGGCGTCGGCCTCGGCAAACACCAGCACGCGAATCGTCTTGCCGAGCCCGTTGGGCAGCACCGTGGTGCTGCGCACCTGCTGGTCGGCGTGACGCGGATCCAGCCCGGTGCGCAGGTGGATCTCGACCGTCTCGTCGAACTTGGCGAACTTAACCTCTTTGGCGAGGGTGATGGCTTCGGCCGGCGGGTAGGCGCGGCTGCGGTCTACTTTGGTGGCGGCGTCGCGATACTTCTTGCCGTGCTTTGGCATGGATGTCTCCTTGCGGTGCCAGCGGAGCGCTAAGGTTCCTCCCGCGGTCTTGGCAGCGGACTGCCGGCGTCAACCCTCGACGACAATGCCCATCGAGCGGGCAGTGCCCTCGATCATTTTCTCGGCCGCCTCAATAGTGGCGGCGTTGAGGTCCTTCATCTTGAACTCGGCGATGCGGCGCACCTCGGCGCGCGGCACAGAACCGACGGTGGTGCGCCGGTGGGTGGCCGATCCCTTGTCGACACCAGCCGCCTTCTTCAATAGCTCGGACGCCGGAGGCGTCTTGAGCACGAAGGTGAAGGAGCGGTCCTCGAAGACGGTGATTTCCACCGGCACCACGGTACCGGCCTGGGCGGCGGTCTTCTCGTTGTATTCTTTGACGAATCCCATGATGTTGACGCCGTGCTGGCCCAGCGCCGGTCCAACCGGCGGCGCTGGTGTCGCCTTACCGGCCTGCAACTGGAGTTTCACCATCGCGCGGACTTTCTTTGCCATTTCAGCTCCTCAGCGCTCAGCGGTCAGCGTGATACCGCGCGGTCGGGCGGAAGCGTTGCCCGCTGCCTGCTGCCCGCTTGCTAGGTCAGCTTCTCTACCTGCAGGAAGTCCAGTTCCACGGGCGTTTCACGGCCAAAGAACGACACAAGGACTTTGACCTTGCCCTTCTCCGTGTTGATCTCGTCGACGGCGCCGTGGAAGTCTACGAACGGGCCGTCAATAATGCGCACCTGCTGACCGACCTCAAACCCGACCTTGACACGCGGCGCTTCGGTGCGCATCGAGCGCAGGATCTTTTTGACTTCTTCGTCTGCCAGCGGCACCGGTTTATTGCCGGAACCCACAAAGCCAGTGACGCCGGGCGTGTTGCGCACGACGTACCAGACCTTGTTTGAGGTTTCGTCAGCCTCCAGTAGCTCCATCATCTCAACGAGGACGTAGCCTGGGTACAGCTTGCGCTGCACCGTGCGGCGCTGACCGTCGCGAATTTCGATCTCCTCCTCGGTGGGGACGACCACCTGGAAGATCTGTTCACGCACGTCCATCGAGTCGATGCGGTGCAGCAGGTTGTTGCGCACCTTATTCTCGTAGCCCGAGTAGGTGTGAATCACGTACCAGCGCCGGTCCTCATGGATGAGGTCATCGGCAGGTAGCGCGTCCGGCTTGGGTGCGGCCGCGGTGGTGGCCTGTTTCCGGGTTGCCATAGCGGTCCTCTGGCGTGCCACGCGGGGCTTAGGAGAGCAGGGTCTGCTCGATGATCCAGTTGAACAGCGAGTCAAGGCCGCCCAGGAACAGCCCCAGCGCCAGCGAGACGACGATCACCACCAGTGTAAGGTTGATCGTTTCCTGGCGGGTGGGCCACTGCACCTTGCGCAGCTCGACCAGTACCTCGCGGAACCAGGCCGGCTGGAGGACGGCGGGCAGGCCGCGGACATGGCGCGGCCCGGAACCGGAGCCGCCGGCCGGGGGCCGGGTTGCACCGACGCGAGGCATGCGTGCCGGGCGGTTGCTGGGCTTGGCTCCTGGCTTGCCCTGGACCGGGTGGCGTCGGAGTTCGCGGCGCATGGTTCCTATCCTTCCCGCGGCACGATGACTAGCGGGTCTCCCGATGCGGCTTGTGTGCTCGGCAGCGCGGGCAGAACTTGTTCAGCTCCAGCCGGTCCGGGTCGTTTCGCCGGTTCTTGGAGGTGGTATACGTGCGGGACCGGCACTCGGTGCAGGCCAGGTGAATCGTGGAGCGGTCTTCTTTCTTGGCCATTCGTCGCTGCCTCGTGTTCCAGGGGCCGCCGCTACGCAGCGTCCCCCTCCGGCCGCGATGCGGGGAGGGGGACGCAGACGCATGACGTTACTGCAAGATCTTGGTGACGGCGCCGGCGCCGACGGTGCGCCCGCCCTCGCGGATGGCAAAGCGCAACCCGTCCTCCACCGCCACCGGCGCGATCAGGTTGATCGTCATCTTCACGTTGTCCCCCGGCATCACCATCTCCACCCCCTCGGGCAGCTCGATGTTGCCGGTCACGTCCGTCGTCCGGATGTAAAACTGCGGCCGGTACCCCGGGAAGAACGGCGTGTGCCGCCCCCCCTCCTCCTTGGACAGCGTGTACACCTCGGCCTCAAACCGCGTGTGCGGCGTGATGCTCCCCGGCTTGGCCAGCACCTGCCCCCGGTACACTTCGTCCCGGTCCACCCCGCGCAACAAGCAGCCGACGTTGTCCCCCGCTTGCCCCTGGTCCAGCAGCTTCTTGAACATCTCCACCCCGGTGACCACCGTCTTGCGCGTCTCGCCAAAGCCGACGATCTCGATCTCCTCGCCCACTTTGACCAGCCCGCGCTCGATCCGCCCCGTCACCACCGTCCCCCGCCCTTTGATGCCAAACACGTCCTCAATCGGCATCAAAAACGGCTTGTCCACCGGCCGCGCCGGCGTCGGGATGTAGGAGTCCACCGCCTCCATCAACTCCAGGATGCAGGCGTACTCCGGGGCGTTCGGGTCGGTGGCGGCACTTTGCAGCGCGTGCACCGCCGCCCCCCGCACGATCGGAATGTCATCGCCGGGAAAGTTGTACTTGCTCAGCAGCTCGCGCAGCTCCAGCTCCACCAGGTCCAGCAGCTCCGGGTCGTCGAGCTGGTCGATCTTGTTGAGAAACACCACGATCGCCGGCACTTCCACCTGGCGGGCCAGCAGGATGTGCTCGCGGGTCTGCGGCATCGGCCCTTCGGGGGCGGCCACCACCAGGATCGCCCCGTCCATCTGGGCGGCGCCGGTGATCATGTTCTTGATGTAGTCCGCGTGCCCCGGGCAGTCCACATGCGCGTAGTGGCGCTTGTCCGTCTCGTACTCGACATGGGCAATGGCAATCGTGATGCCGCGCGCCCGCTCTTCGGGGGCGTTGTCAATCGAGTCGAACGACCGAAACTGCGCTTCGCCCTTGAGCGCCAGCACTTTGGTGATCGCCGCCGTCAGCGTCGTCTTGCCGTGGTCCACGTGCCCAATCGTGCCCACGTTGACGTGCGGCTTGGTTCGCTCAAACTTCTGCTTGGCCATGGCATCCCCCGTGAAGACGTGATGCGTGCTACGCGATGCGTGGCCGGTGGCGTTCGTCACGCATCACGGAGCACGCATCTGTGAAGGGAGCCCTCGTCCGGATTCGAACCGGAGACCTCGTTCTTACCAAGAACGCGCTCTAACCTACTGAGCTACGAGGGCCAGAACCGAAGGCTCTGGGATGGGGAGGAGCGGTGTGCCCGAGCAGCGGCTCACCGATTCATCCGTCGTCCTTCCGCCTTCATCCTTCCGTTCTGGTGGTGGGGGCAGGATTCGAACCTGCGTAGCGCGTCGCGCGGCAGATTTACAGTCTGCTGCCATTAACCACTCGGCCACCCCACCAAGCTGCCGTCCCTTGCTTTCATCCTGATGAAAGCGTGGCCGGCTGTTGGGTACTACTCACTATCCGGAGCCCGAGAGGGGATTCGAACCCACTAACCTACCGATTACAAGTCGGTTGCGCTGCCGTTGCGCCACTCGGGCGTGTGGTTCTGCCACCGTCGCCGGTCTCTACTCTCGATTGCTGCCGGACACATTATAGCGCGCGCAGGTTGCAGCGCGCGCTAGACCCCCCAAGTGTAGGGTTGGCCCGCCTGAACGTCAACGGGTGGCGCCTACGCCATCAGCGGTGTCGGCCAGAATAGCATGCAGTCTAGGCAGCGGCTCTTCACGTAATCCTCACCGCGATAGTAGGAGGCCACGAACTTGGTATGACAGCGCGGACAGGTGCGGTCGGCGAACCGCACCTTCACCTCCGGCTCCTCGTCGCTGCCGTCGCCTTTGGTTGTCAATCGCTGCGCCTCATCGCCGGCCATGTGCCGCCTCCCGCTGGCTGTGGGGCGATCCTAGAAGGCTACCGCCGGGCCAGTCAACGCGGGTAATCTGCCGCCTGTCACCTTGCCGGCTAGCTTCGCTATGCTGAGGGAGTTCGGGAACCGGCCAGGATGCAGATGGCCGCCTCGCCGGCCGATACTTAGGACATACCTCCCCCGAAGCTCCTCAGGTGCTCCCCTGGGATGATGCCGTATCTGCTGATGGCGCTAGGATGATGATCAATGAATGTTATCGAAGAGCACACTCGCACCATCGGCGGCTATTCCACCTACTTCCTGGCAGCGGGTAGCGGGCGGCCGTTGGTGTTGGTCCACGGTGTCGGCGGCTCGTCATTGACGTTTCGCTGGAACCTTGAAGAGTTGAGTGAGTACTTCCGGGTGTATGCGCTCGATCTGCCCGGGCACGGCAAGTCAGAGAAGCCGGATATCCGCTATGCCGCTGAGGACTCGGTACCGTTCCTGATCACGTTCTTGGAGGAGGTTGCGGGTGGTCCGGCCGCGTTGGTCGGCGTCTCGGCTGGCGGGCTGATGTGCGGTCTACTCGCGGCGGAACGCCCCGATCTTGTCACCCATTTGGTGATGGTCTCCAGCGCCGGGCTGGGGCGCGACATCGATTGGGGTCTACGGCTGCTGTCGCTGCCCGTTGCCCGGCCATGGCTGGAGAATGCGCGCGGTGAGCCGAACGTAATTCGCATGTCGATGCGCCGGATTGTCCACGACCCATCGGTGATCACTGATGACGTGGTGGCGGCGTTGGTAGAGGAGCGCAACCAGCCAGGGCATGGCCGGGTCAACCATACCGCGATCCGCTCCAATATCTCCCTGTTTGGCGTGCGCCGCTGGCGGCAGCATTTCAGGAAGATCCGGCGCGTCGGCGCACCAGTGATGATCATTTGGGGCAAGCAGGACAAGCTGATCCCGGTGCGGCACGCCTACCGCGCCGCCAAGCGGTTAGCTGGCGCCCCCATCCACATCATCGATCGCTGCGGACACTGGCCGCCGTTCGAGCATCCGCGTGAGTTCAACCGGCTGGTGCTGGAGTTCGTGCGCTTCTAGAACAGCCCCACGACCCGGCCGCGCTCGTCGATGTCTACGTGGTTGGCGGCAGGCTCCGACGGCAGCCCCGGCATGGTGCGGATATCACCCAGCAGCGCCACCAGGAAACCCGCTCCGGCGGAGGGACGCACCTCGCGCACGGTCACGCGGAAGCCGCGTGGCCGTCCGCGCTTGTTGCCATCGGCCGACAGCGACAGATGGCTCTTGGCGATGCACACCGGCAGCTTGCCAAGTCCCCAGTTTGTGAAGCGGTCGATTTGCCGCTTGGCCTCTGGGGTGATATCCACGCCGTCGGCGCCATACAGCTTGGTGGCGATGGCCGTGATCTTGTCAGGCACCGAGGCGTCCAGCTCGTACAGAAAGCGGAAGTTGTTGGGCCGCTCGGTGGCAGCCACCACCGCCTGTGCCAGCGCCTCGCCACCGGCGCCGCCGTGCTCCCACACTTCACTGACCTCACAGGCCAGCGCTCCCGCCGCCAGCGCCCGCGACCGCACATACTCCACCTCCGCGTCGGTGTCGTAGGTGAAGCGGTTGATGCACACCACTGCCGGTACACCGAAGTGAAGGGCGACGTTCTCGATGTGCTTCTCGAGGTTGCCGATGCCTTCCTCGATAGCCTTGAGGTTCTCCGAGGTGAGGCCCGGGTCAAGCGGACGTCCCGCCACGACGCGGTAACGGCCGGAGTGCGCCTTCAGCGCCCGCACCGTACAGACGATCACCGCAGCGTCCGGGCGCAGGCCGGAGTGGCGGCACTTGATGTCGCACATCTTCTCGAAGCCGAGATCCGAGCCGAAGCCGGCCTCAGTCACGACCATATCCGCCAGCTTGAGACCGATCTGGTCGGCCAGAACAGAACTGTTGCCGTGGGCGATGTTGCCGAACGGGCCGGTATGCACGAACACAGGGCCGTGCTCCAGCGTCTGCAAGAGGTTGGGTTTGATCGCGTCGCGCAGCAACACCGTCATTGCACCGGCAGCCTGAAGCGCCTGGGCCGTCACCGGCTGGCGCTTCTTGTCGGTCGCGACCACGATCCGCCCCAGACGCTCGCGCAGGTCGAGCAGGTCGGTGGAGAGACCCAGTACCGCCATCACTTCCGATGCCACGGCGATGTCAAACGACGACTCGCGCGGCACACCGTCCTCTTTGCCCCCCAGGCCAAGGATGACATGGCGCAGTGAGCGGTCGGAGATGTCCAGCACCCGCGGCCACGAAATGGAGAAGGGGTCGATATCGAGGGCATTGCCGTGATTGAGGTGATTATCGATCAGCGCGGCCAGCAGATTGTGTGCCATGCTGACGGCGTGGGTATCGCCGGTGAGGTGGAGGTTGAAATCCTCCATCGGCACGACCTGAGAGTTGCCACCACCGGCCGCGCCGCCCTTAATGCCGAATGTGGGGCCGAGCGAGGGCTGGCGGATGTTGGCGATGGTTCGCTTGCCGATGCGGTTGAGCGCCTGGGCCAGGCCGACGGTGGTCAGCGTCTTGCCTTCGCCCAGCGGCGTGGGTGTGATGCCGGTGACCACCACGAACTTGCCGTTGGGCCTGTCGCGCAGCCGGCCGAGCACATCCAGCGAGACCTTCGCCTTGTACTTGCCGTATTGCTCGACTTCGTCATCGAGCAGCCCCAGGCCGCCGGCGATCTCGGTGATCGGCCGGAGCTGTGCTGCCTGTGCGATCTCCAGGTCGCTCTTCATGGCCATGGCGTCAACCCCCTCAGCCCCACGTCATCATCCGGTCAATCATAGGCAAGGCGGGCGCTCGGGTGAAGGACGGTGGAAACCAGCCTAACGCCAGTTGCTCAGGTCCACGAGGTTCCCCGTGTTTTCCTCGGTGCTGACCGAGGAGAGCAACCGCAGAAGTGCGCGGATATTCGCACGGACATCGCTCTGGGCAGCGATGATGATACCCGCATGACGCTGACCAAGCGCACGCCACTGAGCATGCAGCCGGGTATAGCCGGCGATGTTGTAGGTGATAACTGCTGCTCCTATCGCCGCGGCAAACGCGAGTTGATCATCATCGGATGCGCCGCGCTGACCTGCATCCTATGTCAGTAGCGCGCCAAATCCGCGCCGGCGGACCGAGCCGGCGACGAACGTGTGGACATCTTCATCGAGGTATGGACTAGTCTTCGTCATCAGCGGGCGGGCGTAAGGTAGGTGGGAACCGCCGCATCAGCGACTCCATATCGAGCAGCGCCGCAATCTTGGTATCCATCGCGGCCCGGTGGTCGTGGTAGTACGACAGCGCGTCGTACACCTCCTCGGGCCGCAGTCAAGGGAATTCGCGCAGGATGTCATCCATGGTCATGCCCCGACGCTCCTCCAGCAGAATGGGGGAAACGGGAAAGCGGCTGCCGCGAATCACCGGACGGCGTCCGTGGACACCTGGCCGCCGCTCGACATAGGGATGCGCTACTTCTGCCGTCTGTTCCGCGGGCATTGCTTCACCCCTCGCGCCGTCACAGCATGGCACGCGGATCGCGCTCTTTAACCTTGACGTTCGCGTCAGGTGCTGTTACCTTCACGGCAATTTCACGCGCGCAGGAGAGTGCCATGGCCGGGCTGATCGTGGAGACAACCGCGGGCAAGCTGCAGGGTGAAGCGGAGCTAAACGGCATTCAGGTATTCCGCGGTATCCCGTACGGCGCGCCCACCGGTGGTGCACGCCGCTTCCTGCCGCCTCAGCCTGCCGTGCCCTGGGCGGGGGTGCGCGACGCTACCTTGTTCGGGCCAATCTGTCCCCAGGCCGGCGCCGTCGCGGACCAGGCGCTCTCCGACCAACGCACGATCGGCGCACTACCCGCATTGCCGCAGGAAGAAGACTGTCTCGTGCTCAACGTATGGACACCGGGCACGGATGGTAGCGCCCGGCGGCCGGTGATGGTGTGGCTGCACGGGCGTGGCTACGCCGCCGGCGCTGGCTCCGAGGGCTGGTACAACGGCGCCGCGCTCGCCCGTCGCGGCGATGTCGTGGTGGTGACGATCAATCACCGCCTCAATGTCTTCGGCTACCTGCACCTTGCGGAGATCGGCGGAACGAAGTTCGCCGGCTCGGGTATTGCCGGGCTGCTGGATGCCGTGCTGGCGCTGGAGTGGGTGCGCGACAACATCGCCGCGTTCGGTGGCGACCCCGGCAACGTCACCATCTTCGGTGAGTCCGGTGGTGGCTCCAAGGTCAGCACGCTGCTGGCGATGCCCTCCGCCGAAGGTCTGTTCCACCGTGCCGTGGTGCAGAGCGGGCCGGGACTGCGCGGCGTCGAGGCTGCTAACGGTACCGCCATGGCCAAGGCGCTGCTGGACCACCTCGGCATCCCCGTTACCGACCTGCGCCGGCTCCAGGAACTTCCACACGCCGAGCTGACGAAGGCGATCGCGACGATGCCCGTGCCCGAGGACGGCTCGGCGAACATGGCCGGCCTGCCGCGTGGCGCGGTGATGCGCTTTGCGCCGGTGGTGGATGGCAACTACCTGCCTGCCCATCCATTCGACCCGGTGGCTGCGCCCTCCGCCGCCAATGTGCCGCTGATGATCGGCACCAACAAGGACGAGGCGGCGCTGTTCCTGGCGGGCGATCCGCGCCGCCGCCGGCTGCAAGAGTCCGAGCTGATCGAGCGGCTGCGGCCGATGCTGGGCCGCCGCATGGATGACATCCTTGGCGTCTACCGCCGCACCCGACCCAACGACACCCCCTGGGAACTGCTGATTGGCATCTCCAGTGAGCGCACCCGGCTCGGCTCGGTCCAGCTTGCCGAGCGCAAGGCGGCCGGTGGCTCTGCGCCGGTGTACATGTATCTGTTCACCTGGGAGAGTGACTATCTCGGCGGCCTGTTCAAGTCGGCACACGCGCTGGAAATCCCGTTCGTCTTCAACCACCCCGATGTTGCCCCCATTACCGGCGCGAAGCCTGACCGCGCGGCACTGGCCGGTGTGATGGCGGACACCTGGGCTACCTTTGCCCGCACCGGCAATCCGAACCACGATGGCATTCCCACCTGGCCGGTGTACGATACGGACACCCGCGCCACGATGATCTTCGACACGCCATGCAGCGTGGAGAACGATCCGCGCCGCGAGGAGCGGCTCGCCTGGGAGGGCATGGCCATCCGCCGGTAGCGCCAACCAGCAGCACGGCGCTTCATCCCGCCGAAGTGCGTGACCTGGCGTGGCAGAGTCGCAGAGGACCCCGGTCCGCTGCTGACGGTTGACCGCCGATGGCTCATGCGCGGGCAGGGAGGAGACCGAGCGTGTACGGCACACTGCTATTCGAGGTGCGCGATGGGGTGGCGCACCTCACGATCAACCGACCGGAGGCGGCCAACTCGCTCAACGCCGATGCCTTCCGCGATTTCCTGGATGCCGTCCTGCGCTGTGATGAGGACCCTGCCGTACGTGCGGTGGTGATCACGGGCGCTGGGCGGTTCTTCTGCACCGGTGGCGACCTCAAGAGCTTCTCCGAGCAGGGCACGGATCTCCCCCGCCACCTCAAAGAGATGACCACCTACTTCCACGCCGCCATTTCCCGCATGGCGCGGATGGATGCGCCGGTGATCGCGGCGGTCAACGGCGCGGCGGCGGGCGCCGGCATGAGCCTGGCCTGTGCCTGTGACCTGGTCATCGCCGGCGCGTCTGCCAAGTTCACGATGGCGTATACCCGCGCCGGACTCACGCCGGACGGATCAGGCACCTACTTCCTACCCCGGCTGGTGGGGCTCAAGCGGGCGCTGGAGCTGACGCTCACCAACCGTTCCCTCTCCGCCGAGGAGGCGTGCGACTGGGGTATCGTCTCCCGCGTCGTGCCGGATGACGACGTGCTGAGAGAGGCGGGCTCGCTGGCAGCGCAGCTGGCCGCCGGCCCCACGCTTGCCTTCGGTGTCACCAAGCGCCTGCTGCAAAGCGGTTTCGCCGAGTCGCTGGAGACGCAGATGGAGCACGAGGCGCAGGGTATCGCCGCCATGGCTAAGACCGCAGACGGCCGCGAAGGGATGGCCGCCTTCCTGGGAAAGCGCGCTCCCAGCTACCGCGGCGCCTGAGCGATGCCCCATCGCGGGACGGATACGCCGCTAGGGAGCGGGCATATTACTCCCGCGCGCCGGCTGCCTCCAGCTGTGCCACGATGGCAGCCTGGCCGCGGCGGCGGGCATGGCGCAGCGGCGTCACCCCGTCCTTGTCCGGCAGATTCACGCCGGCGCCGGCGGCGATGAGCAGGTCCACGATCTGCTGATGGCGCGGGCCGCCGTCCGAGAGGATGATCGCCTCTAGCAGCGCCGTCCAGCCGAGGTTATTGACGTGGTTGACGTCGACCCTGGTTTCGGTGAGTAGGTAGCGCACGGTCTCGACATGGCCGCGCTCGGCGGCGGGGATTAGCGCGGTGCCGCCAAAGCGGTTGGTGAGCCTGGGATCAGCGCCGGCGGCGTGCGCCAGTTGCAGGATTTCGAGGTAGCCCGCGGCGCCGGCGTACAGAAACGGGTTGTTGCGCATCCCGTCTTGCCGGTTGACGTCGGCACCTGCCTGGAGCAGCAACCGTACCGCTTCTACGTGGTTGCCGTACGTTGCGGCCATCACCGCAGTCCGGCCATAGCTGTCCTGGCTGTTCAGCGGCGCGCCTCGCAGCACCAGTTCCGCGATCTGGCCGTGGTCGCCTGTTTCTGCCGCCGCGAACAGTGCCGCACCCAGTGCGTGATCGGGAACCGGCTCGCGGGCACAGGCGGCGGTCAGCGCGAGCAGCAGGTAGAGATAGTGACGGCCCGACAACGACTGTCTCCTCGATTGCCCGCTTCAGCGTAGGGTTGGGCCTTGCCCGCAATGCGCCAGCAGGTGACCGCCGGGCTACGCTACCATCTCCGTGAGGGCCGCGCGTCATGCTGATCACAGAGCTGTTCGCCTCGGTGCAGGGGGAAGGGGTGCGCGTTGGGCTGCCTACGGTCTTTGTCCGCCTCAGTCGCTGCAACCTGCGCTGTTCCTGGTGCGACTCTGCCTATACGTTCACCGGCGGCGAGCGGATGTCTGTTCGGGAAGTGGTCGCTGCCGTAGAGCGCTTCGGGCCGCTACCCAACGTCTGCATTACCGGCGGTGAGCCGCTGGTCCAGCGCCGCGAGCTGCGCGATCTGATTGATGCCTTACTGGCGCTGCCGCGGGTGACGACCGT
>WBZO01002340.1_pt1 | contig 24997 bp, 25 predicted proteins | sample 5204261 | NCBI WGS metagenome assembly WBZO01 (sample SAMN12412400, study PRJNA552823) | activated sludge metagenome | isolation source: activated sludge from anammox sidestream of wastewater treatment plant... | place: USA: North Carolina | collected 2017-09
TGCCGTTCGAGCGCGACGCCATCTCCTGCAGCATCTCGCGCACGCGCGTGGCATAGGCCCGCACCTGCGGGATGTCATGTGCGCCCTTGTCGGAGTAGAAGAAGTACAGATGGATCGGTTCGTCGATCGACGCCAGGATGTTCCTGGTGCCGTCGGACAGGGTGTACAGGCGGCCCTGCGTCAGATCCATGCGCGCTCCGCGCAGCAACACGTTGAGCACCAGCAGCACGGCCACGAACAGCACGCCGAGCACGACAAGCGCGGAACCGGAAAGCGCCTTGCGATTGAAGGTCATCGTCATTTTCTCCTCAGGCCGCTTTCTTCATGTCGATGACGACCGCCGTCGCATACAGCCAGACCAGAATGGTCAACACGAAATACAGGAGATCGCGCAGGTCGATGACCCCCTTGCCGATCGACTCGAAATGGGTGAGGAAACTCAGGCCGGCGATCGCATCGACCACCCCCTGCGGCGCAATCGCGCCAATCGCGTTGAGCACCAGCGGATACCCCGCCAGCAGCAACAGGAAACAGGTCACCACCGTGAGAATGAAGGCCACCACCTGGTTGCGCGTCGCCGCCGACAGGCACGAACCGATGGCAAGAAAGGCCCCGGCCATCAGCAGCGATCCCAGATAACCGGCCACGATGACTCCGTTATCCGGGCTGCCCAGATAGTTGACCGTAAGCCAAATCGGAAACGTCAGCGCCAGTGCGATGGCGATGAAAGCCCAGGCGGCAAGAAACTTTCCGACCACCGCCTGCCACATCGTGATTGGCAAGGTCAGCAGCAACTCGATCGTGCCGCTCTTGCGCTCCTCGGCCCACAGGCGCATCGACACCGCCGGCACCAGGAACAGATACAGCCATGGATGGAAATTGAAGAACGGCTGCAGGTCGGCCTGGCCACGCTCATAGAAGCCGCCGAGGTAGAACGTGAACGCACCCGACAGCAGCAGGAAGATCACGATGAACACATAGGCCACGGGCGTGGCGAAATAGCTGCGCAGTTCGCGCCTGAAGAGAGTCAAGGTGCCGCTCATGTGCGCGCCTCCGCCCCGCGGGCGCCCTGGGTGATGCTGCGGAACACTTCGTCGAGACGCCCCGGCTCCAGCGCCAGCTCGCGCACGGCGACGTGCTGCGTCCGGAGCACCTCGCTGACCGCCGCAAAGATCTGCCGCCCCGGCTTGGGAAAGGCGGTGATGCGCTGATCCTGCGGATCGATCTCGATCGCGGCGATGTCAGCTACCCTGGCCAGGGCTTCCTTGGCTGCCTGCACATTTTCGGCGCTCAGCGAGACCGCCTGGTGATAGCGCGAGCGTGCTTCGAGCTGCGCCGGCGTGGCATCGGCAAGCACCCGGCCGCCGGCAATGATGATCGCGCGCGTGCACACGGCGTGAACTTCTTCGAGCAGATGCGTGGAGATGATGATCGTTTTGTCGCGCGCCATCGAGTTGATCAGGCTGCGCACTTCCTGCTTCTGGTTGGGATCGAGCCCATCAGTGGGCTCGTCAAGGATCAGCACCTTGGGGTCGTGCAGGATCGCCCCGGCCAGACCGACGCGTCGCTTGAATCCCTTGGACAAGGTGTCGATCGGCTGCTCCAGAACGCGCTCCAGATGCAGGCGCCCGACCACGTCGTCGATACGCCTGTCGCGCTGCTCGCCATTGATGCCGCGCACGCTGGCGATGAAATCGATGAACTCGCGCACATTCATCTCGCCGTAGCTCGGCGCGCCCTCGGGCAGATAGCCCAGCACGCGCTTGGCCTGCATGGGCTGGGTTTCGACATCGTAACCAGCCACGCTGGCGCTGCCCGAAGTCGGCGCAAGAAATCCTGCCACCATCTTCATGGTCGTCGACTTGCCGGCGCCGTTGGGGCCGAGGAATCCGAGCACCTGTCCGGGCTCGACCTTGAAACTGATCGCGTCGACGGCGGTGAAATCGCCGTAACGCTTGCTGAGTTCGCGGGTTTCGATCATCGTCGTACTAGCTTCCTGTCAGCAATGAAAACGGGCATGCGCACGGCGCAGGCAAATCGTCCGGCTGCAGCGAGTGTGCATCCACATCGCGCAATCACCCGGCAGCGTGAACGCGAAAAGATACCGCAGGATTTTGCAAAAGTTCCCAGCGCATCCATCGCCGCTGCGCGACGGCACAAGCCACGCAGGCAGTTGTCAGCTTGGCGACAGCTTCAATGCGCCGGGATAGCGGCGCCCTGCCCGCAGTGGACGAAAGCATGGCGCTTCGACGATGAAATCACGTTCGCCATTGTCGGCATGCCAGCCAGGGATGCCCGCCAGCGGCAAGGGGCGCAGCTCCTGCGGATCGGCCAGCAGATTGCCTTCGACGATGCGTGCGGCGACTTCCGCCTCGGCTTCGTGCCAATCGGCCAGCACCGCGCCCTCACGCATGCGATCCGGCAGCGCATTCACGCGCACCACCAAGGTCTTGGATACCGGCAGGCAATGGCCATTCCAGACATGCTCCAGCAGGGCATGCCCCAGCACCGTCACCGCCATCGACCGCCCCCAGGCCTCGCGTGCCTCGCCGAACAGAACCGGCCAATCATGCGCATCCCAGGCCGGCAGCCAGGCATCGTCAGTCAACCACACGATGGCTCCGGCTTCGTCGAAATGCGTGATCGCACATTGTCCGCGTGTGCGCTGGCGCGGCCCCACGCGCGCGATGTCGGCCACCTGCCGTGCATTGAGCGCCCATTTGATCGCCGCGTGACGCAGCCAGATCAAGGCGTTGAACACGTCATGCGCGTTATTTTCTCGCGTGGCCAGCAAACCGCATTCGGCAATGCGTGATTCGTAATGCCGACCATCGGCAAGCAAGTCGGCGGTCTGCGCGCACAGCCGCGGTCGCGCAATGCCATCAACAGCCTGCGCGGCCTGCAGCCGCTGTTCGAGCGCCGCCAATCCCGGCAATGCCGCATTCCGTTCAAGCCACGCAGCCAGCAGCGGATGGGGATGCATTGCGCCCCCATCCCACCGATTGCCGGCTTCCGCATCTTTTCCCATCACGCCTGCCTTGGTTCATGGCGCTCGGCCATGCCTCGCCCTGCCTGACGACAGGCTCAATCCACCAGACGGCCGATCAGGTCGTGTTCGTCGGCGTGGATGATGTTCACTTCGACGAACTGGCCAGGCTTGAGTCGATGACCATCGTCGATGCGCACGATGCCATCGATTTCGGGAGCATCGGCCCGGGAACGCGCAATCGCCCCCTCCTCGTCCACCTCGTCGACGAGCACGGTCTGCCGCGTGCCGATCTTGCGCGCCAGCCGTGCGGCGGAAATTTCGGCTTGCGTCTCCATGAACCGCTCCAGTCGCTCTTCCTTGACCGCTTCGGGCACGGCGTCGGGCAACTCGTTGGCCTTGGCGCCATCGACCGGCGAGTAGGCGAACGCGCCGACGCGGTCGAGCTGGGCCTCGCGCAGGAAATCGAGCAGCTCGTCGAATTCGGCGTCGGTCTCACCGGGAAAGCCGACGATGAAGGTGCTGCGAATGGTCAGGTCGGGACAGGCCTTGCGCCAGGCCTGCACGCGCGCGAGCACCTTGTCGACGGCGCCCGGGCGCTTCATCAGCTTGAGAATGCGCGGACTGGCATGCTGGAACGGAATGTCCAGGTACGGCAGGATCCGGCCATCGGCCATCAACTCGATCACATCATCGACATGCGGATACGGGTAGACGTAGTGCAGCCGCACCCACGCGCCCAGCTCGGACAGGCCTTCGCACAGGCCTTTCATGCGCGTTGCATGGGTTTTTCCGCGCCATGAACGCTCGGCATACTTGAGATCCACGCCATAGGCGCTGGTGTCCTGCGACACCACCAGCAGCTCCCTGACGCCACCCTTGACGAGGTTTTCCGCCTCGGTCAACACCTCGTCGATCGGCCGCGACACCAGATCGCCGCGCATCGACGGAATGATGCAGAACGTGCAGCGGTGGTTGCAGCCTTCGGAAATCTTCAGGTACGCATAGTGCTTGGGCGTGAGCTTGATGCCCTGCGGCGGTACCAGGTCGAGGAACGGATCGTGCTTGGGCGGCAGTACCTCATGCACCGCATTCATCACGCTGGCGTAATCCTGCGGGCCGGAAATCGACAGCACATCCGGATGCGTCTGCCGGATCAGCTCGGCGCGCTTGCCCAGGCAACCGGTGACGATGACCTTGCCGTTTTCCTCCAGCGCCTCGCCGATCGCGTCGAGCGACTCGGCCACGGCGGCGTCGATGAAACCACACGTGTTGACCACCACCACATCGGCGGCATCATAACTGGGAGAAATATCGTAGCCTTCGACACGCAGCTGGGTCAGGATACGCTCGGAGTCGACCAGTGCCTTGGGACAGCCGAGGCTGACGAAACCGACCTTTGGATTGCGCAGTGACATGGGAATTTCCGCTGAAATCAGCGGCGCATTGTAGCCGAGCCTCCGTTCCCGTCCGCAGTACAGCAGCCGCCCGTGGCGAGATGCTCGCCCGCCATGCCATGCGGTGACCGGGCCCTGCCACCGGAACCGAATCCTGACTCTTGGTTCACTGTAAATTTTTTTTGCACCGCCAGAGGGAAGTTCCACCTGCGATGCTAGACTGGCACATGAGTTGCACGAAGCGACTCTCAACGGCAGTCACCGGATCCCTTCCCATGTCTTCGGACGCAACCCTACGTCTGCGTCGAATTGCATTGCGTACATTGATCAGCCTGCTTGCGCTGATTTGCACCTGTGCGGTGGCCGCCCCCCAACCAACCGCTTATCCACGCGCCATTTTCGCCGCCGACAGCCAGCGCGTCACTGCCCTGGCCGATCGCGTGCTCGGCAGTGGCGCCGCATTGACGCTGATCGAAGCCATGGCCGGCCCCGGCGGCAAGCAGCACTGGCTGACCTGGCTGGGCGATTTCTCGATCGCGCTCGATGCGCCGACCCATTCCAGCCGCGCCTGGACGCGGGCGCTGGCCATCGCCCAATGGCGCGATGACGCTACGGCGATCCGCGCGCTGACCCTGCGCCTCGCGCGCGCCGCCATTGCCGTCGGCGACTATCCCCGCGCGAGCGAGTTTGCCACCCGTCTCGACGCACTTGCCCGGCACGCCAACGATGTCTACGCGCAGGCACATGCCGAGAACATGCTCGGCATCCTTGCCCGCCGCAGCGGCCATCTCGACGAAGCCATTGCGCACCAGCAACGCGCGATCACGCTATTCCGCAGCATCCATAACGTCTCCGGCACCTTGCGTGCGCTGGCCAACCTCGGTACCACCTGGCGTGATCGCGGCGACTTTGCCAAGGCCCTGGAAACCCAGCTGGAAGCCGCCGGCAATCGTGGCGACGATGGCGAACGGCTGGAGCACGTCTATCGCAACCTCGGCCTGCTCTACCGTGACGTGGAAGATCGGGCCTCTTCACGCGATTATTTCGAAAAGGCGCTCCAGGTGGCACGGGAGCGCGGCGCGCCTTCGGCTTATTCCACCGCTATCGGCTCCTACGCCACCCTGCTCAACGACATGGGCGAATTCGCGGCCGCGCGCGATGCGGCCGCCGAAGCGCTGGCCATCGACGAAGCCCTGGGTGACCGCGCGCATCAAGGCCTGGATCATCTGGAGCTGGGGCGTGCCCTGCTGGGCCTGCGCGACATGACCGCGGCCAACGGGCACCTCGACCAGGCGCTGCAGCTGGGGCGTGCCATCGGCCAGCGTGAAACGATGGCCCGCGCGCTGCTGCACCTGGCCGAGACGGCCATGGCTGCACACGACACCCTGCACGCGCGCGGCTACATCGACGAAGCAATCGCCGGACTCGAACGCACCCATCTGCGCTCGCACCTGGCCGACGCCTACGCACTGCGCGAGCGACTGGCCGACCTGCAGAACGACGAGCAGACCGCGCTGCGCTTCTCGCGCAAGTACACGCAGCTGCGCGAAGAGCTCAACGGCATTCGCACCAGTCGCCAACTGGCAGTGCTGGAGGCCCGCCACGAGCGTGCCGACGCCGAGCACAGGGTTGCCCTTCTGGCCAAGGACAACGAACTGCAGGCCGCCCGCATCGAACGTCAGGCGCTGGTGCGCGACATCGTGCTGCTCGCATTGGCCAGCCTGCTGCTGGCCTTCGCCATCCTGTTCTGGCGTCATCGCGGCGTGCGCCAACTCAACCGCGACCTGGAGGCGCGCAACATCGAAATCGAACGCCAGCGCGCCGCCCTCGACAGCGCCAACACGATGCTGCGCGCGCAGGCCAGCGACCTGCTGCGCGCGGCCACCACCGATGCGCTCACCCAAGTCGCCAACCGCCGCCACCTGCTCGATTGCCTTGCGCAAAGCGTGGCGGAAAGCACGCGACGGGAACACCCGCTGGCCTTGATGCTGATCGATTTCGACAATTTCAAGAACATCAACGACGAGCACGGCCATCTGTTCGGCGATCAGGTGCTGGCAACCGGCGCCGCCACCCTGCGCGAAGCGCTGGGTGCCGATCACATCGTCGGTCGCTATGGCGGCGAGGAATTCGTGGCCATCGTCAGCCACGACAGCGACCATGAAACGCTGGCACTGGCCGAACGCCTGCGGGAACGGGTTGCCGTGTCGCTGGCGCGGCTCGCTCCCAGCCTGAACGGCTATGCCACGATCAGCGTCGGCGTCGCCTTTCTCGCCGACCTCGGCCCACAGGCCAATGCAGAAGCCCTGCTCGATGCCGCCGACCGCGCCGTTTACCTGGCCAAGCGCGATGGTCGCAACTGCGTGCGCCGCTTCCGGCCCTGAGCACGGATTGACACGCCGCCGGCACGGCATAGGCTTGCGGGGTTTGCAGTGGGACAAGCCATGGGCCAGACCATCCAGATCAACACCTCGCGCATGCAGTGCATTGGCGCCTACCTGGCCAAGCCCGCGCAACCCTCCCGTGGCGGCATCGTGGTGGTGCAGGAAATCTTCGGCGTCACGCCGTGGGTACGCGCAGTCGCCGACCGCTTTGCCCAGGCGGGCTACACCGCGATCGCGCCGGCGTTCTTCGATCATGTCGAGCGCGACGTCGAATTGCCCTACGACGAACAGGGCATGCAGCAGGGACGGGCGCTGGTTGGCGAAATCGGGCTCGACCTGGCCGTCGAGGATGTCGCCAGCGCGGCCGAATCCATTGCCTCCGCCGGACGCATCGGCTGCGTCGGTTATTGCTGGGGCGGCACGGTCGCCCTGCTCGCCACCACCCGCCTGGCGATGCCGGCGGTGAGTTATTACGGCAGCCGCAACGTCGGCTTTCTAGGCGAACCGGCGCGCGCACCGCTGATGTTCCACTTCGGCGCCCGGGATGCCTCGATTCCGCCCGCGGCGATCGAGCAGCATCGCCAGCACTGGCCCCACGCCGACCTGTTCGTTTATGCCAGCGCCGGCCACGCTTTCGACCGCGATGCCGATCATCACTACGACGCCGATGCCGCATCGCTGGCACGCAAGCGCACGCTGGAATTTTTCGACCGACACCTGGCGGAGCAGCCATGAGCTTTTCCCTCGATGCCCGCCTTGCCGCCGACACTGCGCCGGTGGGCGAACTTCCCCTGTCACGCCTGCTGCTGATGGATGACGCGCGCTTTCCGTGGCTGATCCTGGTGCCGCGCATCGCCGGCGCGCGCGAGCTGTTCGACCTCGATGCCAGCGACCGCGCCTGCCTGCTCGACGAACTGAGCCGCGTCGGCCGCGTCGCGGAGAGCCTGTTCAGCCCGGACAAATTCAACGTCGCCGCACTCGGCAACGTGGTGCCGCAGCTGCATGTGCACATCGTCGCCCGCTACCGGAACGATGCCGCCTGGCCACAACCGGTGTGGGGCCACGGTCAGCGGATCGCCTATGCAGCCGCCGCGCGCGATGCGCTGCTCGCCCGCCTGCGCGACGCCTTGCGCGGCCAGCTCGACGGATGACACCGCCCACCACCGATCCGACATTCGACGCCGAACCCGTCGGCGAGACGCTGCTGCTGCTGCGCTTCGGCGAGCGGATCGACCGCACCGTCAACGATCGCGTGCATGCCGTGGCGCATCGCCTGCGCCAGGTCGAAATGCCCGGCCTGCTCGACCTCATTCCCGCCTACGCCTCGCTGGCCCTGCACTACGACGCCGCGTTCTGGGCACGACATGATGGCTGTCCGGCCTGGCAGCATTTGGCTGCCACCGTGCGCACGGTGCTCGACGCATCGCCCGCCATTGACCAGGCATCGACGCGCACGATCGAAATCCCGGTGTGCTACGGCGGCGCGCATGGCGTGGATCTGGCACAGGTCGCCGCTCACACCGGCCTCGACGCCGAAGCCGTCATCGCCCGCCACACTGCCGCCCACTATCGCGTCGCCATGCTCGGCTTTGCGCCGGGGTTTCCGTACCTGCTGGGGCTGGATGCGCGTCTGCATCTGCCGCGTCGCGCACAGCCGCGGCTGCGCGTGCCGGCCGGCTCGGTGGCCATCGGCGGTGCGCAGACGGGCATCTATCCCCGCGAACTGCCGGGCGGCTGGCAACTCATCGGCCGCACCCCGCTGCGTCTGTTCGATGTGCATGCCCAGCCACCGAGCCTGCTGCAGTCCGGTGATTGCGTGCGCTTCCGCGCCATCGATGAGGACGAATTCACCGCCCGCCTCGCCGAGAGCGCCGCATGAGCGTGCTCGTGCTCAAACCCGGCTTGTTGACCACCCTGCAGGATCGCGGCCGCCTTGGCCATGCGGCGCTGGGTATCGGACATGCCGGCGCGATGGATCCGGTGGCCCTGCGTCTGGCCAACGCGCTGGCCGGCAACGCCGAAGATGCCGCTGCGCTCGAGTTCAGCGCGGTCGGCGCAGTGCTGCGCTTCGACAGTGCCACGACTTTTGCCCTGTGCGGCGCACCGTTCGAGGCCCGCCTGGACGGCCAGCCAGTCGGCGCCTGGCAAACCTGGCAGGCGCCCGCCGGCAGCGTGCTCGATGTCGGACGCGCCCGCCACGGCCTGCGTGGCTATCTTGCCGTCGCCGGAGGGTTCGCCGTGGAGCGCGTGCTCGGCAGCGCAGCCACCGACCTCAACGCCGCGCTCGGCCCGTTCGGCGGACGCGCCCTGCGTGCCGGAGACCGCCTCGCCATCGGCGCATCGCGCTCCCGGGCACCCACCACGACGACCGCGCATCATCCCTGGTCGCTCGATCCACGCCCGTGGTTCGACCCCGACACGCAGCATCCGATCCGTCTGATTCGCGGCGCGCATTTCAGCGCACTCGACACCGCCTCGCAGCATGCGCTGTACGCGCATCCCTTCCGCATCGCCAACGACTCCAATCGCGTCGGCCTGCGCCTGGACGGCCCGGCGCTCGCATTGCACACGCCGCTCGAACGGCTCAGCGAAGCGGTCGCCTTCGGCACCCTGCAACTGCCTCCCGGAGGCCAGCCGATCGTGTTGATGGCCGAGCATCCAACGACCGGCGGCTATCCACGCATCGGCCAGGTGGCCGCCGTCGATCTGCCACGCCTGGCCCAACGCCGCCCCGGCAGCCCCGTGCGCTTTGCCGAGATCACGCTGGATCAGGCGCAATCGCGCTATCTTGCACGCGAACACGCACTGACCCGCCTGATCGGCGCCATCACACAACGACTGGCTTCATGACGACACGCATCGACCTCAACAGCGACATCGGCGAGTCCTTCGGCGCCTGGACGATGGGCGACGATACCGGCGTGCTTGCGCATGTGACCTCGGCCAACATCGCCTGCGGCTTTCATGCCGGCGACGCCGACACCATGCAGCGCACGGTCGCACTGGCCTGTGCGCAGGGCGTGGCCATCGGCGCACACGTCTCGCTGCCCGACCTGCAGGGCTTCGGGCGCCGTGAAATGCACCTCAGCGCCAACGAAGCCCATGCGCTCACGCTCTACCAGCTCGGCGCACTGCACGGTTTTGCCGCGGCGGCCGGGGCGCGCGTGCAGCATCTCAAGCCACATGGCGCGCTGTACAACATGGCGGCCCGCGACGGCACGCTGGCCGATGCGATCGCGGCGGCGGTACGCGCCTTCGACCCACGCATCCGGCTGGTCGGCCTGGCCGGCAGCCAATTGCCGCGGGCCGGCGAGCGCGCCGGACTGAGCGTGGTGCACGAGGCCTTCGCCGATCGCCGCTACCAGGCCGATGGCAGCCTGCTGCCGCGCCGGCATGCCGGCGCCGTCATCGACACCGTCGAAACCGCGGTGGCACAGGCACTGCAGATCGTCACGCAAGATCGCGTCACCACACACGACGGTCACCCGCTCGTGCTGCACGCGGACACCTTGTGCGTGCATGGGGATCGCCCCGACGCCGCGCATTTCGCGCAATGCCTGCGCAAGGCGCTCGAATCCGCCGGTGTTGCCGTGTGCGCGCCCGCTGCGTGAGCGCAATCGCGCGACCGCCGTCCACCATCGCACTGTCCGAGGAGTTTGCTGCATGATGAATTTCTGGCCCATGCTCGGCGTCGCCGTCGTCGTCGTCGGTTTTGTCCTGCGCATGAATCCGCTACTGGTGGTCGTGGTCGCCGGCGTCGTCAGCGGTTTTTCCGCCGGCATGCATGTCGGCGACCTGCTCGCCCTGCTCGGCACTTCGTTCGTGAGCAACCGCGCATTGCTGCTGATGGTCCTTACCCTGCCCGTGATCGGCCTGCTCGAACACTGCGGCCTGCGCGAACGGGCGCGCGGCTGGATCGCCGGCTTTCGCGGCCTGACCCTGAGTCGTTTCCTGCTCAGCTATCTGGGGCTGCGCCAGATACTGTCGATGCTTGGTCTGACCAATGTCGCCGGCCATGCGCAAACGGTGCGCCCACTGGTGGCGCCGATGAGCCAGGCCGCCGCCGCACGCAGCGCCGGCCCACTCGGCGACGATCAGCGCCAGCGCGTCGACGCGCTGGCCGCTGCCACCGACAACATCGGCCTGTTCTTTGGCGAGGATGTGTTCATCGCGCTCGGCGCCGTGCTGCTGATCCAGGGCTTCTATGCGCAGAACGGCATTGTGCTGGAGCCGTTGAGCATTGCCTTGTGGGCCTTGCCGACCGCTTTGGCGGCGTTCGTCATCCATGCCTTGCGCATCGTGCAGGTGCAGCGCCAGATCGAACGTGCCGCGCGGGCACGCAACGCCACCACCGGAGATGCCTCATGCTGAAGTTGCAGGCGATCTACGCCCTGCTCGGCGTCTTCCTGCTGTTTGCCGCCGCCCTCAACCTGCGTGAACGACGCTGGGCCATGGCTGGCTTCTGGCTGATCGTGGCCATTCCATTCCTGTGCGGCGATGCGATCCTCGCCGCGGCAGCGCAGGGCATCCGCTGGCCGGCGCAGGCCATGGGCATCGGCGTACTGGCTCTGGGGGTGATGGCCGCGCGGGCACGCCTGGGACAAAGTGCCGACGATGCCGCAATGCAGGCGGCACGCAGCGCCTGGGCGCAGCGCCTGGGCAACCGTCTGTTCGTCCCGGCGCTGGCCATTCCGCTGGTCACCCTCGTGCTGGTGCTGGCGGAGCCGCATCTGCGCTGGGGGACGACACTGCTGGTCGATGCGCAGCATTCGACGCTGATCGCGTTGGGACTGGCCTGCGTCATCGCCTTTGCCGCCGCGCTGCGCGTGACCCGCGAGCCACTGCACCGTGGCTTGGGCGAAGGCCGGCGCCTGCTCGATGCTTTGGGCTGGGCCGCACTGCTGCCGATGCTGCTGGCCACGCTCGGCAGCGTGTTCACCAGCACCGGTGTCGGCGATGCCATCGCCAGCATCGTCGGCGCCTTCATTCCGACCGACAGCCGCCTGGCCTGCCTCATGGCCTTTGCCCTCGGCATGGTGCTGTTCACCGTCATCATGGGCAATGCATTTGCGGCCTTCCCGGTGCTGATGGCCGGAGTCGGCCTGCCGCTGCTGGTGCACCGGCATGGCGCCGATCCGGCCATTCTCGGCTCGATCGGCATGCTCACCGGCTACTGCGGCACGCTGCTGACGCCGATGGCCGCCAATTTCAACATCGTGCCAGCCGTGCTGCTGGAGCTGCCGGACCAGTACGGCGTGATTCGCGCGCAATGGCCGACCGCGCTGGCACTGCTGGGATTCAACATCCTGCTCATGTGGGGACTGCTGTTTCGATGAACACGCACGCACCGATCCTGCTTACGGGCTTCGAACCGTTTGCTGGTGATTTCCGCAATCCATCACAAGCCATCGTGCAGGCGCTCGACGGACAGCTCATCGGTGCGCAGCGCGTGATCGGCGCCGTGCTGCCGGTGGCGTTTGCGCCAACCATCATGCGCCTGGAGGCGCTGATCGATGCGCATCGGCCGCAGCTGGTACTCGCCCTGGGGCTGGCGGCGGGGCGCAGCGAGCTGTCATTCGAACGCGTGGCGATCAACTTGATCGACGCCCGCATCGCCGACAACGAAGGCGCGCAGCCAATCGACGAAGCCGTCATCGACGGTGCGCCGCCCGCCTATTTTTCGACCCTGCCGCTGAAGGCGATGGTCGCCCGCCTGCGCGAATGCGGCATTCCCGCCGGACTGTCGCTATCGGCCGGCACGTTCGTCTGCAATCAGACCTTCTTTGCGCTGAGCCATCGGTTGGCCACCTGCGCGCCGCACGCGCGCTGCGGCTTCGTGCATGTTCCCAGCCTGCCGGAACAGGCCGCGGCACATCCCGGCCAGCCGAGCATGGCGCTGGCGACGATGATCGAGGGCATCCGGATCGCGCTGCAATGCGCACTCGATCATGCGGCCGATCTGCGCATCGGCGGTGGCACGATCGCCTGAGTCGGCATTGCGTGCCGGCGTTCAGCAGCCTGACTTGGCGTCCTTGGCCGCGCTCACGTCGAGAATGACGACGCCGGTTGCCGCATAGGGCAGATGCGCCTTGATGGCATCGGTGGTGTAGTAGAACCCGTTCTGGGTTGGCGCCTTCACCGCCTCGCGCACTTCGGACACGTAGGATTTGCCGACCACCGCGGCATCGGTGGCGAGGGTGAAGCGCCGCACGTCATGGAGCATCACGCAGCCGAGCAGGCGCGTCCTGCGGAACGGGCGGATGTCCAGATGCAGCGGCTTGACCTCGACCGGATCACGCAGCTTGCCGTCATCGCCTTGCACGTACAGCAGGGGCTTGAACACGGTGTTGCCGCGATCCTTGCCGCGCTGTGCAACCACCTGCACGCGCAGCGTGGCGTGGGCCAGCGTGGCCGGCAATTCGATCTCGCGGTAGTGGCTGCCGCCCTTGGCAAAGTCGCGCATCGGCGCGTCCTCGCCAATGCGCAGGCGCAGCGGATGGTCGGGCAGCAGCTCGACCACGCCCTTGGCCGGCGCATCCACGACTTCGGGCGTTGGATGCCCCTTGCCGAACAGCCGCGCCTTCCAGTCGGAAAACGTCTCGCTGACAAACCCCACCGGGCCGGCGCTGGCCACCGCCGTCCACGCGCCGAAAGCCAGTGCGGCCCACGATGTCAGGCGCATCGACGTCGATGTCGGAACCGTTTGCCGCATGCCCTGCTCACGCATTTTCTGCGGAGCAGGACTGGGAGGACTGCACCGACCTCATTGCGCCGGGTTGCTGCTTGCCGGCGCGGCGGCCGGAGCGGGGTTTTCGATCGCCGGTGCCGGCGGCGGCGTCTGCGGCTGCGGAATTTCCTTGAGCTCGCGGCCGTCCTGCTCGAACGACTTCAGGCCCAGGGTCTTGGCGATCGTGGCGATGATGTGCCGCTGTTCGTCGTCACCGCCCTTCTTGAGCACGATGCCGGTAATGTGGTCGGTATCCCGCAGGTCGCCGATGTAGCCGTACAGCTCGGCCTTGCCCATGGTGACGCCGTCGATCGAGTAGCGCGCGTTCTTTTCCGGCTTGACCATGGCATTGCCATCACGGATGTCCGAACGCGCCTGCGCGCCACCCGCCGCTGCCAGACCGAACGCAAGCGCCGCAATCCAGGCCGTTGTCTTCTTCACTGTCGTCTCCTGCTGTCGATGAGAGGAATTCACTGCTTGTCGGCGCTGCCGGTGACCAACTCGGAGATGGCACCGTCGCTTTCGAGCATGAAGGCCTTGAAATGCATTTCCTGCGCGACCCGCGCCAACTCGGCCATGTGCTCCTTCTTGATGCGCTGCTTCTCGCCGCGCTTGAGCAACACGGTCGACATCGGCAGGCGCTCCTCCTGGCGGTAGCGCAGGGCGCTGCGCAGATCCTCGACCGTAAGCGGCGCGCCGTTGTTGCCGCCATCGGGATCGTAGTCGAACTGGTTGTCCTTGGCTGCGAGCAGGGTCACATCGAAGCTGGCCGGGATGTTCGCTGCCTGTACCGCATTGGGCACGACATTGGCCTTGTTGCTGCAGGCAGCGACGAACACGATGGCAGCGACCAGCATCGCGGCACGTACAAGATGGACGATTCGGAAATTGCGCATTGGCGGAGATCGTTGCGGGTTGGATCGGCAAGCCTACCACTGCCGCGCGCATCGGCGCATGCGCGGGCAGGTGGCCATCAGGCAGGATTCACGCGCTGGGCAAGGTCACGCCGGTCTGGCCCATGTACTTGCCGCCGCGATCCTTGTAGCTGGTTTCGCAGTCCTCGTCGGACTCGAAGAACAGCATCTGGGCCACGCCTTCATTGGCATAGATCTTGGCCGGCAGCGGCGTGGTGTTGGAGAACTCCAGCGTGACATGGCCTTCCCACTCCGGCTCCAACGGCGTCACGTTGACGATGATGCCGCAGCGCGCATAGGTGCTCTTGCCCAGGCACACGGTGAGCACCTTGCGCGGAATGCGGAAGTACTCGACGGTGCGCGCCAGCGCAAAGGAATTGGGTGGAATGATGCATACGTCGGACACCACGTCGACGAAGCTGCGCTCGTCGAAATGCTTGGGATCGACGATCGTCGAGTTGATGTTGGTGAACACCTTGAATTCGTTGGCGCAGCGCACGTCATAGCCGTAGCTCGACGTGCCGTAGGAAATCAGCCGGGTGTCACCCTTGCGCTTGATCTGGCCGGGTTCGAAGGGTTCGATCATGCGCTGCTGCTGGGCCATGCGGCAGATCCAGCGGTCGGATTTGATGGTCATGGGAAGGTCGGAATGGAGGAAAGGTCGGAATCCCCGGCGGGTGATCGCGCGCCGCCACTCGGCGCCCGCCCGCCGGGCGTTCAAGTGTTCTGTACCACGATCTTGGGCATGGCGATGGCCTTGTTGCGCGCCCGCAGCGACAACCGTGCCGCGGCATTGCGCGCAATCTCGCGGTAGCGTGCGGCGAGATCGGAGTCGGGCATCGCCGCGACAGTCGGCGTGCCGCCATCGGCCTGCTCGCGGATGCGGATGTCGAGCGGCAGGCTGCCGAGCAGCGGCACCTCGTACTGCGCCGCCATGCGCTGGCCGCCACCTGCGCCGAAGATGGCCTCGGCATGGCCGCAGTTCGAGCACACGTGCAGGGCCATGTTCTCGACGATACCGAGCACGGGCACGTGAACCTTTTCGAACATCTTCAGTGCCTTGCGCGCATCGAGCAGGGAAATGTCCTGCGGCGTGGTGACGATGACCGCGCCAGACACCGGGATCTTCTGGCACAGCGTGAGCTGGATGTCGCCGGTTCCCGGCGGCAGGTCGATGATCAGGTAGTCCAGGTCGGCCCAGCGCGTTTCGCCCAGCATCTGCGTCAGCGCCTGGGTGGCCATTGGGCCGCGCCAGATCATGGCCGTGTCTTCCTCGATCATCAGGCCGATCGACATCGCCTGCAGGCCATGCCCGAGCTTGGGTTCGATGTGCTTGCCGTCCTTGCTGTCGGGCTTGCCGCTCAGGCCGAGCATGCGTACCTGGCTGGGGCCGTAGATGTCGGCGTCGAGCACGCCGACGCTGGCCCCCTCGGCCTGCAAGGCGAGCGCCAGATTGGCCGCCACCGTCGACTTGCCGACGCCGCCCTTGCCCGACGCCACGGCGATCACGTTCTTGACCTGGGGCAGCGGCGTCAGCCCCTGCTGCACTTCGTGGGCGTGCACGCGGCAGGTGATGCCGACTGCGGCATGGTCGATCCGCGGATCGGCTTCGAGCACCTGCTTGACGCGCTCGGCCAGCGTGGCCTGCACGCCAAGCGCGGGATACGGCAGCTGCAGGTCCACCGACACATCGGCTCCGGCCACGCCTACGCCGCGCAGCACCCCACTGGAAACCAGATCCTTGTCGGTATGTGGGTCGACGATGGTGGCCAGCAGCTGGCGAACCTGGTTTTCGAGCGGAGCGGTCATGGCAATGTGGCTGACAACGGCAAACCGCAATTATGCCAGCCCGCGCCGATGCGGCGCCGCGCCTTGACGCCCGGGCGGGCGCTCGGCAACGTCCCCATTCCATTCCGTACGGAGTCCGCGTCATGTCGTACCGCTGCAATGCCCTCCTCGCTCTCGCCCTGACGATGGCGGCGCCCGCTCTCGCCGACGAACTCACGCCAGTCGGCACCTGGACGACGATCGACGATGCCACCGGCAAGCCCAAGTCGGTGGTGCAGATCACCGACAACGGCGGCAAGCTCGAAGGCAAGGTGCTGCAGGTGCTGCAGTCCGACGACGGCCCGCATCCGGTCTGCAAGGCCTGCAGCGGCGAGCGCAAGGATCAGCCCATCGAGGGCATGACCATCCTGTGGGACGTCATCAAGGACGGCGATTCCTGGAGCGGTGGCCGCATCCTCGATCCCAAGTCCGGCAAGGTCTACAAGGTCAGCCTGACGCCGGTGGAGGGTGGCAGGAAGCTCGACGTGCACGGCTACATCGGCTTTTCGCTGCTCGGCCGCTCGCAGCTGTGGGAGCGCCGCACGCCCTGACCGCCTGCCCGCACGCCATTCGCACGGGCGCTTCCGCGAGGGAGCGCCCGTTTCTCTTTCGGCACCGGCCATCCACGAACGGCCCCTCCATCGGCCGCCACACGCGAGGATCGCATGACGACCGCACGCCAATCGCTGGGCACCTTCGACCTGGTGCTGTTCAACATCGTCGCCATCGTCGGCCTGCGCTGGGTCGCGCTGGCCGGTCATGCCGGGCCTTCGTCGCTGACCCTGTGGTTGCTGGCCGCGCTCGCCTTTTTCATTCCGCAGGGCCTGTGCGTGATGACGCTGTCATCGGCCCTGCCCAAGGACGGCGGCCTTTATGTCTGGGTGGCGCAGGCCTTCGGCGAGCGTCATGGCTTTCTGGCCGGCTGGCTGTACTGGGCCTCCACCCTGCTGTATTTCCCGACGCTGGCGCTGAGCACGGCGGTTTTCGGCCTGTATCTGTTCAACGACCGCTATGCGGCACTGGAGAACTCCTCGCTGTTCGCCACCAGCGCATCGCTGATCCTGCTGGCGATCGCACTGGCCTGCAATACCGTCGGCAATCGCAGTGGACGCTGGCTGCAGAACCTCGGCGGCCTTGCGCAGTGGTTGCCGTCGCTGATCGTGATCGGCATCGGCCTGCTCGCCTTCGCCCTCGACGGCTCGGCGACGCCGATGCCGATGGCGTCCTTCGTGCCTGATTTCGCGCGGCTCGACACGATCGCCTTCTTCGCCCAGATCTGCTTCGCCTATGCCGGCCTGGAACTGGCCCTGATTCTCGCCGGCGACATCCGCCAGCCACGACGCACGATTCCGCGCGGGCTGCTGCTGTCGGGCCTGCTCATCGCCGGCATCTACATGCTCAACACGCTGGCCTTGATGTGGGCATTGCCGGCGCAGGACATCTCGATACTGGCCGGCTTCAACCAGGCCATCGCGCAGGCGGGCAGTGCCCACGGCGTGGGCTGGCTGGGGCCGCCGATCGCGCTGCTGATGGCTCTCGCCGGGCTCGGCGGACTGGGTGCCTGGATGGTCGGGACGGCACGGCTGCTATTCGTCGGCGGCATGCATAACCTGCTGCCACCCGTGCTGGCGCGCATCCATCCGCGCTGGCACACGCCATACGTCGCCCTGCTCGTGCAAGGTGCGCTGGCCGCCGTGTTCATCGTCGCCGCCAACCAGGGGACCTCGGTGCACACCGCCTATCTGATTCTGGTCGACGCCACGGCCATCCTGACCTTCATCGTCTATCTCTACCTGTTCGCCGCCGCGATCAAGTTGCGCGCCCCCATCGCAGGCAACGCGGGGGCCATCGCCATCCCCGGCGGACGGCTCGGCAGCTGGCTCGCCAACGGCATCGGCCTGCTCACCACTGCGCTTGCCATCGGGCTGGCGCTGATTCCACCGGCCGACAGCACCGATCGCGGCGGCTTCTTCGTCAAGGTCATCGGCGGCACCTGCGGTTTCATCGTCGCGGGGTTGCTGCTGCATGCGCTGGCACGGCGCCGTGCCGTGCGATAATCGACGGATGACTCCGCGCGAAATCCTCGTCACCCACGCCCTTCCCTACGCCAATGGCCCACTGCACTTCGGCCATCTGCTCGGCTACATCCAGACCGACATCTGGGTTCGCGCACAGCGCATGGCCGGCCATACGGTTCATTTCGTCTCCGCCGACGACGTGCATGGCACGCCGATCATGCTCGCCGCGGAAAAGGCCGGCACCACGCCCGAGGCCTTCATCCAGCCGATCTACGACAGCCACCTGAGCGACTTCCGCGCCTTCGGCATCGAGCACGACTGCTACTACACAACCCACTCGCCGGAGAACCGCGAGCTGGCCGAATGGGTCTACGCGCGCCTGCGCGACAGCAATCACATCGCCGTCCGCTCGATCCGCCAGCTGTACGATCCGCTGCGCCAGATGTTCCTGCCCGACCGCTACGTCAAGGGCATCTGTCCCAACTGCGGCGCCGCCGACCAGTACGGCGACAATTGCGAAGTCTGCGGCGCAACCTACGCCCCCACCGACCTCAAGCAGCCCCGCTCGGTGCTGTCGGGAGCGACCCCCGAGCTGCGCGACTCGGAACACTACTTCTTCAAGGTCGGCGATTTCACCACCCTGCTGCGCGACTGGCTGGCCGGCCAGCGCACCGCAGGCCAGGCGGTCATGCACGCCTCGGTGGCCGCAAAGCTCCGTGAATGGCTCGACGCCGAAGGCGGTGTGCGCGACTGGGACATCTCACGCGACGCGCCGTATTTCGGCTTTGCCATCCCCGATGCGCCAGGCAAGTTCTTCTACGTCTGGCTCGATGCGCCGATCGGCTATCTGGCCAGCTTCAAGCATTACTGCACAAGCCAGGCCGGCACCGACCGCGGCTTGAGTGCCGACGCGTTCTGGCGCTTCATGCAGGCTGATTCGGCGGCAGCGCAGCCCCGGACCACCGAGATGCATCATTTTCTCGGCAAGGACATCGTCAACTTCCACGGCCTGTTCTGGCCGGCCATGCTGGCCGGCGCCGGCCTGCGCACGCCCGACGCGCTGCACGTCAACGGCTACCTCACCGTCAACGGCGAGAAGATGTCCAAATCGCGCGGCACTTTCGTCATGGCGCGCACCTATCTCGACGCCGGCCTCGAACCCGACTGGCTGCGCTACTACTTTGCGACCATGCTGACCGCCGCGCCGGTCGACGTCGACCTCGACCTCAAGGCCTTCGAGGATCGCGTCAACTCGCATCTGGTCGGCAAGTGGGTCAACCTGGCCAGCCGCTGCGCGGGCTTCGTGCACAAGTATTTCGATGGCCGCCTCGCCAACGCACTGCCGCCCACCGAGCAGGCCGCCTATAGCGCAGCCGCCAGCAAGCTGGCCGCCTGCCGGGAGTTGTACCGCAGCGGTGACTACGCCGCCGTCACCCGCCTGATCGTCGAGGTCGCCGACGCGGCCAATGGCTATGTCGCCACCCAGGCGCCGTGGCAGCTGGCCCGGGATGAAGCCCAGCGCGAGGCACTGCACGTCGTGTGCACGCATGCGCTCAACCTGTTCCGTCTGCTGTCGATCTGGCTGAGTCCGCTGGTGCCGGCCATTGCGCAGCGCGCACGCACACTGCTGTGCGAGGAGTGGACGCACTTCTCCGCCGCCGACAACCCCGTGCTCGGCACGCGCATCGGCGAATTTTCCGCACTGACCACCCGCATCGAGCCCAGGAAGATCGAAGCCATGATCGAAGCCTCGCGCGAGTCCCTGAAGCCTGCCGCCGCACCCGCCGCCGCACCGGCACAGGACAAGCCCGCCACGCCGCCACCAGCCCCGCGCACGGATGTGGACGCAGCACCGGCGCTCATCGGCATCGAGGATTTCGCCAAGCTCGACCTGCGCGTGGGCAAAGTCACGGCCTGCACGCTGGTCGAAGGCTCGGACAAGCTGCTGCGTTTCGAGCTGGATGCCGGCGACCTGGGCAAGCGTCAGATCTTCTCCGGCATCCGCGCCGCCTACGCCGACCCCAGCCAGCTGATCGGCCGCAATGTCGTGTTCATCGCCAATTTGGCACCGCGCAAGATGCGCTTCGGCGTGTCCGAGGGCATGATCCTGTCAGCCGGCAGCGGCGGCGCAGATCTGTTCCTGCTCGATGCCGACAGCGGCGCGCAGCCTGGCGCCACGGTGAAGTGAATCCGCCGCGCGCGACGCCGGCAGGGCAGCGCGCGTCGTCTCCACCCGGCAGGTCATGAACGCCTCCTCCGCCAACACCCCGGCATCCACGGCACTGGTCGACGCGCTTGATGCGTTGCTGCCGCAGACGCAATGCACGCGCTGCGGGTTTCCGACCTGCCGCGACTATGCGCAGGCGATCGCCCGTGGCGAGGCCGATATCGATCGCTGCCCACCTGGCGGTACCGCGGGCGTGGATGCCCTGGCTGAACGGCTCGGCCGCCAGGGCAAGCCGCTGAATGCCGAATACGGCAGCGAGCTGCCGCCGCAGGTTGCCCTCATCGACGAATCCGCCTGCATCGGCTGCACCAAGTGCATACAGGCATGCCCGGTGGATGCCATCGTCGGCACCGCCAAGCGCATGCACAGCGTGATAGCCGACGAATGCACCGGCTGCGAGCTGTGCGTCGCCCCCTGCCCGGTCGACTGCATCGCCATCGTGCCCATCGCGTCCCAACCCTTGGCGCGAGCGCAGGTGCTGGCGCGCGCGCGACTGGCGCGTGCACGCTTCGATGCGCGCACGGCACGCCTGGCGCAGGCCGACGCCGCCATCGAACGCTCCACTCGCGGCGCATCTGCGCCGCCCTCCGACGCCGCCATCACACCGGCTGCCACCCCGCCCGCTCCGCCACCGCCCATCACGCGCTCGGCCGTGCTCGAAGCAATCGCACGCGGCAAGGCCCGCCGCGCGACCCGGGAGTCGCCGTGAAGCGCGAAGCCGTCGTCGAGTTGTTTCGCCGCCTGCGCGAGAACAATCCGCATCCGACCACCGAGCTGCTCTACTCCAGCCCGTTCGAACTGCTGGTGGCGGTGACCCTGTCGGCGCAGGCCACCGATGTCGGCGTCAACAAGGCAACGCGCAAGCTGTTTGCCGTCGCCAACACCCCGCAGGCGATCCTCGCGCTCGGCGAAACGGGGCTCAAGCGCTACATCAACACCATTGGCCTGTACAACGCCAAGGCGAAGAACATCATCGCCACCTGCGCGCAGCTGATCGAACATCATGGCGGTGAGGTGCCGCGCACGCGCGAAGCCTTGCAGGCGCTGCCCGGCGTGGGTCGGAAGACCGCCAACGTGGTGCTCAATACCGCCTTTGGAGAACCCACCATCGCGGTCGACACACACATCTTCCGCGTTGCCAACCGCACCGGCCTGGCGCCGGGCAAGGACGTGCGCACGGTCGAAGACAAGCTGCTGAAGGTCGTGCCGGCGGAATTTCGCCAGGATGCCCATCACTGGCTGATCCTGCATGGCCGCTACGTGTGCAAGGCCCGCAAGCCCGATTGTCCACGCTGCGTCCTGCGTGATCTGTGCGGATACCGCGACAAGACGCGGCATCCCTGACCATCAAACCACCCGTCATCGCGTGCGACGGCGGGCCGGGGCGTGCCGCACATCCCCGCGCTCCCGCCCTGCGCACGTGACCGCACAAAGGCTGCGGCGCTGCCGGGTATTTGCCCCCGGATCAGGCGAATGGATCGCGCAGGATGATGTTGGCGTCGCGGTCGGGACCAGTGGAGACGATCGCCAATGGGCAGCCGGCGAGCTCTTCCAGCGCACGCAGGTAGGCGCGGGCAGCGGGCGGCAGCTTGTCCCAGTCGGTGATGCCATGGGTCGACTCGCTCCAGCCGGGGAATTCGAGATAGACCGGCGTGCATTCCTCCCAGCCTGCCGCATCAAGCGGCGCATATTCAGTGCGCTTGCCACGATATTCGTAGGCGATGCAGATCTTGAGCTTGTCCATGCCATCGAGAATATCGAGCTTGGTGATGCACAGCCCCGAAATTCCGTTGATCGCCACCGCGCGCTTGAGCGCCACGATATCCATCCATCCGCAGCGGCGCGGACGTCCGGTCGATGCGCCGTATTCCTGGCCACGATCGCGGATGCCCTGCCCGATGGCATCGTTCAGCTCGGTCGGGAACGGCCCGCCTCCCACGCGCGTGGCGTAGGCCTTGGCAATGCCGAGCACGTAGTCGATTGCATCGGCGCCGACACCGGCGCCGGCAATCGCGCCGCCCACCGTGGTGTTCGACGAGGTCACGTAGGGATAGGTGCCGTGATCGATGTCGAGCAGCGCGCCCTGCGCCCCCTCGAACAGCACCTTGCGCCCCTGCTTGCGCAGTTCGTGCAGGATGCCGGCCACGTCCGATTTCATCGGTTCGACGTATTCGCCGAATGCCAGCGCCTCGTCGAGTGTCCGCTGATAGTCGATCGCATCGACGCCGAGATACTTCGTCAGCACGAAATTGTGGTAGTCGAGCGCGGTGCGCAGCAGTTCGCCCAACTGCTGCGGATAGTGCAGATCGGCCACGCGAATGCCGCGTCGCGCGACCTTGTCCTCATAGGCCGGGCCGATGCCGCGCCCGGTGGTGCCGATGGCTTTGCCCCCGGCTGCCTTCTCGCGCGCCTGATCGAGGGCAATGTGGTAAGGCATGATCAGCGGCGTCGCCGGACTGATCTTCAGCCGCGAGCGCACTTCGACGCCACCAGCCTCGAGCTCCTCGATTTCCTTGCGCAGTGCCGCCGGCGACAGCACCACGCCGTTGCCGATCAGGCACAGCGCATCGTCGCGCAGGATGCCCGAGGGAATCAGGTGCAAAACGGTCTTCTTGCCGTGGATGACCAGGGTATGGCCGGCATTGTGCCCGCCCTGGAATCGCACCACGGCGCCGATGTCCTGCGTGAGCAGGTCGACGATCTTGCCCTTGCCTTCGTCGCCCCATTGGGCGCCGAGCACCACCACTGATTGACCCATGTCCGCACCTGTTGGCAAGTCCGGCTTTCAGCGCCGGACTTTCGTGGAAACCCCAAACAAAGCAAAAGCCGGCAAGGCGCTGGGCCCTGACCGGCTTTGATGCATTATCCGGGTTTTCGCGCGCGCGGGCCAGTGCATGCGCAGGCGGAGTGACGTTACTTGCTTTCCTGCAGATAGTGGAAGAATTCCGACTTCGGATCGAGCAGAAGCAGGGTATTGGACTCGCTGAAGACCGCGCGGTAGGCCTCCAGGCTGCGGTAGAACCCGTAGAACTCCGGATTTCGGCCGTAGGCGGCGGCGTAGATCTTGGCCGCCTCGGCATCGCCCTCGCCGCGTGTCTTCTCGGCATCGCGGCTGGCTTCGGCCTTGATCACCTGCACCTGGCGCTGCGCATCGGCGCGGATCCGACGTGCCGATTCCTCACCTTCGGCGCGCAGCTGCGAGGCGACTTTCTTGCGCTCGGCCTTCATGCGCTCGTAGACCGAGCCGATCACGGTGCCATCCTCGGGCAGATCGATGCGCTTGATGCGCAGGTCGACGACCTCGATGCCCAGATCCTGCGTCGCCTTGCTGGTTTCGGCGACCAGATCGCGGGTGACATCGGCGCGCCCGCCAGCCACCAGTTCCTGCAGGGTGCGGGCGTTGACCGCACGGCGCAAGCCTTCCTTGATCTTGGGTGCAATGCGATCGCGGGCCTGCATCTCGTCGCCGGCCACCGCCACGTAATACCTGGCGGCATCGACCACGCGCCACTTGACGAAGAAATCGATACTGACGTCCTTCTTCTCCGAGGTCAGCGAGCGTTCGGGCTGGGAATCGAACGACAGCAGGCGCTTGTCGAAACGCTTGACCTGCTGGACGAACGGGATGCGGAAATGCAGTCCCGGCGCGATATCGGCCTTCACGATGCGGCCGAACTGCAGCAGGATGGCGGTCTGCGATTCGTTGACGACATAGGCCGAATTGGCTGCCGCAAGCAACCCGACAGCCAGCACGGCGAGCGGAAGAGGACGCATCATTTGCCTGCCTTGCCGGATTCCGGCGTCACCACGGTGGTGCCCAAAGTCGTTGCACTGGCCGACGGCCCCTGTGCAGCGGGCAGATTGATGATGTTCTTGCCACCGGAATAGTCGATCACCTTGGGCGTCTGGCGCAGCACGTCCTGCAGGGTTTCGATGTAGAGCCGCTTGCGCATCACCTCGGGCGCAGCACGGTATTGCGCCTCGACGAGGTTGAAGCGCTGCGTATCACCCTCGGCACGCGCTATGCGCTCGCTTTTGTCACCTTCGGCACGCGCCCGGATCTCGGCCGCATTGCCGCGCGCCTCGGGCACGATGCGGCTGGCCTCGGCGCGGGCGTCCTCCTCAAGGCGCGACTTGTCCTGCAGCGCACGGCTGGCATCGTCGAAGGCGTCCTTGACTTCGGCGGGCGGACGTACGTTCTGCACATTGAGATCGAGCAGCACGAGGCCGGTCTTGTACTGCTCCAGGGTGGCTTGCAGCAGATCCTTGGCCTTGGCGATCAACTCGCCGCGCTGGCCGGACAGGATGTCGTCCATGTTGCTGTTGCCGATCACCGAACGCACGGCGCTTTCGGCAGCCTGCGCCAGCGTGCCGCTTGGATCCTTCACGCCGAACAGGAAACGCCGGGCGTCGCCAATGCGGTACTGCACGTAAAAATCCACGATGACGATGTTCTCGTCCTTGGTCAGCATGCGCACCTGATCGCTGGTCTGCAGCGTCTTGCACGGATTTAAAAA
>WBZO01002342.1_pt1 | contig 24986 bp, 21 predicted proteins | sample 5204261 | NCBI WGS metagenome assembly WBZO01 (sample SAMN12412400, study PRJNA552823) | activated sludge metagenome | isolation source: activated sludge from anammox sidestream of wastewater treatment plant... | place: USA: North Carolina | collected 2017-09
CGGTTCCTGGTGGCAAGCTCTGTGCACCTCATCTGCGCACAGCGACTCGTGCGCCGCATCTGCTCCAGTTGCGCGGAGCCGCATCCGCATGCCCCGGCGGCCCTCGTCCAGGCCGGTTACTCGCACGAGGACGCGAACACGGTCGTGCCGATGAAGGGCGCGGGGTGCGAGCGGTGCAACAACACCGGGTACAAGGGCCGCGTGGGCCTGTACGAGGTGATGGAGATCAGCGAGGAGCTGCGGGAGCTGATTCTCGTCGGCGCCTCCGGGCTCGAGCTGCGGCGCAAGGCGGTCGACGACGGGATGATCACGCTGCGCCAGAGCGGGCTCCGCAAGGTGAAGGACGGCGTGACGACGATCGAGGAAGTCGTCAGGGAGACGGTGAAATAGCCCATGGCCACACTGCCAGAACTGCTCAAGGCGCTCGTCGAGATGGACGGCTCCGACCTGCACATCACGACGGCCACCCCGCCGCAGATCCGCGTGCACGGGCACCTGCAGCGGCTGCCCCTGCCCGATCTCGGGCCGGCCGAGACCAAGCAGCTCGTGTACAGCGTGCTCACGGACGCGCAGAAGAAGCGGTACGAGGAGACGCAGGAGCTGGACTTCTCGTTCGGCATCAAGGGCCTGGCCCGCTTCCGCTGCAACGTCTTCAGCCAGCGGGGCGCCACGGGCGCCGTCTATCGCCTCATCCCCGAGAAGATCCGCAGCTTCGGCGAGCTGGGGCTCCCCCCGGTCATCGCGAACCTCGCCGAGCGACCGCGCGGGCTGGTCCTGGTCACCGGTCCCACGGGCAGCGGCAAGTCGACCACGCTGGCCGCGATGATCGACAAGATCAACTCCGAGCGGCACGACCACATCCTCACGATCGAGGACCCGATCGAGTACATCCACCCGCACAAGAGCTGCCTGGTCAACCAGCGCGAGGTGCACAGCGACACGAACAGCTTCTCGAACGCGCTGCGCGCCGCGCTCCGCGAGGACCCGGACATCGTGCTCATCGGCGAGATGCGCGACCTGGAGACGGTGGAGGCGGCGCTGAAGATCGCGGAGACGGGCCACCTCACCTTCGGCACGCTGCACACCAACTCCGCGGCGCAGACGATCAACCGCATCATCGACATCTTTCCCTCGGGGCAGCAGTCGCAGATCCGCACGCAGCTCTCGCTCGTGCTCGAGGGGATCGTCTGCCAGGCGCTGCTGCCGAAGGCAGACGGGAAGGGGCGCGTGGCGTCGCTGGAAATCATGGTGCCGACGCCGGCCATCCGGAACCTGATTCGCGACGACAAGATCCACCAGATCTACGGCGCCATGCAGACCGGGCAGGAGAAGCTCGGGATGCAGACGGCGAACCAGTCGCTCGCCAGCCTGTACATGCAGCGCAAGATCACGCTCGAGACGGCGCTGGGCAGCTCGTCGAACAAGGACGAACTGCAGGAAATGATCAATCGCGGTGTCGGCGTCGTCGCCGGCGCGGGGATGGGACGCGGGCCTGCCGTGGTGCGGCCGGTCGGACGGTAAGGAAGGACACTCATGGCGACATTTGCATACTCGGGCAGGACGCGCGCGGGCCAGACGGTCAGCGGTGAGCGCGTCGCGGAGTCGATGGACGCGGCGGTGGCCGCGCTCCGGCGCGAGCAGGTGATGGTCACCAAGATCACGCCGGCCAAGGCCAAGGCGGACCCGGCGGCGAAGGCGGCCGGCAAGACCGGGAAGTCGGCGTCGGCGAAGAGCCTGGCGGTGTTCACCCGGCAGTTCTCGGTGATGATCGACGCCGGCCTGCCCCTGGTCCAGTGCCTCGACATCCTGGGCACGCAGGAGGAGGACAGGAACTTCGCCACCACCATCCTGCAGACCCGGAGCGACGTCGAAGGGGGCGCCTCGCTCGCCGACGCGATGCGGCGCCACCCGAAGACCTTCGACCCGCTCTTCACGAACATGGTGGCCGCGGGCGAGGCGGGCGGCATCCTCGACACCATCCTGAAGCGCCTGGCCACCTACATCGAGAAGAACGTCAAGCTGAAGGGGCAGGTCAAGTCAGCGATGATCTACCCGATCGCGGTCATCGTGATCGCGGCCCTCGTGGTGGGCGTCATCCTCTGGAAGGTCATCCCGACCTTCGCGCAGCTGTTCGAGGGGCTCGGCGCCGAGCTGCCGCTCCCGACGCGCGTCGTCATCTGGATGAGCAACTCGCTGGTGTCGTACTTCCCGATCATGATCGGGGTGTTCGCCCTGGTGGGGTGGCTGTTCCGGATGTACTACCGGACCGAGGGCGGGCGGCGCGTCGTGGACGGCTCGCTGCTCAAGATGCCGATCCTCGGCGACATCCTCCGGAAGATCGCGGTGGCCCGGTTCTGCCGCACCCTGGCGACGCTGATCAGCTCGGGCGTGCCCATCCTGGACGGCCTGGACATCACGGCCCGCACCTCCGGCAATGCCGTCATCGAGGATGCGGTGATGGTGACGAGGAAGAGCATCGAGCACGGCGAGACGATTGCCGCGCCGCTGCGCGAGACGACCGTCTTCCCGCCGATGGTGGTGCAGATGATCGGCGTCGGCGAGACTACGGGCGCCCTGGACACGATGCTGGCGAAGATTGCCGACTTCTACGAAGAGGAAGTGGACACGGCGGTGGCCGGCCTGCTCACCCTGCTCGAGCCGGTGATGATCGCGTTCCTGGGCGTGGTGGTGGGCGGCATCGTGATCGCGATGTACCTGCCGATCTTCGACCTGATCAGCAAGCTGACCTAGGGCGGGACGGCCGGATGGAGACGGACCTGCGGGGACAGATTGGCTGGCTCATCGCCATCAGGGCGATGGTCAGCACCCTGCTGCTCGGCGGGGCGACGCTGGCGCAGATCACGGCGCCGGACTCGTTCGCCGTGCACCCGTTCTTCTGGCTGATTGCCGCCACCTACGCCCTCAGCATCGTCTGGGCGTCGACGCTGCGGTACGTCGAGGGGCACCGGTGGCTCATCGATGCCCAGCTCGGGTGCGACGCGATCACCGTGTCGGCGTTCATCCTCCTGACGGGCGGGATCACCAGCTTCTTCGCGTCGCTCTACGCACTGCCGATCATCGCGGGCAGCGTGATCGGCTTCAGGCGGGGCGGGCTGCTGGTGGCCACCTTCAGTGCCGTGCTCTACGTCGGGATCGTCGGGTTGCAGTACCTGCCGCCGCAGCTTGCGCCGTCGGCGTGGCTGGTGGCCCGCGCGTTCACGCTGCCCTCGCTCGCGGCCGCGCAGTACGTGGTCGCGCTGAACGTGTTCGGGTTCTTCGCCGTCGCGCTCCTGAGCGGATCGATGGCCGAGAGCGTGCGGAAGGCCGGCGTGAGGCTGGAGCGGGCGTCGAACGAACTGGCCGACCTGCAGGCGCTGAACCAGAACGTCATCGACAGCCTGCCGAGCGGGCTGGTGACGACCGACCCGCAGCAGCGGGTGCTCACCTTCAACCATGCCGCCGAGCGGATCTCCGGCCTGGACGAAGCGCGGGCGGTCGGGCGGCCGGTGGGCGAGGTGCTGCAGCTCCCCGCCGAGGTGACAGACACCCTGCAGCGCGGGTTGAGCCGCACCGGCGCGCGCCGGCTCGAGGTGCGCTTCCATCGCGCAGACGGCCGGCAGATCGACATCGGCCTCAGTGCGACCCACGTGGCCACCCCGAACGGGTCGGCGGGCTTCCTGATCACCTTCCAGGACCTGACGGACATCAAGAAGGTCGAACGCGACGCGCGCATGCAGCAGCGGCTGGCGGCCGTGGGTGAAATGGCGGCCGGCATCGCGCACGAGATCCGGAATCCGCTCGCGTCGATGTCGGGGTCGATCCAGATCCTGCGCGACGAGCTGCCGCTCAGCGAGGAGCAGGAGCAGCTCATGGACATCGTGCTGCGCGAGTCCGAGCGCCTCAACAACACCATCCGCTCGTTCCTGGACTATGCCCGCCCGCGCCGCTTCGCGATCGCCCGGTTCGACCTGCGCCGCGTGATCCAGGACGCGGCGCTGCTGCTGCGCAACAGCCCGGACGTGCGCGACTCGCACACCGTCGACATCCACCTGCCGCCCGAGCCTCTCTGGTTCGAGGCCGACGAGGGCCAGATGAAGCAGATCGTCTGGAACCTGGCGACCAACGGGCTGCGCGCGATGCCGGAGGGTGGGCGGCTGGAGCTCGGGGCCTCGATGGGTGAGGCCGACGCGGTGATCACGGTGCGCGACCACGGCATCGGGATCCCGTCCGAGAAGCTCGAGGGGCTCTTCCAGCCGTTCCACGGATCGTTCGAGAAGGGGAGCGGGCTCGGGCTCGCGATTGTGCACCGCATCGTGACCGACTACCAGGGCGACATCCGGGTGGAGTCGACCCCTGGTGAGGGGACCACGTTTTCAGTGCGCCTGCCGGCGCGCGCGGAAGTGACGACATGAACGCGACGGAGAAGGTGCCAGCGCCAGCAGCCCACGATCGGACCGTGCCACGGGTGCTCGTCGTGGACGACGAGCGGTCCATGCGCGAGCTCCTGGCCATCGTGCTGAAGCGCGAGGGTTATGAGGTGGTGCTGGCAGAGAACGGCAGGTCGGCGGTGGCCGCGCTGGAGCGCGGGCCGTTCGATCTGCTCATCTCCGACATCAAGATGCCGGACATGAGCGGCGTCGACGTGCTCCGGGCGGCGAAGAAGCTCGATGCCGACATCCTCGGGATCATGATCACGGCGTTCGCGTCCACCGAGACCGCGATCGAGGCGATGCGGCTCGGTGCCTGCGACTACCTGAGCAAGCCGTTCGACATCGACCTGCTGAAGATGAAGGTGCGCGAGAAGGTGGAGAACCGCCAGCTGCGGCAGGAGAACATCCTGCTCAAGCGCACGCTCGGCGTCACGCACCAGTTCTCGAACATCATCGGCCGGAGCGAGTCGATGCTCGACGTCTTCAAGATGATCGAGACGGTCGCCAGGACCAACAGCACCATCCTGCTCACGGGCGAGTCTGGAACGGGAAAGGGGCTCGTCGCGCAGGCGGTCCACTACCACTCGCTCAGGCGCGACAAGCCGATGGTGTCGCTCAACTGCGGTGCGATGCCGGAGACGCTCCTCGAGTCGGAGCTGTTCGGGCACATGCGCGGGGCGTTCACGGGAGCGGAGCAGAACAAGAAGGGGCTGCTCGAGGTGGCGGAGAAGGGCACGATCTTCCTGGACGAAATCGGGGAGATGAGCCCGGTGATGCAGGTGAAGCTGCTGCGCGTCCTGCAGGAGCGCCGGTTCAGGCGCGTCGGCGGGCTCGAGGAACTCCAGGCCGACATCCGCGTGATTGCCGCGACCAACCAGGACCTCACGAGGGCCGTCGCCGAGGGGCGCTTCCGCGAGGACCTCTTCTACCGGATCAACGTCATCCCGATTGCGCTGCCGCCCCTGCGCGAGCGGCGCGAGGACATCCCGCTGCTGGCCGAGCACTTCCTCGTGAAGTATGCCAACCAGATGGAGAAGGGGGTGACGGCGATTTCCAGGCCCGCGATGGAACTGCTCGGCAAGCACGACTGGCCGGGCAACATCCGCGAACTGGAGAATGTCATCGAGCGCGCCGTCGCGCTCGAGTCGACCCCCTCGGTGCAGCCCGAGAGCCTGCCACCTGCGGTACGCGGTGGCGCGCCACGGCCGTCGTCCGCCACGCCGACACTCCATGAGGTGCTCCCGGCGGAGGGGCTCGACCTCGAGGCGCGTGTGCAGGAGATCGAGCGCGGCTACATCGCGCAGGCGCTGGAGCGCGCGAACGGCGTGCAGGTGAAGGCCGCCGAACTCCTCGGCATGAGCTTCCGATCGTTCCGCTACTACGTGAAGAAATACAACCTGCGCTGACGGCCGAGGAACTGCCTCCCGCCGCTCGCGTGCGCGACCCGATTGCGTCGCTCGAAGTCAGGTCCCGCACTGACATTCCCTGTCGCCCCTCGTTGACACGATTTGTCAGAGCGCGGCCGACGTCCCGTGGAAATCCCGGGCCATCCCGATTACAAACACGTCTTTCGTGTCCCGATCCGGTCCTCTCGGGGCCCGGTCCCCGGGTGGTATCGCAGTTGCTGAAGGACGAGCGGGATCGTCTTGATTGCTTCTGTCGGCACTCTTTCGTGGAGCACGGGGATGAAGAGGTCTTCCGGCCAGCGCGGGTTCACGCTGGTCGAACTGCTGATCGTCGTCGCCATCATCGGCATCATCGCGGCGATCGCGGTGCCCGGGTTGCTGCGCGCTCGCATGGCCGGGAACGAGGCCTCGGCGATCGGCTCGCTCCGCACCATCAACTCCGCCCAGTCGGCGTTCTCGTCGAGTTGCGCGGCCACCGGGTATGCGCAGGACCTGGCAGACCTGGCCAAGCCACCTGCCGGATCAGCTGCCGGCTTCATCTCGCCCGACCTGTATGGCACGCCGTCGTCCACCAAGAGCGGCTACATCGTGAACCTGCAGGCGGTGGCGGGGTCCGTGGTCGTGGTGCTTGCCGCAGCCACCTGCAATGCCTCCGCAAACGATGCGGTGTCGGAGTACTTCGCGGAGGCGCACCCGTTGAACGTGGGCGTCACCGGGCAGCGGGCCTTCGCGACCGACACGATTGGGACGATGTACTTCAATACCACCGGCGCGACCATCGCGCCCGGCATGGGAGGCGCGAGCCCGCTGCAGTAGGGGCGCACTGTAGGCGTGTTCCGGCATCGTGCCGGGACGGTCGGCGAAGGGGAAGTCTGCACCAGGCTTCCCCTTCTCTCGTGTACACGCTCACGTCCGCACGCACACCGTACGCGTCAGAATGTGCAGGGGGTCGGTGCACTGACACGGCTCGTCACCGACGGTTGACGCAAACTGTCAACCGGGCTTCCGGAAGGGCGCACAGCATTGCACAGCGGGCCCGTAAGTCGTACAATTCAAAGGTCTTCCGGATCAGCATCATCGCCGATGAGGTGTGGCATTCGGGTTGCTCATGTCCATGGCACGGACCGCCCACATGCCGTGGGCAACGTAGCCAACTTTTCAGGAGTAGGACAATGAAGAAGATTCGCGACGCCAAGGGCTTCACCCTCATCGAACTGCTGATCGTCGTGGCGATCATCGGCATCATCGCCGCGATCGCGGTTCCGGGCCTGCTGCGGGCCCGCATGTCGGGTAACGAGGCGTCGGCGATCGGGTCGCTGCGCGCCATCAACTCCGCCGAGTCGACCTACTCGTCGAGCTGCGGTGGCAACGGCTACGCGCAGGACCTGGCTGACCTCGCCCTGCCGCCCGCCGGCTCCACCGCCGGCTTCATCTCGCCCGACCTGGCGACCAACGGCGTCACCAAGAGCGGCTACATCGTGAACCTGGCGCAGGATACCGGCGCTTCGGTCATCACCCTCGCCGCCAACACCTGCAACGGTTCGGGCAGCGATGCGGTCTCGGCCTACTTCGCCGAGTCGCACCCGGTCACCGTCGGCTCCACCGGCCAGCGCTCGTTCGGCACGGATACCCGCGGCACGATCTACTTCGACAACACTGGCGCGACGATGGTTGCCGGTATGGCCGGCGCGTCCGTCCTCCAGTAACGCACGCAGCACGCCCATCGGGCGGTCCTCAGAGACGGGATGCCGCATTCGCGGCATCCCGTTTTCTTGTACCGACAGCCGCGGCTAACATATAGTCCACTGGCTATGAGCACCACCTCCGCGCGTCTGGCTCTCCTGTGTGCCCTCGTCGGGCTGGGTGCGGCAGGCACCGCTGCCTGGGTGCACTACCGCATGTTCGCGGACCCGACGTACACCAGCTTCTGCGACGTCAGCACCACCGTGAGCTGCACGCAGGTGTACGCCAGCCGGTTCGGGACCTTCCAGGGGGTGTCGGTCTCGGTGTTCGGCGGTATCTGGTTCGCCTTCGCCGCCCTGCTGTCGGTGGCTGGCATGACAGCCCGCCCGTCGGTCAGGGAGAGCGTGCCCGGTTACCTGTTCGCAGCCTCCACGCTCGCGCTCGCCGTCATCCTGTACCTCGGCTACGCATCGTTCGTCATCCTGAAGCTGGTCTGCGTGTTGTGCCTGATCACCTACGCCGCCGTGATCGGGCTCTTCCTCATCTCGGGTGCGGCCACCTCATTCCCCATGCTTTCTCTGCCCCGTCGCGCCGTCCAGGACCTGAAAGTGCTCGTCACCAGCCCCGTCGCCCTCGCGCTCGCGGCGCTGTGGCTCGGCGGCGCAGCCACCACGCTCGCCGTCTTCCCGCGGGAAGTTGCCGCGGCCACGGTCGCGGAGGCCAATGGCGAGGCGCCGTCTGCAGCAGAGGCGACGCCCCAGGTCTCGCAGGATCAGCGATCCGAGCTCGAGCGCTTCATGGCGAGCGCCCCGCGCGTCCCGCTCGTGGTCGCCAACGAGGGCGCCAAGGTGCTCATCGTCAAGTTCGCGGACTACCAGTGCCCCGCCTGCGCACAGGCCTACCAGGCCTACAAGCCGATCCTCGCGAAGTACGCGGCGTCGCATCCCGGGCAGGTGAAGATGGTGATGAAGGACTTCCCGCTGAACTCCAGCTGCAATGCGGCCGTGCGCACGCAGATGCATGCCGGTGCCTGCGACGCGGCGGTGGCCATTCGCCTGGCCGCGGCGACCGGCAAGGCCGACGCCCTCGAGGAGTACTTCTACACGCACCAGCAGGGCATGACGCCCGAGTCGGTCCGGCAGGCCGCCAAAGATATCGCGCAGATTGCCGATTTCGATGCCAAGTACGCGCAGACGCTCGAACTGGTGAAGGGCGACATCGCCATGGGCAACCAGCTCAAGGTGAACCAGACGCCGACCTTCTTCATCAACGGCATCAAGATCGACGGCGCATGGGCGCCGCAGTTCTTCGATCAGGCCATTGCCTACGAGCTGTCGCACGCACGGTAACCCCCATCCCTCATGCCGGCGCTTGCCACCTACGAGCTGACAAAGGACTACGCGGTCGGCTTCTGGCGCAAGCGCCCGTACCGCGCGCTCGACCGCCTTACGCTCGAGGTGCAGCCCGGTGAAGTGTTCGGGTTCCTCGGACCGAACGGCGCAGGCAAGACGACGACGCTGAAGCTGCTGATGCAGCTGGTCTTTCCCACCTCGGGACGGGCCGAACTGCTGGACCGGCCCGCCGGCGACCTCGACGTCAGACGGCGCATCGGCTACCTGCCCGAGCACCCGTACTTCTACGACTACCTGACGGCCGAGGAACTGCTCGGCTATTTCGCCGGACTCTTCGGCATGTCCGGCGCGGGGCGGACCCGCCGGGTGTCGGCCCTGCTCGACGAGGTGGGCATCGGCGCCGAGCGACGCCTGCAGCTGCGGAAGTTCTCGAAGGGCATGCTGCAGCGCGTCGGCATCGCCCAGGCACTGCTCAACGAGCCCGAACTGGTGATCTTCGACGAGCCGATGTCGGGACTCGACCCGCTCGGCCGGCGCGACGTCCGCGCCCTCATCCTGCGGCTGCGGGATCGTGGCTGCACGGTCTTCTTCAGCTCGCACGTGCTGAGCGACGCCGAGACGCTCTGCAGCCGGGTCGCCATCCTGGCAAAGGGACGCCTCGTCACCGCCGGGCGGCTCGCCGACATGCTGGCCTTCCGGATCCGCGGTTGGGAGATCGTCGCCTCCGGCGTTCACCCGGACCTGGCCGCCAGCCTCGGCGCCCGCGCCACGAGCACGACGAAGGTGGGCGACGATCGCTACGTGTTCGACCTGCCGGTCGAACCGGCCCCGGACCGCTTCGTGGCCGACCTCTCGGGGGCTGGCGCCATGCTCCTGTCCGTCAACCCGATCCGCGACACCCTCGAGGACTTCTTCGTGCAGCAGGTCACCGCGCCCGACGTGGCCGCGCGCGACCGCGGGCTCGGCCCGGCCGCCGGAGCGCCGCGATGAACCGGCCCGTTGCCGTCATCGCCCTGAACGTCTTCCGCGAGTCGGTGCGCGACAAGGTGCTCTACAACCTCGTCTTCTTCGCAATCCTCCTGATCGGGGCGTCGTACCTGATCAGCCAGCTCACCGCTGGCCAGGACGTGAAGATCATCAAGGACCTCGGGCTGGCCGCCACCTCCATCTTCGGGCTGTTCATCGCCGTGTTCATCGGCATCGGGCTGGTCTCGAAGGAGGTGGAGAAGCGCTCGATCTACAGCCTGCTCGCCAAGCCGATCGAACGTCACCAGCTGGTCGTCGGCAAGTACCTCGGCCTGGTCCTCACGCTGGCGGTGAACCTCGGCATCATGGCCGTTGCGCTCTTCACGGTGCTGGCCTATCTCCGGTTCATCGCGAACCCGATGGCCGCGGTCGGCTGGGAGCGGCCGGCGGTCGATCCGCACCTGCTGAAGGCGTTCCTGCTCACGTTCTTCGAGCTGTCGATCGTCACCGCCATCGCCGTGTTCTTCTCGACCTTCTCGACCCCCATGCTCTCGGCCGCGTTCACCTTCGGGATGTTCGTGGCGGGCCGCTTCAGCGCCGATCTGCGGAACTTCGACCAGGTGATCGAGTCGCCCGTCGCCAATGCCGTGACCTCCGCGCTCTACTGGATCCTGCCGAACCTTGCGCCGTTCGATGTGCGGGCGCAGGTGGTGCACGGCGTCCCGGTGCCGGCGCCCTACATCGTCCTCAGCGCCGGATACGCCCTGCTGTACATCGCGGCAATGATCGGGGGCGCTGCGCTGATCTTCAGCCGCCGCGACTTCAAGTGACGCGATGACAGGACGGGTCCGCAGCGTCGCCGGAACGGTCGCGATTGGCGTCCTGCTCGGTGGAGCCGCCGGCGTGCAGGCGGTCCGCGAGGCCCGCTACCCGTCGCCGCCGCCCGCCCAGGACGCGCTCTACGTGACGTCGGGCCCGGCGCTGCGCCGCCTGACGGTGGGGTATGCCGCGCTTGCCGCAGACCTCTACTGGATCCGCGCCATCCAGTACTACGGTGGCATCAAGCTGCAGCTCGACACGGCCCGGGTGGCCGGCCGCACCGAACCGGTCCCCGGTGCGGACTACGCGCTGCTGTACCCGCTGCTCGACATCACCACGACGCTCGACCCGCGCTTCAACATTGCCTACCGATTCGGCGCCATCTTCCTCGCCGAGCCGCATCCGGGCGGCGCGGGCCGACCCGACTTGGCCGTCAGGCTCCTCGAAAAGGGATTGGCGGCTCGACCCGATAAGTGGGAATACATGCAGGACATCGGGTTCGTGCACTACTGGTGGGCCCACGACTACAAGGCGGCCGCGGAGTGGTTCGACAAGGCGAGCCGGATCGAGGGCGCGCCGTGGTTCCTCAAGTCGCTCGCCGCAACCACGCTGGCCGAAGGGGGCGACCGGCAGTCCTCGCGGCTCATGTGGCAGGCCATCCGGGAATCAGCAGAGATCGACTGGCTGCGCAACGACGCGGACCGGCGCCTCATGCAGCTCGATGCGGCCGACTTCATCGACAGCATGCAGGCCCAGGTGGACCGCGCCCGCGCGGCCGGCCTGCCGGCCACCAGCTGGCAGGAGCTGATCCGTGCACGCGCGATCCCCGGCATTCCGGTGGATCCCACGAAGACGCCGTTCGAGCTGGGCGCCGATGCCCGCGTCCGGCTGTCCCCGCGGTCCCCGCTGTTCCCGCTTCCGGAGGAGCCGCAGCGCGCGTTCCCGCTGCCCAAGCCATGACGGACACGTCCTTCATCGTCATCGCCACCCTGCTCGGCGCGGTAATCGGCAGCTTCCTCAACGTCTGCATCTACCGCATCCCGCTCGGGAAGTCGGTCGTCTGGCCGGCCTCGTCGTGCGAGTCGTGTGCCCGCGAGCTGAGCTGGTACGAGAACCTGCCGGTCGTGGCCTGGCTCGCGCTTCGCGGCCGCTGCCGCACCTGCAAGGTCGCGCTCTCCGCGCGTCACCCGATCGTCGAGGCGCTCACCGCGGTGATGTTCGGGCTCGGCGCGTGGTTCTACGGACCGTCGCTGCTGCTGGTCTCGCAGCTCGTCTTCGGGTGTGCCCTGATCGTCCTCTTCGCCATCGACCTCGAGCACCACCTGCTCCCCAACGTCATCACGCTTCCCGGCATCGCCGTCGGCCTCGCCTTCAGCGTGGTCACGGGACCGGGCTGGGTGGCATCGGTGCTCGGGGCGCTGCTTGGCGGCGGCAGCCTGTGGCTCATCGCCGAGGTCTACTACCGCGTCCGGCACGAGGAAGGGCTCGGCATGGGCGACGTGAAGATGCTCGCCATGATCGGGGCGTTCATCGGGTGGAAACTCACGCTCGTGACGCTGATGATGGCCTCCATCGCCGGGTCGGTCGTCGGCATCCTGCTCATCGCGGCCAGGCGCGGCGACATGAAGTACGCGCTGCCGTTCGGCACCTTCCTCGCCATGGGGGCCGCCCTTGCCGCCACCGTGGGGCCCGGACTCCTGGACTGGTACCTGGGCCTGTACCCGGCCATCTGACGCCGCGCTCCCATGAATGCCAGCGCGCTCGCCTTCCTCGGGCTGACCGTGATCATCGGTGCGCTGTCGGGGCTGCTGATGTTTGCCGTGCTCCGGATCTTCTCGGCGGCACGCCAGCGGCAGCAGACCGGCCGCAACAGCGCCGTCGAGAGCGCCACATTGTCGGCGGCACTGGAGGAAGCCATTGCCACGCTCCGCGCGCAGGAGCGTGCCACGGCCGCCAGGGCGGAGGCGTCTGAACGGCTCAGCAGCGAGATCATCTCCAGCCTGGCATCCGGCCTGCTGGTGGTGGGCCACGAGCGGGTCATCCGCATCATCAACCCGGCCGCGCGCCGGCTCCTGGAACTGCCCGACGGTCCCCTGACCGGTGACTACCATGCGGTGCTCGCCGAACCTGCCCTGTCCCAGACCATCGACGAGTGTCTCGCGACGGGCCGGCCGATCCTGCGCCGTACGGTGGACCTGCCGGAGGGGCGCCGCAGGGCCTCGCGCTTCGGCGTGACGGTGTCGCCCCTATTCGACGTCGCGGGGCACCTGCACGGCGCCGTCTGCCTCTTCACCGACCTGACGGCCGTGCAGCAGCTCGAGGAACAGCTACGGCTGAAGCAGAGCCTGGCCACCGTCGGTGAGCTGACGGCCGGCATCGCCCACGAATTCAGGAACGGCCTCGCCACCATCCACGGCTACAGCCGGCTGCTCGATCCCGAGACGTTGCCGTCCCATGCCCGTCCCTACGTCGAGGGAATCCGGGCCGAGGCCGTGTCGCTCGGCGAGGTGGTCACCAACTTCCTCAACTTCGCCAGGCCCGCCCAGCTCGCGCTGGCAGACGTCGACCTGCGGGCGCTCTGCGCCAGGCTCACCGACGAGGCGCGGGCCGACGCCGGTGCGCTCGGCGGCAGCGTCGACCTGCGCGGCGAGTTCGGGCTGATGCAGGGTGACGAGGTGCTGCTGCGGCAGGCGTTCAGCAACCTGTTGCGCAACGCGCTCGAAGCCTGCGCCGACGCCTCCATCATTCCCAGCGTCAGCGTCGAGGGCAGCGTGGATCCCGCGCGCGGGACCTGCACGATCAATGTCGATGACAACGGCCCGGGCGTGCCAGCCAGCGCGCGCGACCGGATCTTCCAGCCGTTCCTCACCACCAAGAAGCACGGCACCGGACTGGGGCTCGCGCTCGTCCAGAAGATCGTCGTGTCGCACAACGGGCGGGTCACGGTCGGCACGTCACCGCAGGGTGGTGCTCGCCTGCAGGTGGTCCTTCCGATCCTCTAGCCTTCACACGCGCCGCAGATTCTTCGCTCCGAGCGTCCTCCCCCAGTGGGAAAACCGCGTACCGCCGACGTGACGGCGCTCCCGTCCCTGCGCGGTCCGCGTGATTTCCTCAGGAAATCAGCCTGTTCAGGCCGCCGCCCTGGTCGGGCGCACCGGTTGCAGCACGACTCGGCATGGACGCGTCTGGCGCTCGCGGATTCTCGCTGCTCGAGGCCCTGTTCGCCGTCACCCTACTGGCGGTCGGTGTCGGCTCGGTGGCGCACCTCTCCATCCTCTCAGGCCAGGCCGTGCGGGCAGCCCGCCAGGCCGACACGGTGCAGCGGCTCGCCCGCGAGAAGCTCGAACAGTTGCGGGCGCTCGCGTTCGGCCGCGATGAGGGTGGCGTCGACATCACCGACTCGAGCTCGGACCTCACGCAGACGCCACAGGCGCCTGCCGGCGGTCCCGGCCTCACCACCAGCGTCGGCGACCCCCTGCTGTCGAACGTGGCTGGGTTCTGCGACTTCCTCGACGTGCATGGTCGCTGGCTGGCCAGCGGAACCTCGGCACCGGTCGGAGCCGCGTGGGTCCGGCGGTGGTCCGTCCAGGCGCTGACCGGGCTGCCAGACACCCTTCTGCTGCAGGTTGTCGTCTTGCCGGCGCACATCGTTGGCGCCGCAGACACAGTGGCCGTGGCCAGGAACGCCAGCAGTGCCTGGCTCGTCGACATCCGTGCACGGAGGGACCGATGATCTCGCCCGCATCGACCGACGCGCGCGGCTTCTCTCTCGTGGAACTGCTGGTGGCACTGACGGTGTCGCTCCTGGTCACGTCTGCGGTGTTCGCGATGCTCGATCCGGGGCACGGAGCGTTCCGCATTCAACCCGAACAGGCCGACGTCGCACAGCGGCTGCGCGCCGCTGCCGATGCCCTGATGCGCGACGTCGAAGGAGCAGGCGGCTGGCCCTTCCTGGCCGAGCCGCTGCCGGCATCCGCGTTGCGGGCAGCGGCCGTGCTCCCGCTTCGTCGGGGTCGCCGGAACGCCGATCCGCCCGGCACCTTCGATTCATCGCGCCTCTCGTTGTGGCAGGTGACACCCTCGGCACCCCAGGCCCGGCTCGCCAGCACCCTGGCATCCGCGTCCGGCACGGCGACAATCGTTCCCGGAGCCGGATGCGCCAGCGGCGACCCGAGCTGCGGGTTCCGGGCCGGGATGCTGGTGGCGGCCTTCGACGGCTCTGGCGGAGTCGACCTGTTCTCCGTCACCGGCGTCAGCGGCGCCGTGATCACCCTGCAGCACAACGATCAGGACTCGGCGCACATCCATGCTGCCGGGCACACCATCCTGGCCGTGCTCACCGCCCGCACCTACTTCTTCCGTCACGACCCGGCGCTCGGGTACGGGCAGATGCGGCGGTACGACGCGGATGGGGGCGCCGACCTGCCGGTGGTGAACCACGTCGTGTCGCTGTCGTTCGAGTACTTCGGCGATCCGGAACCGCCACGAGTTGTGAGCGGCGCCGGCCTGCAGCGCGCCACGTACGGTCCGCTCCCGCCACAGGCACACGACCAGCCCACCGCCTACCCACCCGGCGAGAACTGTGCGTTCATCCGCACCGCCGGCGGCGCTGTCGCCTCCCGCCTGCCGGTGCTGTCCGGATCCACGGCGCTCATTCCGCTCTCGGCATCGCTGCTCACCGATGGCCCCTGGTGCCCCGACGACACCAGCCCGAACCGCTACGATGCCGACCTGTTGCGGGTGCGGCAGGTCGTGGCCACCATTCGGGTAGAGGCCGCCGTGGATGCGCTGCGGGGGCCAGCCGGGCCACTGTTCACCAGGGCGGGGACCGGCGCCGCGCCCTCGTGGGTGCCGGATCGTGACACCCGGATCGTGGTGGCGCCCCCGGCACTGGGAGGAGGTCGCTGACATGAAGAGCGAACGTGGCGTGGCGCTGCTCGTCACGCTCCTGGCAACCACGCTGCTGTCCGCCGTCGGCGCCGCCCTCATCGTCCTGACCACCACGGACGTGCTGATCGCGTCGAATGCGGGCGCCGCGGCCGAGGCCTTTCACGCCGCCAACGCTGCCTTCGAGCGGACGGTTGGCGAACTCAGGACCGCACCCGATCTCACGGCTGTGCTCGACGGCCGTTTCGCGTCGGCCTTCACCGATGGCGGGCCGAACGGCAGCCGGCTCCTTCCGGACGGCAGCACCATCAGCCTGTCGGAGGTGGTCAACCGCGCCGATTGCCTGAGGCCAACCGCCTGCCAGCCGGCCGACCTGGATGCTGCGCTGCCGGATCGTCCGTGGGGTGCGCGCAACCCGCGCTGGAAGCTGTTCAGCTACGGGCCGCTCGACGGTCTGTCCGGGTTCGGCGCGCGCGGCGCGGCGGTCTTCGTCGTGTCCATGATCGCGGACGACCCGCTGGACGATGACGGGGATGCGTGGCGGGATGGAGTGCGCCTGGGCGCAACACCGAATGCCGGCGCCGGAGTGCTCCTGGTCAGGGCCGAAGCCTTCGGTCGGCGCGGTACCTGGCGCGTGGTGGAGGGTGCGATCCTCAGGCTCGATGCCCAGCGGTTCGCCGTCTGGGAGGCGTCGGATCCGCTGAGCAGGGGACCGGCACCGCTGTGGTTCCCGCAATTGCAGCTCCTTTCGTGGAGGGAGGTGCGATGATGGGGAGGGTCGGGTGAAGGCCTGACGTTGCGTCCCGTTGGAGCCGATACGTCCTAAAGCCATGCGTGTCTGTGCCCTTGTCCTCACTCTCAGCCTTGCCGGCGTGTTCTCTGCGTCCGCCCAATCGCTGGCAGACGTTGCCCGCAAGGAAAACGACCGTCGCCAGGGTGTGAAGGAACCTGGTGGCAAGACCTGGACGAACCAGGATCTGAAGCCGGTGCCAGCTGCTCCCACGGAGGAGACCCCGGCTGCCGCACCCGATCCCGCTGTCTCCGAGCCCCCGGCCGACGCGCCGAAGGCGGACGATGAGACCGCCGCTGGAGCCAAGAAGGCCGAAGCGGGGGAGGAGAAGGCGGAAGAGGTGAAGGACCAGAAGTACTGGTCCTCCCGGATGGCAGAGCTGCGCGCCAGGCTCGAGCGCGACGAAACCTTCCGCGATGCCCTGCAGAGCCGTGTCGACGCACTGACGGCCGACTTCGTCAACCGCGACGATCCGGCGCAACGCAGCCAGATTGCCCTCGATCGCGAGAAGGCGCTCAGCGAACTGGATCGTGTGAAGAAATCGATCGAACAGGGGCGTCGCGCGATTCCCGAGCTCGAAGAAGAAGCACGCCGCGAGGGCGTGCCCGCCGGCTGGCTCCGCTAGTGGCACGTCGATCGACCGATCCGCCCATCCTCCTCGTCGAGGACAAGGACTCGCTGCGTGCCATGCTGCGTCTTGCGCTCGAGACGCAGGGGCATGTGGTCATCGAGGCGCGCGATCAGGCGGAGGCGGTGGATGCCCTCCGGTCGGGACGACCCGGGATGGTCCTGTCCGACTTGCGCCTGACTGAAGGCGACGGTTTCGGCGTCCTGCGCGCTGCGAAGGAACTGGACCCAGACCTGCCGGTGGTCGTCATGACTGCCTACGGCAGCATCCAGGATGCAGTGGCGGCGATGAAGGAAGGAGCCCTGGACTTCCTGGCCAAGCCAGTGGAGCCAGATCACCTCCTCCTGCTGGTAGAGCGGGCGCTGTCGCAGCGCCGGCTGCTCACCGAGAACATCCTGCTCAGGGAGGAACTGGCGCAGCGACGAGGCGCCCCCCAGATCGTGGGTGACGATCCGCGCCTCAAGCAGGTGATCGTGGCGATGCAGCGCGCCGCCGCCAGCGACGCCACCGTGCTGATCGAAGGCGAGAGCGGCACCGGCAAGGAACTGTTCGCCCGTGCCGTGCACGCCCTCAGCCCGCGGTCCGACGGGCCGTTCGTGGCCATCAACTGCGCGGCCATCCCCGAGACCCTGCTCGAGACCGAACTGTTCGGGCACGAGAAGGGGGCGTTCACTGGTGCCTCGCAGCGCAAGCCCGGCAAGTTCGAGCTCGCACACCGTGGCACCCTCTTCCTGGACGAGATCGGCGACCTGCCGTTGACGCTGCAGGCCAAGATTCTCCGCGCGCTCGAAGAAAAGCAGTTCGAGCGGGTGGGTGGCACCACACTCCTGCACGTCGACGTCCGCGTCGTGGCGGCGACGAATCGCAACCTGAAGGCCGCGGTGGCGGCACGGCAGTACCGCGAGGACCTCTACTTCCGCCTCTCGGTCTTTCCGATCACGATTCCGCCGCTGCGCGAGCGGCCGGGTGACATCCCGCTGCTGGCCCGGTACTTCGTCGAGCGGTTCTCCCGCGAACTGCAGCGCAAGGTGCTGGTGCTGGCGCCCGACGCCGTCGATGCCCTCCTGCGCTATCCCTGGCGGGGCAACGTCCGCGAACTGCAGAACTGCATCGAGCGGGCGGCGATCCTGACCGAGGGCGACACCATCCACGCCCGGCACCTGAACCTGGTGTCGCACGTCGACCCGGATCCTCTGGACACCCCGCCGACCGATCCCTGGGACGGCATCGACCTGTCAGGTACGCTCGGCGAGGCCTCGAAGCGCGTGGTGGCCGAGGTCGAGCGCCGGAAGATCGTGCAGGCGCTCAGGGAAGCACAGGGGAACCAGGGGCGTGCGGCCGAAATCCTCCAGGTCAGCTACAAGCTGCTGCTGCAGAAGATTCGCGACTACGCCCTGTCCTGAACGGGCGGATTCGTCCGGCGCGGCCGGCGATTCCCCACCGGTCGCCCGCAACCCGCCACACGGTCTCGGTTCAGCCTGCCTGGCACGAGACGCCCGCCGGAGCACCTGTTGGCGCGCCCATCCTCTCGTCTGGCGACGCCAGCTTCTTCAACGACAGGTGCTGCAGCAGTGGCGGTTGCGTCGGCGCCAGCGTGAAGAACACACCCACGGTGCCCCGCTCGCACGACAGGTTGAACTGGCCGCGGAGCCAGTTCTCGGGCAGTACGCCACCCGCGGCGCTGCAGGATCCGACCTCGCGCCGCAAGGCCTCGAGTTCCGAACGGCGCTGCGGTGCCGGCACATCGAGGAAGAAGTTCACCGCGGCGATCTCGCGGGCACGCGCCTCGTCCCAGTTGTTCCACAGCTCGAGCAGCCGGTCCCGCACCTCCACCTGGCGGGCGGTGGCGGGCCACTCACGACGGTGAAGCCCTCCCGTCCGCGCCAGCACGTCCCACGCCTGGTTCACCACCTCGGATGGTCCTGAATAGGTGAGCGTGGCCATCGCGAAGATCCCCACCCCATACTCCGGCAGCCAGGCCATGTACGAGCCGAAGCCTGGCAGGCCTCCGCCGTGGGCGACGATCCGCTCGAAGCGGCAGTCGGAGCTGACACGGACTCCGAGCCCGTACCCCGACACGGTTGCGGCGGGCCGCCCATCGTTGATGCGGGCCGTCAGGTTCGCCGGCGTCCACATGTGGGTCATCTCCCGGACCGAGGCTCGCGTCACCGGACCGCGCTCGTCGTCGTCGCGCGGAGGCCAGGCCGCAAGGTGGAACGCGATGTACTTCGCCAGGTCGTTCGCCGTCGTGAGCAGGCCGCCCATCGCTCCGAAGACGCCGTGGGGCAGCGGCGGCTCCTCGCGGTAGGTCCCACCCGGCTCGAGCCTGTACCCGATCGCTCGCCGTTCGCGCGGGACCTGCGTGAATTCGAACGTCGAGTTCCGCATCCCGAGCGGGACGAGGATCTCCTCCCGGACGTACTGCTCGTACGGACGGCCTGAGGCGCGCGTGACCACGCGGCCGAGCAGGCCGAACGCGAAGTTGGAGTACTCGTAGCGGGTTCCGGGCGGGGTCGAGAAGGGGATGCCGCCGGCGAGCCACTCGTCCATCATCGCGTCGGTCGCTGCCAGTTGCTGGTCACCCCACGGGTTGTCCTCGGGAAATCCGCCGCTGTGGCTGAGCAGGTGCCTGATGGTGACCGGCGGCGCGTCGCGGGTCGGCCGCTCCATCGTCGCGAACGCCGGAATCCACCGCGAGACCGGGTCCTCGAGAGACAGCCGTCCGTCGTCCCGGAGCTTGAGGATGGCCAGAGCCGTGAAGCTCTTGGTCATGGACGCGATTCGGAACGCGCTGTCGGCGGTGACCGGTGTGCGCCCGTCCCGATCGAGGACACCCGCGGTACCGACGTGTGCGAGCTGATCGTCGATCACCACGCCCCACACGAGGCCGGGAATCTTCCTGTCGGATGCGTAGGTGGTGAAGAGGCGATCCACGTCCGGCATGGCGGTGCGGAGCCTGGCCACCCGCTGCGGGTCGGCAAAGCGCGGGACGGGATACCGGTCGCTGGCGAGGACGGATGCGGTCATGGTGGCGAGCAGGAACAGCGTCCACTTCACGGAGTCACCCGTTGGCCTGGCCGGCGGCCGGCCGGCAGCTACTTCTTGAGGCCGAGCCTGGCGAGGGCTTTCTTCATCTCCTTCTCGGTCACGTCGTCGACGATCGACCACGAGCCGATACCGGTCGGGAGGACGAAGTTGAGGCGGCCGTTCACGACCTTCTTGTCGTGCTTCATCGCCTCGAGCATCGCGGCGATGGAGATGTCTCCGACCGGAGGCAGCGGACCGAGGCTGGCGATGACGCCGTACAGCGCCTTGCTGTCGGTCGCGGCCATCGCGCCTCGCGCCACGGCGAGCTCGGCGGCGACCAGCATGCCATAGCCCACCGCCTCGCCATGACGGAAGCGGCGGTACTTCGTCACGGACTCGAGCGCGTGCCCCGCCGTGTGCCCGAAGTTCAGGATGCGGCGCAGGCCCGACTCCTTCTCGTCCTGCGTGACGACGTCGGCCTTGATCCGGCAGGACTCGGCGATGACAGCGGTGAGCACGTCGGGCTTGCGCGCGAAGATCGCCTTGTGCTCCTTCGCGACCCGCTCGAAGAGCGTCGGGCTCGAGGTCACGCCGTACTTGATCACCTCGTACAGACCGGCCCTGAACTCACGGCGGGGCAGCGTGCCCAGCACGGCCGGGTCGACGACCACCGCCAGCGGCTGGTAGAAGGCGCCGATGAGGTTCTTGCCGAGCGGGTGGTTCACGCCTACCTTCCCACCCACGGAACTGTCCACCTGGGCGAGCAGCGTGGTGGGCACGTGCACCAGCGCCACCCCCCTCAGGTAAGTGGCCGCGGCGTACCCGGCCAGGTCTCCAATCACCCCGCCACCGAACGTCACGACCGTCGTATTGCGTTCGGCGTTGGCCTTGATGAGGGCATCGTAGACGCGCATCACCGTCGGCGTCTGCTTGTAGCGTTCGCCGTCGGGCACGATGATCGGTTCCGCGTCGCAGGCCTGCTCGAATCGCTGGCCGTGAAAGCGCCACACGGTCGGGCTGGAGACGACGAAGCGCCGCTTGGGCGCCTTCACGTCATCGAGCAGGCGTGTGAGGCGGCCGAGGATGCCGTCACCAAGCGTGATGACGTAGCGGCGCGACGGGGTGGCGACATCGACGCGGACTGGTTCCATGCGTTCAGGTATCCGAATTCCTTAGGATAACATTCAACGATTGGACACACGGACAGCAGCGGCTTCAACGGACTTCGTCATCGTCGGAGGTGGCATTGCCGGCCTTCGCGCCGCCAGTGCGCTGGCGGCCGCCGGCAGGGTCGTCATCCTGACGAAGGCGGACGCCTCGGAGAGCAACACCGGCTACGCGCAGGGCGGCATTGCCGCGGCGATGGGGCCCGGGGACTCGATCGAGTTGCACGTGGCCGACACGCTCGCCGCGGGCGCCGGACTCTGCGATGAGGCGGCCGTGCGTGTGCTGGTCGCCGAGGGGCCGCGCCTCGTGCGCGAGCTGATCGAGTGGGGTGCCTCGTTCGACCGCGTGGCGGACGGGTCGCTCGCCTTCGGCCTCGAGGCCGCCCACTCGGCGCACCGGATCCTGCACGCGGGCGATGCCACGGGCCGGGAGATCTCGCGCGCCATGTGGGAGCGGGTCGCCGGGCTCCCCACCGTCACGGTCGTCAATCACGCGTTCGTCACGGACATCCTGACCGCGGACGGTGCGGTGACCGGCATCCGTTACGTCGATGATGCCGGACAGCTGCAGGAACTCGCGTGCCCGCGCGTGCTGCTCGCCACCGGGGGCGCGGGGCAGGTGTTCCGTGAGACCACCAACCCGGCCGTGGCCACCGGCGACGGCATCGCGCTGGCCTACCTGGCCGGCGCCCGCGTGGCCGACCTCGAGTTCGTGCAGTTCCACCCCACGGCGCTGAGCCTGCCCGGGGCGCCGCGCTTCCTGATCTCGGAGGCGCTGCGGGGGGAAGGGGCACGGCTCGTCAACGACCGTGGCGAACGCTTCATGCTGCGGTACGACAGGGCCGGCGACCTCGCGCCGCGGGATGTCGTGGCGCGCGGCATCGTCCGCGAAAGCGACGCGACCGGTCGGCCCGTGTTCCTCACCCTGGGGCACCTCGATCCGGCCAGGGTCCGCGCGCGGTTCCCGACCATTGCGGAGATGTGCGCGCGCGTCGGCCTCGACCTCGCCACCGACCTCATTCCCGTGGGGCCTGCGGCCCACTACATGATGGGTGGCGTCGACACCGACGAGTGGGGGCGTACGTCGGTGCCCGGTCTGTTCGCGGCCGGGGAGACCGCCTGCACGGGTGTGCACGGCGGCAACCGCCTCGCGAGCAACTCGCTGCTCGAGGGGCTCGTCTTCGGTGCGCGGGCGGCCCAGGCCATGCTCGGGGCCCCGGCGGCCGCGCCGCTGAAGGCAGATCGACGGCTGGTGGCCGGCGCCTCGATGTCCGTGCCTCCAGTGCCCATGGAGACCCCGGACATTCGCGACCTGATGTGGCGCGCCGCGGGCCTGTTCCGCACCAGGGACGGGCTGCTGGACGCGGGTTCCCGCCTCGAGGCCGCGCACGCCGCGGCCGCGCGCACGGCGTCCGGGGCCGCCACCACGGGACCCGAGGCCTGGCGGCTGCGGAACCTGTCGCTCGTGGCGCTGCTGGTCGCCCGCGCCGCGCTCCGCCGCGAGGAGAGCCGCGGCGGGCACTTCCGCGCCGACTTCCCGGACCGCGACGATGTACACTTCAAGGTCCACCTGGCGGAGCAGCGCGGCGCGCTCCGCACGCACAGCTGAGTACTGATGGCCAAACAAGACAAAGCAGACGCGTTCGTCACCGAGATCACGCCCCGTTCGCAGGACTTCTCCCGCTGGTATGTCGACGTGGTCCGGCGGGCCGAGCTCGCGGACTATTCCCCCGTGAAGGGGTGCATGGTCATACGTCCGTATGGGTACGCGATCTGGGAGCTGATCCAGGCGGCGCTCGATCGGGAGATCAAGCGCACCGGCCATGTGAACGCCTACTTCCCGCTGTTCATCCCGAACAGCCTGCTCACCAAGGAAGCCGAGCACGTCGAGGGGTTCGCGCCGCAGGTGGCCTACGTCACCCACGGTGGCGGCGAGGAGCTCGAGGAGAAGCTGGTCGTGCGGCCGACGTCGGAGGCGATCATCGGCGTCATGTACTCGAAGTGGGTGCAGTCGTGGCGCGACCTGCCGATCCTGCTGAACCAGTGGGCGAACGTGGTGCGCTGGGAGAAGGTCACGCGGCCGTTCCTGCGGACCACCGAGTTCCTGTGGCAGGAAGGGCACACGGCGCACGAGACGGCGGACGAGGCCGAGACCGAGACCCGCAAGATGCTCGATGTGTATGCCGACGTCTGCGCGAGACTGCTGGCGATGCCGGTGGTGAAGGGTATCAAGAGCGAGAGCGAGAAGTTCGCCGGCGCCCTGCGTACCTACTCGATCGAGGCGCTCATGGGCGACGGCCGTGCACTGCAGGCGGGCACGTCGCACAACCTGGGACAGAACTTCGCGAAGGCGTTCGACATCACGTTCCAGGCGCGCGACAAGTCGGTGCAGCACGTGTGGGGTACGTCCTGGGGCGTCACCACGCGCCTGATTGGTGCGGTCATCATGACCCACGGCGACGACAGCGGCCTCGTGCTCCCGCCCAACGTCGCACCCTACCAGGTGGTCATCGTCCCGATCGGGCGCGACAACTGGCGCGACACCGTGCTGCCGACCGCGCAGCAGATCCAGCAGCAGCTGGTCGATGCCGGAATCCGCGTCACGCTCGACGAGCGGGACGAGCGTCCGGGCTGGAAGTTCTCCGAGTGGGAGATGCGTGGCGTTCCGCTGCGGCTCGAGATCGGGCCGAAGGACATCGAGAAGGGGCAGGTGTTGCTCGCACGCCGCGACACCCGCGAGAAGCTCGGGGTGCCGATGGACGGGCTGGCCGTCAAGGTGCAGGGGCTGCTCGAGGAGATTCAGCAGGCGCTGCTCGCACGTGCGCTGCAGTTCCGCGATGACCACACCCACCGGGCGGAGGACTACGACACCTTCAGGACCACCATGGAAGGGCGTCCCGGTTTCGTGATCGCGCCGTGGTGCGGCGTTGCCGAGTGCGAGGCGCAGATCAAGACCGACACGCAGGCGACCATCCGCAACATGCCGCTCGACGCCACGGCGCCCGAGGGCAAGGCCTGTGTCCGGTGTGGTGCGCCTGCCGTGGCGGAAGCCTGGTTCGCGAAGGCCTACTGAGCGCCGCGCGTCATTGCGCCAGGTAGGCCCGCACCCGCAACCCGAGCGGAAGGTCCCGGCCATCCTCGAGCTCCACGAGGGTTTCCAGGACCTTCTGGTCCACCCGTTCGGTCGGCTCGTCGGTCCGCACGTTCTTCTTGCCCAGCATCTCGCCAATCCGCACCACGCGGCCGGGGAACCGGCGCGTGCCGAACGCATCGGCCGTCACGTAGGCCGGCTGGCCGACGCGCAGCCGGGCCACGTCGGTCTCGTCGACGTCGACCCGCACGCGCACTGACGACCGGTCGGCGATCGTCACGATCGGCGAGTCGAACTGGGTCGAGACACTTTCACCAGCCCTGGCATGCCGGCGCAGGACGACGCCGTCGATGGGCGATCGGACGATGGTCTTGTCCAGGACGGCGCGTGCCTCGGCCAGCCGTGCACGTGCGAGGGCCACGTCCGCCCGTGCCCGCGAGCGATCCTCTTCGCGTGCCTCCGCATCGACGAGCGCGTGCCGTTCCCGCAGCGACTCCACACGGGCGGTGGCCACCCGGAAGGCCTGCTCCGCGCGGTCCATCTCGGCACGTGAGATCACCTGCTCGTCGTACAGCTCACGGGCACGCCCGTGGTCGGCCTGGGCGTGCGCGAGGTCGGCCTCCGCCTGGTGGAGATCGGCCTCGGCCCCCCGGCGCTCTTCACCGCGGGCGCCGTTCTCCACGCGGCGTGCGTCGGCTTCGCGGGCGCGCACCTCGGCGTCGGCCGAGGCCACACGGGCCC
>WBZO01002343.1_pt1 | contig 24976 bp, 22 predicted proteins | sample 5204261 | NCBI WGS metagenome assembly WBZO01 (sample SAMN12412400, study PRJNA552823) | activated sludge metagenome | isolation source: activated sludge from anammox sidestream of wastewater treatment plant... | place: USA: North Carolina | collected 2017-09
GTCATTACACACGCGGCTTCCGACACAGCTCAACAGCAAGATCGGCGAGCTGCTACCGCACACCTGGCAGCCAGCCACGACGTAGGCATCACGGACGATGAAGCGGAAGGTGGGTTCACCGGACGCTTACCGACTTCAAAGGACAGCCTTACTTTGCATTGGCCGGTGTCGGACTTGAGGATGACCATGACTGGGAAGACCACATCAGTGAATTGCGCAGTCGACACCGCATTCCTCCGGGTGAACTCAAGTCTAAGTCGCTCACCTCAAAGCCAAAGTTCTCCGCCGAAGTCATCAATGTCTTACTCGATCAACGGGCTCCTCTTTTCGTTGAGTTGGTCGACAAACGCTACTTCATCTGCACCTGCATCACATCGTTCCAGCTCTTGGCTCCTTGTCTCGGCTACCCCGAGTCTGTGGAGCTTCACTTCCTCAAAAACACCGCCGCTGACTTCTTGCACTTCCACGCATCCGAGCGCGTACTGGACACGTTTGTCGCCTCCTGCTTAGCGCCAGAGGATGCGACGCTTCGTGCTTCGTTCGCCAGCCTCCGCGAAATGGCCACACAGCAAACCTATAGAGGAGAGGCAGCGCAAATCGCCCAGGGGATCGCCCACATGGTTGAGGTGTCCGAAACCGAGTACCTGGAGCAAAGTGGTACTGAAGACGAGTCCTGGTTGCGCTTTCTTCCGCCCCCGGATGTCAACAAACGTGCGAAGCAGGTCTGGATGCTGCCAAACCTCACCTCTTTCACCAGCATCTACGCACGAATGAATCGCTACTACGGGCGTCGATTGGCTGGCATCCGGTTGGTACACGACCAGCAGTTGGAAGTGGAGAGCATCCTGCGCCAAGGCAAGGCAGCGGCCGAGAACCTAAGTAGGACCATGGATCTCCCCTACACGCCGCAGTCCGATTATCGGTTTGAGGAAAAGGCCAGCATCGATTTTGCTCAGTCGCACGAGGTTATCGGCGTGCAATTGGCCGATATCGTGGCTGGAGCCACCATGCGCCTCTTCCGTGATACAGACGCTGGCATACCTGTATCAAGTGAACTGCGTGAAGCCGTGATGCGTCTCATCTCTGAAGGAGATGAGCGGACTGGCTACGGCCTCAATCAAGTCGTACCAACTGCGAATGTTCGCAACGCGAGCTTCGGTGCTTCAGCTTCCAGCTCTAGGGCGCCGATGGGCTCGCGATGACGTACTCGGTGCTACGCATCTAGGGCATCACGCAAGCGTCCCGTCCAAGGCTTCCTTGAATTGTGCTGCTTCGTGTCTCATCCTGTGGTCCATACGGTCGAACACATTCCGAAGCTCAACCCGGTATGAGGTCTCTGTCGGAAGGTCTGCGCCCCGGATCACGGCGTTCCTGAACGAGGATGCGACGTCAAACAGTTCACGATTGCCCTGCAGCTTGTTGTGACTGCGAATGGCAACTTCCAATAGGTAGGTTTTGAACGATGCTGTGATCTTTTCACTTGGGATGATGTCTTGCAACATTGAACCCAGCGTCTTGGTGGCTTCTTTGGAAATGAAGTGCCGGTCAAAACCATCGGCGTTGCGCGTGGCCTCTGGGATCTCTGCGTCATCAATGCGCGCACATTGTTCAGCCCAATCGGTGGTAACACTGACCAAGCGATAGAGAAGATAGTGAAATGGCGTCGGCCACTCTTGGTAGGCGTCTTCGTCAGGCGGCATTGGCATCTGCTTGAGGATCTTTTCCGCGAAGTGCCTGAAATAGTGCAGCCACATATGGTCTTGCAAGCCCTGGTGGATGCCCTCGTGGACCATGATCTCAAAGAGCGTTATTCCAGCATTGATCGGGCAGCGGAATCTTCCTCCGTCGTAGTAGGAGCCCAATGATTCGTTGAGCTTCTCGGCGAGCTTATGGTCTTCATCCAGACGCCGGCACACCGCTTCGCCAATGGCCCTATCGAGACCATTCTTCATCGCCTCAGCGGCGTCGGAGAAAAAGAAATGGAGTAGTCGATTGTTCTTCGGAAGGAACAGGCGACTCCCACCATTCAGATTCTGATTGTTCTTCAGCTCCACATAAAGGCGGCAGCCTGGCGCGTCAAGCAACGCATCCATGTAGTTTTCAATGAAGTCAGAGCGTATCGCCTCGTCAGCTTCAAGGAGCTTGAGGCAGAAGTGTGGGTGGGCCACGGCCAGATGGACGGTAAGCTCAGGAGATGTGACCAGATTCAAGAGGACTTCGCGGGCCTGCGTGCTGGCATCGTCACGCGCCAAGATCCAGGACTTCAAAGATTGCAACGCGGTACTCCAGCGCTGCCGCCAAGCCGGCCTTGCGCGAGGTACTTCCCCGCGCAAGAGTGCAGCCATGTTGATGTTGGGTGGGTCGAGACGATCGACCCAACCAGCAATCAGCGACTGCTGTTTGGTCAGGAGAATCAGCTTCGGCAACTGCGGTTCGACCAGCAGCACCAGTTCGTCATAGCGTTTGGTGAGATGCAGGTTCTCAATCAATTCGCGGAAGACGCGGATTCTTCCCCGGGCCAGCATGGGAGATCTAGTTCGCCAGAAGAAGTAGACGACAACGGAGAGAAGGAGCAGGTAAACCGCGCTCGAACTATCGAGCCCCCATTTCCACGGCCCCAGGCTGTAGTACAGGCCGAGCCTTTCCAGGGCAGGAGCAAATACCAGGTAGTGGATGAGGAGAAAGACGATGGCACCGATGACCCAATCCCACCAAGCCATGCAAAAGCGGAGGCGAAGCCTGCTGGTGGGAGAGATCAGTGCCCAGACTGCGGCAATAACGCCCAATATGGTCAGCAAGCTGGTAGTGTCAATTTGGGCAGAGGCCGTCATAGTGCGGTCTATCTCATCCTTCCGTGTATCGGCAAAGATTACATGCATTTGGGGACAGCGCTGAAATCTTGTGGTGGGCGGGCGAGCGCGGCCCTCCGCGCGGTTGTTCATCGTCGACGAGCCTTAATGCTGTTCGCGCCACGAGACTCCACCATGAGCCGAGTGTTCTCAAGCTCCTTTTGCAGCAACTCGACATCCGGCAGCATCATCCGGTAGTTGGCTGCCATGACCTTGGTGGGCAAGCCTTCCAGCGCATACCGTGCCAAGGCGTGCCCCTTGTCCGCGCACAGGATCAGCCCCACAGGCGGGTTCTCCTCGGCAAACGTCCAGTTCTCCTTCGCGTAGTTGCAATACAGGTGCATCTGGCCCACGTCGGCATGGGTCAGCGCGCCGAGCTTCAAGTCGATGATGACCAGGCAGCGCAACCGACGATGGAAGAACAGTAGATCGACCCGATACCAAGTCTGGTCGATGCGCAGCCGACGCTGCCGCCCGACGAAGGCGAAACCGTCGCCCAGTTCGAGCAGGAAATCCTCCAGCCGCCGGATTAGGGCTTGCTCGAGATCGGATTCCGAATATTCGTCCTTGAGGTCGAGGAACTCCAGCACATACGGGTCTTTGATGGCGTCGTCGGGCGTGACGGCATCCTCCGGCTTCGGCACGGTGCCCTTGACCAGCATCGCCGCCTTGTTCTTCGACAGCGCCGTGCGCTCGTAAAATTGGCTGTTGATCTGCCGGTCAAGCTGGCGCACGCTCCAGCCACCGCGCAGGGCTTCGGCCTCGTAGAAGCGGCGGGCGTGTTCATCCTTGACCGACAGCAGCCGGACGTAGGCCGACCACGGCAGCGTGAAAACCTGGGCCAGTTCATCGAGGCGCCAGGGCTGCGCCCGCGCCACCGGCGCCGGGGAAGATTCGCTAGACACTGTCTGGCGAATTGGCCAGGTCAGGAAGAACGACCGCATCTGCTGCAAGTTCGGGCGGCTGAACCCACGCCCGAACTGCGCGGTCAGGTCGGCAGACAGCCGCTCGATCAACTGCTCGCCATAGCCCGCGCGCCGCTTGCCCTGCTGCTCGGCCTGCACGATGCGGCGGCCGATCTCCCAATAGCTGGCCGTCATCAGTGCATTGACGCTGCGCGCCGTCGCGCGGCGGGCGGCATCGAGCACTTCCACGATGCCGCTGTGGATGCCGGCGTAGCCGGCCGGCAAGGCGGCGGGGGTGTTCCCCGCCGTTGAGGGAGTCTTCCTGCTCATGCGGTCGCCTCCACGGGACGCGATGCCCCGGTGATCGCCAGCCGCCGGCTGGTCACCAGTTCGGCCGCATCGCGCACCGGCTTGTCCTCGGTGTGGACGTAGTGCATGAACATCGCCACGGTCTTGTGCGCCGTCAGCGCCATGCCGACCTTGGTGGGCACGCCCGAATTGGCGATGTCGGTGGTCGAGCGGTGACGGATGCCGTGCGTGCCGACATGCGGCACGCCGGCGGCCTTGAGTACGCGCTTCCAGCCGCCATAGTGTTCGCCATGCGTCAGATGCCGGGCCGGGTCGTTGGGCGACGGCAGGACGTAGGGGCAGCCATCCAGGCGCGGCGCCGTCGAAAGCAGCCGATAGGCTTCCTCGCTCATGGGCTTGGAAATGCCGCCTGTCTTGCTGTCGGGCCAGACGACGCGCCGCTTCTCCAGGTCGATCCACTCCCATTCGAGCGGGCAGATTTCGGAGCGGCGAGCGGCAAACTCGAATTGCAGGCGGATCGCCAGCGGGATAACGTAGTTTTCCAGCCCTTCTGCCTCCAGATGCTCCAGGTGGCGGAAGATCCGCACCAGTTCATCGTCCACGATGAGCCGGGTTTCCTTGCCGGGCGGGTACATCGGGACGTGGCGGCACGGATTGGTGCCGTCCGGGCGCAGCCCCCACACTTCGGCCAGGTTGAACATCTTGCGCAGCACGCCGAAGGTGCGGTTGGCCTCGGCCGGCTTGTGGGCCAGCTTCTTCATCAGCGCGGCCACGTCCGGGCGCTTCACGTCCTGCACCTTCATCCGGCCCAGGATGGGGATGATGCAGCGGTCGATGACGCCCTGATAGCCGCGCTGCGTGCTGGGCTTGTTACGCTGCTTGGAGTAGTCCTCCATGAAGGTGTGGCAATACTCCTTCATCGTCTGTGCCTTGCGGGCGGCAGCCTTGGCCGCGCTGGGGTCACCACCCCGGCGCACCTCGGCCAGCCACTCCTGCGCCATGACGCGGGCCTGCTCGACGGTCAGTTCCCCGTACTGGCCCAGGGCGGGCTTGCGGCGCTCGCCGGCGTTCGTGCGGTACTGGAGCATGAACACCTTGCGGCCGGCTGGGGTGATCTTGCACAGGAAGCCGGGTACCACGGTGTCCCGCAGTTCGATGGCCTGCGCCTGGGGCTTGGCGGCATCGACAGCGGACTTGGTGAGTTTGATTCTTGCCATGATGACTCCTCGGAAACCCCGGTTTCCAAGAGCCACATGGGAGCCACGCGACCGGAAGCCGGGTCAAGTTTCGGAAAGCACCGGCATATGATGGACGCGCCTAAGTCCTTGATAAACCTGCTGTAGCGGGCTTAAGCGTAGTCCAGCGAAGTGCCGGGCTGGAGTCATCGTCAAACAAAAAACCCCGGGTGTCGCCACCCGGGGTTTGGGTCGAGACGAGCTCGATGGGATCAGATCACCTGAACCTGATCGGCCTGCATGCCCTTCTGGCCCTGCACGGCGATGAAGCTGACGCGCTGACCTTCCTGCAACGACTTGAAGCCGGTGCCCTGGATCGCGCGGAAGTGCACGAACAGGTCGGGGCCGCTTTCCGGCGTGATGAAGCCGAAGCCCTTCGCGTCGTTGAACCACTTGACCGTACCGGTTTGACGATTCGACATCTTTGCAAAACTCCTGAAAACACGTTGAACATCGCGATCACGGAACATTCCGTGTCGAGACTGGGTTGCCGGGAGCTAGCGAGGCGAAACGATGCGCGGATCAAGCGATCAACTGCATCAAGGCCACGATTCACAGTGACCCTAGCAAACACAGTGCGCGGGACTATACCGGCATTCCTTTGGAAAAGCTAACAATTGCTTGACACGGGACTCACGGGCATTGCGCGTCAAAAGGGCAGCGTCATTCGGCGCGAAAAACCGCTCGTTCCCAAGGCGCCTCACCCTTCCCGGCCCATGGGCGGACGCCGCGCCGGACATGCGAAAAAACCAGGCATTTCAGATTGTTCCAGCCACCACGTTGACGCTCATGGCAAGAATCAGCATGTTGAAAACGAACGCGGTCAGCCCATGCAGCAAGGCCACGCGGCGTAGCGCACGGCTTTCAATCTGCACATCGGAGACCTGGAACGTCATGCCGATGATCAGGGCGAAATACAGAAAATCCCAGTAATCAGGCGCCTGGTTCCCCGGGAAAACCAGGCCGCCCGCAGGCTGTTCGCGCGCTCCGTCGCCGTAATAACGGTGCGCGTAGTGCAGCGCAAACATCGTATTCATGAACAGCCAAGCCAGTGCCAGCGCACTGCCTGCCAAGGCGAGTTCGATGGCCCTGCCCTCATGGCCGGCACGCAACTCCACCACCAGTGCCACCAGCACCACGACCGACATTCCCAGGCTGGTCCACAGTTGTCCCAGCCGCCCCTGATCCTCCTGCCGGGCGCGGGCACGGATCGCGTGCACGTCGCGGGAGTGCGCAAACATGTGGCCGATCAGCAGCAGGAAGAGCAGCGCCGCGGCGACGAAGGCCAGCACGATGGCTCGCGCCATCGACATGCCGCCGGCATGCAGAGCAGCAGCCCCGAGCATGAACACGAGGGTGCTGAGATTGAAACGGGGATGCCGTCCGAACCTGCGGGAATGCCGCGGAGTGGCGGATGGCGGATGGTTGGGATGGAAAGACATGACGACTCCGGCGAACAACCGCATCGTCAGACCGCACAAGCCGCACCGCGCGCGATGGCGCGGTGCGCGTGCTCAGACAGCTCAGGCGCTCTTCTTCGGCGCGGCTTTCTTGGCGGGAGCTGCTTTCTTGGCGGCTGGCGCCGCCTTTTTCACAGCCGGCTTGGCTGCGCTGCCGGCGCCTTTCTTTTCGGCGTGCGGACGCGCATTGCCATAACTGCGGATCGAGATCTTGCCCTTGCGGGTCTTGCGATCGCCCTTGCCCATGTGGACTCCTGTAGCGGTTTGAATAAACGGGCGCGCAGGATAGCAGCCTGTCGCGCCCACGCAACCGGCTTCAGTGCCGGGGGGGGCCGCAAGGCCCTGCCTCGCAGGGAGTCGACTCGATCTGCACCGTCGCATGGGCGATGCCAAACTGTTCGCGTAGCAGATGGCGCAACGCAGGCAGGGCCTGATCCGCCGATACCCCTTCGCCGATCCGTGCATGCAGGGTGGCCATCGCGCGGCCACCGGCCAGTTCCCAGACGTGGACGTGGTGAATGTCGTGAATGCCGATGCCGGCCTGGAGCACGGCATCAGCCACCCGGCGCTCGCTGACTCCGCTGGGCGCGCCTTCGAGCAGGATGTGCGCGCTGCGTGCCAGCAACCGCCATGCGCTGCGCAGGATCAGCAGCGACACCAGGACGGAGATGAGGGGATCGGCCCAGTTCCAGCCGTACTCTCGGATCACCAGGGCGGCAATCACGGCGCCCAGCGAGCCGAGCAAATCTCCCAGCACGTGCAGGCGTGCGCTGGCCGTATTGAGGTCATCGTGGGCATGGCCGTGCAGCAATTGCAGCACCAGTCCATTGACCACCAGTCCTCCCAGGGCAACGGCGAGCATGACTCCTCCGAGGATCTGCCCTGGAACGAAGAAGCGGCCGATGGCCTCGAACACGATCCAGGCCACGAGGACGAACTGCGTCAAGGCATTGGTATAGCCAACCAGCACCTCGACACGTGCATAGCCATAGCTGCGGCGCTCGTCCGCCGCCCGCTTGGCATAGCGGGCTCCAAGCCAGGCGAACAGCAAGGCCAAGGCATCAACCAGCATGTGCCCTGCGTCAGCCAGCAAGGCCAGCGACCCCGAGACATAACCGCCCACTGCCTCGGCGATCAATGTGATCAGGGTCAGCGCAAAGGCGAGGAACAGTTTCGACTCACGGCGATCCTCGCCATGTGCGTGTTCAGCGTGGGAGTGATCATGACCATGGTCATGATCGTGGCAGTGATCGTGCGACATGCGGATCGGACGAGACGAAGGCGGCATGCCGATGCTAGGCAGCGCATCGGCGGTTACACAATCACAGGTAATTCAGTGGCTGCACAGCGCGTCGTGCGCGTGAGGATGGGACAGGCGCAGGTTGACCCAATGGGCGCAGGCCAGCAGCGTGCCGCCGAGGGAAACGAAAACTGCATGCCACTGGGTATCGTGATCGAAGGTGATGAGCATTCCCACCAGCAGCAACCCCACGCCGGGCAGCAAAAGCAATAGTGCGGCCCTGCGGCGATGGCGACGAAAACCGATCAGCAGCGTCGTCAGCGCCAGGGCGACCGCAAAAATGACGAATCCCTGCTCGAAACGATGATCGGCGAGAAATTCCAGGCCCAGCATGGGCAGGATCGCCACCAGCAATGGCAAGACGGCACAGTGCAGCGCACACAGGAACGAGGCTGTTGCGCCGAAGCGATCCGCCCATCGTGTCCAACGCGTTTTCAGGCTGGGGAGACTCATTGCATCCACGCAAGGCAATTGTTCTGCAAACCGTCAGCTTCTCCTGACGCCACCCATGACCTTCGGCGTATGGGAAGTGATATGTTATTTTATATCATTACATAACCGCAACCTACCTACCCTCCCCATGCGCCTGCTGTCCTTGATCCTCCTCTTCCCTTTCAGCTTGCTGGTCGGCCCGGCAAGAGCCGGTGAAACCAGCCCGCCGGACACCACGTCGAACGACCCCCACGCGCTCGAACAAAGCGGTACCCAGCCCAAGGTGGATCGTCAGGCGACTGCACAGCTACAGACGGTGACCGTGCAAGGCACGACCACCGCCGAACCGATGGTTCGACCGGTCAGCGTGCTCTCGGGAGTCGATCTCGATGACAGCCGCTCCGGCACGCTCGGCCAAACCGTTGCCAATATTCCCGGCGTGCAGACCACCGCATTCGGCCAAGGTGCGGGGCGCCCGGTGATCCGCGGTTTCGATGGCCCGCGCATCTCGGTACTGGCCGATGGCATGGGCTCGGGGGACGTCTCCAGCATCAGCCAGGATCACGCCGTGAGCATTGATCCGTTTCTGGCTGATCGGATCGAAATCCTCAAGGGCCCGTCGACCCTGCTCTATGGTCCAGGAGCCATTGGCGGCGTCGTCAATGTGGATGACGGGCGCATTCCGCAAGCCATGCCGCTGGATGGCATCAACGGCCGCATGCAGGCGGGCTATGACAGTGTGTCGAATGGCCGCTCCGGCGTTTTCCGCATCGATTCCGGATGGCGCGGTTTTGCCCTGCATGCCGATGGGCTGAGCCGGCGGGATGGCGACTACGACCTTCCGGATCGAACCCTGCCCAACAGTGCCGTGCGCACCCATTCCGGCGCACTGGGAGGTTCGTGGATCGGTGACTGGGGGTATGTCGGCGCCGCGGTTTCGCGCTATCTAGACAACTACGACAATCCCGCCGAACCGGGGCATGTCGACAGTGGAGAGGCCCCCGTCCATTTGCAGCTGCAGCAGACGCGCTACGACATCAAGGGCGCACTCAACGCACCGCTGCCGGGCATCGAGAAGCTCGAATTTGCGCTGGGCCACAGCGACTATCAGCACACCGAATTCGAAGGGCAGACGCCAGCAACCGTATTCACCAACAACGCCGATGAAGCCCGGGCATTGCTGACGACCCGGCCGCATGCAGGCTGGGTTGGCGCTTTGGGCGTGCAGGCGGTGTACCGCGATTTCGCGGCCGTGGGTGATGAAACCTTCGTGCCTCCAACCACAACCCGCGGGATCGGCGTGTTCGCCACCGGGCATCGGGACTTTGAACGTTTCAACATCGATCTGGGAGCGCGCATCGACCGTCAGGACAGTCAGCCGGCGTCGGGGGTGGAACGCCGGTTTCACCCAAACAACTTGTCGGCTGCGCTGACCTGGCGCATGAGCGAGGCGTGGCACTGGACGCTGAATCTCGATCGTGCCCAACGCGCGCCTGCCGAGGAGGAACTGTTCGCAAACGGCCCCCACAGCGCGTCGGCGACCTATGAAATCGGCAATCCCCTGCTCGGGGTGGAAACCGCCAATCAGGTCGAACTGGGATTGCATTACCACGGCCAGCGGGTCGAGGCGAAACTGACCACCTATCTCAACCGCTACGACGATTTCATCTATCTCGCCGACACCGGGCGCAGCGAAGATGGCTTCCCGGTGCGGCAATGGTCACAGGGCAACGCCCTGTTCCGTGGAGGTGAAGCTGAAGCCACGATCCATCTGGCGACGCTGGCCAGCGGTCACTATGACCTGCGTTTGTGGGGGGATGCGGTGCGCGCCGTGCTGCGACAAGGCGGCAATCTGCCACGCATTCCTGCGGCCCGACTGGGCGGCGTGCTGCGCTGGCACACCGACACCTGGCGCGCCAGTCTTGGCGTGACACGTTACTTCTCCCAAACCGACGCTGCCGCCTTCGAAACCAGCACCCCGGGCTTCACGATGATCACGGCCCATCTGGCTTGGGCATTTCTCAACACCGACCGCATGAGTTGGGAGGTCTATGTGGACGGCAACAATCTGGGCAATCGACTGGCGCGGCTGTCGACCTCGTTGATCAAGGATGCCGCGCCTCTGCCGGGCCGCAACGTGTCAGTTGGCATTCGCGGCATGTTCTAGAAACCGCCGCCGGTTCGGGCGTGACTGGCCGCCGGCGTCACATGGCTTTTGAGACTTTGGTGCAGGCGCGGCAAACGCCATGCACCTCGAGCGTCTGTGCGCGTGCCGTAAAGCCACGCTCCTTCGCCTGGGCTCCGAGCAGTTCGGCCACGCGGTCATCGCACAGTTCGGTGGCGCTCGAACATACGTCGCAGATCAGGAACGGTACCTGATGCACCTGGTCTGGATGATGGCATCCGACGAAGGCATTGATCGACTCCAGCTTGTGGATGAAGCCGTTTTCGAGCAGGAAATCCAGTGCCCGGTACACGGTCGGGGGAGCCGCACTGCCATGTTCTTCGCGCAATCGATCGAGCAGGTCGTAAGCCTTGATCGGTTTTTCCTCTGCCGCAATCAGCTCCAGGACGCGCTGGCGCAGCGGCGTCAGGCGCAGGCCGCGCGATTGGCAGGCGCTGGCCACGGCTGCGACGAAGGCCCCGGCATCATGGCCGTGGTCATGCCGTGCGTGCGCTGCATGGTGGGCTTTCGACATCGAAATTCCTTGGCTCCCAGACGCATGCTAACGCGCCCACCCAGTGCATGAAACCACGCGGCTCCGGCAGCGGTGGCGCGAGTCAGTTAGCGCCTCTGCCAGTCGCGTGCTTGCGTGGCACCGCGCAGATGCGAGCGCGAGGAACGCGCCGCAGCAGCGGCCAGGTCGATGCCGCAATGACGGCAGCGCTTGAGCCCGGGCGGGTTGGGCTTGGCGCATTCCGGGCACATGGGCTGCGCCGATGTCGTGAACGCGACCACGATCCAGCCGATCGGCCCCAAGGCTGCGCCCCACAGCAAGCCCCACAGCCAGCGTCCCTTGGCCAGGCCGATCAGGGCGCCGATCCCGCCGCAAACCGCCGTGATGCCCAACGCCCACAGCCACAACGATGGTGCGCGCAGGGTCTGAAGGCAGGTATCGAGCAGTGCCTGCACGGCATCCAGATCGTCCCGATTCAGATTCGACAATGCGGTCAACGTGCATTCGAGTGCCATGGCATCCCTCATTCGGCCTTGGCCAACGCCGCATCGATGCGACGCAATGCCTCATCCCGTCCGGCAAGGTACACGGTCTGGTCGATCGATGGCGACACCTGGGTACCGGTCAGCGCCACGCGCAATGGCTGCGCCACCTTGCCCATGCCCTCGCCAATCGCCGCGGCGGCAGCCTCGATTGCAGCATGCACCGTCTCGACCCGCCATTCGCTCACGCCGGCCAGCTGGGCATGCGCCGCCTGCAGGGCCGGTCGTGCAGTCGGCGTCCTGAGATGCTTGGTCACGGCTGCGGCATCGTAGTCGTGCAGCGGCTCGTACCAGACGCGGGCCCTTTCGGCCATTTCCTTGAGCGTGCGGACGCGGTCGCGCAATGCGACGACCACATCGGCCGGATCGGGGCCGTGTTGCAGATTCAGGCCGGCGGCCTGCAGGTGCCACAGCAAATGCCGGGCAACGTCCTGCGGGGCGTCGTTCTTCAGGTATTGCTGATTGAGCCAGGAGAGCTTTTCCAGATCGAACCGCGAAGCCGACTGGTTGACGTCGGCCGCATCGAACAGCGCAATCATTTCATCGCGCGAAAAGATCTCCTGATCGCCATGCGACCAGCCCAAGCGCACCAGGTAGTTGAGCAATGCATGCGGCAGGAACCCGTCGTCACGGTACTGCATGACGCTGACCGCGCCATGGCGCTTGCTGAGCTTTTGGCCATCGGGGCCGAGAATCATCGGCAGGTGCGCGAACTGCGGCACGGCCGCACCCAGCGCATGATAGATGTTGACCTGGCGTGGCGTGTTGTTGACATGGTCATCGCCGCGGATGACCTCGGTGATCCGCATGTCGATGTCGTCGACGACCACCGCGAAATTGTAAGTCGGGAATCCGTCCGAGCGAATCAGCACCAGATCGTCGAGCTCGGTGTTGCTCCATTCCACGCGACCCTTGACCTTGTCGTCAAACACGACACTGCCTGCGGTCGGATTCTTGAAGCGCAGCACACGATTGGGATCATCCCGATACGGCAGGTTGAGTTCGCGCGCACGTCCGTCGTAGCGCGGCTTCTCGCCCTTGGCCATGGCTGCGGCGCGCATGGCCTCGATCTCCTCCTTGGATTCGTAGGCGTAGTAGGCCTTGCCTGCCCGCAGCAGTTCCTCGGCGACGGCACGATAACGATCCATGCGCAGCGTCTGGTAGAACGGCCCCTCGTCATGCGACAGCTCCAGCCATTGCATGCCGTCGAGAATCGCCTGTACGGCAGCCTCGGTCGAGCGCTCGCGGTCGGTGTCCTCGATGCGCAGGATGAACTGGCCGCCACGATGGCGTGCCTCCAGCCAGCAATACAGCGCGGTGCGCGCACCGCCAATGTGCAGATAGCCGGTGGGACTGGGAGCAAAACGGGTGCGAACGGTCATGCGGGAACTTCTGGCGGCAAACCGTCATTTTAATCGAAGCGCTGCCGGGGCGCGTCGCCGGGCAAGTGCGTGCGCGGCACGCCTGTGCGCCATGGCGCAGCGCGACGCGACTCGATGGTGCGCTTCCCACTACCATTGCGGCATGACTCCTCCCAAACGCAGAGCCAGCGCAGGGGCCTGGCACGCTACCGCGACGGAAGCACGGGGTGCTCCTGTCGATTCGCGCTACACCGCCGCCGTCATTCCCACCACGATTCTCGCCGTGATCGCCCAGCTTGCCGATACGCATGGGGTGGCCGTCGAGCCTTGGCTGGCCGGCCTGGGGCTGATCCGCGCCCAGATCGACGATGCCACGGTGCGCGTGTCCTATCGACAGGCCAGCCTGGTCATCCAGCGTGCCCTGCGCGCCATGGCGCGTCCTGGCTTCGGCCTGGAGGTGGGCAGGCACCAGTCCAGCGGCACCTTCGGCATCATGGGCTTGGCCATGATGACGGCGCGCACTTTCGGCGATGCGGTGTCCATCGGCGTGCAATATGCCGACATCACCGGCGCGCTCATGGACGTGGAGCTGGAAACGCCGGCGAGCGGCCGTCTGGCCCTGGTGGCTCGTCCCCGCTTCGCCGACGAGGCGATACTCGAATTTCTCTGCGAAGAACTGTTCGCCAGCACGCTCAACATGGCCCAGGCGCTGGTCGGCCCGGCCTTCAAGCCTGAACAGCTCGACCTGACCTACCCTGCTCCGGCACATGCCGCGGACTATCGGCAGATATTCGGCTGCGAAGTTCGCTTCGGCGCCCGCAGCAATCGCATGCACATCGACACGCACTGGCTCGAACAGCGCCTGCCCACGCATCATCCGGTCAGCGCCCAGCAGGCACTGGCCATCTGCCGCGAACAATCGGCACAGATCCAACGCCAGAGCGAAGTGATCGCCTCGGTCGAACGCATCGTGCGTCGGCGCCTGGCGGAGAATCCGACGCTGATCGACGTGGCGCACCTGCTGAACCTTTCCGAGCGCACCCTGAGGCGTCACTTGGCCATGGCCGGGCGGGCGTGGCGTGACATTCACGACCAGCTGCGCACCGAGCGTGCGGTGGAGTTGCTGCGCGCCGGCGCATTGGGCGTGGCCGAGATTGGCAGCGAGGTGGGTTTCTCGGACGCCCGCGAGTTCCGTCGTGCCTTCAAGCGCTGGACCGGTGCCACACCGACCGCCATGCGCAGCAGCTGAGTCGGCGTGAAAAACGGTCAGTTCACGCCGGCCGGTTTGCCCCCCTTTTGCTTCCTGTCTCCCCCTGCCTGTCCGTCTCCGGATTGACGCACATTCCCCCTACCGACACTGGGGGAGTCCTGTTCATGCGCCGTTTGTCCACGCTTGCGTTGTGCACCCTGATCTGTGCCTGCGGGCGCGAATCCCCGCCGCCTGTCGCCAGCGCCGCCGATGCGGCCTTCGAGAAGGCATTGCAACAGCAGTTTCTCGACGCCAAACCCGGAACCGTCATCGAAATCCCCCCCGGCAAGCACACCCTGCAACGCGTGCTGACCTTGCGCGCCAATGGCGTGACGATCCGCGGCGCCGGCTCGGACAAGAGCGTGCTTTCGTTCAAGAACCAGATTTCCGGCCCCGAGGGCATTCTCGTCTACGCCAACGACTTCACCATCGAACGCCTGGCGATCGAGGACACCAAGGGCGATGGGCTGAAGATCAACGATGGCGAAAACGTGACCATCCGCGATGTCCGCGTGGAGTGGACGGCAGGCCCGTCCATCGAAAATGGCGCGTATGGCATCTATCCCGTCAAATGCAAGAACGTGCTCATCGAGGATTCCGCATCGATCGGCGCGCGCGACGCGGGCATCTACGTGGGCCAGTCGCAGGACATCATCGTGCGCCGCAATCATGCCGAAAAAAATGTGGCTGGCATCGAAATCGAGAATTCCGTGCGCGCCGACGTGTACGAGAACACGGTCACCGGCAATACCGGCGGCATTCTCGTGTTCAACATGCCAGACCTGACCCAGCACGGCGAGCATGCACGCGTGTTCAAGAACAAGGTCGTTGCCAACAATCTCGACAACTTCGCGGCCAAGGGCACTGCCGTCGCCAGCGTACCGGCCGGCTCCGGCGTTATCGTCACCTCAAACCCGCGAGTGGAGATCTTCGACAACGACATAGCCGACAACCGTACCGCCAACGTCATCATCGCCAGCTATTTCATCACCAATTTTGCCGACAAGAAGCCCAGCCCGGGCTACGACCCCTATCCCAAGGCAATCTACATCCACGACAACCGCTTCTCGGGGGGCGGGGATGCCCCCGACGGGTTGGAGTGGAAGGCGCTCAAGCTGTCGATGTTCGGCATCAACGGGCGCCTGCCCGACGTGCTCTGGGATGGCTACGTCGACACCAAGGTGCTGAACAATGGCCGCTATCCGGATGATCTGCGCTTGTGCGTGAAGAACGGCGCCGCCGAAGTGCTCAATGTCGATGGCCCCAATGGCTTCGACAATCCCAAGGTCGGCAAGGATGAGTTCGACTGCATCCTTGCGCCGCTGGCACCGGTGCAATTCAAGGAAGCCGCCAAGGCCGACACATGAAAATTCCACAACCTCTTCAATCCCTGGTCGATGCACGCCATCGCCGCCGCGCCCGCTGGATGCGCGTGGCCCTGGCCTGCTTGGCGGGCATGGCCGTTAACGCCTGCACCCAACAGCAGGCCGCCGTGCACTTTTTCGCCGAAGGCAAACCAGCCAAGCTCAGTGACTGGCACGTCGTGGAAGTGCGCAACGGCAAGCTGATGCCCAACGAAAAGGTCATCCCCTACGACCTCAGCACGCCGCTGTTCAGTGATTACGCGCACAAGTTCCGCACGGTATGGGTGCCGGAAGGCCAGCCGGCCAAATACACAGCCGATGGCCCGCTCGACTTTCCGGTCGGCACCGTGCTCAGCAAGACCTTCTTCTACCCGTTGCCGAGCACTGCAAACGCGAAGGCAAATGCCGTGCTGCGAACCGACGACACCACGCGCGATTTCGCTGCGGGCGCTGCGCACGAAGCGCTCGATCTGGCACATGTGCGTCTCATCGAAACCCGCTTGCTGGTGCGCCGCGCGGACGGCTGGGAGGCCATCCCCTACGTCTGGAACAAGGATCAGAGCGACGCCGACCTGGCGCGCACCGGCGATGCCATTACGCTCGAACTCGTCGATGACAAGGGAGCCAGCGAGGCTTTTCCCTATGTGGTACCCAACGAGGCGCAGTGTGCCGGTTGCCATGTCACCCATGTCCGCGCCAAGCAGATAGAGCCGCTTGGCCCGCGCGCCCGCCATCTCAACCACGACTATGCCTATGCGGATGGCGTGCGCAACCAGCTTGCGCACTGGGCTGCCCGTGGAATCCTGACGCAGCTGCCGGCGGCGGGCATCCCGAGCGATGCCAACTGGCATGATCCGGCACAGCCGCTGGATGCGCGCGCACGCGCCTATCTCGACATCAACTGCAGCCACTGCCACAGCCCGACCGGCCCGGCCAACACGACTGCACTGGATTTGCGCGCGGCAGTCACCGACCTGCGCAGTCTCGGCGTCTGCAAGCCGCCGGTGGCGGCGGGCCGCGGCACGGGAGATCGTTTGTTCGACATCGTGCCCGGAAAACCGGACGAATCGATCCTGCTGTATCGGGTGACTTCCAAGGAACCTGGCGTGATGATGCCGGAAATGGGACGCAACACCACGCACCGCGAAGGCGAGGCCCTGCTACGCGACTGGATTGCCGCCATGCCGGGACATTGTGGAATTTGAGGGGGGAACACCATGACAGCGAAACCTGTGAACACGTTGCGTATCCAGCATCTGGCAGCACACATCAGACTGGCCTTGCTGGCCGGCATCAGCGGTCTGCTGGCAAGCGGCCTGAGCATCGCCGCGGCAGCCGATCCGGCCGCCGCCGATGCGCAGGATGCGGGAGATGCGCCAGCCGAAACCGTCGATGCACAGGCCCAGCAACTGGGCAACATCGTCGTCACCGCGCAGAGCCGCACCCAGCAGGTGCAGGATGTGCCCATTGCCGTGCATGTCGTCACCACCGAGCAGATCGATACGCTTGCCGCCACCGATCTGTCGAAGATGGACATGTACATTCCCGGCCTGAGCGTCGATGGCAACCAGGCCACGCAGCCGTACTTCGGCCTGCGCGGCATTTCGCAAAGCGACTTCGGCATCGGCACCGATTCGCCGGTGGGCATCTACGAGAACGGCGTCTACATGGGCAAGACCGGCGCCGCACTGATGATGTTCAATGACATCGATCACATCGAAGTGCTCAAGGGGCCGCAAGGCACCTTGTTCGGCCGCAACAGCGCGGCGGGGGCCATTTCGGTGACCACGGTCGCCCCCGGCGATGCCTTCGAGGCCTCGGCGCGCACGCGCCTGGGCAATTTCGGGCAGCGCTATCTCGATGGCGTGCTCAATGTCCCGCTGGCGCAAAACGTGGCCATGCGCATGAGCTTCGTGAACAACCAGAGCGATGGCTGGCTCAAGGACGCCGCCAATGGCGCGCATTACAAGAAGAACGGAGACTGGGGGCTGCGTACCCAATTGCAGTGGAACGGCCCCGGTGAAACCGTGGCCAACCTGAGCTGGGAGCATGAACACCTGGATCAGCCACCCCGCCCTGCCATCGGCATCGCACCGTTGCCGGCCTGGCCGGCCCTGCCGCCGATCAATCCGGATCCCGACACTTTCATCGATCCGATCCACGCGCCCATTTACAACGATGCGCTGGGAGCGCGCGAAAGGCGCGTATTCGATGCCTACCAGCTCCGCATCGAGCATCCCTTTTCGTTCGGCGAATTCACCTCGTTGACGTCGATGCAGCGCTATCACACGCTCAATCGGGAAGAGCAGGACGGCACCAACCGCCGTTATCTCTATCTTGACGACGCCAATTACGAGCACCACAAGACCTGGTCGCAGGAATTCAAGCTCGCCGGGAAGACCGATCTTGCCGACTGGGTGGCCGGCGCCAGCTGGTTCAAGGATGAGGGGCGGCAGACCAGCCAGATCAACCTGTTCACCGACAGCATCGACACCCTGCTCAACAATCTCGGCGTGGCGCCGGGCGGCCTGTATGGGCCGATCACGCAGGGGCTCAACGCTGCGGGCTACCAGTACTCGCTGCTGGGCGATCCATGGCAAGAGAACATGCACAATCGCGGCATCGCCAAGGCCACGGCAATCTACGGTGACGTCATCTGGCATCTCACCGACCGCATCAACCTGACCACCGGCGTGCGCTTCACGCGTGATCAGCGCGATTTCAGCTGGTACACGCCGCCGCGCATCGCTCCCGAGCTGGATCAGACCCTGGCGGATCTGCAGGTCTTCGGTCTGCTCGATGCACTCGGGGTGCCGATCGAAACCTTCCAGCAGAACATCTACTTTGTCACGCCCTCCACCCTGCTCAAGCCCGTCGAATTCGAACGCAGCTGGAACGACACCAGCCCGCGCATCGTGCTCGATTACAAGCTGACGCCCGACATCATGCTCTATGCGTCGGCCACCAAGGGCTACCAGGCCGGTGGATTCAACGCGCTCGAGGTCGCCTCTGTATACCGCCCGCAAACCGTGCGCAGCTTCGAGGCCGGCATCAAGAGCTGGTTCCCCGACCATCGCTTGCTGTTCAATGCTTCGGTGTATCACTACACCTATTCCAACCTGCCCAACCTCACGCTCGTCTCCAATGGCGGTGGTTCCGGCAACGACCTGCCGCAGTACCAGATCATTCCCAGCGATCAGGAAGCTTCCGGCCTAGAACTCGAAGCACGCTGGCAGGCCACCGATGCATTGCGCTTCACCGCAGCGGCGGCCTACATCAACCAGACCTACAAGAAATACACCACCTCCGACGGCCGCGATCTCGCCGGACAGGCCACTGGCCTGCCACTGTGGTCGGGCATGCTCGGCGTCGATTACGTGGTGCAGGACGTGCTGGGTGGAAAGCTCGACTTCTCGCTGCAAGGCGCCTTCGTCGGCAGGACGCGCTGCAACAGCGACTCCGCCCTGCAGGGCAGCTGCATCAATCCCGTGTCATTCAAGGTGGGCGAGAAGCAGACGCGGGCCGACTTCCGGGTTGGCTGGCAGTCGCCAACGGTGCCTTGGAGCTTTGCCCTGTTCGTCAACAACCTGTTCGATCAGCGCTATGTTTCCGGCATCAACAACATCACCACGCCGATCTTCGGCACGACGTTCGCCAGCATCACGCCACCGCGCACGTATGGCATCGAAGCTACCGTGAAGTTCTAGCCATTGCCCGGACAGCGTCATGGCCACAGGGTCATGGCGCTGTCCACCCCGGGTCACTCGCCGCCCAGGCGGCCCATGAACAACCGGTAATGGCGCAATTCGGCAATCGAGTCGCGCACGTCGCTGAGCGCGGTATGCGCCGATTCCTTGGTAAATCCGCGCGCCACTTCGGGCGCCCAGCGCCGTGCCAGTTCCTTGAGGGTCGAGACATCCAGGTTGCGGTAGTGGAAGAACCGCTCCAGCCGTGGCATCAGCCGATGCAGAAAGCGTCGATCCTGGCAGATCGAGTTGCCGCACATCGGCGACTTTCCGGCCGGCAGCCATTGCACGAGAAACGCCATCGTCTGCGCTTCGGCGCCGGCGATGTCCACGCTGGAATCGAGCACGCGCTGCCACAATCCGGATTTGCGGTGCTGATTGCGGTTCCAGTCATCCATGGCCTCCAGGCGTTCGACGGGATGAGCGATCGCAAGCTCCGGCCCTTCGGCAAGCACGTTGAGCTGCCGGTCGGTAACCACGGTGGCAATTTCCAGGATCGAATCGGTGTCGGGATCGAGCCCGGTCATTTCCAGATCGATCCAGATCAGATGGCTTTCGTCGACCGTACTCATGCGCAGTTTTCGTGAGGATGGGTCATGCAGTCTAGCAAGCACGGCCGTCTTGGTATGCTCGCGGCATGACGCAGAGCATCCTCTGGCACGACTACGAGACCACCGGCGCCGATACGCGTCGTGACCGCCCTGCGCAGTTCGCGGCAATCCGCACCACGCTCGACCTGCAGCCTGTCGGCGAGCCGTTTTCGCTGTTCTGCCAGCCGGCTCCCGATGTGTGGATGCACCCGCAGGCCTGCCTGATCACCGGCATCACGCCGCAGCACATGCAGCGCGAGGGGGTGATCGAGGCGGAATTCGCCGCGCGCGTGCACGAGCTCATGAGCGAGCCGGGCACCTGCTGCGCCGGCTACAACACGCTGCGCTTCGACGATGAGATCACGCGCAACCTGCTGTACCGGAATTTCCTCGACCCCTACGAACGCGAGTGGAAGGCCGGCAACAGCCGCTGGGACATCATCGATCTCGCGCGCATGTGCTACGCCCTGCGGCCATCCGGCATCGAGTGGCCCCTGCGCGAGGATGGCACGCCGAGTTTCCGCCTCGAAGACCTGGCCCGCGCCAACCGCCTCGCGCAAGCGCGCGCGCACGATGCCGTGTCCGATGTGGAGGCAACGATCGACCTGGCCCGCCTGCTGCGCCTGCGCCAGCCGCGGCTGTGGCAGTTCTACTTTGAACTGCGCCGCAAGCAGGCGGTGTTCGCGCAACTGGACATCGTGCACAGGACGCCCGTCGTGCATGTTTCCTCGCGCTATCCCGCGGCACGCGGCTGCCTGGCCGTCGTCGTGCCACTGGCGATGCATCCCACGCAGCCCAATGCCGTGATCGCCTGCGATCTCGACGCCGATCCGACTCCGCTGCTCGAACTGGACGCCGAAGACATCGCCGATCGCGTCTTCACTCCGCGCGCCGACCTGCCCGACGATGTGGCGCGCATTCCGCTCAAGGCGATCCATGTCAATCGCTCTCCCGCACTGGCGCCGATCAGCGTGTTGCGCGAAGCCGACCACGCGCGCATCGGCCTGGATCTGCCCCGTAACCTGGCGCATCTGGAGCGCCTGCGCCACGTCGCAGGGCTGGCGGAGAAGGTGCAGCGCGTGTTCGCACAGGCCGCCACGCGCGAAGCAGCACTGGATGCGGAACTCGCCCTGTACACGGGCTTTCCCTCCGATGCCGACAAGCGCCTGCTGCGCGAAGTGCGCACGACTCCACCTGCGCTGCTCGGCAAACGCCGCTTCAGCTTCGCCGATCCGCGCTATGGCGAACTGCTGTTTCGCTATCGTGCGCGCAACTGGCCACAGACGCTCGATCCCGACGAATGCGCACGCTGGGAGGCCTTTCGCCAGCGTCGGCTCGACACGGACACGCCATTGACCACCCTCACGCGCGAAGCGTACTTCGCCACCATCGCCGCCTTGCGTGCTGCTCCCGAGACATCGCCATCGCAACAGCCTCTGCTCGATGCACTGGAGCAGTGGGCGCTCCAGCACAACTGATCGCCCGCGGCACAAGTCGATACACTGATCCGTTTTCAAAGTCGGGGCATGCCATGGCCGAGGTGTATTTCTCGCCTGCCAGTTTCCAGTTTCTGCGCGAGCTGGCGCGCAACAATCGCCGCGAATGGTTTGCCCGCAACAAAAGCCGCTACGAGGATGTGCTGCGCCAACCCTATCTGCGCCTGATTGCCGATCTGCAAGCGCCACTGGCCGACATCAGCACGCACTTCCGGGCCGATCCCCGCATCCAAGGCGGCTCGCTGTTCCGCATTCACCGCGACACGCGCTACAGCCCGGACAAGACCCCCTACAAAACCTGGGCCGGAGCACGACTGGGGCATGTGCGCTGCCGCGAAGTCGCCGCGCCATCGTTCTACCTGCACATTCAACCCGGGCAATGCTTCGTCGGCGGCGGGTTGTGGCAGCCGCAATCCCCCACCCTGAACAGGATCCGCGCGTTCATCGTCGACAATCCGGCCGGCTGGAAGAAGGCCGTGCATGGCAAGGCATTTGCCTCGTACCTTGAATTTCGCGGCCAGTCCCTGCTCCGGCCTCCGCGCGGATTCGATCCGGGACATGCGCTCATCGACGACATCAAGCGCAAGAGTTTTGCCGCAGCGCACGACTTCGACGATGCCCTGGTCTGCTCGGCCGAATGGCTGCCCAACATCATCGACACCTGCAAGCGCGTGACCCCATTGGTCGACTACCTGTGCGCCGCACTCGACCTGGAGTTCTGAGCAGACCGCGCTGCCATCATGCTGCACCTGCAGATTGACCACGGCGGAAGCCCCCGGGTAGGTTGAAATACGCCGCCGTACGGAGATGGGGAGATCTGTGTCGGCGGGCATCTCGTTCACGCTCCGACCGATCGGCCACCGCCGCAGGGACGCGTTTTCGTGGCAGTTCGTTCGTGGGCCTTGCTGGCGGCGCATCCTGATGCGCACGCCTGGGGAGTTGAGAACATGCCACGCCTCATCCTGGCGCTGCTGCTCGCAGCCACGCCACTGGCTGCCCTTGCGGCCAACGCCAATACCGGTGTCGCCTTCGTGCACGGCACCGGACACCAGACCAATGCCTACGCCGACTACTGGCAGGCGCCGATGATCGAAACCGTGCGCAACGGCCTGGTCAACCGCAACAACTACGTGGTGATCAACTGCGACTTCACCCAGTACATGTGGGACAGTCGCGCCGCCGGCTGCCTGGCAGGGCAGCTCAAGAGCTTCATCGACAGCCACGGCATCACCGACCTGGTCGTCATCACCCATTCCAACGGCGGCAACGTGATGCGTTGGATCATGTCCAACCCGACCTACGACAGCCGCTACCCCGCCATCATCAGCAAGATCCGCTGGGTCGATGCGATCGCGCCATCCAGCGCAGGCACGCCGCTGGCCAACGCGGTGATGGCCGGTAACGTGTTCGAGAGCGCACTGGGCTGGCTGCTCGGCTACAAGAGCGATGCGGTGCGCCAGCAGCAGACCAGTTGGATGGCCTACTACAACCAGAACAACCTGTACGGCACTGCCGGTCGCCCCGCATTGCCCAAGGGATTCTGGGATGTGATCGGCAGCGACGTGGTCAGCGCGGTCTGGAGCTCACAGGCCTACTGCGGCGGTTATTCGCAGAGCGTGGGACTGGAAATCACCCAGAACTGGCTGTCGAGTTGCTCCGACGGATTCATCGAATGCAGCAGCGCCGCGGCGGCAGGCAGCGTGTGGTTCTACGACACCACGCGCACCGGCGGCAAGGTGCTCAATCACAACCAGAGCCGACGCGCCTGCTTTGGCCTGGAAACCATTCTGCGCAACGATCTGTGAGGACACCGACCATGCACAAATTCATGCAAAGTCCGCTGGCCCTCGCCATGGCCTTGATCGCCTGCGGCACGAGTTCGGCTGCGGAACGGGCGAGCGATGGCGTGCGCCTGCTGGCCCCTGCCGCACAGGATCTGGTGGCCACCGAGCTGGTCACGAACATGGCCAAGCGCGCCGCGGACACCTCGCTCGACCGCAGCCCGGTGGCCGTGTCATGGCCGCTGGACGCGCAGAAGGCTCTCGATGCCCGCCCGCAGGCCCATGTGGCGCAGAGCCGCGAATACTGGATCGATGCCAGCGAAACCCAGATGCAGAATGGAGTTCGCCTCAAGCTGAGCGCACCGGGCGCCGTGGTGCGCATCACGCCGCATGCCGGCAACACGGCGATCAGTCCCGACGACGTGCAATGGCGGGTCGGCTCGCGCCAGCTCAGCAAGGCCACGGCCATCCGCAGCATCGCCAACGCCGACGAATTGCATGCCGCCGGCATGGACGTGCCGCAAGGCAGCGTGGTGATGAAACTCGGGGATGCCGTCCGCGGCAGCGCACAGCTCGCGGTGCCCACGGCGCGTGGCGCCTATCTGGTGCACGTCTTTGAACCGGAAAGCCCGATCGTGCTTTCGCTTGCCGCCACGCGCGACAGCATCGCCGGCGGCGAACGCCTTGGATTTCGCGCCCAGCTCGATGGCGCCGCACTCGAGCGTATCGGTGGCCTGATCAGCGCACCCGATGGCTACAGCCAGGACGTGGATTTCGTGCGTCAGGCCGACGGCAGCTATCTGGCCTCGGTCACGCCGGATCGAGCGCACGCCGGTGGTGCGGGATTGTGGGAGATGCATGCCTTTGGCGTGACCAAGGGCGTGGATGGCGTTGCACGCGATGCCAAGACCGCCTTTGCGGTGAGCATGCCGGTGGCGCGCCTGGACGGCCACGTCGGGCGCGAGCCGCATACCGCCAAACAAGCCGGTTTGAGTTTGCGGATTGGCGTGGAGGCCAGCACCGCCAGCCGCTACGCCTTGTCGGGGGTGCTCTATGGCACCGGCAGCGATGGCCAGATGCATCCGGTGGCAATGGCGCAATCGGCAGCCTGGCTGTCGCCCGGTCACGGCAACATCACGCTGCGCTACGACGCCGCATCGCTGTCGCTGTCGTCGCCGTGGGAGGTGCGTGATCTGCGGCTGGTCAATCAGGCTGATTTCAGCCTGCAGGAACGCCGCGAGCGCGCGCTGTTGCTGCCTTGAGCAAGCGCCGGACGCGGCCACCGTCCGGGTGGCCGCGTTGCGGCGCTGTCCTGTTCGCTGGCGTTCGCTCCCCTGTTCGATTCCGGACAGCTTGCAGTGAACGGCCTGCGTACACTCTTAAAACATCAATGAATTCATAGGATTAAATTTCAGTATCGCGTTGGCACGGTGCGTGCTTTTGAATAGGGCATGGATATCGCACGCCCCGAACTGAAGCAACGCAAACGCCGCCGCCAGATGCTGCTCGCTGGCGTTGCCCTGGCCGTACTGATTGGTGCCGGCATCGGCTTGGCCAAACTCGGCCCCGCCCTGCCCGGCGTCGATCGCAGCAGCGTACTGCTCGATACCGTCAAGCGCGGCGAGCTGCTGCGTGAAGTGCGCGGCCCCGGCACCCTGGTTCCCAAGGAAATCCGCTGG
>WBZO01002345.1_pt1 | contig 24973 bp, 19 predicted proteins | sample 5204261 | NCBI WGS metagenome assembly WBZO01 (sample SAMN12412400, study PRJNA552823) | activated sludge metagenome | isolation source: activated sludge from anammox sidestream of wastewater treatment plant... | place: USA: North Carolina | collected 2017-09
TACCCTGATGCGATCGGGCCGGGGCGGCCTGATGTAGAGCCTTGCGGTAAAATTGCAGTGTCCTCGTCTATGACGATCTCCGTCGGCGGCGGTGGACACTTTTTTTGATAGAGTCGGCAGGAGGATGGAGTCGCATTGACCGATCGCGTGCTTGATTGGACCGATGGCGTGGCTATGGTCGTCACGGACCTGCATGGTGACGGAGACGCGTTCGCCGCCTACAGAGACCGCTTCTTGAGCCTTCGGAGTCAGGGTGCGGCGGACCGCCTGCTCCTGTGCGGCGATGTGATTCACGGCGACGGCCCGGCGCATCGCGACGAGAGCCTGAGCATCTTGCTGGAGGTGATCCGGCTGCAGGAAGACCTGGGGCCAGAAGCGGTGGTTATGCTGCTGGGGAACCATGAGCTGCCTCACATCTACGGGCTGCCGCTCAGCCGCGGATCAATCGAATACACGCCGCGCTTCGAAGCCAGTCTCTCCCAGGCCGGGGGGGCTGTCCGGTCGCAGGTGCTGGCATTCCTGGAAGCGCTGCCCTTTTTTGTGCGGACGGCAGCAGGCGTGATGGTGACGCACTGCGGAGCGTCCAGAATGGCGGCGCTGCCGCACAGCCGGCAGCGGCTGCTCTCTTTCAGCCATCAGGAGGTGCTGCGCCGGTGGGAGGCGGCGTTCAGCCAGGAAGATACGGAGATGCTCCGACGCGGTTATGAGAAGTCGGCGCGTGTTGACTACGAGCAGGATGCGCGCCATTATCTGGCGGTTCAGGGTCCACAGGATCCGCGATACTGGCACCTGCTCCGATCGCTGTCTTACAATCGTAACGATCCTGACTTCGGGTTGCTGTGGGAGACGTTCTTCACGCGCAACGAGCAGGATAGCGGCGGGGAGGGCGCTTACCGTGAGACTGCCAGCCGGTTTCTGGAAGTGTGGTCGGCCGGAGCGCCCGCGCCGCAAAAGGCGCTCGTGGCGGGGCATATTGCCGTGCACGGCGGCTACCATCTGGTGAACCCGCACCATCTGCGAATCGCCAGTTGGGCGCATGCTCACCCGCGTGAGGCCGGGGTTTATCTGCTGCTGGACTGCGCCGCGCCCGTTGACAGCGCCGCCGATCTTATCTCACATCTGGGCAGCGTATTTGTGTGACTGAGCCGGCTGATCAGCCCAGCCGGCTCCCGATGATGGCCGGCTGGCCGCGTATAAACTCCGGGGCGCTGACAGCTTTTTTCCCGGCCAGTTGCAGGCTCTCCGGGACGTACAGGCCGCTTCCGGTGCCGACAGCCAGGCTGTCACCACGGGCAAGTACCTCGCCGGGGGCCGCTCTGCCGTCCGTCGGGGCGCCGGCATGTATCTTGAGCAGCCTCTCATTCCAGTAGGTAAATGTGCCCGGCCAGGGGATGAACGCCCGCACCAGCCGATCGATGGCGGCGGCATCGTCTGTCCAGCGAATTTGTCCATCCTCTTTAGTGATCTGTCGGGCGATCGTGATCCGGGCTTCGTCATCGGGTTGGGGATGAGGTTGTAGAGACCCCTGCAGATAGCCGGGCAGCGTGTCCAGCAGCAGCTCGCCCCCCAGGGCGGCCAGCCGGTTATGCAGCGTCTCCCCTGTCTCGCGCGGATGAATCGGGATGGCGCGCTGGGCGATGATGGGGCCGGTATCCAGCCCGGCATCCATGCGCATGATCGTGATCCCGGTTTCGGCGTCGCCGGCGCGGATTGCGGCCTGAATCGGCGCCGCGCCCCGCCAGCGCGGGAGCAGAGAGGCGTGGACGTTGATGCACCCGAAATGGGGCAGATCGAGGACATTCTGACGGAGAATCTGCCCGAACGCTGCTACGACAATCAGATCAGGCTCCCAGCGCTGAAGCTGCTCGAAGGCTTCCGGTGTGCGAAGGGTCGCGGGCTGAAAGACGGGGAGTCCTGCCTTCAGCGCGGCAATCTTCACCGGGGGCGGCTGCACATCCCGCCCGCGTCCCGCCGGTCGATCCGGCTGCGTCACGACGCCGACAAGTGCGTTGCTTTGCGCCAGGGCGTGGAAAGTCGGGACGGCGAAATCTGGCGTCCCCATGAAGAGGATACGAGTCATGTGCGAAAGCCCCCGCGAGGTTGAAAACAAGCGGACCAGAATCTGCAGCGAATCGTAACGCGGAAGGCGATCCCTCACAACGTTTGGCGGCGGGCATAGTCGCGCGCTACTATAGGATGTATATTGTTTAGAGTCAGGTGTAATGTCTTGCCCTCTGTAAAGGCCGATGCGGTCCATGATATTTGATATACAAAAACACTGGCAGGTCGCTCCACGCCTGCCATATGCGATTGAAAAAGAGCTTGGCGCGTTCCATCCAGTGATACGGCAGGTGCTATACAACCGCGGGATTGGAGACGCAGAGACAGCCCGACGCTTTCTCGAGGCGGAGATGCCGGAAGGCGATTCCTTCCAGATGGCCGATATGGAGAAAGCCGTGGCGCGCATCTGGCGGGCGATCCGCGAACATGAGCAGATCGTCGTGTACGGCGATTTCGATACCGACGGTGTCACCGCAACAGCCCTGATGGTGCAGACGCTCCAGGCCCTGGGAGCCGAAGTAGAGCCGTACATCCCCGACCGTGTAGATGACGGGTACGGCCTGAATTCGGCTGTCCTCTCCGAAAGGGCGCAGGAGGGTGTGAAGCTGGTGATCACTGTGGACTGCGGGATGCGGGCGGTGGAAGAAGTCCGTGAGGGCAGCCTGCGCAACAAACTTGATATCATCATCACCGATCATCATTCCGTAGGTCCGGAGCTTCCGCCCGATGCGCTGGCGGTCGTCAATCCGAAGCGGGAGGACTGCGAATATCCTGAGAAGATGCTCGCTGGCGTGGGGGTCGCCTATCATCTGGCGGATGCCCTGCTGCAGACGGCCAGAGACAGGGGAGAGCCGATTGCCCTGATTCAGGACGATCTGCTCGATCTGGTTGCCGTTGGCACGGTGGCCGATCTGGCGCCGCTGGATCGCCTGGAGAATCGCAGCCTGGTCCGGCGCGGGCTGGAGATTCTAAACAGGGGGCAACGGCCCGGGCTTTACGCCCTGATTGATACTGCGGGCCTGCAGCCGGGCCAGATCAAGGCGGCCCAGATTGGTTACGCCCTCGGCCCACGTTTGAATGCGGCCGGGCGGCTGGAGAGCGCCAGCGTAGCGTATGAACTACTTATGACGACTGATATGGGCCAGGCTGCCCGGCAGGCTCAGGAGCTGGATGCCCTGAACAGTCAGCGTCAGGAAGCTACCCGCGCCGCGCAGGATGCCGCCCGCGAGATTGTCCTCAACGAGGCGCAGTCTGGCGATATATCGTTGCTGTTCGTAGCCGGCGCTGATTTTTTGCCGGGGATTGTCGGCCTGGTGGCGGGGCGGCTCGCTGAAGAATTTTACCGCCCTGCAGTTGTGGTTGATATGAGCGCAGATGAATGTCGCGGCTCCTGCCGCAGCATTCCTGAATTCGATATCGTCGGGGCGCTGGATGAGTGTGCCGAACTGCTGGTGCGCCATGGGGGACATGCGCAGGCGGCAGGATTCACAGTTCACCGCGACAATCTGGAAGCGCTTCGCCGCTGCCTGACGGAGTGCGCCCGCCGGGCGCTGCGTGGCCAGGACCTCCGCCCGATGATGGCGATCGATATGGAGATCCCGCTGGAGGAGCTCCAGAGCTGGGCTGATCTGTCGCAGCCAGAACTGCTTAACCCGGTCAACACACTGATGCAGTTGGAACCAGTCGGACATGGCAATCCGCAGCCGCTTTTTATGAGCTGCGGCGTGCCTGTTCAGGGCGCGCGCCGGGTCGGGCGGGAGGGCGCCCATCTGAAGCTGACCCTGGGCAGGGCGCCCTGCCGGCTGGACGCTATTGCTTTCCGCCAGGGCGAACTGGAAATGACCCTGCTCCGCAGCATTGATATTGTGTATCATCTTGAGATCAATGAGTGGAATGGCCGCCGGAATATTCAATTGAATATCAGGGATATACGCTTTCCTTAGCAGCTCTGAGGACGTTCTCCAGCGCGATCGAGAATACAGATAGTTGACACTAATGAACAATATAACAGGAGCGTGAAATGGTCAGACGGATAGTGAGGGGCCTGAATATCCTCACCCTGCGGCTGTTGATGGCGGACATGCAGCCGCAACCAGTGGAAGCCGAAGCCGCCGAACAGAAGCCTCTGAAGTTCTCTTACGGCGGGCAGGCTGTCATGGAAGGGGTGATGATGCGCGGCGCGTACACGATGGCCGTGTCCGTGCGCGACCCGAAGGGTGAGATTGTCACACATGAGCAGCCGATTAACTCCGCAGTGTATCGCGGCCGGATCAGCCGCATCCCCTTTGTGCGGGGCATGACGATGTTGTGGGATGCGCTGGGCCTCGGCACGCGGGCGCTGATGTGGTCCGCCGATGTGGCGCTTGGCGAGGAAGATGCCAGCTTCAGCGGCCCGCTCGGTTACGGGACTTTGATCGTATCGCTGGCGTTCGGCATCGGGCTGTTCTTTCTGTTGCCAGCGGCGGCCTCCAGCCTGTTCCAGCGTTTGCTGGGGCTGGACAGGAGCGCTTTTCTGATCAATATGCTGGAGGGAGTCTTCCGGCTGGCACTCATCATCGGCTATATCTGGCTCATCGGCCGGCTGGCGGATGTGGCCCGCCTGTTCCGTTATCACGGCGCGGAGCATAAGACCATCAACGCCTACGAAGCCGGCGCCCCTTTGACGCCGGAGAGCGTGGCCCGCTACCCGCTGGAGCATGCGCGCTGCGGCACGGGTTTTCTCCTCGTGGTCGCGGTGATCAGCGTGCTGGTCTTCTCGCTCCTGGGGCGCCCGCCGTTGTTCTGGCTGCTGCTTTCGCGTGTCTTGCTAATCCCCGTCATTGCCGGGATTGCCTACGAGTACATCCGGTTCACGGCGGCGCGTTTGGATAACCGCGCTGTGCGCGCAATGGTGGCGCCCAGCCTGGCCCTGCAGCGCCTGACCACGAATGAGCCAGATGACAAAATGCTTGAGGTGAGCATCTTCTCGCTTCAGCGGGTGCTGGCGACCGAGCGTGCCCACCTGCCAGGCCAGGTCGCTGCTGCTGCAGAGGAATCAGCCGTCCCTGCCCGCTGATGCTGCCCTCTTTCTGACTCAAACAAAAGGTCCCGACCGGTTACCCGGCCGGGGCTTTTTTGCCTTGAACAGCAGCGTATCGCGATCAGTCGTCGTGATGGTGGTGATCGTGCTTGTCCATATTGTCATTGTGCGTCATGACCCGGGCCATACCGGCGGCGGCAGCGACCTGCTCCTTCGTCAACCGGTACCCATCCTTGCTCTGCTGTCCGCTATGCCCGGTGATCGGCAAGGCGGCCTTCCCGATCGCGCGGGCGCAGTTATCGCCGCCGCAGTCCGGACAGGTCGGATGGGCGGTATCCAGATCGGAATAGGCGATACGCACGACAAAGAGACTTCCACAATCAGCGCAGGTGTAGTTGTAAAGTGGCATGTGTGTTCCCTAACGCTCCTCTTCGGCCATTCGTTTGAGTTCGTAGAGCTTGGTGAGGGCATCCAGCGGCGTCAGCTCATCCACATTAAGCGCTTGCAGCTCTCGCAGTGACGCAGGGGGATCCATCGAGAACAGATTCAGTTGGGCGGGCATACCGGACTGTTTCTTCTTCAGGGCGAAATTACCGCCGACTTCCTCCAGTTCTGCCAGAATTTCGTTGGCCCGGTTGATGACAGGTTTGGGAATGCCGGCCAGTTGGGCGACATGGATACCGTAGGAGCGGTTCGCGCCGCCTGGCAGGACTTTGTGCAGGAAGACGACGTGATCGCCTTCTTCGGCCACAGCTACGTTGTAGTTGCGCACGCGGGGCAGGATGTTAGCCAGCTCAATAAGCTCATGATAGTGCGTGGCGAAAAGTGTCTTGCACCCCAGGCGCGGATGATTATGCAGGTATTCGACGACGGCGCGCGCGATAGCCATGCCATCATAGGTGCTGGTTCCGCGCCCGACTTCGTCCAGTATGACCAGGCTGCGGGGAGTCCCTCCGGAGAGGATGCGCGCCGTCTCCACCATTTCCACCATAAAGGTGCTCTGACCGGCATGGATTTCATCCTGGGCGCCAATCCGCGTGAAGATGCGGTCAACCAGGCCGATAGTGGCTTCCCGGGCGGGGACGAACGATCCGATCTGCGCCATCAGCGTGATCAGGGCGACCTGCCGGATATAGGTGCTCTTGCCGGACATGTTGGGGCCGGTGATGATCAACAGCCGCTGCTGCTCGTCGAAAGCAACATCGTTCGGGGTGTAGCGCTCCTCTTTGAGCAGCTTCTCCACGACCGGATGGCGTCCGTCGCGAATCACAAGCACGTCGTCGGTGGTCAGGGTGGGGCGCACATAGCGCTCACGGGCGGCGACTTCGGCCAGCGCGGCGAAGACATCGAGATGGGCCAGCGCCCGGGCTGTGCGAAGCAGGCGATCTCCCTCAGCGGCAATCGCCCCCAGGATGTCCCGGTACAGCCGGGCCTCAATCTCATGGATACGCTCTTCGGCGCTCAGAAGCAGAGATTCATACTCCTTAAGCTCGGGCGTGATATAACGCTCGCCATTGACCAGCGTCTGCTTGCGGATATAGGCTGGCGGCGCATGCTCGCTCTGAGCTTTGCTCAGCTCGATATAATAGCCGAACACCTTGTTGTAACCGACCTTGAGCGTTTTGATCCCGGTGCGCTCCCGCTCCACCGCTTCGAGGTTGGCGACCCAGTCTCTGGCGTCGCGCGTGGCGTGATGGACGCCGTCCAGCTCAGCAGAATAGCCCGCCCGGATCACGCCCGTGGCATTGAGCGTGGCGGGGGCGTCATCATCCACGGCCCGGCTGACCAGATCAGCGATGGATTCGCAGGCGTCCATCGCGTCGAAAAGACTTCGGAGCGCCGGCAATGGTTCTACCAGTTCGCGAAGGTCCGGCACGACCTGGAGTGTATCCCGGAGGCTCAGCAGCTCGCGGGGGCCGGCCAGGCCGGAAATCACGCGGTTGGTCAGGCGTTCCAGATCGGCGAGATGGCGCAGTTGGGCCAGCACAGCGGTGCGAACAGGCGTGTCCTCGTGCAGCGCCGTTACTGCGTTCAGCCGGGCTTCGAGGCGCCGAAGATCGAGCAGCGGCTGACCGATCCAGTTGCGAAGCAAACGCCCGCCCATAGAGGTCGCCGTGCGGTCAAGCACGCCAAGCAGGCTGCCCTGCGTATGCCCGGTGCGGATGGTTTCGGTAAGCTCCAGATTGCGGCGTGTAGCCCGGTCGAGCAGCATGAAGGCTTCGGTCGAGTAGATGCGCAGGTTAGTGAGCTGCTGCAAAGCCCCGCGCTGGGTGTCCATGAGGTACTGGAGGATCGCTCCGGCAGCGCTGGCAGCCAGAGGTCGCCCTTCCAGATCAAACCCGCTGAGATCGCGAACGGCGAAATGCTGGAGCAGCGCCTGGCGCGCGTTTCCGCTCTCGAAGTGCCAGTCGGGGAAGGAAGTCAGATGGGAGCCTTCTGGCAGGGTGATGCCCCGTTCCACCCAGCTTTGCGGGAAGATCACTTCGCGGGGGGCCAGGCGCGCCAGCTCTTCCATCACGCTGACCGGTGTCTGCTCCCCTTCGAGCTGGGTCGCGGCGAATTCTCCGGTGGAAATATCGACATAAGCCAGCCCGGCCCGCTGCCAGTCGCCGCCTGCATCGCGCTCCGGAGAAACTGTCAGAAGGTAGTTGTTGCGCCGGTCGGCCAGCAGCCCTGGCTCAACCAGAGTTCCCGGTGTGATGACCCGGGTCACCTCACGCGGGACCAGGCCGTCAATCGGCGTGGCACCCACCTGCTCACAGATAGCGACGTGGTACCCCTTCTCGATCAGCCGCGCGATGTAGTTCTCAACAGCGTGGTGGGGGATGCCAGCCATCGGCACGCGTTGATCTCTGGAGACCGGCCGGCTGGTCAGCACCAGGTCCAGCTCGCGGGCCGTGATCTCGGCGTCGTGATCGAAAGTTTCATAAAAATCGCCCAGGCGAAAGAAAACAATGGTATCCGGAAACTGCGCTTTGACTTCCAGGTATTGCCGGCGGACGGGTGTGATCTTCGTCTTAGTCATAGGCTCTTGGCCGGGCTAGGCAACAGGGTATGCCTCGGGTTACAATCCATCCCGTATTCTAACATGTCACGCCGGCGGCACAAACAGATGGCCAGGCGCTCGCGATGAGGAAAGGTGTCATGGTCAATCGCATCGTAGGGGTGGATCTGGGCGGCACGCAAATGCGTGTTGCGTTGATGGATACGGACTTCCAGTTGTTGGCACGGGCCAATGAACCGACGCTGGCCCACCAGGGGGCTGACAGTATTATCCCTCGTTTATTGGACCTGATTGCATCAGTGGTAGACACATCAGACCAGCCGGTGGATGCTATCAGCGTTGTATCGCCCGGCCCGGTCGATCCTGTTGCGGGCGTGGTGACCTATGCGCCGAATCTGCCCGGCTGGCGCGATCTGCCTCTGGGCGCGATTGTCAATCAGCGCTTTCCCCACATCCCGACCTTTCTGGCGAATGATGCTAACGCAGCAGCCCTGGCGGAAGTCTACATCGGCGCGGCGGTCGGGCACAGACATGCAGTGTACATCACCGTCAGCACCGGCATCGGCGGCGGCATCATCATCGACGGCAAGCTATTCACTGGCGCGATGGGGCTGGCTGGCGAGATCGGGCACATGCTGGTGACAATTGACGATGGCAGTGTGTCTTCGCTGGAAGAGGAAGCGGCCGGGCCGGCTCTGGCGCGGTATGCCGCTCGGCGTATCCGATCCGGAGCGCAGTCGCGGATTACGGAGATGGTGAATGGCAATCTGGAGGCTATCACAGGCCGGATCGTCGGTGATGCAGCAGCGGCGGGTGATGCGCTGGCGCTGGAGACCGCGACGCGCGCCGGGCGAATCATCGGTTACGCGATTACCAGCCTGATGCACCTCCTGAACCCGACTATCTTTGTGATTGGGGGAGGGGTCACGAATCTGGGAGAGTTGTTATTCGAGCCGATGCGCATCGCATCACGGGAGCGCGCTCTGGCATCGAAATACTATGAAGCCTCGGACATCGTTCGAGCGAAGCTCGGCGATGATGTTGGTTTGATCGGAGCGGCAGCCCTGGTCCTGCAGGAGCTGCAACCCGGGCGTGAAGATTGATTCGCGCCTGCAGCCACAGCCGGAGGAAAGTTGTATGACAGAAATCATGATGAAAGCTGGCCCCAAAGCGAAGCAGATCATTGAGCGCGATCAGAACGTCATCACCCCTTCTTACATGCGCGACTATCCTTTCGTTATTGACCACGGGAAGGGCGCTGAAGTCTGGGACGTCGATGGCAGACGTTATATTGACTTTACGAGCGGAATCGCCGTGCTCTCCACCGGGCATGCCCATCCGCGGGTGGTGAAGGCCGTCCAGGATCAGGCCGCCCGCTACCTCCACATGGCGGGCACTGACTTTTTCGAGCCTATGGGGGTTGTCCTGGCGGAGAAGCTGAACGAGATCGCGCCGTTTGAAGAACCGGCGCGTGTCTACTTCAGCAATTCGGGGACTGAGGCCGTTGAGGCGGCCCTGAAGCTGGCCCGCCATTATACAGGGCGCGCCCAGTTCATTGGCTTCATCGGCGGGTTTCACGGTCGTACCATGGGCGCTCTGGCCTTCACCAGCAGCAAATTCAAGCAGCGCGCCGATTACTTCCCCATGATGCCTGGCGTGACTCATGTCCCGTATCCCGATCCGTACCGCCCCATCCTGAACGGCGATGGGTATGCAGATGCCGGTGAACGCGTCCTGGCTTATCTGGAGGATACGATCTTCCGCACGATGGTCCCGGCGGAAGAGGTTGCCGCCGTTCTGGTGGAGCCTATTCAGGGGGAAGGAGGCTATATCGTGCCCCCGGACAGCTTCCTGCCCGGCCTGCGCGCTCTATGTGATAAACATGGCATCCTGCTGATCATGGATGAGATTCAGAGCGGCATAGGCCGGACCGGCAAGTGGTGGGCTACGGAACACTGGGGAGTCGAGCCTGACATCGTCTGCAGCGCCAAAGGTATCGCCAGCGGGATGCCGCTGGGGGCTGTCATCGCCCGCAAGAGCGTCATGACCTGGGGGCGCGGCGCACAGGGCAGCACTTACGGCGGCAACCCGGTTGCCTGCGCCGCCGCGCTGGCGACTATTGAGCTGATTGAGGAAGGATACATGCAGAATGCCGTCGAAGTTGGCGAATACCTGATCGATGGGCTGCGTGAGATCGCGCCGCGGCACCCGAGTATTGGCGATATCCGGGGCAAGGGGATGATGATTGGCATTGAGCTGGTTAAATCGCCGCAGACGCGCGAATATGCTCCAGACCTGATGCATACCACTATCCTGCGCGGGTTTGACGAAGGGCTGCTCCTGCTTGGCTGCGGCGTCAGCGCGCTGCGGTTCATGCCGCCGCTGAACCTGACGCGCGAGCTAGCCGACGAGGCGTTGACGATGTTTGACCGCGCGCTGAGCAGGGCGGAAGACGAACATTTGTAGCCAGTCAGCTTTGGAAAGAGGGGCGTCGGGCAGGTCCGGCGCCCTTTTTTGATCAGGATGTGTTTGCTGATACGGGAAGTATTAGAAGTGCGCTAGAAAGCCGCCCGGCGTCTTATCGCCCATCAGCCGTCATGATAAAATACCAGCATGGTCCTATTACCTGACTTTCGAGTTCGCCAGCGCGATTACCTGCTGGAAATCAGCCGCGCAATGACCGCCCAACTGGACTTGAGCGAGGTCTTGCGGCTGATTCTGCGATCTTCGGTGGCGATGCTGGCGGGGGAAGTCGGCCTGATCGCCCTCAAAGAGGATCACAGCGCCTCCATGCGCGTCCGCGCCCTGATCGGGGCAGGTCCGGAGCATGTCGGCGTGTTTGAGCCTCTGCTGTCGGCTGGATCGGCGGATGAGACGGGTGATCTGTACGGGCCCGACTTTGATGAAAAGCTGCAGCGGATCGCCCGATCGCTCGGCCAACCGCTGCGCCAGGCTGTGTCCCTCCCCATGTATCTTGGCGAAGAGACTGTCGGCGTCATCTACGTCTTCCGGACTTTCACGGGGGCGGCAACCCGCGATGATATGCGCGTTTTGCAGAGCTTCGCCGACCAGGCTGCCATAGCCGTCAACAATGCCCGCCTCTATCATCAGGTCGATCAGGAGCGCAAACGGCTGCAAAGCATCCTGGAGCACAGCGCCGATGGCGTCATGATCCTGGACGCCAGGCGCGTGATTCTGAGTTTCAACCGGGCCATGAGCCGTATCAGCGGCTGGACGCCGGAGAAAGCCATTAGCCAGCCCTACAGCGCCGTTATCGCCTGGGCCGGGCGTCCCCAGGGCACTGATCTCGGGGAAGCTATGCAGTCCGGCTGGCCGGCTTCACACAAGACAGCCAGCAGCCCTAACGATGCGCTCTACGTCGAAGGAGACTTGATCCGCCCTGATGGCACGCTGATTGGCGTGGGGATCACCTATGCGCCGTTATTCGACGCGGAAGATCGCCTGCTCAATGTGATCGCCAGCGTGCGCGATATCTCACACTTTCGCGAAGCGGAGAAGATGAAGTCTACCTTTATCTCGGTGGTCTCCCATGAACTCAAGACGCCAGTCGCCCTGATCAAAGGCTATGCGGGCACGCTGCGACGCGAAGACGCTAACTGGGACCCGACGGTAGTGCAGCGGAGCCTGGCCGTCATCGAAGAAGAAGCCGATCGCCTTACAGAATTGATCGATAATCTGCTGGCCGCCTCCAAGCTGCAGGCCGAGAGTATGCGCATCAAGTATGAGGATATGTCGCTGCTCAAGACTGTCCAGGCATCGGTGGAGCGGTTCCGGACCCAGACGGATAAACACAAATTCGTGGTAGAATTCCCTCCGGACTTCCCGATAGTGCCGGGAGACAGCGCGCGGCTGCGACAGGTTATCGACAACCTGATCAGCAATGCGGTCAAGTACTCGCCGAATGGGGGGCAGATTCTGATTACGGGCGCTTTCACCCCTGATGAAGTGCGTGTCTCGATTCAGGATGAAGGGGTAGGCATCCCTCAAAGTGAGTGGAGCCGGATTTTTGAGCGATTCTACCGCATTGAAGATGCACTCTCTCGCAAGACGCAGGGGACTGGATTAGGCCTGTATCTGTCCAGGGCCGTGATCGAAGCGCACGGCGGCCAGATCGGGGTGCACAGTGCCCCCGGCAAAGGTTCCACGTTCTATTTCACCCTGCCACGACAGCGGGCATATTCCCTGTAGATTGGAGCATTTATCATGAATCTGGATATTGGTCGGGGCAATGCCATTACCTGCCCTAACTGTCACCAGCCTTTTACCGCGCAGATCGAGCAGATTGTTGATGTCGGGCGCGACCCGTCGGCTAAAGCGCGCTTTCTTTCTGGCCAGACTAACACGGCCGTATGCCCACATTGTCAGTTTCGGCTGGGGCTGGTGGCGCCGATGCTTTATCACGATCCGGCCAAGGAGCTTCTGCTGATCTATGTCCCGGTGGAGCTGGCGCTTCCCCAGCAGGAGCAGGAGCGCCTCACCGGGCAGATGGTCAAAGCAGTCATGGATGCGACCCCGGCAGAAAAGCGGCGCGGCTATATGTTCCAGCCGCGACCAGTTCTCAGCCTGCAGAGTATGATTGAGGCGATTTTACGCGAAGACGGGGTTACGCCGGAGATGCTGGAAGCCCAGCGGGCCAAAATGCGCCTGGTAGAAACTCTGTTACAGGCTGACGACCAGAAGCTGCCCGATCTGATCCGGCAGCATGACGATGAGATTGATATGGAATTCCTCCAGATTATGACTCTGGCGGCGGAGAATGCGCAGATGTCGGGGCACCCTGATGCTGCCGAACGGGTCCTCCGGGTGCGTGACCGTGTGATTGAGCTGTCTGCCGCTGGCCAGTCAGCGGCACAGGAAGCTGAAGCGCAGGAGCTGGCGATTAAGGATGTAGTGCAGGCGATTCAGGAGCTTGGCGAACAGGCGGATCTGGATTCGTTCCTGAACCTCGTGATTAGCTACGCCGATGATGAACGGCGTCTGCAAGCGCTGGTAGGGCTTCAGTTCCCGGCGTTTGATTACCATTTCTTTGAGGCGCTGACCCGCCGGATACAGCAGTCTTCCGGAGAGCAGATGGCCAGGCTGGAAGCGCTGCGGGATCGCCTGCTGACTCTGGTTGACCTGATTCGACAGCAGGAACAGGCCATGGCCCAGTCCGCGGTTCAGGTGCTGCAGGATATCCTGGCCAGCAACGATCTGGAGGAAGGCGTTCGGCGCAATCTGCCCCGGATAGATGATACGTTTGTGATGGTGTTGGACTCCAGCATCCAGGCTGCGGAGCAGCGTAAAGACCTGTTGATGTCAGCGCGGCTGAAGCAGATCACGGCCATTCTGACCCAGATCGCCCAGCAGAATATGCCGCCGCAAATCGCGTTTATCAACAACCTGCTGCAGGCAGAATCCACCGATGCCGCGCGGGCTATGGTCAGGTCCGAAGCCGCCCAGTTTGGCCCTGATCTGCTCCCGCTAATAGATTCCCTGATGCAGGAACTGGAGGCTCGTGGCGATCAGAACCTTCTGGCCCGGCTGCGAGATCTCCGACCGGAGATGGTCGCCGCTGCCGGTTGATGTCCTGGCTGGTACACCTGTTGAAACAAAAACGATGCCCTGGCAATATGTTGTCAGGGCATTTCTGTCGGGGCGACATTGAAGGCCTGCGCCGCGGCATCCAGCACCTGCCCTCCAATTCTCGCTGCGATAGCCGGTGATGGGGCATTTTCTATCACGACCACTGCGGCAACCGCGCCGCCATTCTCCAGCGGGATAAGCCCGACGAACCATTGCAGAGGTCTGGCGTCCGGGCCGGAGTAGGCCGTCGCCGCATGGCCGCTGAGAGGAAAATCAGTTTGCGCCTGGGCCGGGGCGGCTATCCCCTCCAGAGCCGCTGTTCGCATGATCTCCCACATTCGCTCGGCGTTCTGCCTGGTCAGGACGGCCCGTGACAGACCGTTATTGTTGACCGGAGTCCATAACGTCGAGCCGGGGGAGCGGGTCGCCTCCACCAGTGTGTACAGCGGGATATTGCCGTTGTTGGCAATAGCGCTCACCAGATCGAGGATCTGCAAAGAGGTGACCGTCAGCGACCCCTGACCGGCCATCCCCGCGGCGATGCGCGTCGGTTCCTGTTCGTAAGCCAGCGGCAGCGGCGAAGCAGCGATAGAGGTGACCAGCCCCAGAATTTCGGGCCGCGTCACCAGGCCAAAACGCCAGAATGAGGCATCCACCGCGCCGGCGGGCGTGTCAGGCAGGGAGGCAAAAGCGCCGGGACAGGCATAAAGATAGGCCTGCTCCAGGGTGAGGGCGCCCAGCGGTGGGATCATGCCGCACGACAGCCGGATGCCGTTGATGTTCACCGGGCGTTCTGCGGCGGGGACGGGGGCGTTAGTGGACTGACCGCGAGTCAGGGCCGCCGCCAGATGACTGGTCTGAAGGGTGCCGCCGGGTTGATAGATGCCTTGCGTCACGCGATTGAGCAGCGGAGCGTCTGACTCCTGGACCAGGACAGGCCAGTTCTGATCCAGGGCGTTAGGATTGAAGGAGGGAGTGCTGGCCATGGCGCGCACCGCGCCGTCAGAAGTCGTGATGACAATAGCGGCTCCATGATAGCTGCCCAGCGCTTCCAGAGCCGCTTTCTGGACTTGCAGATCAAGCGTCAGGCGCACATCTCCTCCCCGCGGGGAGAGATGAAGAAGCTCGCTCACAAAAGTCTGCAATGACGGCGCATCCGTCCTGCCGCTGAGGAGCGCGTCATACGATGCTTCGACGCCGCCCGTGCCGTAACGCATGCTGTAGTAGCCGACCGCTGGTTCCGCTTCCGGGTGGGGGTAGAGGCGGCGCTGCCCTTCTCCATCATATTCGGGCGAGGTAGTTGCCAGCACGAACCCCCGGCGATCGTAGATATTGCCCCGCTGTATCGCGGCTGTGGCCTGAACCTGTCGCGGATTATCGGACCGGGCCAGCAGCTCGTCACGGCGCAGGCTCCAGTAAGCGGTGGACAGCGCGACGAGCATATAGGCGAGGAGGATGCCGGCGCTAACCCGGCGCAGTTGCTTCATGTCAGATCATCTTCCTGAGATGCTGAGGGTGAGGACAGAACCAGAAACAGCCCAATCAGGATGAAGTTGATCAGGAGCGAGCTGCCTCCATAGCTCACAAAAGGGAGCGTTACGCCGGTCAGGGGAATCAGCTTGAGGACGCCCCCCAGGATCAGGAGGGACTGTGTAGCCAGCAAGACGCTCAGGCCGGCGGCAAGCAGCATGCGGAAGGGCGACGCTGTCCACAGGGACGCGATCTGCATCCCGCGCATTGTCAGCACAGCGAGGCAGATAATCATATTCACGGCGCCCACCAGACCCCACTCCTCGCCGACTGCGGCAAAGATGAAATCGGATTGCACAACCGGGACGGCCTGCGGCGCGCCCATGCCGATGCCCTGGCCGAACATCCCGCCAGCGGAGAAGGCGATGAGGCTTTGCACGATCTGGTAGCCGCGCCCGCCTGCCTCAGCCCAGGGATTCAGCCAGACATCAATGCGCAGTTCCACCACGTCGTAGAGATGATAGGCAGCTACGGAGGCCAGCAACAGCATCGCCAGGCCGAGCACGACATAGATAGTGCGCTGGCTGGCGATATACAACATGGTCAGAAAGACGATGAAGAATAAGGCGGCTGTGCCCAGATCGCGCTGCCAGATGGTCATGACTGTGCACAGGCCCCACATGAGGAGCAGAGGCCCCATGGCCCGAAACGATGGAATCCATCGCCGCCGCTTCCACGCCAGGTGGATATCCTCGTGATAATCGGCCAGATAGCTGGCCAGAAAGATCACCAGCATGAGCTTGAGCAGCTCTGATGGCTGGAAGTATAACCCGCCCAGCCCCAGCCATAGCCGCGGCCCGAAACCGGACGGGTTCACGCCGAGCATGATAGTCACCAGCAGCAGACACAGGCCGCCAAACAACCATGTGTAGCGATAACGGCGCAGCCAGCGCAGATGAGTCGGCAGCGTGCTGATGGCGAGCATCGCTACCAGGCTGACTGCCAGCCAGAGCGCCTGTCTCCAGGCGAAGACAGGGGCCAGACGGAGGATGAGCGCTAGTCCCCAGCCGGTCAGCAACATGGCAATCGGGAACAGCAGCGGGTCCCGTTGTGGCAGGATTTGATTGAGCAGGTTGTGACCGGCAAACGCGCTGGCGGACCAGATCGCCAGGAGGATCAGAGGCGGCCACAGGCTTTTCTGGACAATGCCGAGAGTGAGCGCCGTCAGCAGGAGAAAGAGACCGCTGACGGTCAGCAGATACCGCTCTCGCTGGGTGCAATACTGTGTGACCTGGCTGAAGTTCATCCCACCACCGGACTGACTGTTCAGGCTAAGGGAAGTACTTGCCAATGAGCGGCTTCAGGCGGGTGATGGCCTCCGGCGGAATCGCAGCGCGATCGGTGATAAAAGCGGTGGCCAGGGCGTTCTCGATAATATCTTCCGTATAGGCGGCGAAGTCAGCCGCCAGCCGCTCGACGGCGATCGCCAGCGATTGCTGGGCAATCGCCAGACTGTGCTGCATCGTGGCGATGACCATCTCAACTGTGACAGGCTCCTCATTTTCATGCCAGGAGTCGTAGTCGGTGACGTGGCCGATGACGGCGTAATGCATTTCGGCCTCGCGGGCAAGGAAGGCTTCCGGGCTGGTGGTCATGCCGATGATGTCCATCCCCCACTGGCGGAATACCAGACTTTCACCCTTGGTGCTGAAGCGCGGCCCTTCGATGGTGATGAATGTGCCGCGCCTGTGAGCTGTGCCGCCGGCAGCCCGCACCGCCTCGTACAGCAGAGCGCTGAGGGCGGGCGAAAATGGCTCCGCCACTGAGACGTGGGCCACCAGTCCATCGCCGAAGAAGGTCCTCCGGCGTCCTTTCGTCATATCGAATAACTGATCGGGGATGACCATGTGACCGGGCGCGAGCGCCTCCTGAAGCGAGCCGCAGGCGCTTACGCTGATGACGTGAGTCACGCCCAGCATCTTGAGGGCAAAAATATTCGCCTGGTAGGGGACTTCCGATGGAGTCAGGCGGTGTCCGATACCGTGGCGCGGCACGAAAGCCACGCGCTGGCCGCGCAGCGAGCCTGCCACGATGGGAGCGCTGGGCTTGCCAAATGGCGTTTCCAGATCGTATTCAACGCGGTCCGTGAACTCTTCCATCCGGTAGAGTCCCGACCCGCCGATGACGCCGATGCGCACTGATTCCATGAATGTTCGCTCCTTGTTCCGGTTGGTAGCAGTTCTGATCTACAGGGTTGCCTGAATTGCCCCGCCATCCACGGGGATCATCGCCCCATGGATATAGGAGGCGGCGGGTGAACACAGGAACACGGCAACATTGGCGAATTCCTGTGCCTCGGCCATGCGCTTCAATGGGATTGCCGTCACCTGTGCAGCGATCTCGGCTTCCATATTCGTCCCCTTTTGCGCGGCGCGGGCCTGCATAAGCTCGATGACGCGCTCGGTGCGGGTCCAGCCGGGCAGGATGCTGTTTACGCGGATGCCCTCCGGCCCGATTTCATTAGCCAGAGTTTTTGTGAGGCCGATCACGGCGCCCCGGATGCTGTTGGAGAGCATCAGGTTAGGCACCGGCTGCTTCACGGAATAAGAAGTCACGGTCAGGATGGCCGGATGTCGCGACTGGCGCAGGTACGGCAGAGCCGCCTGGATCAGCGTCACGGTGCTCAGGAGGGTGAGCTGCACCGCGCTTTCCCAGGCCGCAAGCGGCAGCGCATCCATCGTCCCTGAAGGCGGCCCGCCAGCGTTAGTCACCAGAATATCCAGGCCGCTGAGGGCTTCCGCCGCCCTGGCGACAAGCGCGCTGGCTGTGCTGGCATCGCTCACATCGCCAACCAGCGGAACGACCTTGCCGCCTTCCGATGCTTCGATCTGGCGGGCGGCAGCTTCTATACGTTCCCGGTTGCGGCCGCAGATTGCGACGTCCGCCCCTTCTGCGCTGAACTGGCGGGCCGTAGCTGCGCCCAGGCCGCGGCTGGCTGCAGTAACAAATACGCGCAGTCCCTTGAGTCCCAGGTCCATGGTGACGCCCTCCTCGCTGCGAACGCGATTAACGCGCGCTTTCGAACTGCACTTTCAGCGTAATACGGCCCACGTTTATCAGATCGTTATCGTTCACGATCGTCGGCTCGCTGATCCGCGTGCCATTGAGATAGGTCCCATTGCTGCTATTGCGGTCTTCCAGCCACCAGTTGCCGCTGCGATAGGCAATAATGGCGTGCTCGTTGCTGGCGAAGCTATCGGTCAGGTGGACAGTATTGGTGGGCGCCCGGCCCAGGCTGGTCAGCGGCAGGAGTGGGAATTCTGCATCCAGTTGTACGCTATCCGTGTCGGAGGCCAGCACGCGCAGATGACCGCGCGGAATGTGCTGCTTTTCGATCTCGCGCGTGGTGACGCGGAAATCGCGCCACAGGAGGAGCAGAATACTCCCCGTGTAGATCATGAGCAGGAGGGCTGCCCCTAGCCGCAAGGCAAGCAGGATCAGGCCTTCATTCACGATGGGAGTCCCTCAGGATATTCTGGCGGAACCAGATCAATCTGTGTATCGGTGATATCAGCGGCGCGCTCCTGTTCATTGTAGACCAGATTGACGCCGCCGATGCGGATGGTGTCGCCGGGGGTCAGAGGATGCTCGGTTGTGCGTTGCCCGTTGACGAAGATCCCGCTCCGGCTTTCTCGATCGTATATGACATACTGGCCCTGCTGAAGTCTGATCTGGGCATGGTGGCGCGAGATATACAGATCGCTGAGGACCAGATCATTATTCGGGTGACGCCCGATGTTGAAAAGCGTGCCGGTCAGCGGGACAGTACGCTTGCCGTCGATCACCAGATGGGCGTTCTTCGGTGGAGCCGGGGGCATATTGATCGGCTCCATGATCTGGGTCGTCTCATGCTCGTGGATGACGTGCCGGGCCACAATGTGCAGAGAATGCGGCGGCGTGGATGGATCCGCGATAAGCAGAATCTCCGGCGTGCTGAGCAGGTTAAGCCCGGTTTCCAGGCAGTAGCCAACGACCTGCCCGGAAAGCTGGCGATTCAGGTCAGGTGTCCTGGCCAGCAAATCCACCTTATCCACTGGATGCAGGTGAATCTGGTACTGCGTGGGAGCGGCCTCGCGCCCTCCTGGCCCGGGAAGCGCATTATCCTCGATAGCCCGGAGCAGCTTGATAGCGACCTCACGCGGCTGGAGCGGCCCCCGAAACAGGCGTGCAAAACTCCCCTCAATCAGGCGCTCAAGCTGTTCCTCAAAGTTCATAATCCGCTTTCTGTTTCCCATAAGCTGGATTATAGCCCGCGCCGTATCGGGCCGCAAAACGGATGCCCGCCGGATGCTATATGGTCAGGGCACAGGGAGCTTTGCAAACCCTGTATGCCTCCGACAGTTATGGAATCGTTGCCGGGAGGGGGGCGCGTGCTTTATACTCATCCCACTGATAGCCTGTTGTGAGCATTGAGAGTAGCCCGGTGTCCCTATGACTACGTTGAACAGCCATGAGATCAGGCTGACAGCGCTTGCTTCGTGCGCCGGCTGAGCTTCCAAGCTCGGCGCGGACGAGCTGGCGCAGGTTCTGCGCCCTGTACAAAGCCTGTTTCAGCCGGCGGACTATCCCGATCTTTTAGTCGGCCTGGCTGAGCCTGACGATGCGGCGGTTTACCGCCTGGACGAGCAGCGGGCATTGATCTTCACGGCGGATTTCTTCCCGCCGGTTGTGGATGACCCGTATGACTTCGGCGCGGTCGCAGCAGCTAACGCCATGAGCGATGTGTTCGCCATGGGCGGCCGGGTGCTGCTTGCCCTGAACCTGGCGGCGTTCCCCTCGAAGCTGGATGGCGCAATCCTGACGGAGATTTTGCGCGGAGGGGCGGAGAAAGTGCGTGAGGCCGGGGCCGTCGTGGCCGGGGGGCATACCGTCAGGGATGATGAGCCGAAGTACGGTCTGGCGGTCGTCGGCATGGTCGAGCCGGGAAATATCCGCACCAAAGCCGGAGCCAGGCCGGGGGATGTCCTGATTCTCAGTAAAGCCCTGGGCACCGGTGTGATCACGACGGCGCTCAAGCAGGGTAAGGCGGACCCGGCTCATGTCGCCGCGGCGGTTGCCAGCATGTGCCGTCTTAACCAGTCAGCGGCGGAAGCCGCCGGCCGCGCCGGCGCGCGCGCCGTCACCGATATCACCGGCTTCAGCCTGCTTGGCCACAGTCAGGAGATGGCCCGGCTGAGTGGGGTTGATCTGGTTATTGATCTGCACCGCCTGGCCTGGCTGCCCGGGGCGGAACATTATGCCGCCTCCTGGATTTTCCCCGGCGGTATGGCGGACAACCGCCTGTATTTCGAGCAGTGGGTGACCTTTGACGATGGCATTTCGGAAGAAGCGCGCGGTCTCCTCTTTGATCCGGAGACTTCCGGCGGCCTGTTGATATCAGTTGCTCCGGAGGATGCCGATCGGCTTCTGAAGGAGCTGGCCGCTGGCGGGGATGTGCCCCAGCGCATGGGCCGGGTGGTCCCCGGTGATGGCAGGGTGCATGTTGCGTCCGGCTGAGATAAAGCGCGCCCGCGGGGAATACGGGAGCCAGGCGAACGTATAGCGCCGCCGTCAGCCGCTTTGCGCATCTGGCTGCTTTGACCGTACAATGGCGGATAGATTGCCAGCCAACGGCAACTGTGGAGGTTGGACCACGCTGAAGGAGCAGGGCTGTGCTTCAGGGCAAAGGGATGTTCATCTGGGAAGTACAGAAGTGTGATGCGGGCGATCCGGCGCGGTTAGTCGCCCTGGCACGCGCTGCCCAGATCAGCCACGTAATTCTGAAGCTCACGGATGGCACGTTTGATTTCCCCCTCCCGGCGCAGGATACCGGCGGCCGCCTTGAACAGATGACCGATTCTGTTATTCGCGCTTTTCAGAAGGCCGGTCTTGCGGTCTGGGCTTTGACGCACACGCAGGGAGCAGACCCGGCCATGGAAGCGCACCGCGCGGCCAGCCGGGTACTCAAATGGAACCTCGATGGCATCGTGGTCAGCCCGCAAAGCCAGTATGTGGGCCAGCACGATCGGGCTGCCCGGTTTATGTCTACTCTGCGTCAGGACCTGGGCAGCCAGCGCCCGATCGCTTTCAGCCTGTTTCACGACCCCGACTCACAGGATCAACCGGCTTTGCCTCACTCTCGCCGCTTCCCGGTGGATGAGTTCGCCGGCCCGGCTGATATCCTGATGCCACAGGTGTACTGGATTGCGCTCGATGGCGGCGATCCGGCTGCGGCTCTCCGTGGGAATTACGAACAGTATCGGCGACGCTACCCCGACAAGCCTTATGTGCCAACAGGGGCGGCCTTTGGCGAACAATACGGCGCGAATAAGTGGTCAGCTACTCCCCAGCAGATCCAGATGTTTCTGAACCAGGTCCGGGCGTTGAATCTGCCCGCTGTGAACTTCTGGAGCTGGCAGCACGCCCGTAACGATGTCCGAAATCCGTATCATACGGGCACCCAACTGTGGGATGCGGTTGCCACCTATCCCTGGCCGCCAGCCGGTGACGCGGCTCCGGACGATGTCCAGCCGCCGGAAGCGGCGGATCCATTCGCAGACCTGGAGGAGATCATCCCCCCTGGCGACGGCCGTTATCTGGATGGCATTTACGGGCGCTTCAGCACGATTCGCTTCAGCACCATGGCAGGCCGGCACGGGCCAGTTAAGTACGCCGTGACCCACCCGACGCACAGCACGCTGTGGGCACAGTGGACGCCGGGCATTGTTCATCCCGGCAAGTATGAGATTGCCGTCTGGGTCCCGGGGACGCACGCTACCACCCGGCGCGGGCGGTACCATATTCGCGGCGTGACAGGCCAGGATAGCACTGTGATGGTGGAGCTGGACCAGAGCCGCTATTACGATAAGTTCGTGCCCCTGGGTATTTTCGATCTGGATAGTTCTCGCCCGGACGCAGGCGCGGTTAACCTGACGAATCTGACCGGCGAGTCTGGCCGCGAGATTGCTTTTTCGCCGATACGCTGGCGCTACCTGGAGGCTGACCAGCCGGCATCTCTGGCGGATGGTTATGATGCGCCGGTGGGGACAGGCCAGGAGCGGGCGCTGGATCGTATCTGGCCGGGCGCGTGGGTGGATGCCCTGGGATTCGGGACTCGCTATCGCGATAGTGAGCAATCACAGGCCTACCATACAGGGGCTGATCTTAACCTGAATACGCCGCGCTGGGACGCGGACCGGGGCGCGCCGGTCTGGTCGATAGCCAGCGGCACAGTGACATTTGCCGGGCGGCTGGAAGGGTGGGGGCAGGTGGTGGTGATCCGCCATGATCCCACCGAGTCGGAGGGCAATGCAGTGTGGGCGCGGTACGCTCATGTGGATCGGGTTCAGGTTAGGGCGGGTGATCAGGTGGCCCGGGGCCAGCAGATTGCCGTCATCGGCAAGCCAGAAGCGCCCGATGCCCCCTACCATTTGCATTTCGATATTTGCACCAGCGGCGTGCTGGAACAGTCTCCGGGGCATTGGCCGCGGCTGGACTATTACGCTGTGATAACGCACTACGTGGATCCGCGCGACTTTTTACAGCGCTACCGGCCGCCGGCGCACTTACGCAGAGGTTAGTATCCGTATGGCGCTGCAGACTCAGCCAGTTAACACTGTGAGGGAGTGAACTGATGGCGACACCGTATGATGGCAAGATCGCAGTCTGGCACTGGAAGGGCAATTCTGTTGTCGAGGACTCGATCCAGGGGCTTTGCAATACACTGAAGGCGCAGGCGCCCAACGTCAAACAGATCTGGGTGAAGACCAGCGATGGCAGCCAGTGGCAGGGGGTCTACGACACTGACCGCGCGCTGGCGATCGACGGGCGGGACAGTGTCAAGCGCTGGGTACAGGCACTGGAAGCGAACAATCTGGAATTCCACGCCTGGTGCGTACCCAAAGGGAGAGACGTTGAAGCCGAGGCTGATATCATTATTCAGACCTGCCAGATACCCGGCGTCCGCTCTATGATCCTGGATATCGAGCCTTATGCGGGATTCTGGGAAGGCGGCAGGGATGCCATTCGCCCCTTCATGACCCGCATTCGCCGGGAGCTGCCGGGCGATTTTCATATCGCTATGGCGGTTGATCCGCGCCCACGGCACTACAACTCCATCTTCCCTGACGAGTGGTTCCCGTTCATTAACAGCGTTCATCTCATGGCCTACTGGGCTTCGTTCCAGCGCCCGCCAGGCGAGGTGGTGGATGAAGCCTTCAATACATGGCGGAATTTTGGTCGCCCGATGTTTGTCGCGCTGCAGACAAACGCTGAGCCTGTTGATATGGAAGCCGCGCGGGCGCGCGCCGTTCAAACGCAGGGATCGCCGGGCCTGAGCTGGTGGCGGCTGGGAGTGATTGCGGCCAACGTGTGGCCGGTCATCAATACGCTGGCTACGACGCAGCCTGCGCCGCAGGGACGATTCGGCCAGTCAATCGTGGTGACGCCGGATAGCCCTCGCTTTGCATTCGGCACACACACCGGCCAGCCACCCCAGCAGGTGTTTTCGTCTGAGCGGAATCCGAAGGGGTGGACAACTTACTACAAGACCACACAGTCCAGCCGGAGCCAGGTCTGGGCGCGGTGGGATCCGCAGCTCACCATCAGCGGCTGGTATGAACTTTCCGCGTTTGTTCCGGCGAAACATGCCACGACAGTCAACGCGCGCTTCAAGATTCACGGTGTGATAGGGCGCGGCACAGAGACTCTCAGCGTTGTGCCCCAGGAGCACCTGAGCGGAGTTTGGACTCAACTCGGCGTCTACAACTTTGACGCCAGCAATCCGACCGCTGCGGTTGTGTTCCTGAACGATCTGACCGGCGAAAATGCGCGTGAAATTGCTTTTGACGCGCTACGCTGGCGGCAGATCGTGGGCGTTACGCCATCTGTGCCTTTCCTGGCTGACGGATTCGACGCCCCGATTGGCACGCCGGAAGAGCGCGCCAGCGGCCAGGTCTGGCCAGGAGGATGGTTTGACGCGACCGGATTCCCCGTTCGCTACCGGATTGGCACTCCCTATGAGGCATACCATACCGGTGCCGATCTCAATCTCAATACACCGTACTGGGATGCCGATGCGCACAGCCCGGTTTACGCCGCGGCCAGCGGCGTCGTGACGCACGCGGCGCGGCTGCCCGGGTGGGGGAACGTGATCATCATCCGTCACGATCCGCTGGTTACAACCGGACAGGTTGTTTACGGACGATACGCTCATGTGGAGGATATGCGAGTGCAGGTGGGGCAGCGGGTGACTCGCGGCCAGCGGATCTCCAGTGTGGGGGATGCCTACGGCGCCTTCCCGTACCACCTCCACTTCGATATCAGCCCGACCAGCGTGCTCCAGACACAGCCCTTCCACTGGCCGAAGCTGGACCTGGACGACCTGCTGGCGAACTACGTGGATCCGCAGCGGTTCATTATGCTCAACCGCCCACCGGAACGGTAGAGCTGCGGGTCGATCTGTCTCGACGCTGAACGCGGGTATCCCTGCCGGGCAGGAGTACCCGCGTTTTTGCGCACTACTGACGAACAGCCGTTATCCGAACAGGCCCCATTCGGAGATTGCGCCGTCTTCCATGAAGCTGGGGTCCCACATCTCCCGCCCCATTTCGATAGTGGTCGGGATGCCCAGCGTTTTCTGCGCGGTGGATCGCGTCATTTCCAGCAGGTGGGGAGCATAGGGGCAGAACGGCGTTGTAAGAATCATGACCAGGTGCGCCTTATCTTCCTGGATGTCAATCTGGCGGACCAGGCCCAGCTCGATCACGTTCAGACCGAGTTCAGGGTCAATGACG